>Ga0179593_1527098_pt1 | contig 18116 bp, 15 predicted proteins | sample CZODoug2_1_08_16_FD_185931 | JGI IMG/M metagenome (GOLD analysis project Ga0179593, IMG submission 185931) | Vadose zone soil fungal communities from Angelo Coast Range Reserve, California, USA - CZODoug2_1_08_16fungal (PacBio error correction) | ecosystem: Environmental > Terrestrial > Soil >... | reverse complement strand
CTGTTTCGTGCCAATGGGGGGACTGCGGTTTCCAGACCCAAAGTGGCCTGTGGCTGTAAAGATGTTTTGGACCTTTTGAGCGACTGAGCTTGGTGAACAACGGGAAAAATTCCAACGTTGATTGTTCTTTCTCAGGCATTCCTTTCGTGACCCCAACCCTCCCCTAGCTTTTTGACTATCTCCTTCTCTTTTTGAGGACGAGAACACCACTTTGAGTGGAGCCCCTTCCCTTTTGGTCGTTTTAACCAAAGCGGTCCTTCCTCGCAGCCTGCAAGTCGTTTTTAAGGGTTTCACCAACTTCCCGGTTCCGCGCACCCACCTAATTTTCTGCTTTTCACCGGCCGAAGCTTTTTGGGCTAAGCCCCCGTCTCTGCCTTGCTGAAGAATTTTCCCCGTTTCCCCGCAGTTGCGGGTCCTTTGAGAGCGGTATCCGATCGTGGGCAACCTCCTCCTGCTACAAGTATAAATTGTCGGCCCTGTCTCAACTTTTTCACCACAGTGGACTTGGAGGGGCGTTCCCCTTTTAAATCATTGCAAGTCTCCGCCTCCTGAACGGGTCAATTTAACACTCCCTTCAAAAAAATAGTCCCCCCCCCTTCTTTGTCTCAGACCCTCCCATTTGATTGTTTCCCATCTAGAACGTTCGATTATTAGTTTTCCGTCCATTTCACGCGGTTCTTGATTTTGTGGGTCTTTTGGAAAGGAGGCTAAAGCTCCATTGATGCCTTTTCCAGCTTTGCGTGATATCAGCTAAGCGTGAATCCGAAACACGAATCGTCGTTTTTAGATCGAGTTAATTCCCCCTAATTTTCTGTTTGCCCCAAGGCGTGCATTAGGAGCCCTTGCTTCAGAAAAGTCCCTTGGTATGGACGGGATGCCTTTTTCAGACCGGGATTCCTTCGTTCAACCGCCTTAACCCCCCCCCTGAGCGCGTGGGGCCTGACCCTTAAATTCCGACTTTTCTCTTTGAGAGCTGCCACCTGAGAGCCGCCTGCTGTCGCCTTGCCCGCGGCAGGTCCCCCTTCCCCAATTTGCTTTTAGATCGCGTGTTCCTGGTTTTCCCTAGTGAGTGCTCAGTAAGTATTGTTTAACGCTTTCGGGCGGTCAACTGGGTTCTCATCCATAGCGCCCCGCGTTTAAAGTCTTCCTTTTTTTTCTTAAGCCTGCCATCAGGTCTTGCACGATCTGGTTACCGGGCCCCCAATCCATTGCGGCCAGCCGTGCTTCCCCGGGCTCCGGCGTTGAGCAGCGTTTTTGTTTGTATTTCGGTAATCCTGGTTAAAGGCTTTTTTTCGTTGTGCGATTTCTGTTTTCGGGTGCGCTGCCAGGGACGAAAGCTTCTTGGTGTCATTTTCTTTTTCCCGCCTTTCCCCCCGACGGCCCACCCAACCATTCTTCCCTCCGGATTCCTGTTTTGGGTAATTAAGTCCATCCCTAATCCCCCCTTTGTTCCACGAAGTGTGCCACGCCCTCTCATTCATGTGCCCCCCTTTTTCTTGCATTCCTTACCCTCCCAAAGAAGATCCCCCCCCCGGCGAAACTCCCCTCTCGGGATACCTTGTCCCGTCAAGGCCGTTGCCGCCAGGCTCTCGAAACCCCCACCCGCCAGGTTTATGCTGGATCTCAAAGTTTTTTGCCGGAGCGCTTCGGCTTCCGCGTGGCTGGGCGGAGGCGTGGCCACGGACGCTTGGGGTGCTCAGCTGAGCTGCCCCTCGGTTACGTAACCCAGGGCAGCACGTTTTGTAGCATTTATCGTATCCCAGGTAAGATCGTCCGATTTATTCTTTTCTCCTTTTGTAAGGCCATCGAGCCCTTCCCCCTGGGATAATTTTTCAATGCCGCCTTTTCCCCTGTGGGGACGCTTCCCCGTCTCACAATTTCCCTGTCAAAGCGGCTTCCCCCGACCGTGCCCTGGGCTAAGGCACGATCCAGATGAGAAATCTGATCGACCATTTCAACACCATTTTCGAAGAGGCCTTGCGTGCTGTATAAAGCGGTTTTCTTCTACCCTACCTTTCCAGTGTGGTTCATTGACTTGGAGAAAAGCCGGATGCCCCTGATTTTTCATTTTCCAAAACTACGCGCTCGTGGCACCCGTTTTACCCGTGGCCTTAACTTCGAGGGTGGTGCGCTTGCAAAAGCCCGTCGAGTTGGAGATTTTGAACCTTTCTTTTTTTCCCTTTGGAAAGTGCCTGCCCCCTCCCCCTTCGCTTTGAGTTTGGTATTATAGATAGACAGGTGTGCGTGCCCGGGTTTTGCGTGTCCCCCCCCCGGGTGTTTTCCTAGCCACGCTGTTGATGGCCCCCCCCCTCTTTGTTGCCGACGCCATCCTTTTTTTTTCACTCCCTGTTTCAAGGAGGCGTGTTTGATCCAATTCTCTTTTTTCTCCTCCGGTGTTGTTTTTTGACTCCTCCCGACACTTTCCCCAAGGCTTCCCAACCCCCCCCGCCTTGCAAAGATGAGTTTCGCCTTACCCCCATCTTTTTGACCCGTCGTAAAGGCACGAAGGACCTGTCGTCTACTGACTGGAACCTGGCCTTCCCCCGCCTCTTTCCCCCCTTTTTACCTCAGGAAGCAAACTGCCCCCCGGTTTTTTTTCCCCCAATGTTGCCGGCGTCAGCGAGCCTACTGTCTTTTCCCCCAAAGTTTTTTCAATCTCAAGGGTAACCTCCCATGTTCCAGAGCCTTTATTTTGATTTTTTGCCCTCAAGTCCTGGTCGCTCGTTGTTCCTTATCATCAATGTAGACCCTTTTCCTTTGACGTTTTTTGACCCTCCTAAAGAGCCCGCGGCGCGAGATTCCCTTTGTTGTTAGTTTTGATGTCTACGGTTCTCCAGGATAGCCTCGCCGGTGGCCGCTAAAGCTGGGACTTCAAAGTCGGAAGGTCGCTTAACCACCCGGACAGCATGTGAGGGTTCATCGTTCCGTCCCGGGGGTTGACGTTCCGTTTGTAAACTGCATGAAAAGTAGGAATGCGTCGATTCTCCGCTGGTCCCCTCCGCCCGAATTCCTCTGTCGGTTAGTTGGGTGCGGGAACCGCGTGGGACCCAGGTTTTCTTTTTTCTTCGTGCCGTTTTGACAAGCAACCTTAAGTCCTTTTTCCTCTGCTACCTCCCTAAACGACCAGACCGGCTTCTCCTTTCTTTGCCGGATGTACGACCCAAGCAGTCCTCAGTTTTTTTGCTGACTGGTTTCGTGCCTCCCCCGTCGGAGGGTGGCTTGGGACATATACCATGCTCTACGCTGTGCTCTTCAGGCGGGGTTTTTTAAATAGTACAGACACCCTCCGCAGGAAGCTCATTATTTCTCTGAAGCAGTGCTTTCTTGTGTGGGCAAAAGTGCTCTAGTTTGACTTTGCCCTGATCAAAACCCCCCTTTGCTTTGTCTGGGCACCTTCGGTTGCGGCGGGTCCTAGGACAGCACATCACGTCCGATCGAACCCTTGCAGCTCATACCCCCCCCCTAGCTCCCAGTAAGAAACCACCAACAGACCCAAAGACGACCACAGCCCCCAGAGCCCCCCCTTTGAAAAGACCTTGTACCTGGGATCGGACTCAGTCGAAGGTCACGCCGCTGTGAGAGTCCCGAATTATTGTGTAGAGTTTGTGAACCTTTATCCCCCCTCCCCCTTTGACGCTTGATGGACGCCCTTTGGGACCAGACGAGGCTCCCCCCCCCCAGAGCCGTTATGATATTCTCCCCGTTTGCCCAAAGCGCTCAGTAATTAATTTTCCACACTAGGAACCGGTTACCATGCCCCCTCCACCGTTTCGCGGGACTGTTGGATTAGAGGCGCCAGCCAGTCTTCTCTTGTGAAGTATCCCCCAATCTCGTTTTCCTAGCGACCAGTCCGGACACTCTTTTTTTCCAAGAAGGAGCCGTTTCGATTGACCTTGGGACTACGGTTATGAAGAGCCCTTCCTACACTTCCGGCACAAGCACCTTCCATGCTCTCTGCTAAAACCTGCGGTGGAGATACCCAGGCCTTGCTATCGCTCCCCCTTGTCCTCAGCCCAGGGAAGGTACGTCCTTAGCCCCATTGCTAACCAGGAAGACTTTGAATTTGGCCGGTTTTCCCCCCTTGGAGGCCGGGATTTCCTCTAATAATTTTGGCTATGCGCTCAACGCCAGGACCAAGGTTACTTCGCATTTTTTCGTCCAGTCCCGTTCCCCTCCCGAGTCAGGCCCTTCCCGTACACGTTTTGATTAATTGTTGCCCCATAAAGTGCCCAATTTCTTGCAGCCTCTGGCCGGGCTGGGTTTGATTTTCACTGGATTGGCCCCCGTTCCACGGCGTTCCCTTTCTAATTCCCGCTCAACGGTCCGCAAAATTGTCCCCTTTGCCCAGTGCCAATGGGGCCTTTCCCTCCAGCGTTTGGGCTTTGTGTCCTTCCCCAACTGACGATGATCCGGGTTGTATGGGTAGAGAAGTCCGATTGGGTGAACTTTCCATCCTCCCCACTTCGTGCCCTGCGCTGACTTACCCCCCACCGTCCAGGGCTCCCTCTTCCTCGCTCTTTTCCTCCTACCTTTTTTGGTTGATCACCCCACGGAACGTTTGTTTTCCTAAAGAGCTTCATCCAGTTAAATTGTTTCGCAGGCAGTTTACCCCAAGCTGCTTTTTATGCGCCCCCCCCCTTTTTTTTGACCCAGATTCCCCTGTACGCTTGTTCGTCCTTTAACTGATCTGCACCCAGTTCCTGCCTGGGCGAAACCCTTTTTTGCCTGCCGGTTTAATATGGGTTTTCCCTCCTTGCCCTTTCCATGTCAGTATTGTTTCCCTTTTGCCTACTTAAGTTGCTTCTTTTTCGGCCCCCCGAAAATCCCCATTTTCTCTGAAGGACTGTAACGGCACCACTCTTGTCGACCACAATAGCCTTCCTTTTAATGGCCTTTTTGCGGCGCCCCACTGAGGGGCTTCCCCTAGCAGGGCGTCTCTAGAGTGGCCTTGCGCCCCATTCACGCGATTTGGGCTTTAGATCTCAACTTCAAAAGTTCCCCCCGCTGCATTTTTTTTTTTCCCCGGTGTTGACGAAGACCCTGATCTCTCTTTGATTAGCCCCGCAATAGTCTCTTTTAGAGTTTTTTTTACGCCGGCACCCCTCTTTCCAATTTCGCGTCAAGTCGTTTCCCGCTGCGATCCCGTTGGGCTCCCCGTCGACCTGCTAGCCGCCAATTTTCTTTTCCTCGTCTCGGGCTGGCGGGTCATATACACTGCTCTTCCAACTCTTTGAGAGCTGCCTCGAGCTCGCCGGGCCGGGGCCCAGTTTTTTTTTCCCTTTTCTGCAGCAGATCGTTCGTGTCCCCCTGTTTGAGTGTTTCCCTTCAAGTCGCATCGTTGATTCCGTCACCTTTTTCACTATACTAGCGCCCCCCCGCCTTTTGTAAAGCGTGTTTCTTTATTTTTTCTTTCCTTTAAGTCGGCCATCAATGGGACCTTTGCCCCGGGGCCCAACGCTCCCCAGGTGCCGTTTTCTTCGCGGCGACCTTTTTGCGCTGCTTTTTGGCAGTTTACTTTCCCCCCCCGTTTTATTTCGGTTTATCCGGGGCTGTTAACGGATTCGGCTTTGGTTCGGTTTTTTGTTGTTTTTGCGTTTTGATTTTTTTCGAAGCGCTTTCGGACCCTTTCGTACGGGCCTCTGACTCCTCCAAACCCAATCCTTTTTTTAATTAGAATGGTTAAGGTTAATTTCATAACCCCCCCCCAATGGTTACCACTCCCCCCGGGAGCAATTTTCATTTTCCAAAACGTCTTGTTCCTATGTTATCCCGTTCCCCCCGCCTTATCTTTGCGGTGAAGACGCGGAACCGCTTGGATCGGCTTTCTTCCCACTTTCCGTACCTTTCGCTCCCAAACAGTTCCCTATGCCACTGATGTGGAGCGCGGGGCAAGCAAGCCAGGAGATGGTCGTTTTTGAGGTAGCGCACTTCCGCTTCTTGGGGCTTGCTCAGAGCTCGCCCCTTTTGGTGCCCCTCGGTTTCCAGCCACAGGAATAATTTTGTCGATTTCTGCAGCTGAGGCCTTTTTACCCTTGTCCTTTTGAGGCGACATCTATCCTTTGCCAAGTTGAAGCTGATCGTAGGCCATAACAACCTTGTCCTACTCTGATTTAGCGTTGTTTAATTCGGAACCGTCCCCATCAAATCACTTTAAAAGCTTGTACTTCCCGACGTGGCCCTTTACTATACCTTAGTAGAACTCGTGATCGCCTACCCCCAGGCCGCGCACAGCTGTACTTTCGCGCGTTTTGCATGCTCTCCCCCCCCGGTGGTCATTTCCCGGTTCAAAGTGCCTTCCCTTGGGTGGTGGTGGCTTCCCCCCCTCCCTTAACTTGTAGGTGCCCCCCAACCTTTCGGATTTCCAGTTAACCGTGTTGAACTTACTCGATTGTGGCTCTCTCTGTGGCAAAGGACCCCTCTCCTTTTTTCTGGAGCTGGCGATGGTGACCTGGGGGCCCGTTTGGGCTGCCTGTACCTTTGACTTTTCTGCAGGTCATCTGGAGATAGTCCCCCCTTTGCGTCCCGAGTCGTCGCCGAGAGGAAGCCCCCCTTGTTCTTTTTCTCTATTCTTGAACTGGTGTCTTTTGCGTTAGTGTTGCATCTTTTGTTTAATTAGTTCTCCAGATTCTTCTCCCTTTTGTTTGGAGGAGAATCTTATAATACGTTCAGCGATTAAACGTCAAGCGAACCGCATGCCACCCCTGATTCCCTCCCTAACCAGTATTCCGCGATCTCTTCAAGAAGACTCCGCCTCCCCTTTTTCCCAAAACATTAAAGGGTCCTAGTCGTTCACCTTGGGGGGAGCAAGCTCAAGGTGCCAACCCGAGAAAGTCCCCCGGGGACCCGATGCCACCGCCGCAACAATCCCTTTCCCAAGTCACTTTACCCCTGTTGTCCCGCGTGCCTTTTTCCGTCCCCCTGATTGCCCTTAAAGGTCGGGCGGCGGGGTCACAGCACCCCCACCCCTGTTTGGTCACGTTGAACCCCATTAAACACAGCGTTATACTTTCAGAGAGGTTTCTCTGCGAAACCTGCTGGTTTGGAGTCATCACCCCTAGTCTGGGTATCGGTCCTAGAACACGGGGCACGTTCGGTGGACGCCGAAGCTTGAACTGTCCGAGTGGAGGTTCCAGTCAGGACCTCCTAGCCCTCGTAGTACGGTTTGTGACTTGGTCCGATGTTGTCACATTTAGGGAAATTCCCTGTAAGACTATTCCTTTACATCAGGGCCCTCTCCCGCATTCACGTTTGCTCCCCCATTTTTTGTGAGCCCGGAACAGCTTTCGACTCTCGCTTTAAGCCCAGACCACTGCCGTTTTTTTCCACTTTGAAGATACAAGTTTTCACCCCCCTTGTCGTCACTTCCAGCTTTGCCTTTTCAGCTGTTAGACCCCGCAGGCCTGGGAGGTTTTTGGTTTTTCCTCTCGCCCCTTCCCCGGTTTTTTTTTTTTGAGGCGCTTCTTCACAATCCCTCCTTTTTAATCTTTTACCGACTTACTGGAGGGTTGGGGTTTGGTTTTGGGGTGGGTCGGGTCTTAACACTCTCAAGAAACTAAATTTTTTTTGCAGTTCCTTTTTCTGGAGCCCGTTAGCCACTCTTGTCCCATGGGTGCGGCGAACTTACATAGGACACCCCAAACCCCTTAACTTTGAGCTTATTGGGCAGTCGTTCGTGGGGGTCCCCTCGTTTTAAAAGGCCACACTGTGCTTGTCCGACGAAGTCCCCTCGCTAGCCACCCAACCTTCAGTCTCATCAAACTCAACCCCAAAAGCCATTCCCTTTACAGGCCAGATGGAACGCATAAAAGCACTTGAGTACCGGATCGACCCCTTTTCCTCGTCCTGGAAGCCGCTGTGCCCTCCCTTCCCCCTTTGAGGGTTGGGCGCGATGGCCCGGTAGCCCCCACAATTCGGGGGTATGTCCAGCGCTTAATTAGGACCGCCTTGCTTTACCCCGCCGGAGCGGGGGCTGCTCGGCGCAGTTTGACGACCCCAAGATTCGTACACTGCACTTCACTCCAAGCCACCGCACACCTCGATTAGCTTTCCCCCCCGGCTGAGGACTTTGTTTAAACCCTTCACTCGATCCGTTCCCTGATCTAGTGAAAGCTCTCCCAAACAAGGGAGTCGGTTTTCCTGTGTCTCCGCCAGTTCCCCATGGTGGCCATGGTTTTTTTTTTTTTTTTTTTTTTACACGAAGAAGCCGTTTAGTCTACCCTTAGTAGGGGCATCCATGGGTTCTGCCGCGGTTAGTCGCTTAATTCTTGGCTCAGCGGTGCAGGCGCTGCGCCGTCCCAAAGCCATATGGGTTTTTTCGAGCATGCAGCGAGTCGTCACCCCATCGGGTCGGAATGTCCCAGTGGTACCTTCCCCTTTTATTTCGAGGATAAAGACCCCCACACCCCCTTGCTTTGCATTTGTCTTTCTTGCAGAGCTAGTTCTTCCCCCGGTCTGGACCCTTCTTACCCTTGGGCTCACCGCCAGGTTCCCCCCACAGCTTTTTGTTTCTCGCAACGACTTTAAATGTCCACTGTTCTTCCGGCCCTGTCTTCCGTGCACTGCTCCCTCCAACCAGATACCAGGGATTTTTTTCACAGTTTCTGGCGCATTGGCTCGGTGGACCACCGGATTCCGGGTGCCCTCTTATTACTATCCCCCACCTCAGTTGTCCGTGCCCCTGGCAAAGGGCAGACCTGCTTTTCTACATGTCTGTGGCTATGGTGTCGCACCTGATAGGGGGGTTCCCGATTTTCCCTTTTTAAAACCTTCCCCGTTTAGTCCTTTTCCCGAATGACTAGAGTCGTCCAACTTTCGGTTATCCTGCAGTTGGCTTTTTTCATTATCTTTTTTAATTTTTGGGTTGTGAGTTTTCAATGTGGATGGAGGTAAAATGCAGGTTTGGTCCCGCCAATAGCGTATTCTTCAGACAGCATTTGGGTCCTATACTGTTTCCCCAAGGTTTCTGGCTGAGCTGGCATGCACTTATCTTATTCCGGCTGACAACTTTTTTCGCCCGTCATTTTTCCAAGCCGATTATGACCAGCGTCCCATTAAAGCATGGGCTTACTGGTTGCGTTATTGCTCGCTGTTACCTAAGGGGGTTTTACCATCCCCTTTTGGCAAACGTGGGTTCAGTGAGAATTTACCTTGCCTTCCACCATTTGAGTGGCGGTCCAATAAATCAGGGCCGTCTTTCCCCTATTGCCTTCCCTGGTCCTTCCCTTTGCCACCACAGACTTTTACCCACCTGCCGCTTTTTTTCCTGGTTTTGTGAGGCGGCCTCCCGCCAATGTTTTACCACCCCGTCCTTCCCAGCACCTGCTTGAACTAGGCCCAGGACCCTCCGTTTTTTGCTTTGATTTTGGGGCCTTGTATTTCGGACCCGTCAGGTACCCCATTTCGACTTCTATTGGAACCAAGAGAGCCTGATGGCGCCCCGAAGTAGGTTTTTACTATCGGGGCTCTTGCTCCTTGTCCGGCACCCGGGCCAAGGTTTCATTACTGAGTCCTTTTACAGACCATCTTATCCCCGAGTCAGGGACTGACGCCTATTATTAGTTTCCTCATTTCAGGGTGGGCCCTGGGCGTTGTATCAAATCCAAACGCCTTGTTTCTGAGAGCCGGGTAAGTTGATGTGCCTCTCTTGTCCGCAAATGCCTGACTCTATATTTTTTTTTTTAAAAGGGCCCGAGCTTGATTTGCTTACCTTAAGTCCGGGTTTTCCTCTTCTTAAAATGGGCTGTCCCCTATACTACAAGCCCCCAGCTCGTCCTGTTGGTATCCTAAGCGAGGACTTCCTTCCCTCAAAGAATGATTTTTTATACCTGTCCTTCTGAGACCCTTGCCGACCTTCTTGTTTCGCCAAGCGCCCCCCGTCTTCAGTTTTCCGAGTAGACAGTACCAAGGTCTTTTCCTTGCTCGTTCATCCTGTTGGCATGTTCCCCCATTCGCTGTTAGGTTGTTTTTGGTGCCTTTTTCTTTGGTCTTTTTTTGGCGGTGCGCGAGCCCTGCCGTTCTCGTGCCCGAATCTCTTGGGGTTTAGGTTCCCCCCCCGCAAACTGGCACAACACAATCCTTCCCCGGTTCCTCCTGGTTTTTTGATCGGCCGGTTACTATCCACATTTTCCACTTCTCCCCCGAAGGTCCGGTCGCCATCTCTCTCTATTTCCCCCCCCACTTTGTTATTCTATTTTACTCCTGCCCCCCCCCGCCCCGTCCCCCCCTCCTTTTGGTTTTTTTTTGAACTTACTGTCGGCTGCCTTCATCCCGCCGCATTTTTAAGTTTTCCCCCCTCCTTCCACCCGAAGGCACCTCATGTATTCGGGGACAGGAACCTTTTCCTTAGCCTCTGCCTGGACGCGGGCTTTGGAGGTAATGTTTGTTCCGTCGGCCCGTTTTTCCCTCGAGGCCCGCCAGTGGTGCCAGGTTTTTCCCTCAACCTTTCCCGTAGGCTGGAGACCGCTGTTTCGCCTATCAGGGGAGCTGCTTGATTTTTTACGTTGCACAGACTCGTAGCCCACACCCTGGACTACTCGTCCCCCGGCGCTTGGCCGGCCTTTTTCACTTTTTTGAACTTCCCACTTCCTCCCCCCCTTGCCCCTGGTTCTACCTTAGAACTCATCTCCCCCTCCCGGCCATTTCGCCAGTCACCTTTCCGTTCGATCCATTACCCTCTGTTGTCCCCCGGTAGGATTACCTTGTCCCTTCCCCCTTGTTTTTCTGTTTGCGCCCTCAAGTCCGATGTCCCCGGAATTGAATTGGTTTCACACCTCCCCGCAGCGCTTTGGTGTCCGTAAAATTTTCAACTTTTCTTATTTTTCGTCCCTTGTGCCTCCCATGGTCATGACCCCCGTCGCTTGGGACCATTTTTTGTCCCCTTGGGCCCCGTGGCCTGCCGACGTCCTGCCTGATGTGATGCAGGTAATTTCTTTGAGATCGAAATCGTGCTTGGAGTCGACGGGATGAAGGGTCCTCCTTTTCTCTTTCCCTGACTTTGACCCAGTTGCATATTTTTCAAGTTTCTATGATCCCGATTCTTCACTCAATCCGTTGTTGTGTTTGCTGAGATTTTTTGTCCTCCAGACTCCCTTGAAACCTTATTTCCCCCCCCGTTCGGCAACAGGCAAGTCAAGTGACGTCACTTCACCAGTCTGGCTCTTGCCTTCTTCGACGTATCGGCCCCTAATCCCTCCCCCCTTCTTACAGATTTGCCCTGACCTCCTCTCCAGGTGGATTACATTCTCCCCCCCTGCTAAAGAGGGGCATTTTTGCTCCTTCATTCTCCCTTCCTCTACCGGGTTGCTTCAAAAACTTCCCTCGTAAATTTTACCACTTTTTTTTCTATGCGATTTCTGATTTTCCCCCCCCCTTTTCGTTAAAGGATTTTTTCTGGTCGTTCCTTCACCCACCTTTTCACGTTGAACGTTTGAACCTCCCCACACGCAGGTCCAAGCCGCCCCCCCCCGCCTTGAGAGGCCTCTTCACTGAACCCATTCCTTTGCTTATTTTACAACGACTCCCTTTGATCGCCGGTCTCCCCCTTTTCGCCCGTGGCCGACCCCTCTTGTAAAAGGTCCTTCTTTGACTTTCCCAGGCCAAGCCGAGCTAGTTCCCCAGGGTGTGAATGGTTCCCTACTATTGTTTTCATTCAAAAAAATGGCAAATTCCGTGAATCCCAATATCTCTGGTACGCCCTCCACTCTATGATCAGCTACCTTGCGGGGTGTTTCTGTGTTTTCCTTACCTGAGGGTGCCATGGGCAACAGGATTCCGGTCTCCCACTCCGCACTAGGTTGGGCCCGGCTATGAAAGCACCCCGCTTTTCTTCAGCCTTTAAGGGCAGTTCCGCAGGTTCTCAAGGCGTTTCAGGAGGGGATGGGTTGGTCCGAAGAAGCGGGTTGGGGGGGAATGCGGCAAGGGGCTTGCTTCACACATCCCCCCCCCTTTTTCCCCTCGCTTACAGCAGACGGTGCCATTGGGACGTTTTTTCTTGTCTGATCACATGACCCAAGTTACGGCATGCCCATTTTTATTTCACAGGAGCTTCGGGGTGAAACCCATTTTGGTTTCTTTTTCTGACCCCCCCTGACTCATAAACCCCCCCTTATTTCCCTTGTGGTTTCTTGTGCCCTTCCTTTTTTTCCTTCGGGTCTCGTTGAAACACATCTCTTCTTCCGATAGAAAAGGAAGTTCCCCGACCTCAAAGCCGAGCAGAAACTTTCCCCCCCCCCCCCACGACGTATCCCTTTAACCCTGGTCCCCCTTCCACACTTTTCACAGACTTTCACCTGGATGTGCTTTCTTTTCCAGCCGCTGTTCGCGAGATTTGGCTTGGGCGTCCTCTGTAGAACCCGATTCGTTCCACTGTCTCTTGCTTTTTCAAACGGTAGCCCCCAGCGAGGGCGCACTCTTTCTTCCGGTTAGATCACCTGGGCTCCCCGATACTTCCTTGTCTCACCCAAGGTCTCGGGTTAACACGCGCTTTTAATGGCATGATTTGACCTGGGACCTTTTTCAGATTTTTCCAGTTCAGGATCTCTTGGCAGGGCTCTCCACTCATTCTTTTTAGGAGTGTATATTCCTTTCCATCCCTTTTTGGAAGGTTCCCCCGACGTGACCCTTTTGATTTTTGCATATACAGTGGAACCCACAAGTTCTTCCGAGGGAAGAGCCTAATTGAAGACTTCCTCATACGGTGAATTTTTCCAATGACCCCCCCCCACACCGAAGATGAGGAGAGCAAACCCGATTGGCCAGATTTACTCCACATTCCCGGCAGACCGGGGATGTTAAAGTTCATTTTTTTTTGGCGGATGCCTTTACACACAATCATCCATGAGTTTTCCTGTGAGAATGGGTAATAGGTGGCTTTTTTTCCCCATGTGATAGGGTAAGCGTTTAACCCCCCCCCATTGGAGGAGAGGGACAGGGCAAACTTCCTTTCTTTTTTTGGAGCAAGAGCCTTTTTCCCCATTTAAGGTATCCCCCCCCGTCCGTGCCTTTTAGTTGCCGCCCCCAGATAAACGGACCCCCCTGTTTAGTTTCCAGGGGAGCTTCCCTCTCATGGTCCATGCGGTCCTTTTTTTCCAAGGGGCTGTTTGCCCCGCTCTTTTTTCTAACGCTCCCCCAACCGGACAGCCTTCAGTTCATATTTCCACCCGCATCCCTTCAGCTGTGTGGCTGGGGTTGCGTTCAACTGACCTTTCTCCTTTGTGTGCGAATGAGCTGGTTGGGGGGGGGGGTGGTGGTCCTGCAAGGGGTTCACCCCCAGCCCCTCTCCCCCCTTTTCCCGCGGCGTTCATGCCTTTACCTGTGACCAACAGGTCCGTCCGTTTTTGCTCTCGCTATTCTATTTTCTCCCTGTTGTTGTTGGGACCGATTTTCGGATTACCTGCCGGTTTGGGTCCGAAGTCTCCGGTGACCCGTTTTTTTCACTACAGCCCAAGCCATTTGCTCCGTCCCCCCTTCTTACGGTGCGCCACAAATCTCATCGTATTGTTTTCATTCTAGCCGTTTTCGGGAAAGGTTATTCCCCCTCCCCATGACCGTTTCAGGCCCCAATGAGAGTTGTTTTTTCAGTCCCTGGGTCCAGAGAGCCCCTCCGTGGACCCGGTTAAAAGGTGACTTCATTTCTTTCCACATGCCGTTTTGATCCTTCTTTTTACTCAATAGGGTCCCCCTTTATCGTGAATTGTTAAAGTTTAGAAAAGTTCAAACTGCTATTGAGACCCATGCGGATTTCATAGGTTTTTTATGTCCCTGCATAGGGGTTAACCCTCTCTTGTCTGGAAGATCCCTATATGCCAGACCCCGATTCACCTTCCCTGTGATTTTTGGTCCTTGAGCATAGCTACCCCCCGGGTTAATTCCTCCCCCCCCCTCGGAGGAAATGGGTGGCCTGGGTAATGCAGAGCTTTCAGTTTTTTTTTTCGTAAAAAGTCATTCCCTCCCCGGTTGGTATTATTTTCTTCCTGGCACAGGAGTTGCTTTCCCACTTTTTTTAGCATACGGTTTCCCCCTTTCCCCTTAAGAGGTGGGCGATGCACCCTATCGTCCCTGGCTAGAGAGAAGTCCCCTGACTTTGCCATTTAACCAGGGCCTTTTTGAATCAAAATCAATTTCCGGACCTTCTCTTGGCCCCGCAGGTTTCGGGATGGGGACGCTATTTCCAGGGGTGTCCCCCCTCCATCGGGTGAATCCATGTGGTTCGTCCTTTTCTCTTTTTTTGAGTGCTTTTTTCTAAGCTTTCTTGTTGTTGGCGTAACCTGGTTCACCCTTGAGATACGCGACTCGCTTCTGGTCCCATCCCTTTATTTACTCCTGTTTCCACCTTGATTGTGATACTGCCCCTCTCCTGCACAACATATCGGGTGTGCAGCAATTTCGACTGAGCGAGTAGACTTCCTGTCCCCTTTTCTTTCCTTCTTGGTTTCCCTGTTTTTAACCTTCTTTTTTCTTTTGGGTTGACTTTTCCCTCGGTCCTTTTGTGGTGGGAGCTTCGTTTTTCTTTTTGACATTCTGGGTCCCCCCCCTTCCCCGCCCCGCAACCGAACCGGTCCCCCATAAAATCATCCTCCATGGAGCCTGGTTTTTTTGTGTGCGAGTTCCCCCTCCTCCACCCCCATTGTCCACCCCCCCGGATGGTCTCCGGTCCCCCGACAGACCCTCATCTTTCCACTGTCACCTTCTTTTCATGTATGATCGCCCACACTTCCTTCCTTCTCAACTCCGGTCGGTCTTGGAACGCCACAGAATGTTATCCTTCCTCGGCATCGCCTCCGGCCTGGCTCTTCGCCCCCCCGCCCCGCCTTGCTTTAGAGCGGGTTTCGGAAAGAAAGTTCGTTCAGCGAATCCTGTGGATCTGGTCTTGGCCACATGAGCCTCAGGTTTTTTCCCGAGCTGTTTTCCCAATTTTTTTTGGGTATCACCCGGGACACGTTATCTTTTTTCTGCCGCGAGCAGGTTTCCTCCATTTGATTAGGAGATGATTCCCCTTGCGTTTCAATTGATTGTTCCCCCCAATTTTTCCCCATTTACAGTCCCAAACCCTTTACTCTTTACTTTCTTCTTTTTCCGTGTCGTCGAACGTTCCTCCCATTTCCACGTCGGAGCAACGAACTTCTTTCCGGAGATCGTGCAACGTTGACTAAATAACTCAAAGGCCAGGTTTGTTTTTTTTTTTTTCAGTGTGTGGCTTTTTTTGTTGCGATTTGTGGGATCCTCTTAAGCCGCTGGTTCTTATTACAAGTCTGTTCATTACAGAAAAAGTATGGCCTGTACCAAGTTTGGGTGTCCATTTTCTCTGAGAACCCAGAACCAGCATTGAACGACCCTTCTTTAAAATCAGGATAAGACCTGTATCTTGTTTGTCACAATTTTTAAAGTGTAATTAACTTAGAGTTTTCTCCCCTATTCCCGCATCGTCGATTGCTTGGGCTGGGTATTTCTTGTTGGCACATTTTTCCCCGCTGGTCCCCATGTGCCTCCTTAACCCGGAAGCTTGGCTTTGAGGCTTATTTCCTCGATGCTTTTTCCTGAGGCGTCTGGCTCTGTCCAAGCTTATTTCCCCGTTGCTTTCATTCTTTGTGCGATTGAGTGTGTCTGCATCCTTGTTTAAATTCTTTTGTCCTTCCCGCTCTTCTTTACTACTCACTTCCTTTTTTTTTTTCGGTTGAGTGGTATATCTTATCATACCGCATCCCCACCCCCGATGCCCCCCGTCCTCCATGAGTCACTATGGAGCGTCCCGCCCCCCGACATGCTTCCTCCACGGCACCTCAGTCCCCCCTCTCACGTAGATCCCGAATGTTCCTAGGTTTTTTCCTGAACTTTCCCAGGGTACAGCTGCACTTTGCCAGGCTTTGGCTCCCGTCCTCCGAAAGGGTTTTTCCCCCCCCCCCCCGTTCCAACCTCGATTTTTTTCCGTTCCCCCCCTTTCCCCCCCACGTTGTTCCCATAATGGCCGTAAGTGATTTTGAAACTTTCCAGTTTTTCTATGAGGAGGTTACTCAGACGAACCCCCCAACAACTTTCACTTCCCTGGTACTTTCAACACGTTTCAGAAGAACGCGGCCCCTCGAGCTCGCGAAACCCATTTCCTTTTTTTGTCAGCTAAGTTAGTTTCCCCGGTCGAACTCACCAGGCTTTTTCACGGTTTACCTTCAAAGAGTTCCTTCCGATGACTTGTTTTTTTTTGTGCAGATCTCGTCCCACACACCGAGGGCCCGAGTAGTTCCACCCTTGTTTTTCACTTGGACGGCCTCTTCCAGTCGGACTTCCCTCCGATTTGCCTTTTTCTTTAGCGGGCTCCGCAAGACATTATGACCAAGAGACTAACGTTTTCCTTTGGAGGAACTCCCCCCCCTTTTCCCCCTCTACTTTTAGCCAGCAAAGTCCGGACCTTTGCCTAAGTCCTTCCCTTCCGACCGCGCGTCTCGTTCCTTTTGACTGTACGCGCCAGTGCCTGAATTCTGGTTTGGGATCCACCCGGCCGCGTGTCCCGGTCCCCTCCTGCCCCATGCGTTCGACCGAGTATAAGCCCTTCCCCTGTTTTTGTTCTTCACCCTTGAAAGACCCCCCCTTTTTTTCATACTATAGATTGCTCGTGGCGGGTCGCTTTGTGAACCCTTTATTTTTATGACCATTTGAAGGTCAACAAAACCCCTTTTTATTTTATTTCCCCTTTCGGTTGCGGCGGGTCCCTGAACCTCCTTTTTTCTAATCTCCCACTCGCTCGTCTCCCTCCCCAGCAGACCCAATAAACCAACCCGCTCCTTTCCCAGGCCCCTTATGAACCGTACCCTGAAAAGCCTTGTTAGTACGACTTCTCCCCCCCCCCCCCCCTAAGTTTTTTCTATTACTTCGCTTGGGTCCGCTTTCCTCTTCTTGTTTGCGCGATTGGTGTTACCACGAAGTGGGTTATGCCAGTCTGGGCCGCCTCCTTTAACTGCATTTTGGACTCGGCCGACGCTAGCGAGAGTTAGCTATTTTAGTTCCTTCGCTCCCCAGCGTTCATCATGAGCCAAATGGCTAGGTGTCCCCGTTCTTTCAGTTTCATGGCATACGTTTCCCCCGCATCGTGCAGCCTCCCCGGCTATTGGACATATATCACCTCTTTTTCTGTATATGAGCCATTGCCCCTGTGTGCCTAGTGTTACCCGGACCGGAAGGGGATATAATATAAGTTTTCATTTACTCCAATAGGGGTTACTTGATGCCGCTGTGACGCGCAAGAGTGGTCTGTGGAGGACGCCTTCTGTGGGGCATCTGTGTGTGCGCGCGAGGGTGGGTGGCGGGGCCGCTGGTCGGGGGCCGCGTGGGGGCGGGTTCCGGGTGGGTGGTGGGGGCGTGCGCGTGGGGTTTGGTGGGGGGGTCTCGGGGGGAGGGGGCGAGGGGGGTTGGGGGGCGGGGGGTGGGTTGTTGGCGGGGGTGGTGGGGGGGGGGGGGTGTGGGGGGGGTGTGGGGTTGGGGGGTGTGCGTGGGGGGGGTTGTGGTGGTTGGGGTGACTTGTCAACCTTTCCGGCCCCCTCCCTCTCAAACCGCCGATGCTGTTTTTTTTCTGCACTGTCTTTTTCCTTTTTCACCCATGGCCCCTAAGGGTTCCACCGGGCCTTTTTCTTATCAAGGCCCCCAAAAGTCGCGTGGGCCGGTACTGGACTAGTATCTTCGGCCCAGGTTTTTCAGCGTCCCGCATTGGCTGTCTTCCCCACCAGGAACAAAGTCCCTTCCTTGTGTCAAATCTCCTCCAAATTATAAGAACGGTCAAGCGTAGTACCGTGGTCTTCTTAGTTTTTTCTCAAGATCAACGGACAATTTTGTGTCCTTGAGCACTCTACATTCTGGGGTTTTGCTTTTTTCCCCCCCCAGGCGGCGGTGATTTATTACAGCTCCAAGGAAAACCCACTTCCCGGTTGTCCTCCAATTCTTGCAGTGCCCGGGTCTCTGTTTCGTTGTTTTGAATCGTGTCCCCTTTTTTTTTTTCCTCCGTTCAAAGGCTATTGGGGTTCTTTTTTAATGAGCCTCCGCTTCCCTTGGTGCCGCCCCCCTGCGTATCCACTTCCTTTCCTTTCCTGCCCAGAGATTTCGTGGCCCCCCCCCCCCTCCCTTTTCCCCCGTTT
>Ga0179593_1381806_pt1 | contig 18118 bp, 17 predicted proteins | sample CZODoug2_1_08_16_FD_185931 | JGI IMG/M metagenome (GOLD analysis project Ga0179593, IMG submission 185931) | Vadose zone soil fungal communities from Angelo Coast Range Reserve, California, USA - CZODoug2_1_08_16fungal (PacBio error correction) | ecosystem: Environmental > Terrestrial > Soil >... | reverse complement strand
TTTTCTTTCTGGATTCCACATTTCCCACCTTAATTCAATCTCACGGCCCCCTGCTGCGGTCCGAGTCAGGTTGTTAACTCCTTTTGCTTTCCTTTATGAACCCGTGATCTTGGCTCGGATCCGGTCCGCCTTTTCTTGAGTTCGTTCCCTAGTTCTTTTTTAGTACCACCCTTGAAATTTTTTTTAGATTTTGTTGTCCGCCTTGGCTCCCCATGATTCGGTTCTGGTTCAAACCCCTCCGTTTCCGTCGGGGGTTTTTTTCCCCCCTTTATAATCGGGGATCTCCCCCCCGACGCAACCTTCCGATACGCTTCTCCTTCCAACTTCTCTCCTCTGAAAACGTGCGCCAGTTAACCGGACCTCCTGGCCTTCCCGCATTTTTCCTTCCCCACCCGCGCCCTTTTCACGTTGTTCGCTCCCTACCAATTCGTTAAAGGCCAATCTGGTGCAGTAATTCCGTATTTCGGACGGTCTCTTCGTCCGTTTTCTGTTGAGTGATTTTGCTCACATGTACAACAAATTTGTTTGTTCCAACTTTCTGCCTTGTCCGGAAAGTTCCAAAATCCCCCCTCTTTCTATTTAGAGGGCCCACGTTATTGGGAGCTTTCGTTGTACCGAAGTTACCGGCAGGAGAGTTAATCTTAGCCACGGGGTCTTTGGTCTTTAGCCTTTCCAGACGCGTTGCGTACATTGCCTTCTGCTGGCGTAGCTGTATTGAGTTGTTGATTTTTGCGCGGTCGCTTCCCTCGCCGATGACAGATTTTGTTCGCTACCCATTCTCGTTTGCTTCTTCCGTCGTTCGGCTTCCATTTTATGGTTTGAGACTTCGCCTTTGGTTTTGTTCAAAATTATTTTGCCAGGTTTTGATCGTTTTCTCGTGGCGGCACTCGCTTCTCTTTCCTTTTTCCCGTACGGTGAGCGATGCAGGGGGGGCTCATGGACATCCGAATCTCGAGGGCCGCGGAGTTATATTGCGAGTTTGTGCTGGAGCTTGGTTCCTGGTCGATGGTTTCGCCCCGAATTTGACTTCCCGAAGGCGACGCCCGTCGACGGCTCTTTCTTGGGCAGCGCGTTTTTTCCCCCTTCCCGCTCTCCTTGATCTTCCCCGCCTTGCTCGTTGTCCCCTGGTGCGACGCTGAGGCCCACGTTTGACTCCCGATCGGAGGTCACTCTTTTTCGCGTCCACTTTTCGCGGCTTTTACGTTTCCTTTCGTCTTGTGGCAAGCCTGTCCATCTCACCGTTTCTTTTGATACGCTTTTCCGGGTCTACGAAACTGCCACTTTCTGTTTCTAGATTCCCTCCTCTTGCTGCCCCTGCGTGATATCTTTTCCTGTTGGCGGACTGTCCTGTACGTAGTGAGTCAATGAATCTTTGCTTATGGGGGGGCGGTCCTAGATTTGTTCTGTGGATTTCGCGGTTTGTTTAATGTTTTCTGTTTTGTGGTACCTTTCCGGCTTTCGAGGGCTGCCTTCTTTTACTTTTCGTTTTTTTCTTCTTTTCTCAATTTTTTGTGGTCTCTTGAGAGACAGCCGCTCTTCCGATCCCCAAAGACGGGAAGCGGTTCCGTGATTCTCTCCTTTCGTTCCCTTGATTAACCCACTTCCAGCCTTTCTTCGGAGGACTGAGCGGCATGAAAATTCTTGCCACCACGGATGTCATCGACCTTCTTTAGCCTCGGTATCCCGCCCCCTTGGGCGTCTTCCTTTGGATTGGTTTTCTTCTAGATCTTATGGACAGGACCCCCGGATTGGTTTGACTCTCGAGCCACGGTTTCTCCGAGAGAGCCTGTGGAACACCCTCGCTAAGGCGATACCCCGGGCCCGGGGCTGATTGGTCACTGGACACTACACCCTTTATTGGGAATTTCTTTACTTGGTTAGCAACGTGATTCGGTCCGGTCTCTATATCGATGGTGTTTAGCAGTGGTCGTTGATGTATCTGGCGGTTCGGTGATTTCTTACCCTTTTTTTCGGAGTCTTCTGAGAATTTACGGATATCTGGGGCGCCACCACTACGGTGGTTCGGTATGGCCCCCTTTTTATCCAATTGGCATCGAGGCTTAACGTCTTTTAGCAGACATCTTTTTCTTTGCAGTTCTTATTCGGACTGTCCCCTCACATTGTTGTGAGTTCCGTTGGGCAATCGAGCATGTCGGCACCAGTCACTGACACTTCACGTGTTCACGCGGCGCCGTGTTAACTCCGGTTGTAACCTGACACCTCCTTGTTGTTCCTTCATGCCCTACAGAGACTTTTCTGATCATCGCCGTTCCAAGCTCTGATTGTTTTTACCCTCCGCGCGTCCGGTGCGGCCCTTAGATTGAGGATGTGCTATCTTCGTATTTCTTTTTCGTCCAAGCGTTCCTGCTCCGGAAATTGGACCTCTCTAATTTGTATTTTTTTTTTCCATTGAGTTTGACCTATGGAGGCTGGTTTCGTCAGGTTTTTTGCTTCTCATCCCAAGAGTTTTTTGGGAGCGAGGTTCTTTCACTCTTTGACTTCTCTTCCAAAGTGTGGCGGTTAGGTTCCCTCCTTCGGGCAATTTTCCCCGTATCGTTTCTCTGTGGATTTTTCTCCTGCGGCTTCCATCAGAGCGTTCCCCCCTCTGAGAAAGTCAGTCCTGATCCTTCAGTTTCTTTTTCCCTCGACCCCCAGCCCATCTTGCCGCGAACGTTTGCTGTTTCTTCTCCGTCTGTTTTGTTCCTTCAAATGGCTGAGGAGATGGTATCTCTTCCCCCACATACTTTGTTTTTTTTCTCTACATCGCCTTTGCAATTTTCGTTCTCAACGCCTCTCCTTCTTACTTGCCAGTTACTTTCAGGGGGGTTCGCTGAAGATGACAACTTAAGCTGATTTTCGTCCCTTCTGATCCCCTAGATGTGTTTTTTTTGCTGGAAGCGAAGTCTCTGGACTTTTTCGAGTCTAAGGTGACAACCATTGCCGAAGGCGTCTCAACTTTCCCTCCCCACACTTATGCTTTCCTCCGTATTAAATCCGCGATCACCCCCCAAAATGGAGCAGCCAACATGGACGCCCCTTTTCCCTCTCTCTAGCATTTTTCCCAAACGGATACCCCAATTCCTCTGTCATTCCGGAGCAGCACGATTGGCTCTCACTCTCCCTCCGAGATTCGCCTGCCCTAAATGGCCACGGACAGGTGCTCTTTCTTCACGAACCTTCCCTTTCTTCTGCTCCCGTTTCTACGCCCCCTTCGCTTTAGGCAGAGTTTGGCCCCCGTAGAGTCCCTTCTGCTCCTATGTGCAAAACCGTGCCGTAAAGTCCCGTGTCGGACAAGTGTCTCGCTTCCGCGTGGCCCAAATGTTGCCCTCCAGCAACACCCTTGAATGGTCCCCCGTTCCTGCTGACGCTTTTCAGTTTGCGTATGACGCCCTCCTGTTTTCCCCGATGCCCAAGAGCCTGGTTTCCCAGACCGACCACTGTCCCGTCTTTTGTTCCCGTCACCTATAAGCCCCATCCGATCTCCGACAAAGTTCTCGTTGACGCCCCCTCCAGAACGCCCATCGTTACACTTCGAAACCTTTGCTACATAGACCTTATTCCCGTCGGCTCCCCCTTGGCGACGCATTCAGCATGAAGGGCCTCTATTAGAGGTGGATGGTCGTTGCTTGTAAGAAAGCCCGTTCAATTTTTCTCGTCTTAGCGAACCGTTTTTCCCCTTATCATGTAAAGCCTTCTAGACTTGGCTCGCGGTTCGCCAATCAAACCTGTTTCGTCCCAAGTGAAGATATCTCACGAACATCCAACACCCTTGATTTGGCGCGAAGGTGAGATCCTCATCGCCGCTAATCTCCCTAGCTACTTTTTCACTCCTTGTTGTTTCCGACTCCCTTTTCAAGGACTGGCCGGTGGATCCCCCCCTTGACACTCAGCCTCTCCTATACGGCCCGATTGTATTTAGCTGACGCTTTTTTTTGGATCCTCTAACCCTGTAGACCCTCCTTCCCCCATTGCTGCTTTTACCACCGGCCCGTTTTAATCCAACTCATCCTCCCGGCAGTCCAAAACACCTCCGCTTCAACCCTCGTTCACACCCAACATCGCCACCACCGACGCGGCTGGGGACGATGCGTTTTCTCCCAGCCCTTCCACATGACCCGATTCCTCCTCTCCCCTCCCGAGTGATCTTTGCTCCACGCTCCGCCTTGGATCTTCTCCCCCTTCCTCCCGTTTCGAGACTCCCCCAACCCGTCTTTTTTGCGGTTTCACGCTAAGTCCCCTTTCCTCGACAGTTACTCAGCGTTTTCGCGTCCTCCCTTCTGGCCCTCCGGACTATCTGCCGCAAACACGTTCCTTTGTTCGTTTGCTTCCAGAGCACAGTTTTTTACCTCACATCGGCTCTCGGCCATTACTTTCCCCCCAACTTGCTGGTGCCCACCGGTGAAAAATCCGTCTTCTGTTCCGCTTCCAATTCGCCGGAGTTTCTACGATCCCTGTTTCCGACCTCTGTTCCGGCCCCTTTTTTTCCACGAATCCCATCGCCCATTCAAGACGTTGACCTCTCTGCTTCTCTTCCATGATTTCCTCCCCCTTCATCAGCCTCACCCCGTCATCAGCGAGTGGAACCTAGCCAATTTTTTTCAGTTTACCCTTTCCCCCCCCAGTTAAACTTTTTCAAGTATTCAAACCACACTTTCCTTTTCGAGGCGGCCTCCCAAGGGGGATACTTCACAGATGTCTCGAACACCAAGTTGCTCGCGTTGCGACCGGCCTTACTCACTCCAGCACTCCAGTCACCTTTAAGGTATTCCCCCCCGCGGTTTTGGACCTCTCATCCAGTGACACCCTTTCTTGTCCCCCACTCGCCCCCTTGCAGGGTCACCTCGCCCCTCCTAGCTACCTCTTTCTGTCTATTTCAGTTGACTCTGACCGTTCCTGCCCACTCCTCTTTCCTTTAAGCGGCGGCACTGAGTTAACCTTTTTTCCACCAAATCACCTCCTGCTGACCCTGGGTCCACTGCCGTTACAGATATTCCCCAGATGCCTTTCGGTTGTTGCCCCCCTTCTTATCTACCCAACGTGTGAACCTCCTTTTTTTTTTCGTCAAATTCCTGGCGTCTCCCTGGCCTTTTCCTTGCTTTTGATTTTAGACTTCTTCATTCTGTTCTTTATGGAGGTCCAATCTTTTACTACCCGCTAAAACGTGACCGGAATCTTTTGGCCAGCCTCTCCACCCATTTTTTTTGCAGTGTCCCAACCCCTCTGTTAGTTGCTCGGTGGATTCCGGCCTGTCCCATCCCTCTTCAACTCGCATCCCGGTTCAGATCACGATCCTTTCACAGTAACGGCAAATTCTTTTTCCCACCTTATCTCCCTTTCATTGTTATTTCTTGCCAGTTCACCCCACCGTCAATATCTATTTTCCCATCCCCCATCGTTTTGGTGTTGTGATCTTTTAACCCCCCTGTTTTTTTGATGCTTCTAAAACAATTTCAACCCAAATTCCCTATTGCCCACGGCATTTTTTTCTCCCTGGTTTTTTTTTTCCATGACGCTTTCCGTTTTGAACCCTTTGATCCTTTAGATCTTTTTACGCCTGGCGGATCCTCTTTTCCTCTTTTGCTTCTTGCCTTACCACCGTTCAATTGACTTGTTGTGGCGCCTGGGCCTTGAAGTGGTCTTCTGCCAAAAGATCGTGTCCCTTTTCTTTTTTTGTAAAGGTGGAAACAATATTCCTCGTTGCTCGGTTACTCCGCAATCTCAACAGCGTTTCCTCTAAACTACGCAGTACTTGCGCCATGACAGCCCCTTGCTTCGCCCTCATTGACGAAGCCCACCCCTCCTCCCGTTTTTTTCCTGTTTGGTTCCGCTTTTCCCTGCTTTTTTTTCAAGTCAATGGTGGCAGTATCAATCTTCCCTCCTGAGACCGGAAGCGGTGTCAGCCGGACGGTGATTGTTACTTGTAACCCTTTTTTTTTGACGCCCTCCGCTTCCCGCTTGCCGGTCCCCCCCGTTTGCAACCTATTCATTCATTTTTTTTGACCCACGGTTCATGGCGTTTTGAAGGCCCCTGCTTGAGGTAGGCTGCCCGTACCTTTTCTAAGCGTCCCCCCGCGTGTTTATGCAGTCGTCGTTTTAGTTCTTCGGGAGTTTGTTTGGGGAGTTCTCTCCTGGGTGCTTCCCCGTTTGCGACGCGAGCAGACAGTTTTTTTCGCCCTTCGTTCAGCCTTCCCCTTTTGTCCGTTTCAGTTGCGCTTTTTGTTTTTGATATAGCTGTTGTGTAACACCTTTGCGCTTGACCAAGGTCCAGAGGGCGGCTTTTCTAGTGGTCCCTGTTTATGATTTTGCTCGACCTTGTTCTTGCTGATTTTTTTTTTATGCCTCTTTCAAGAGAATCTCTTGGCCCGCGGCGTCTTCGCTTGGGTCGATGATGGAGGATTTTGAGCGCAGCGGGTCGATGGCCTGCGTAGTAATGGAGATCTACCCCGACCTTTCCGAGGATTTTCTTGGCCCCCCCAGATGTCGTTTCTAATGTCCTTTTTTCCGATTTCTCGGCCAACGGCCGCGGTGACCTTGCGACCCGCCGTTTCCAGCGTGTTTCCCCCCGCGCTAAGTCTTTGCAAGTATTGCGTTGTGACTTTTCGCGGCGGCTTTGATTCTTTGTTGAGCTTTTTTGTTCACGCCTTTTGACGTTTTGTGGTCGCCGGTTTCCCCCCGTTTTTTTTCCGCAGGTCGAAAATTCCCCCCCAGTTGTGCTCCTCTTTGTCTGAAGATGTAGATTTTGTTTTTAGTGGCGTTTAACCGTAAGGCCGTCGTATAGGGATCCTTTTTGCTCTGTGGTGGCGGTTCCTCGTATTTTTTTTTCGGGCGCGTTTGCACTCCGTCTTTTTTTTGATTGCCGGTCTTTCAGTGTGCAGCCCTGTGGGTTGGCCAACCCAAACCGCAGAGCTGTTGTTTTTCCCCCCGGTGTGAATTGCAGAGTTCTCCCCGCCTCCCTTCTTTTCAGTCTTCCCTTTATTAAGATGGGTCCGTTAGAGGCGCTTTTTTTCTGGCTCCAACCACTGCCGTTTTTTTCTCCGGCACTTTGACAAGCCCCTCGTGCAAGTGCTTCCCTCGCATAGTGCTTTTGATCAGATGGTAGTGTAGCGACTTTTTCTTACACAACTCCGGTTAGGTTAGTCTTGCCTTACCCTTTCTGGATTTGCTTTTGCGCTCGCGCGAGCCTTTGCGTTTTGTCTTGGTTGGAAATTGCGAGAATTCCTAGTACACATTGCACGTTTGCTTTCTGCTTTACCTTCCCCCCGACCATCCCCCAGTACTCCTGTGGGCTTCCTGCTTTCGTCGTCCGTCCCACCCCAACGGAGCCTGTTCCTGGTCTTCGTTTTATTTTAGCAGCTGGTTCGCTTGATTTCCTCTTGTGCTTCTTTTAATTTTGCGCCTGCTCCAGCGCCCCTTTGTCGGATAATTTGCTATGATGTATAGAGTTGCGCCCCCCCTCAGCTTAAGTGTTTTGGACACCTTCTGTGATCTCCTCACAGTAGGTCGTCCTCCCTCTCCGAATCAGCGTTGCAGTTTCTTTGCCTTGTCCTAATTTGTGGTTTTTACACTTGTCCGATACTTTTCTCGAACCTCCCCTCACTTACAGGTGAGCCGCCCGTTTTGCCTTTTTTAGTCCCTGAATTTACTCGACGTGGGCACTCCCCTTCCTTCCTCCATCTCCCTTGATAATCTCCGTGTCCATTTTTATTAGGGCTCGTGGTCCTCCCTCTCGATCCAGTGCGTTAAGTATCTATGGCCTGGAGGTCTCTCTTATTTGCAGGTTCTCGCCAATGTTGCTTGCTCCTTCCCCGATAGTTTTTTTAAGCCCAGTGGGTTCGTCGGCGAGTCCCAGTTTTGACTTAGGACTCCGGTGCGGCTGCTAAGTATTGGTTTGTTAGCTCGTAGCACCAGTTGCCGTTTTTCATACTTTGTGCTTTTTTTTTTTTTGCCTAGCCCTTTTTTTTTTTTCACCAACGTATCCTCAGCGTTTCGCGCCGGTTGGACATCTCTGCTTTGCGTTCCACTCAAACGGCAAGCGCTTTCAACTTCTTCGACGACTCGGCCGGAAGCTCCTTTTGACATTTCCGACAGTCCACCATCCTCAAAGGTTTTTTCCTTAGAAGGCTGAGTCGTTGCTCTACTGGCAAAAGGCTCTCTCCTTACTCATCCCTTTTGTTGTTTGAGATCTTTTCCCTCTCGCCTTGCCAGTGAAGTGCGAACTGCCATTTTTTACTCGACTCCCCTGCCCCGTCGCGTCCAAGATTTTTTGGTTCCTCCTCACCACTTCCAAATGTAAGTTTTTATCGGCCTTATCTCTTCCTCCCCCCTCTTTGCCGCGCTGTTGTTGTTGTGCCGCTCCTCTCTATTCCCAAAGATCGAGGATATCGCCTTTTGTGACCAACCTTCTTTTCCGGCCTTAGAAACCTACCTAAACCCGTGGCTCCTTTCCTGATTCACTCTAATCTTCCCCCACCAGGTGCCGCCCCAAACCCTGCGCATTCCTCGATGCCCCGAAATTCTGGCATCTTTGCTCCCCAAATTCCGCTATGTATTCTCGTCCAAGCACGCTTTTCGCGCCCTCGATTGGCCTCATGACTTTAGACCCCGGACGGCGCTCGTCCGACCTGTCTCTCCGGGGGTTGCCCGGCCTGACGCCAATTCGCTGTAGTTCAGTTAAGTGGATTGGTCACCTTCCCCAGAGTCAATTCTTGATACCTTAGGGGCCAACTTCGTCACGTAGTGTAGTTAAATTCCTTACCGCTGACCCAAGAAAAGCACTGACCCCACTGATCTACTTCATCCATCGTCCTGCGAGCGCCTTTTCTTGACCTTTTCCTGTATCTCGATGCACAAGGAGCCCTGTATTTCCGCCCCTCATTGGTTTCCTCCTTTCTTTACTCTTATAATACATTAAGTCATCCCTCCCCTTTAGCTTTGGACCACCAATTAACAGCACGCCTTTTTTATTCCTTTCTCCCCCAGCTGCTACCAGATATACTTACTCTTTCCTCCCTTCTTCACAGGTGGCGTACGCTCCTTTTTAGGATTCGATGGTTGGAGGTCGTGTCAGGTACAGTTCCCTCCCTGGGAGCTGGTTCGTTATTTTTTTCCACCTCTTTTCCACAGGCTCCTCCATGCAATTCCCTCTCCATGTTTTTTCGCCAATCACCATGTCCTGTTCCCCTGAAGATCTATCCCCGACCACTCCACACGGCACTTGCGCCGCCCATTTTGGTTCCCATCGTTCCCTCACTATGCGTGCTCCCCTTTTTCCCTCCGTTTCTTTCTTTTTCCTCGAGCAGGATTGGATGTTTGTTTCCGTGCAGGCCTGATGCCATCGGGTCCGTCTCCCTTCTGATTCATAGCTGGCGTATGGTGTCAATCTGTATCCACAATTATCAAGACGAGTCCCCGCTCGGTGACCCCCCCAGCGCTTCCCTCCTTCCGCCGGCAGCCCCCACCACTACGATTTCAATCTTTCCCCCTCACCACCCACTCGTTTTTCCCTGACACCGCCCGCTTTTCCTGGGAATCTGACGTTCTCCTACTACGCCGCCACCTTTTTCTTGCTCTATCCCTTCACTCAGCACTACTTCTACTTGCTCAAATAAGATTTGATTCGCTGATACGAATTTACTGCGCCAAGCCAAAACGTTCGCTGCAGGTTCCCCCTCACATCAACCTACTTTTCTTCCTACTACGATTTGCCTTCCTCCCAATACTTTCCCACCTCCGCGCAAAAAGTCTGGGTCAGTTGGTCGACCCCCCCAACCGCTGGCACCGAGCACGTCTTTGATCTTTTGAGGCCCACCCGAGCTGGCCCCCCCCTAAACACTCTTTTTGTACGTAAGTCGTTTTCCACCTCCCCTCGGCCGCTTATACGAAACTAGCCCCCCTGCTGCGCGTCACCCCCTCCAGCATTCCCCACTCTAACCCCAGTTCGCCCCGGTCCTTTCTCCGAGGCCCCCTTTTCATCGTCGCGGAACCTAGCCGTCTTGCCGCACACTCGACATGCGCCATGTTTTTATTTGTGCACCGCTACTTTCCACAAAGGTGAATTTCACCATCATGGCGCCTGTTATTGCCAAGTTTCTCTTCACAGAATGGAGCCGAACCACACCACGTCTTCTCGTCGTCTGGCCACGGATTGATTTGCCCGCGACTCCACCCACAAGCAACCACCTCCAAGCGACGTCGAAGGCTGTCCCCCCTTTTCCTCTGGAAAGCTACCTCCAGCTGATGAACTTCCTTTCCTCCTTCCCCTCGAGGCAGGCACTGACCCATAGTTGCGCCAAATTGTTTCTCTCTTATCATCTAGTTTTCCTTTGTTGGCCGCCACCTTTTAGCGGCGTCCACCCCTGCGTCCATTTTTCCCCCCAACCATTTAACTCCGTTTCGTTTTAACCTCTCCTCCTAATGAGTCTCTATGCCCCCATCTATGTACGGCCAGTGCGGTCACTAGTTTGAAAAACGTGAAACGTCTTTGTTTGTGCCTTGTCCCATTCGGCGCGTTAGTGAATTTCCTTTCGTTCGTTTCGCGTATAGCATTTTCTCCCCGAGTTCGTGAGTTCGTCTTTTGCGCTCTTTATTGTTCAACTTGCCCTCCACCCGCTGACCGGATTGCCCCAGACCGTACCTTCAATGGAGTCCCCAGGCTTCCCACCCACCCCCAATCCAGTTGTTTTTTAAACTTGATTTTTTTTTTCACACTGGAAATCACTTGCCCACTTCTGACAGATATCAACGTTGTTAGACGGTACCCTCATTCCTTACCCCCCTGAATCGCCGCCGCATTGCTTTTTCCTTCTTCCTTGTGAAATTTAATTCAGCATCAACCTTGTTCCATATTCTTCCTCCCTTTCATCCTCAGGTTTTTTTTTTTGAGAGTTATATCGGTGTGTTTGGTTGATGATGGACTTCTTACCCCCTTTCCCCACCCACACATTAATTTTTTCAAGGACATGATGCGTGCTCTCCCGGTGTTTCCCCACCGGACTTTGTTAATGCTGAACACCCAAGTGTTTCTTCGTGGATCTTTGATCTGGCCTTATCCTTTGCGGAGATGGCGTTCCTTTCTTCCCATTTGCAGTTCCCCTGATTTCCAACTGAGATGTGGGAGATGTTTCCATTGTACTTGGCTCGGCTGTGCCCCCCCCGACTTCCGTTTTCAAGTGTTTTCGTTTGGTTTTACCAGGCCACCCCGACATCTGGGTGTGACGGCCCCCCGAACGTAACTCCTCGTGAACTTTTCCATAATTCTATACGCCCCCCTGAAACCAAGCTGACGCCCGCCCCTTTGTCGCGTCGAATTGATCTCCCCCCCCCGCGCTTTCACCGTTTTTTTCTTTCTATTCTTTTTAAACTTCAATTGTTGGCATATGATTACTGAGTCGGAAGGTCAGTAGTTTCCAACGGGTCATCAAGGGGTGCTTTTTGCGGTACACGGTTTTGGGTCGCAGGGTAATTTTTCGTTCCCCTTTGTCCCCCCCATGACATCTGATGATTTTGCGATTTTTTTGGCTATTTTCTTTGCTCCGTTTTCTCTTTATTTTTCTGGCTTCCCAACTTAAGTTTTCAGTACAGATGGGGTCTGATTTCCGAGTGTACAGGACGAGCTTAGTTATTTAGTGTTTGATTTTTTTGGGAGTTCGCTCGCGTTTTTTTTTTCCTTTGGCAGCGATTTTTGCAGTAGGTGTTACCCTCTGTTTGAATACACCTGTTCCGGTTTTTCGGACGTATGATTTTTTTTTTTTTGATTTTCATTAGGCCTGTTTCTAGGTTCATACTTAGCGTTCCCACCTTCATTCTTTTTCCTGTGTGGGAAAGCTCTTAGTTGCACGGCAGTCTGCATATGTGCTTTAGGGCGGTTGATCGCTAATTGGTCTTTTGTTTTCTTGTGCCTTTCCTCGCTTTCCTTTATTGTTCAGCGTTTTTTTTAGATTTTTTTATTCTCTGGAGAGGTTCCCTCATCGGGTCGAGTTCTTCCCCGCTTCTGCGGACGTCTAAGGCCTACTTCGTCCTCGCATTTTTCGGTGTGCAGAGTTTTAAATTCGCGAGCCGATTTCTTGAGCCCCTTTTGTCGGTGTCGGTGTTGCTGACCCCCTTCCCACTTTAACGGTTTGCCGCAGATCGTCTTGTACTTGGCCTTGGCGCGGTAAAAGGTCTCGGATTTTTTACGAGGATGTGAGTGCTATGGTTGGTTTCCCATCAGGCATAGACCGTTTTTTCTTTTCTCCTGCCCCCCCCAGTCTCAGGCTAGTTGACCCCCCTCCCAAGAGTTTTCTACTGTCCCTGTTTGCTGCTTTTCCTTTTATTTTAGGAATAGTTTCGTCTTCAACCGTCCTTCCTGAATCGTCTTTTTCCGCTCTGTTTTTGGAGGTCCTGATAATTTCCAGGTCGTTTTTTTTTGAGTTTTTCGCTGTTCTGACAGCGTAGGTTTGTTTCCTTGCAGGTTTTTCGTTTTCGGTTGCGGAATTTTTTGTCGCCCAGAGAATGTAGGGATTATACTTTTTTTGATGAGATGAGCGAGCACTGCCTTTTTCCCGCCTGTTTTAACGTTTAGTTTCATCGGCTGCTATTCCTTCTTTTAACCCCACCGGACCTTGGCCAACTTCGGGGAAAGGGCGTTTATCCCGAACCTTTCCCGCACCATTTTTCGGAATCGCATAGTTCGTTGTTGAGGGTGCAGTCTGTTCCTGTCACAATATTGTTTGGCTGAGATCTTCCCTTTCTTGTTTTTTTTTGGTCTTTGTCGGCGAACCGCGCTCCCTTTCTTCGAATTGCCCGGTGTTACCTTCTTCAGAGAGCAGGTTTCCGGGGTGATTACCTGACACGACCCCTCCTCCCCTCGTCCTTAGGTTAATTCTTTCCGATTCACCCCTCCCACCTGGTTTAGCTGTCAGAAATGGGATTCCCCTTATTGAGTTCTTTCAGCTTTTTCGGTGATGTCCGAGGTTCTTTGCGTTTTAATTTCGTTCTATGCCATGATTTTGGACTTCTGTTTTTTTCGAATGAGGCGTTCTCTCGTGGCGCCAGAAGTACGTGGGGGTTCTTTCACTTTTTTTCCTTGTTCCAGAGGAGCAACTTCGGTCGCCATCCTCTTCTTTAAGCGCTTCCTTTTAAGCGTATGCCTGCAATGTTTTTTTTTTTCATGTTGAAGCGATCCTTACGAGACTTCTGACGTTACTGAAGCCTTCGTTCCTTTTCCCCTAGTTTCTGAAAGAATTAATACTCTTTGGCCTCCCCTTTCATCCCTTATCTTTCCCTGTCCTCTCAGCGGTTGCCAGTCGTCGCTGAGGTTTTTTTCCCCTAAATGATAGTCCGGCCCGTCTACTTTTTTTTTTTCCTGCTTATCTCGTAGTCTCCCTGGCGCTCCCCTCGTTCCTGCTTCCGGAATCATTCTCCCTGATTTTCTCGTTTGGTATTCAGGAGAGTCCCCTTGCTAGATGTTCTTCTTGAGGCGTGGGTTCTCGATTTTTTGGGGTTTGAGCGAGTTGCAGTGAATACGTCGGCGAGCATAATGTGGGGTAGGTTTCTACTCCCTTCGGCATTTTTTCCCCGTCTTTTTTTCTTGTGGACATCGGGCCCAACTCACCTCCTCTGCTTTGCACCCCTTCCTCCTGCTGTCGACCCAGAAGCTTCAGTTGTCTTTGCGAACCAGCCCTTCTTGACGTATACGGTGATGGTCCGTCTCCTTCTGTCGTTTTTTCTAATTTTTACCCCCCAATGCGCTTTCTTCCCCTCATCATTTTTTTTCGCTGCTATCCCAATATCGCCTTTTTTCTTGCAGTGCGCCCCCCGTCCCCCGCATATTCCCTCCCCGTTCGCGGGTTGGATGGTTCGCTCCCCCTTCCCCCCCCTTTGCTCTTCTCGACTTCCCTCTCTTTTGCACGACGCGTGAGTTTGCTGTGGGACGTTTTTTCCCGATCTCTAGTCTCTGACGTGTGACACATTGCCGAAGTCGTCTACCACCCCCCCTCCCCCTTGCTTCTCCCTGACGGACCTTGCACTGCTCTCCCCCACATCGGTCGCTCCGCAACCCGTCAGAGGCCTCTTCAGATTTTTCTTTCCAATCGCCTATTCGCCGCAAGGCTCCCAATTCTCTATTTCATTTCCTGAGTTTCCCTTCCTTTTGTTGAGCTTTGAGAACGCTTACAAGAAAGCCCTCTCCGGCTCACTTTCGCTTTCTTCCTGACCTCCTTTTTCTCGAACGGAGCTGCCCCCCAAGGAGATGTTCTGCTTCGTTTTTTGACTTTATACGTAAATCCTTTTTCAGAGGGGAACCCTTGTTCTTGGTACAATTTTATACATTTGTCTCCTTCTCGCGCACCCCCACTACCAGAAGACACAAACCTCCTTCCATTCCCATCCCTCGTTCATGTCCCGTGATTCTGTCATATGTTCTTGTATGCAGATTATGGAGTCCCCCCCACTGAACGTCTTTTTTTGTGCTCCCCTTACTCCGCTCATTCATCTCTTTTCCTCTCCCTCTTCGGTCGAATTCACCTCCTTCCCCTAGGTTCAGCCGTCCCCAGAAGCTCCCTTTAATCCTTCCTCTTTTGTGGGCGCGAATTCAGCATGTCAGGCCAGCTCTTCTCTTTTTTATTTTTATGCATCAGCCCCGTTTCCCTGCTGGTTCCTCCCTTCCCGATTTTGCTCAGCAATTCTTTATCCAGTCTCTCGGTGCTCCCTCCCCCCCCCCCACCTTTTTTTTATCCTGAATATATCTAACGACCTCCAAAACGTGCTACGATTCGCTACATCTATTCACCCACTATGCCAGATTGACTTCACGTTTGGCCCCCCACTCCGGGCTTTTCTCTTCCGATGCCCCCGTTCCATTGGCGTTTGGTTCCGCATGCCTGCAGGACTTATGCCTACGGCCTGATTACGTCTTAGATATTTGACTATTTCTACCGCCCTCTCCCTTTGAAGCCGCCAGCAGCGCTGTCCCCACAGTTCGCGCCCCATTAACGGCCGCTATAACCCAACCCCCCTAAGCTTGAAAACAGCGCCTCCCCCCAAAAAAATTACCTTCCCCCAAATCCCCTGCTCGACTGGGACTCTGCGTCCCTTTCCCGCCGACCTGCGATCGCCAATCCTAGCTGATCACTCAATTAATGTTAGTTTTCGAGACCTTTTCTTCCCTTAGAAACGAAAAAAAGTTGATCTTCAGGCTTCCCTCCAATCCTCACTCCCATCCGAAGTTTTCGACCGTAGATTAGGGCTCAGTATCGACCCAACCCCGTCTGGTTAAGTGCGGTTACGGGTAACGCGCCTCTTTGGACCTCCCCCATAGGATAGCGTAAATTCTCACCCTCTCTTTTTCCCTCCCCACCCCATAAGCGTCGACGTTGTTTCTTCCCTCTTTTTGTTTCCGACTGACACCTTGGATAACATACTCAGACCGCGAACATCCTAAGAAGACTCGGCCTTCTATATTCTCTTCCCTGACTCCCCTTCATAGCCCCCCATTAGTCTAATTCCAGACTCCGAGATTGCGCCCCCCTAGTAACGAGATTCCGCGGGCCCTTTTTCACTCTCTAATTTTTTTACCCCCCCTTCTCCTCATCCACCCTCATGGTCTTTTCTGCCTTGACGCCAGTGGATACCTTCCCACCCTAATGTTAGAAAACTTTATGTATTCGGAACACCTCGGACCTCTCGCGACCCCCATAACACTTCCCTACACCCTACGAAAAGCGCTTGACGGCCCTGATGTTGACCCTTACCCTCCCATCTTTGCCTTCTTTTTCCCACCAGGAAGGGTCAACATTTCCAACCCCTCTCTCATTTCCGCTTTAGACTAGTTGTTTTGTTTTTTTAACTTGTTGTAAAGAGTGGTTTTTTAGCGTCCGGCTTTTCCCCAACCCTGGTTACAGTGTTCCCCCCCCACAACCATCCTTTTTTACCCGGGCCTGCCGCCCCTTTTTTCAGCTAATATACTGCCCCCATCTTTTGACCCTTTTCCGTCATTCTTTCCCTTCTAAGTTTCGACCCCCCCCTGTAAACTTTTTTTTGTTTGGGTTCTTCAGTCAAATTCGTCGCCTCCCCCCAGGACTTCCTTGGCTCCTTCGTATAGAATTTGCCTTTTTGTTTCTGAGTCTTCTTTAGCTCCCCTATTCCCTTTTTTTCCCCCCTCCCTAAAAACTTGTACCGGACTTGTGTCCCAAGCCGTCTTCAATTTAGCTGGTCCCCCACAATCGCAGTTGTCTCTCTTTTTATTCGTCAGCAGAACCGAGACCTCCTCTCCTCCCCTTCGTCCCCTTCTATTCGATCCCCGCACCCCCCGTTATACTTCATCCCACCTTTAAAACTTCAGGGCCGTGTATTTGTTTGTTTCAGATAACACCTTCAATAGATCTTCTTTGTATCCCTCCTAGTTGTTGTGTTTTCTCGACTTTTTTTTTGTTCCTTTTAACCCCCCCCCCCCCACCATGCCTAACTTTTCCGTTTTTCCCGTTAATTCCTTTTTTTTCCTTTGAAACCCCTTCCCGGGATCGCCTCAGGTAAGACTTGGAGGGCTACTTTCCCTTTTCTTCTTCGGACGTACCCGAGGTCCACACCTTGATTGTTTTTCACGCATTGGTCCTTTTATTTGTTCTGGTTTTCCCCAGTATTCGTCCAAGTTTTTCGGCTTTTGCCTTTGGCAACAATTCTTAAATATTTTGATCGGCCTGATACTCCTAACGAGTTGTCTCAATCTCTGAACCACGAGAGCCCTCAGTTACTTCCTTTCTTTTCTTTCCTGTCCCTTCCCCAACCTGCGCGTTTCTTTTTTGGTCGTCCTGACAACTGCCGTACCAGGTCATGTTGGTCGATACTCATGAGGACTGACGGCCTTTACCGGTTTATTCGGTGATTTCTACTGAAACATTTGGGTTTACTGACCCGTACCAGTTTACGATCGTTTCCCTTCCGTTTTCCAAACCTTCCCCCCTTTTTCTAGATCATAGGCTCCCGTGTCGACTTTTTGCCGGGTGACCCCCTTTCAGTCTTGGATTTCAAGGGTCAGCTTGACCTTAGATGTACAGCTCCTTTGTTCCCTCCTCCTCTCTTTTCGTAGGAGTTCTTTTGGCTGGTTTTTTTTTTTCGAGATGTTCCCCCGGCTTTATTCCTTTTGCAGACGGTTTTTCCTCTCCCCTGTGAAGTCCCCTGGTCCGTCCCCGGTCGTCCCATGCTTTTTGCTCGACCCTTATGTGTTTTTTTTTCAAACCCTGAGCGCGTGCCCCAGTTCTCTGCCTTTCTTTTCTTTTTCACCGCGCTTTCTTGTTTTACCCTCCCTTTTTTCAGATTTGCATGTGGATTTCCCCCAGGTCGGAGAATCTTAGCGGATTGGCTTCCTTGTTCTTTCCTTTTTCCAGATTTGGATCTGTGGAAGAGACGAGGTTATTTTTTCTATCCTTCTCCGGTCCTTTTCCTTGGCTCTCCATTCGTAGACCTCGGATTTTACGGTTGCCCTGAGTTGGGGTCTTTTTTTTTTAAACTGTCCGCATTTAGAGCCCTCTTTTCTCTTTTCAAAGAGGTCTCCCCCCCCTTTTCTTTGTTTCCCCTCCTTTCGTTCCAGTAAAGTGAGATCCCGTCGTCGGCTCGCGAGTGTTCTTGGGTTGCACTGCGGCATAGAAACCTTTTGGCGCCGGAAAGTTTCTTTCCTCAGTTCCGAAATCGCCCGCCTTGTTATTTCTCCCATTCCCTGCGTGGCTCTCGTTCCCTTATCTTGTAGTTGCGGCGTATTAGTTCTTCGTTTAAGGAAATATTCCCCAGGCTCGTGTTCTTTTTCGGTCCCTCCCCTCTGTTTTGGGCTTTTCTCGTGCATTGTTTTAGTTTGTTTGACTTGTCTGCTTTTATCTGTTGAAGTCCTGTTGGTCACCCCCGCCTATGCTGGCGGTTTTTGCTCTTCACAGTTTTTTCTGAAGATTTCCCTAGTCAGACCCCTTCAGACTTTCTATGAATATCAAGACTTGGCACTCCCTCTTCGTAGAGGGTTCTCGTTCCTTCTTCGTCTTATTCCACACCCTTTCACTCTGGTCCCTCGGTTTTTCCGGTCTTCCCTGCCCTAGTTTTTGACGATCGCTGTACGATGGTAGCATACCCGGGGTCGCTCCCCCCCACCTTTGCTGTG
>Ga0179593_1365727_pt1 | contig 18119 bp, 20 predicted proteins | sample CZODoug2_1_08_16_FD_185931 | JGI IMG/M metagenome (GOLD analysis project Ga0179593, IMG submission 185931) | Vadose zone soil fungal communities from Angelo Coast Range Reserve, California, USA - CZODoug2_1_08_16fungal (PacBio error correction) | ecosystem: Environmental > Terrestrial > Soil >... | reverse complement strand
CACACCCATCCCCCTCCTCCCTTTTGCCACTACATGGCCTGCCCTCGAAATAAGTGTCGATCCTTCTTACACGTTTCGTCTCCCCGTATCGCCAACCACCCTTTTGAGTGCAATGCGCCTATTACTTGAGTGCTTTCCCTCCCCTTTCCTAAGGCTCTCGTTCGTAGGAGTTTACAAAGTCCATCCGCAACCCTTGACTTTAGTCTGTGGACAGTCAGTCATCAAGGTGATGTCGGACCCGTCACCTTTCCCCCCTCTTTTTCGCCGCGTGACTTCTAGCACTAGTAACATCTTTCGCCCCTTATTTTCTCCCAGGTCCCCGCCCTAAGAGGCTGGTTGTAAAAAATCGTTCGATTTCCATTGCTCCTTTCTTTTTCTCCACTGTCTCATTCACTTTTTTTAGATGAGAAGGAGCATAATCTTTCTTTCCCCTTCCTGCCGGCGTCTGTACAATGTCGCTTTGCTTTCCCTTTATACTACCTGAACCATATTCCAGAAACTTTTCTTCCAGGACCGTGTCCGTTTTTTGGGGATTTCGTTTTGTTTTAGCGAAAGAGGAGTCTTGCGTCCTTTTTAATGTCTGTGCGACCAGTTTGCATCGAGTGGGCGATTCTTTCCCCCCACGTGCGCAATATTGAGAGGGTGGTCTCGCGCTCGCGCCCTTTAGCCGGCCGCAGTGTTATTCGGGCTGAGATGCTCTCACCTCTTTTATTTTGATTACCTTCTCTTTTTTTCTTGTGGCACAAAACTTTTGTCGTTCATCATCAACCCGATGTATTCTACCTTTTTTCGTCACGTGCACTTTTCGATGGCAGCTGGACCCCTCTTTACCGGCCCTCCTCTCCCTTTGACACGCGAACATTGGGTCAGGAGCTCCTATCCTTCTCCAATCCCCCCGTTGTTCTTTTTTTGGTGCTCCTCTGGCGTGCGACAAGGCCCAATGTTCTACGCTTCTCTCCCTCCACTCTTTGGCCGACACTGCTTTTTTGCCCGCCATGCGCGAGAAGTCCCTTCCCCTGCGGCTTGCCCGTACCTTTCTTGCCCCTTTTTTTTGTTCTGTCCCTTTTTCCAAGATTCTCGCGCCCCAGCGGTCGCCCCCCCGACTCCCCCATTTCGGAACCTGGAAACGTCGCGTACCCGAGTTGAGCCTAATTTTTTCCTAGTTCGTGTTTTCCCCTCCTCGGTTCCACGTTCTTCAACGGGGGCTCCTTCCCCACGTAGTGCCTCCTCCCTTCCCAGCACCGCACCACGACGGTGTCTATCCTTGAGACTCCGGACCATGACCATCTGCACTCACTTCCCGGATGGCCGCACCTTTGCTTCCCACGGCCCCGATTTTCTTGTTGATCATTGATTATACATTACCCCTCAAGACTGGTCCTGACACGAGGCTTTTTTTCGCTTTTCCTTTTGCTTTTGATGCCTGTGTCACATCCCCACCCACTTTCTCACTCGACCACGCCCCTCGTCTCGCTCGCCACCGCACCTTGAGAGTCCTCTCCACAATGTGCCCCATCTTCTTTTCTCGCCGCCTTCCCCGTGGCCCGAAACAGACGATCCAGATGCTTGCCTCCCAACTGCTTCCGTTAGCCCCCGATGGTCGGTGGGTGCGGTTGCCGATTTGTCACCCCCAAAATCGTAATTGTTCTCTAAACGTGCTGCCCCCCCACCTGCGGTTTTTTTTGCATTTCCCTCAATTTCCTTGTCTCCACCCTTGTCTCATTCCCTTTTATCCAATTTTTCCCTCGGTATGCGCCACCTCCCCCCTTTTCCTTCACAAATCTCTGTGTCCCCTTTCTCCTCATCATGATTTGTCACGATGACTTCACACCCGGGCCATCCCTTTCCGCTTTCGCCCCATTTATTTTACCCACCCGCCCCCTCTCCGCCGTTATTTTTATGATATGATAGACCAGCGCTATCCCCCCTCCAAACCACGCATATTCCCTGATGTTCTATTTTGTGACTTATCAGAGCTGCCCCCCACCCTGTCACTTTTTACTCATTTGTGTTCTTCCCCCCCCTCCCGAAGGTATTCTCCCCTTGTTCTTCCAACTAATGGTAATGCATCTGTTCTGCGATTAAGGTATTCTTTTACTATTCCCGAAATTCCAAGGCTATTCGTTGCCCGACTGACCTTCACAGAATGCCCCTTTTCGAACCGCGTCGCCTGCCCTTCTCTAGTCCTTCTTTGTCCTTTTCCCCGCCGGATTTTTTCTGTTTTCCCCCGTCACTCCCCAGCACATTCTCCGACACGAGTTCCTGACAAGCGTTCGCAACATTCGTGTACCCGGCTTCTGTAACACCTCCCATATGCTCATTCTCAGGGTCCCCTTTGCATGAGTTTCGGGCCCCCCCTTCGCACTTTTGATTGCTTATCTTTTATTTTTTCGATTGGTGTATATATTTTTAGTGTTCACTTCGTTTTCCTCTTGTTTTCCTGGTGTTTAGGACATTCTGTACTCCGAAGTTTATCTTGCTTATTATTTCCTTTCAATTTGTCTCGAGTTGTTCTTACTCGTTCCTTGGTTCGCGTTATCATTCTGACTATGAAAACCATTTTTGTAATTAGAGTCTACCCATTCGACTGCTCTTTCTTGAACCTAACAATAGCTTATTTCCTGAGGGTAGTAAGGCCTCTCTGTCCATATTTTCACCTCTAAAATCAGCGTGGGGATTTCCGACTTCCCCGGCCCATCCTTTCTTTCTCCTCCCATCAGTTGGTTTTTTGAGTCCGTATGGAAGGTTGATATGTGCCCTCTCCCCCCCCCAACTTAGTCTTCTAGGTCATTAAGCTGTTTTTTTCGTCTCCATGTTCCGCTTCCCCTCCCTTGCCCCTACGTTTGTCATGTGTTAGATAAGGACGGGTGCTCCTTTTTTTTTTTTTACCTCTCCTTCCCCTTTGTTGAGATCATTTGCATTCTCGGCGACCATACCCCCCCTCATCCCCTCCCGGAACGTTAGTCAGTACCCGCGTCATTTCCCCCCCCAATGATAATTTTTTACTTTATTTGTTTTTCCTTACCGCCAGCGTATGATTGAGTAATACCGATCTCTGGGATGATTTTCCAGGTTTTATTCACCCCTTCCTCGTCAAACCCTAGTTCATTATACCCCCTCCGACAAACGAGAACGTCCCCCCTGCTGATTTTGATCCTCCCCCCCCTTGTTTTTTCAAATACTTCTTACTTGAGGACATTGAGGGTTTTTTCCCCTGCCGACGGTCCCTCTCTTTTCTTAAATCTGCTTTGACGGCCTTGGCTCCCTTTGTTGCCGTTGAATCCCGGTCCTTTGCCCGGGAAGAGTGTATACTTGAATCTCTTGCATTGGCGTTTTTTCGGTGGTTTGTTTTCTTTCCATGCATGCCTAGCCGCGCCTCTTCCTGTTCTTGCGGTCTCCTGTAAAACGCCCTTGCAGGCCCTTTTTTGGCCCTGATTTTGTTTCTGTACCGCCGGACTCACTGTTGCCTCACAAATATGAAAACCGCTCTCTTCCTTTTGTCTGTTTTATCACTTTTCCCCTCAATCCCCATTACTGTTCCAGCTTTATTTTCCTTCATCCCTTTTTTCAGGTTTGTGTTTTGTTAGACTAATCCCTGTCGTTCTTGTTTGAGTTTTTCCTCCTCTGTGTGATGGGACGGGACTCCAGTTGAACTTCCCACGATTGCCCTTCTGGGTGCTCTCTTTATTTTTAGTCACCTCTTTCTTGTATTGGCGCAGGACCGTAGCTTTTTTTTCCACTTTGGATCATATACCCCCTGACCGAGGTTTCCCGCTTTTTTAGCCCGGCTCCCGCTGGGCTTTTTTGTCCCACTCGTTACTCCTGGGGTTTTGCGGTCCGTGTCTGTCAGCCTTTCGATGCCCTTGGTTTTTTTTTGTTTTTTTTTTATTTTGCTCTCAAGGTTCCCCGTTGACTTTTTGTCAAATTCTTTTCTTTGCTTAGCTTCTGATATCTTTAGTTCTGCATAATCGGCGGTCCAGAAGTCTTCTTCCTGATGAATTATTCTCGGTTGCCGGTTTCGTTTGGGTTTCATTCCGACTTTTTTGAACTTATTCCTCCGTTTGCGTCCGGATCAATTTCCCGTTTTTCTGAGTTCCCCTCCCTCTAGTGCCCTGGAGTTTGTCCCTCTATATAATACACGCCGTGCGAAGTGACTTCCTCTGTGATCGCCGGTTCGTTGTCTCTGGGTCCCCCCCCCCCACAAAGCCGGCGCTTTAGGTGACGATGGCCTGGATTCTGTGATCCCGTAGTATCGTCTGCAAGTTTAGGACGATTCGCCCCTGGTGCTTGTGTTGTGTCTTTCTTTTTTTGATGGTGGCCGGCGTTGCGACTCCACCTCTAAGTCTTTGGGGCACGTTTCCTTTCTCCCCTCCCCTGTTTGAACCTTGCTTTGGTTTCCCCCCTCAGCACCTCAGCCATCTATTCATTGTCTCTCCCCGGTTCTTCTATGAAACCCCCTGACCCTGTTAAGTTTAGCAAAGCAACTGGTTCTTCCCTCCTTGCCCTCCTCTTCTATTCCGGCGATATATTGATTTCCCCTTTAGTACCTGTAACCCCGCTTATTTCCCTTTCACATTCTTTATGCTCCTCGCGGTTTGGTTACGTTCTTTTTTTGTACTCCTTTTTTTCTTTTTCCCCCTCGCTAGTCTAGTCAATATCTCCTCTTCTTTTTTATGAGTGAGTGCTTCATTTTCGTTGTCCTCACGACGTCGACACCCCAAGACCTTTTGCTGTGTGGAGTGTCTGTGCTCTGATTCTTTCTTCCTGTTTTGTTGACTTCAGATCTTTGGCGTTCAGTCCTGCAATCTCCAGCTCCCGTTCTTGCTCCCCTCTATCTTCACGTTGCGACAGGTTTGGTGGTATGCACCCCCTCCTTTTTTTTACCCCAATCGCCCAACCCGACGGATTCACGTACTGATTCTTGTTAGCATGATCGTTTCCTCCCCATGCGGTAACATGCCTCTTTCCTGAAGTGCTCCGCCTACTCTAGCTGGACCCTTCGACCCACCTGTCCAGCCCTCTCCACCCATTCCTCTGTCTCTTGTCTGTCCCCTGCTACTCGTCCTTTTTTTTTTTGTCGCTCATCCTTACTCTCCCTTCTTTAAGCCCTTGGCTTCGTTTAGCTCGACCCACACACAATATAGTCAAACCCGATGAACAACCACGCCCGGTCTTTGCCGCCCGTTCTTTAATCGGTCGTCTACTCTGCGCAGCTTGCCCTTTCATTGTTAATAGTCCTTCCCCCCTGGTGGCAGTGAATTTCAGAGCCCGCCCCTTTTGCCCCCCCCCCTGACTTTTCTCCCCCCAAGCGGTGTCATTTTTCTCCAGTTCGTTACCGCATGAGCGAAGATATTTGGACACTCTTGTACAAACCCCCTCCTCTTTTTGCGTGTGGCGACGTTGGCGGACTCCTTTTCTTAATGTGTAGCGTATCTTGCCCCTACCCTTTCCTCTTCGCACCTCCCTCTTAAGGTGACTGACGCCGCCTCCCCTCTTTTTTTTTTTTTCGCCTCTCCGGCTGGTTCTTGCTCTTTTCTATTTGCGTAAACTACTCTCGCCCACTGACGAATGCTAGTTTCGAGCCTGAAACTTCCAGCCCCCTTTTCCCTTTGAAGATGTCCGGCCCCTCAATTGACGACCTTCGCTTTTTTTTTTTGCCGCCAGATGTTACATCCTCCGTCCTTCTTATATGCTGGCGAAGCTGTTGTCTGCAATGTATTCTAGTCCTCTTTCTGTCCGATTGGTCTTTTTTTTTCTTGGTCGTCTCCTATCTTTTGTTTGTTTATTCTGACCCTTTATTGCTCGATTTTCACCCCCCTTTCCAGTCAAGATTATCCCCCCACCCCCCCCAAGTGACGGTCGATGTGCGGACCACTGTCTCCTTTAATCTCCCGTCCATATGCACCTTTAGTTTCCCCCTTCTCATAATTCTTCTCGACTTTTTATTCGCCCAGGTTCGCAGGCTCTCGTTCCTTCGGTAGTTTCTCCGGGTCCACCTCCTGTAAGACACAATATGCATCGTGCTTTTTTTCTCGTTCCCAGAGTCCGTGTGATCTCTTCGCCGTAACTTCCCACAACTTGTCCGATGGCGTTCGTCAATCCTTCCTTTTTTAGTCCGCTATCCCATCTTCGACATTTTCTTTCCAGTTCCCACCCGCAACCAACTCCTTCGTCGTTGTCGTAAACCCCTTTTGCTGTTACGTGCCACCTTCCTCGCCTTTGTCTAAACACGTGTTAATGTCCCCTTTTTCCTTGAGTAAGTGGAGAATCCTCTTTCTCTATGTCCATCTTCACCGCTTAGTTGATTTTTCTACCTGGGCAGGACTCTTTCTCTGATAACCCTTCTCTTCTATCCCATGTCACCCTTTTTCTTTTCCAAGGACCCTATTTTGTTGGTTTGTGGATCTTCTTTCGAGTTGTGGTTTAGACTACCCGCGTGCTCTTGCCCTTTTTTCCCGTCTTTTTCGACACGGCAATTGCGCTTATTTTAGGTGTTGCTTGCTTCATTTTTCCCTGGAGATGTTTCCTTTTTGACGTTTCTATCCTCCGCGGCACTATTGGTCCAGCATTTTTGTATGCAGTGTGTCTGCGTTTTTCCCATGAGTGATGTTCCCCACCCTCCTTTCGTGTATTCTCCCCTGCATTTTTGAGTAGGGCAAAAATTCCGTCTGACCCCCCCCCACTGTGTCCCCCCCCCTGTTTTGCTTTCGACGGCTTGTCCCCTATTCCCCCCCTAGCTCTCCGAACTCGCTTGCCCGAACATCGACCCGGCAGTATCTTCCTATTCATCGCCTTCTAACCAAATTTGTGTTTTCTTGTCATCTGTTTTCCTTAGCCCTTCAACTTTGTTCTTCCTGTGTCTTCCACCTCTCTTTTTTTAACGATCCTTAGCTGTCCCACGTCCCTTCTCGATAGTCAGCTTTTCCCTCCGTAGGGGCTACGAACCTTCTTCCCAATCGGGTTCTTGGCCCGTTTTTCCCTCCTTTTTCTCGCGCCCCTTATAGCATGTTGCCCACTCAAGCCTACCATTGATTAGTACTACCTTGTTGAACGTTTCGCCTATTTTCCCTGAGTCCCCTCTCCCTGACCAGATGGCGGCGTTATTTTTAGTTTTTTTTTTTGTTTTTTTTTTCCTTGGCGAGGTTTCCCTCTCTGTATGTTTTTGACCAAACCTCCTGTCCGCCCCCCAACGGCCGCCCTCCCCTGGTCATACTACATTTTGCCTCACACAGAGTTCTCTTTTCTGCTTACCTCCCGAGAATCCCTTCCCGTCCCTCTTGCAGGTGCCGGCCCCCTCTGCCGTCAACGCGCTTTTTTCGTTCTCTGGGCTTATGCGTCCAAAGCCTTTCCTCCCCGTCTTCTTTGGCCGGTAATTTTAAATCTTCTCCACCTTTCCGGCTTGCTCGTCAGAGCTCACCTACTCTCGCGTTTCCCATCTGTCAATCGATCTCAAGCTTCCTTGGATTGCGCCGACTCTCTTTTCTTCTCTTATTGTCCCGCGCCTCCCGGATGTCTCGACAACCCCTTCCCGACCCACTCATTTAGGTCACCAAATGATGCCCTGGCCGACCACCCCCTCTTGCAAAGTACATCCACACATGCTTTCGTATTGGACCCCTTTATGCACCTCACCACATGCATTATTTTCTCATGTTTTCCCGGGCGGTCTCTAAAATTACCCTCCATTTTGCCCGCTATTCCTGCGCACACAATCCTTTTTCTTTCTAAACTTAAGTCCTTTCTGGTAGACCGGCATTCGTGGCGTCTCTATGATTTCTGTCTCCCTTCATACCCCCTTGTTTCTTTTTCCCCCCCCCCCACTGACAGAAGCCGGTCATGCCTGCTTTTGTCTCACAATAATGTCACCCCCCTCTTTTCTCCCTCAGAGGGATGATGCGTTGAAGTTTTCCAGATGCGCTCGGACTTTACCCCTATGATCCCTTTTGGTTGTTTAGTGACCCTCGCTCCTCTTGTCATTTGTCACTCGGGACCGCCTTTATAATCCTATTAATCAGCCTTCTCCCTATTGTGTTGTCTGGCCTCCTGGTCCCTGAGTATGATGTTTCCCTTCCTTTAATGAAATATTACCCTTTCCCCTTTGAACCAAGATCTTCCCCCTCTCTGTCTGAGCGTCCCCCTGTCCGCCTTTGCCGTTGTGCGGTTTTTCTCCACACCCTCTGCCACTGCTGCACGATCCCGCCCCTTCCCTCATTTGATTCATTCTCTTTCGTCCAGCTCTTTCCGGGGTCTAGGCTAAGTGTATTTACAGTTCGCTGACAGTCCCAGTGATTTTCCCTCCGGTGCTTTTTGCAGCCCTCTTCCGAGGGGATTTCTTTCTCTTGTGTAGCTGGCCTTTCCTGTTATTATCTCCTTGTGTCGCTTACTGCTTTATTCATTTTTCCTTATTTTTCCCTACGGCTTCGGCTTTGAACCCCCTTCTCCCCCTATACTGAGAGATATTTTTCTCTCCCTTTTTTTTTAGTGTGCGCGATAATTATGATCTGCTCACAAAGGGAAGGCCCTGTTCTTCCTCTCAGCACCAAAGGATGCCCCCCAAGGCTATTTAGCCCTACCATCTTTTGACCCACGGAGGTCCTTTTTTTTTTCTGCACCCCTCCTATCTTAATCCGTCTGACCGCGGAAGGCATCTCCCAGAGAAGTTGGCGTATTCGCCCTCTTCCTGTGAAAAGATGTTTAGATATTTGTAGTTCCCTTCCTTCAGTGTTTTTTTCTTTCTTGAGGCATGTTCTTTTCTGTTGGGAAACTTCCCACTCTTAGTCTGGGAGTTTTGTTCACAAGCTTGTTCCGAATGTTTGTCTATGGGTCCCAATGTAGCCCAACTCTTTCCCCTCCTGTTTGTTTTTTTTTTTGTATTCAGAGCAGGTCCCCCTTTCTTTAGTGCACTATGTCGGTCCATTTTGGATTCGCCCTTTCAGGATTGAGTTCTCAGCCCTCCAGTCAAGTCTGTCTGTGTGACCTGCCCCCCCTGATAATGACTGGTCCTTCCTCGTGCCTCCTATTCTTTTTGATGATTTTGCTCCTAGATTACAATTCTGTTTTACTGACCCTTACCGACCAATGCTTGAAGCTTTTTTTTTTTCTCTTCACCTCACCCAGCTTTGCTTCTCAACCCTCCCCCCCCCCCCCGCCCTGGTAGCCTTCCCCCCTCGATCATCTTCTTTTCTCTTCCGCCCCTGCGTTCCACCTTTCCTGATGAGAATCATGAACTTGTTTTCCGTGTTGACACTGCTGTCCGCCTTTGCTCCACGACGAGATTTCCACTCCGCTTATTCTCCCATTCCTATGGATTCTAGTGTTTATGACGAAAGAAAGTCCGGTTTCCCGTTCCGTCTCCTATATGGTTCGGACTCCCTGCTCTATTTTTTGGCATTTGGAGTCTGTTTGGGTGATTTGCATTGCAAGCACTATCCCAGGTGTTACCTGTCTTTTCCGTGAGGGCTCCCTTCCCCCCGCGCGGTCCCTTGACTTGTTGATGAATTTCCTTTCGTTTCCACGCTGCCCGTGGAGCTATGACCGGACGATTTGTTGTGCTAAACCCCCCCCCTTAGGCCCGCGTTAGATTTGGCCCCTCTCTTCTGTGTGTGTTTTTTCCGTCCCTTTAGCTCCCGACTGGTTATCGTCTGTTTTCGTGAGATCATCTAGCTGCAGTCTTCCATTCCTGCGGCCTATTTAGTGTCATTTGACAATTTTTGGATGCCGATTGATATTTCTGTGCTTCATACGATTTCCAGCCTGCTTCTCTTGTCTTGGAATTTCTGTGGTGAAGCACATTTTAAGATTTGTCTGATAGTCCTAGCTTTTCTTGGCTACTTTGTGGCCATAGGTCCCTCCTGGAGGTTGATCCCCAGTTGCTTCCCCTCTTGTCGTTCCTTTTCAAATCGTACGCGTTGGTTTTCCTTCAGTAAATTGGCGAGTCCCCACTTTTTTTTTTTTTGTCTCTCCATGTTTTCTTCTTTTCATTTCCCTGTAGTTTCCGCTCTGATCCGTTTGTGCGGTTTTTGCCGGATAAGCCGGTGTGCCTTTCACAGTGCGTCTCTGAGGAAGATTTTACCCTCTGGAACCCCCGTCGGCTGTGTGTTCCCTGTTGTTTCGCTAATGTCTCTGTCCCTCCTTTTCTTGTCCTTCCCGGTGTCTCCGATCCCCATGAAGTCCCGTCCTCATGTTTGAGCTTTCCCTGTGTCTGGGAGTTGCTTAATCACGCTCTCCCTGTTCCTCGCTGTTTTTGATCGGCCTTCTTTTGGGCGGCAAATCCCCGATCGTCCCCCTGTTTACGATTGTCGCTTTTCGATTCTCCGTTGCCATTCCCACCGCTTCTGTCGTCTTCATGTCTGTCGATCTCTCTCAACTTCTTTTTTTGCCCTTTTTCTTTGTCTTTTGCTTTTCTTCTGGGCCTTTTTTTCTATTTTCTCCGCACCGTGGATATGTCGCGGTAGATTTACCCCCATAGAACCTCCGATCTTGATCCTTCTTCCGAAACTGAGGGTTTTTTTCTTTCTTTTTGATCGAGACGTTCCGTGTTTAGCCCCCCTTTGTGTTGTTATTTCCTCTGCCGTTATCCTTCACACCGTGCCTTGACCCAGTTTTGGCTCCGGAAGCCCTTTTTTTTCCCCCCCACCGTCTCGTTTTGCTCCTTTAGCGCTCCGCCTGTTTGTCATCGTTGAACAACATCGTGTCCTTCTCCCACGTCTGACACTCGTTCGTCTAGCCGTGTCTACCTTGGTCTCCTTATTTTCTACAGCCCTCGTCCTACACACACCTCTGCCCCCTCCTTTTGCAGGGATGTTTTTTTTTCCTAGTGTCTAGTCTTTTTACCCCCTCTTAAGGTTATTCCGTTCCTTCATTTTTCATTGATAATTTACCGTAAGCGGGCCCCTTGACAGGAAAGGTCCTTTTCTCCTCAACCTTTTTTTTTCGAACGGGGTGTTGTAGCCCGAAACTTTTTGGCCCCCCTCCTCCCCCCGACCCCATAAATGGTCGCGGATGACATCACGAGCTTTGTAAGTCAGTGTGAATCTGAGGAGGATTTATACAATAGCCCCCAGTTTCTTTCCTTTTATAAGGTAGTCGAGAGGTGAGAAACCTTGATCCCTATGAATATGCTCCTGTCCCTTTTCCCGATCATCGCCCCTTCCTGAAATTGCGGTCCCTCCCACTCTTGCCCACATGCTTTTTTTGCAGCTTAGTACGATACACCCCAATCTGCCCCCTCCCGGATGCACACCCCAAACACTCCGCGCCATTTCTGGCCACTGCCAGTTCACTTGGACTCCCTTTTCGTCCTCGCGCGTCCCCCGCGCCGGCTTTGTACTCCGTTACGCCTTTTCGTAGGACTTTCCCAGAGAGATGAGGCTCCCCCCGCCCTGTTTTACCTTTGCCCCCCCCCCTTCATTATTTTTCCTTTTTTGATCCCCTCTTGTTTGCGCCATGATTGCAACGTCCCCCACTATTTTACGCCTACCTTTTTTTTTCGTTGTTGAGGCAAGGTTTTCCCCCCCCCCCCTGTCTTTGCCGTCTTCCGCGAGCCTTGATTGTCCTGCGACTTTCGCCCCTATCTCGAACGCTACCCGTCCTTGAAAGGGTTTTGCGTGAGGCTCTAGCAACTTTGCTTTCTTTCTTTTTTTAGAAGATTATAGACTTTCTTCGGGTGGGATGATCCCCCTTTGGGTCCCATCTGAGATGCTAGCGCAGTATCTGCGTATATCCTTACCACTCCCCAAAGGGTCCATTCTTTGTTCCTTGTCTGCGCTGTGTTTTCTCTCCACTGAGTGTGTTTAGTCTTTTTTTCCCCCCCGCTCCATCATGCGTTACGCCCTGTTTTTTCAACGTTTGTGTGATTCCCCCCCCCTTTTTTTCGCATTAGTTCTGTTTCGTCCCCCCATAGTAGCAGATTTTACTTTTTCTCTTCCCTCTTCACGTACTCGTTCTACCACCGTTGTTTTTTTATGAGAGTCCCCCCCCCCCACCCCCGCCCCCTGTTCCTACTATTGTTTTGGTGCCCCCCTGTACATTGGAAGTCCTCCTTCCTCCCCCCCCCCCCCTCAAGTGACGGTCATGGACGGAATGTCTCGTCCGTCTCCCGCCGCCCTTTCTCCAACCCTTTCTTGAGGCCACTGAGCCCGATTCCCTTATGCTTGCATGAATTTCCGCAGGTATTTCTTTGTTGTACGCTCCTTACCCGTTTGTCGAATGCCATTTGTCAATCAGCCCCCTTCCTAGTATTGGGTCCCAAGCGATTACTGTTGTTCTTGTCACCGTCCTTCTGGAGTTTTTTTCTGCACGTGCGGATTGATCGAGTCGCTGTATACCATTCCCTTTTTCCCCCCCGTCAATTTGCTTCGACCAACCCGTCTACCCCACGTCCCCCCCTAGGTCGGGGCTTAAAACGTCCTTTCCCTTTAGCTCGCGGTGGTCCCGAATCTTTCTAACTTGCATTGCTCTGCTTGGCGACCAAGCCGTCCCTGTCCCCTTCCTGCACTTGCGTAGGAGTGAGCCTATCGCTGTTCGAAGCCTTCATAGCCCTCCTATTAAATGAAACTGGGCACTTTTCATTCTTTTTTCCCACCGGTCCTTTTTTTTTTTTCTCTTTAGGGGTTGTTTTTTTCCGAGAAGCTGTTCTCCCCCTGCCTCCTTTCCACAGATGGCGGCCCCCTTTTAGTTCGTCGTTTGGCGATGATCTTACTTTATATTGAGTGCTGTACTTTTTTATTTCCACGATCGATCCTTATCCTGTGGCTCCGTTGTTGGAGTGATTTCTCTTCTGACCCATATCGTTTTTCGTTTTCTTTTTTGGGATTTTTTGGCCCACCCACTTGGCGTTTAATGTCTCACACACCCTGCCTTTTCCCCCTGTTTCAACTGGAGCTGGACTCTGGACCTTGATGACTTTTCCCCTCTTTTCTTTGATCGTAACCGGCCTTCTCCGACGATCTCACTCCGCCCTTGTAATCGTATGGTTTGTTCTTTGAGTTCTCCCCGGCCCCCCATGTGAGTGTGTCAGTACGCATCTGTATGTTTTACGGACACCGGTTGGGCTTATCCTTCCTCTCCCCCCTCTCCAGGACCCCCTGTCGTGGGAACGCCTGTATTGCCCCTATTTTTCCCTTCATGTGTGATGTGTTAATTTTTGCTTTATCTGCAGTCATCTTACCAAATACGCAACCTTGTGCTCCCGGCCAACTGTTCTCCCTATAGTTCGTCTTCGTCTCCTCAGATGGCGGTGAGGTTCTGTTTGTGTTTTTCCAGTCCTCTTTCCATTATTTGAACCAGTTCCTGCGAACCAAACATTCCCTAGCCAAGTCCCCCTTTTGTCTAAACGAACCTCCGGTGGCTATCTTCTCCTCCGCGAATTTTTTGCACGTGTGTTCTAATCCAACATCCAGTTTGTTCTGCTCTCACGCCTTTTACCTTGAAAGCCCGGTCGTCCACGACGTTCCCTCCGTTCATAGGCCTTTGTATTTAGTGCGTATAAAGCCCTTTTTCACAGATCCTGTCGGATGGCCCATGCCTTTTTCCTTATCCCCCACTTCATTGTCCGACAAAGCCTTCCTTAACCGCCACGCAGCGTTGAGTTCTACTCCTTTTTCCCTATCTTTTTTTTGACTCCCGATTATTCTTACTGTCCTGCACCTTTCCGATCACCGGTCTTCCTGTTAGGCAATTATAGTTCCGCCCCGCCCATTTCAGTCTAGCCTCCCCCAAACATGTTTTCCCACCATTCCTCCCCCCACCTTCGTTTAGTTGACCCGTCTTCCCCAGCATGTTTACTGGATGTCAAAATCCTTCGTCGGGATTCTCTCAATTTCCCGCTCTTTATTTCTCCCCCCATCCCCCTTTGGCTTCCCCTACGCCCAGCGATGAATGTCCCTCTCTCTGTTCTTGGCAGCCCTTTGAGTCCACGATCTCCCGTCCTTTCCCCGCACTGATTGTGTCTGACCCCCGCCACCTCTCCCGCCTCTTTGTCTTTCACACCCCCACACACGTGGGATGCTCACCGTTTGCAGATCTGGTCTCGGTTCCGACCTTTAGTTCGCCGGCGCCCCTCTTCTCCACGTTATTGCTCATTTTTTTGTGTCTTCTCAGTGTGCAGCCAGTACAAGTTGGTAGCGCGCCGTGGAAGAGACGCAGGTTCCTTGTTCCACCCTTATATCATTTTTGTGTCCCATGCATGACGCTGGGAGGAGGTGATCTGGGGGCCACCCTGTTTTGGCCCCTTTTGTTTTTTTGTGCCCCTTCGTCTTCCACTTTTCCCGCCTTCCCTATTTCAAAGCCTTTGTGTTAGTTTATTGTAGCTCAGTCCGTGGGTGACCCATGAGTCTTCGGGTTATATCGTTTTCTCTATGCATACCTACTTCGCAAATTCATTGAGTAGGCAAGTTATTTTTGTGTCTTTCTTTCCCGAGGAAAGGTTCGTGTGTGAACTCTGTCTGACCCGTCAGCAATCCATTTTTACCTCTCTTTTTCTTAAGCGGCGCCTGGTCTCTGCCCCCTCTTCCTTTTATCAGGTCACATTCATTGGACCTCCCCTTTTCTTTGCATGCCATCTTTCTTGCCTGTGTTACTTTCGGTTATTTCTTACGCTTTTGCAGGTGAGGTGAAGAGACGTTCTTGCCTATGGTCGAATGTGTCTATTTTGTGCTGTTTTAATCCCGCGTTGTCGTTATTAATTTCCCCTAATGGAGTCATTTGGCGTCGCGGTTTGTTTCATTCATCGGGTCTTCGGTTTCCTCTTACTTTCTGATATGAACCCTGGCTTACGCGGGTACCCCTACACATTTTCGGCCGTCTTCCAATGCAAAACGTTCTTTCCTTTCTTTGTCTTCAGGACGCCCCCCGATTCCCCCTTTTCCCCCTCTGACGAACGTTTTCTGCTTTTCCCGATCCACGGCACTATACCTCATCTGAATTTTTTTTTTGTTTGAGAGATTGATGGCCTTGATTTTTGTTGTTCCCTCTCCCTTTTCTGGAGATGTTTTTTGCAGACTTTCCCTTTCTACCCTATCCCCCATCCTTTTTATGTTTGTAGCAGCCTTTTTCTTCCTCGTGGGTAGCAATAGTTTTCCGTGCTTGTCTTTTGTCTATTTGGGCGCCTTCTCGGTCTCCCTGCGACATCCTTCCCTGCGTAAGCCCATTGAGGACCGATTTTTTTTTTTTCGTTTTTTCACTTTCCCACCCGCGCCTTACCCATGCCATGGCCTTTCACCTTCGTTAAGCCAGTTTTTGCTTTGTCGTATTGATCAGACGGAGTCTCCTCTCCTGCGGATGCTTTTCCCTTCCGAAAACGGACCATTTGTAACATAACTTTTTTCGTCCCCTCACGTCACCGCTTCCTTTTTGCATGGATTGGCTTGCCCGTGTCCCCTTCTGTCGAATTTTTAGCCCTGCCTTCTGGAATCCTTGAGAGGGCCTTCTCATCGTCTCCGACCGATGGCCGAACCGATCACTTTCGCAACTTTATTTTTGCCATCCTTCAGCTTCGTGCTATTGTTTAGGACCACCCCTGTCCACCTTCCCTTTTTGCCGGACGCGGATTTTTTTTTCTTAATATGTAACTATATTTACCTTTACTTTGAAATTGTTTGCGTCAGTAATTTGGCTTTTTCCGTATTATTATTCCAGCATAAGACAGTCCCTGCCTCCCCTTATTGGCAGGCCGGGCGCTTCACCCTTTCCTTGTGCCTTTTTACGCCTTGAAGCGATCTTTAAGGGTTCCTGCTGTAGAATTTTGCCCCCCCTTTCTTACACGGAGATTTTTTGTTCACCCCCAAATGAGCCTCCTTTCATTGATTTGGGTTGGTTTATCCCACTTTCCTTATACCATCTGTCTTTTTTTTTTTCGTTTTTTTAGTCTATATCCTGTCTTCCCTCTTTGGAGTTTTGCTAAGACATTTGTTTTTCATTTACGTCTCATCCCTTGTGTTGAACGTCCTATATTTCAGCCCCCCTTCTTCCTTTTTTTTTCCGTCTGGCTTTTTTTCCCCAAGCCCCGGGAGTGTATGTGGTCCCGCAGGGTACGTTTTGCAGCTAGCGGTACTCGCCTGTACCTTTTTCATAACTCTACAAGGGGGACCCCGCACCCCCCACCCCCCCACACGGGTTGTGGTGGTGCAATTGCCGGTTTTTTTCATCGGCGCCTCTTGTTTGTTCTTTTCCACCGGTGCCGCGTCACTTGGTCCGGATGGTTGTCTGTCCCACTCGAAGCTTGTTGGTTCCTGCCTTGCTTTTTCGATCCCAATTTTTTTTGTTTTTCGCCCGTCCTCCAACTTGTGATAGGAAGATTTTTTCCGTAGGATCCGCTGATTTCGGGAGGGCTGTGTTTATACGCCGATGCCTCTTTAAGAAGCTTTGATTCTGTCCCTTTCCCGACTAATTCCCCTGCTTTTCCCCCCCGTTTGTCGGTATGTGACTGGGCTTTGCCTTCCCCGGCTGGTAAGTTCCTGGTGGTTCTGTCGTTTCCACGGCCTACGATGGAATTCGATCAGTGCCATGGACGGGTTTTCCTTCCTCCCCCTAGATGTCAGATTTTGAGGACTTTTTTTCACGACGTGCTTGTTTCCTCCGGCGCTTTCCGTTTCGCTGGCAACTTGTGAATTTCCCTTTCTTCCCTTCGTAAGAGACGACTAGAACGTTTTTCCAGGTTGATGTTGACTGCGGGATGCATGTTGTTCGGACCCTGCCCCTTTTTTTGGTTTCAGCCCCGGTGCCAGCGCCGGGCTTTCCCCAAACCCGACCTCCTGCCCCGAGTAGGAGCTCCCTCGGTTCTACCTCCTCGGGAACATTGATCAGTTAGGAACGCACATGTGATTTGCGTGAGGTCTTCGGGTTGTCTCCTCTCATCGTTTCACCACAGTGCCCTGCCCTTCTTCCACTTACTACATGAGCCTAAGACCTTTCTTCCCCCCCTCCCGCGTTTTCCGTGCTCGGTTTCTCCCCCACCTTTTTGGGGTGCCAGAATATTTTCGTCCCCACCCCATTAACTTTTCTTGCGGTTACCCGCTTGCTCTATCACTTTTTGTCGACCTCATCTGGACCCCAACCCTTCTTCTTGGCCGGGTCAGGGTTTTTGTTAACATTGTCTGTTCTCGGTCTCTCATTTGACTTTCGGTATTCCTGCGTTTCCACTTTGCGGGACTTCCGCGCTTTTTTGGACCATTTCCAGAGCCCTTTCTCCCGCCGCACGTTTCACGGTTTGGTGATGCCCCCCTCCCCTTTTGTTGCCCAACCTCCAAACTTCACTCGTTTTAGATAACTATAGTGTGAGCAGCAATCGATTGACCTTGCCCCTGGCTCCGGCTGATCCCAACTTCGACGTCGCTTCAGAACGTCATCCGCCCCCTCCCGAGTCTCTAAGAGACACCTCGTCCGCTGTTGTTCTCCCCATCTTGCCACGTTGATTGCGCTCCTTCGTTCGCTTTCCCCCCCCCAAACGAATCATCCCACACCCTACACAGACTTTTTTACCCTCTTGTCCAAGGTTCCTGAATCGGTTTTGTCAGAACTTTGGCTCCCTCTCCCTTTTACTCCGTAAGAGGTATTCTTCTCCCATGGAGCATTGAGGGTCTCCCACTTATCATCTCCCCCTTTCATGAGACAATTGTATCTTGGTGAACAAGCTTGTATTGATGCGTTGTCCGTAGTCTTTAGTTTTACTTTCCAAAAGATTTTGTTTCCGTGATTGTCCCGCTTCAATCTTTTGGGTTTGTTGGAGTGTTCGGACATGTCCTGACCTTTGCATCCTTGGATAGGCGACAGTCTATCATCTTCAATAACTCTTATCCCCGCCCTTCAATAGGTCCAAGTTGTTGACCCTCTGACGCGAGCATTTTCTCTCCCTGTGCTTGGAATAAAGGGCGATTTCTTGTGTTTTCTGATGTAAAGTTTCCGTACCCTACTCGCTTTCCAAGTCGCCTGCGGTACCCACTTCTTTAAAAGTCTATCGAATTGCCCCATATGCGCTTAGGTCACTCCTATGTTGCGCAGAGTGGCGCTTGTCGTCTCGACGAGGCGTTCTCCACGTGAAACCTGTGTCCATTCCCACAGGCTTGCGCAAGCTTCTTCCCTTAGTTTCCCACAGTCTTAGCAGGCTGGGCTTGTTGTGTGTT
>Ga0179593_1471292_pt1 | contig 18120 bp, 16 predicted proteins | sample CZODoug2_1_08_16_FD_185931 | JGI IMG/M metagenome (GOLD analysis project Ga0179593, IMG submission 185931) | Vadose zone soil fungal communities from Angelo Coast Range Reserve, California, USA - CZODoug2_1_08_16fungal (PacBio error correction) | ecosystem: Environmental > Terrestrial > Soil >... | reverse complement strand
TCCCTGAGATGTTTTATTTACAGAGAGAAGCTTTGGATGCCCATTTCGGTGGCACAGGGGGAATATTCTTCCTCCGGGCCGACCGCCTTTCTCCGTCAGTATTGACAAGCGACAAATTCTCAGTTCCCCCCTTCCTTTTCAAAGCAGGATCGAGGATACTCTAAGGTTGCCCGATGAGTTTCCCCTTCTTCCATCGCCACCTTTGCTTTCTCCAGTACCCACCAAGAAATCCTTGTTACATGTTCTTCCCCGCGCGGCTCCTGCCTAGGCGCAGTCGCTGCTTGCAGCGTCTAAATAGTCCCATCGCAGTTCCCCGCTTTTCCGCGTTTCCTTTCTCTCGACGAGGTTCGTTTTCCGGCGGCCCGCAAGCGCGGGCTACTTTCGGGGCCCCCCCCTTTGCGCTTGGCATTAGTTTGAATAGAATTATGATTGTTCTGACCCTGCGCCCTCTGAAGCCATATTAAGCACCTTTGGGTGCCTCAATTTTTGAGATCATCTGCATTTCGAAACTCTTTTCCTGTCCATGGCAAGACCCTGGTATGTCCCCGACCGCCGGTTGACCCTTATACTTATACTGTTCCACATATGTTTTTCTGGCCCTTTCGTGTTTGCGGCATTGCACAATGATTTTTTATCGACCGTTCACTCGATTGAAGGCTGATCGTCTGCATTTTCCTCTTGCATGAGAACGTCTCTTATGTTTTGATTTTTGTCCAGCCATACCGATCCATTTTTCTTCTTTTTTAATAGCCCTCTTCCTTCCCCCACTCGTAATTTTTTGGCGCGCATCAGACGCTGTTGAAACCCCGATTCCCACAGCCCTTTAGACAGTATATTTTTTTGTTCCCCCCCGCTGGCCTCTCAGTGCGGGCCGCGATCCCATTTCGGTACCCGGCAGTCTGTCAGAACGTGAACGAGGTTATCCCCCGGCGAAATTCGTTATACCGGGCGGTTCGTGTGTGGGGGAACCGCCTTTGTGCGCCGACCCGCAGGCTTTTTCCTCATTCCAGAAACTTTTCTTCTTTCTCTTTGAGTTCACGCCGGGTGCTCTGAATTGCGCCTGACGCTACCTTAATATCTTTTTTTTTTCCTTTCAACTCAACGGCTTTTTGTTTGGCGCTTCGTAATGCGCCGACCCTCGGAACTCTTGGGACACATCACTTTTCTTCTCCTCGACCACCGTTGACTACTCTAGGTCCCGTGTACTCCTAGTTTGGGGACTCGGATAAGCTTGCGTAACGGACCCTGCCCGCACTGAAGATATGCAGTTTTCTTCCAGTCGACGGGAACGGATGCCCAAGCCCTTCTTGAATCCGGAGGTTTGGTCCAAGACCAGCCGACCTTCGTTTCGCAGACCCAGTTCTTACCCTCCCCTCCCTTTCGGACCCCTTGCGCTTCGGCCCTTTGTGGCAACTTTGAACCCTTCCGACGTACGGAACTCTCCTTTTTGACCCGCTTTCGAAGTGTACGTTTTAATCCAAGCAAGTCCATTCGGTTCAAAATTTTCCCCTCCCCTCTTTCGTCAACGGCGAGCGGTCCGCGGTTCGCCTGCCCCTTGTTTAATTTCAGGAGTTCCCTGGCGGCCCAGATGTTTTCTCCTCTGGCGCCCCAAGACTTCCCCTTTTTTCTCGCTTGTTTCGTGCCTTTCCTCCCTCTCCACATGCCGTCGACTTGAAGCCTTTCCGTTCGTGCCCCCCCCCTTTCCCTCTTGCAGTCAGTTATCATTACTGGAGGAGTCTCGCTCGTTCTGCCGTTCCATCCCTTGCTGACGGGCCTGGTGCAATGGACCAAGAAAGGCCACCTCCTTTTTTCCCCGCCATCCGGCGCTTGCAAGCCTGTGAGACTCCCGGCGAAACCAACCGTTGGTTCCGTCTGGATGGCCGGATTGATCGGGCGCCCAACTTCGAGGCCACCCCTGCTTTCCCCTCTCATTGGAGCCTTGACTTAAACTCCATTGTGACGATTCCCTTTGGAAGGTCCCCCCCCAATCGCACACTTTTTGTACCCCATGGTTTTTTCCTCCTGCGGACGTCTTCCCATCGCGCGAACAGCCGTCTCCCCACCTTTAGCGGCGGCGGGTTGGGCGTTACTTATTTCGGACCGATTATAGAGTTGTAGTCCCAAAACACCCATATTTGTCCTGTGCACTTCATGGTCGCGTGAAGAGGCCCCCTCCTGCCAGGGCCCTATCACTATCACTCATGGGTTTGGAACATTCGCCAATCCCTCAGGTGGTCCCACGGCGTTTTTCCTGGTTCATTCTTCGGTCCATGCCTAGCGCCTTCCCTTTCCCCCTTCCCCGTTCTCTTGCGTCATTCGAACGTTAGCTCGTAGTCGCAGTTCGTACCCCCCGTGCACTTTATTCTCGCGGGCCGGGCTTACACCCGCCCCATTATTCGTTTAACCAGAAGATATCGCTTTGGCATCGACCAGGAGATCACGACCCGTCAGTGGCGGATATGGCTGTCTTGCACCTTTCTCCAGCTATTTTCCATAGCCCTTTTTAGAATTCCACAGGCCATTGCCCCGGCTTGGTTTTCCACTTTTTCTCAGGGCGATTTGCGGGACCCTCCCTTCTCGACGTTTTCCCCCCCCGGTTCCAGTGATCCTGAGTTGGCACCTGATAACTTTCCACGGCCTTCCTGAACCCTGCTGTTGTTTTTTTCGGGGGGGTGGGTTTTTCCTTTTTGGGTGTTTTTGTTTCCAGGGACCTGGAAGTTCCTTGACTTTTTTTTTGAAATGAGGGTCTACGTACCCAGCGGCCAGGATGTGAAGTGAATTTCGGACTTTTCCATCATTTTCCCGCATGGTCAGATGGTTGACCCCTTCCTCCTTTCATTACGTTTTTTTTTTTCTGTCGGATCTTCATCCCTACACTGACAAGGTCCCCGGCGGACCGGGAACGTTGCAACAGCATCTTTCAGCGTCCTTGAAGCGACATTATAAAGCCCTTTTTTCCTCCCCCCCTCCAAAGACACGATCTTGCGCTGTTTTCCGTGCTCTCCCCTGGCGGGGAACGATTACCACGTTAAGCGTCGGTTTTGGGATGGGGGACATTGGGGTGTTGGCTCTCTTGCCAGCCGGCGATACGTGTTCGTCACTCAGACCTCTTTACTATAATACGCAGATATATATCTTTAATTAATCCCCGTTTTTGTTGATATCTAATCCAGCGCCCATTCCGGTCACTAGGATATTTTGCCTGACAGAGGAAGATCCTCTCGGTCCCCACGGCAACCTTTCCCCCCCCTCCCCCCAACGACGCTTTCCAAGTTTTGACTTCCCCGCCCTGCTTAACTCGTGAAAGTACGCGCCCTCTCTTTTCCGAGTTTGACGAATGCGCTTCCTTTTCTAAGGATGACTTGGTGACTCCGCAGGTCCTGCGATTCCCGCCTGGTTGGGGCAAATTTTAATGTTGAGGTCTCATCCAGATGCACCGCGAAATGTCAGCACAGGCTTTTGTCTCCCCTTCGTTATGCTTTGGGTCTGTAAACGTCGCAATGCCTTCCTATCTGGCAAAATTTTTATGAGACCCTCGTTGTGTCCCCCATTTTTTCCAAGACGAACCCGGTTGCCTGTATCTTCCCTACTCCCCTCATTCCTGGTTCAGGATGGCCCTTTTCGAATTTGGAGCTAGATCCTCTCTTTGAGATGGCTCCGTGTCCCTTTTACTTGTACTTTTTAGCGGTCGTTCCCTTCCTTCAATTGACCCACCATTGACAACTAGAGCCGGCCGCTTCCCATGTTTGGGCATGTGTAAACCGATGATATTTCCTTCCTTTAATCGAGATTATCCGTCCACTTCTTCCTTTCAGAGATTGAGTAGCGGTTACTCCAATTTTTTCTCTTCGCACGAGTCTGTGCTGTTCCCTCGACGACTGAAGCTTGCATTGTAGCACGGAACGCGTTTGGACCTTTCCTCCTTTCCCCTTACGAACTTATCCCTCTCCTTCCCCTTCCCTTGAGGGATCCTTTCGAGGGGTCTATCGGCCAGTTCCTTTTCCACAACTGCGAAGCTTCCCCCTCCGTTAAAGTCGTGCCCGGACTTTCGTTGAAACATCCAAGCGGTCCCGTCCTTTTCCCCCATTCTGTTTGTCTCTCCCTTTGCCGCGTTGCCTCTTTAAAGATGGAAAAATGACGGTTTTTCCGGAAATTTTTGGCGATTCCCGACCTCGTACGTCCGAACCTCAGTCCCCAAGTTTCCCTCCCCCTTCTTTTGATGATGAAAATCGAACATGTTCAGGCGCTTGTTGCGAGCGACAAGGTTGCATTTGTTATTTGTTCTACTGGGTGCCTTTTTTCAACAATCTTCCTCTTCCCCCTGGCCGCCTTCATAGATACACTAGTATTGTTCGCCCCCAGTCACCTTTTTTCTCCGGGTGGATAAGATCTTTGTGTCTCCTTTTCACCGGCTTTCTTCTTTCCCCCCAACGGTTTTTTCCCCCCGTCTTTAAAAGGCTTATCACTCGCATTGATTCAGTTCTTTCGTTTTCCATTTCTCCCCCGACCTTTTTTTCCCCCCTTTTGCATTTGGGAAGGAACATCCAGTGCGTTTCCCTCGTTGGTTTTTATGCCCCGTATTGTATCTCCTTTTCGAATCTTGCTTTTTTCGTTCCGCTGACGCCTAAGGAAATGTCCGGCCTCTCACGGCTTCTTTTTTTCTTCTGACAGAACTTCCTGACGGCGGAACACCGGGTATTTGATGGCCCCTTGCCTCATGTAGGTAAGCTTTTCCTCCATTCCCCTTCGACTTCCGAGGCGGCGTAGTTGTAACCTGTTCTGGTAAGGCGCGAAAATAATTATCCCTCGCTGAACTCTGAATTTTACCCTTTTGCGCTCATGGGTAAAGTCCCTTCCTCTCTCTCTTCTGGCGTCGGTTCACCTCCAAGTTACCTTTGCATCCTGCAACGTTTCTTTCATAGAGTCCTACCTTCAGGGTTTATTGTTAACCCCTCTCTCGCAGTCGCTTTTTCTTGACTAACTCTCCCTATGACTCCCCTTTCCCTAAGTTCATGCTCTGTCCGCGTGTCCCGATTCAGTTTTTTCTGTTGTAAGGTCATGATGCTGCCGATTCCGAGATTTGATAACAGAGACCTTCGATTTCAAATTGTAACCCACTTTTCTCTTTTTTGGAGTTTCTCGTAGATCTACTGATCTTTTTTTCATTTAGCTCTACTGAAAAGCGGAGCCTATCCCTTTCCTATCCTTGACGCGTAACCCTCCCTCTTCCCCTGTCGTCAGGCAGCGAATCTGAGAACTTTGAGATCGTAGTGTTATCTGTCCCGTTATAATAGCCCATTGGGGCCCCTCCGTTTTAGTTTCAGCCCCTGACTTTACGCGCGTCCCCCTGTTTCCTCATGCTTACTCTCTCCGCTCCCCTTTCCGTGTCTCCCCTGTCCTGCCCCCTTTCTCCCGTGTGAATCGCGTCATCGGGGAATGGTCGCCTCCCCCTCTCCCCTGCTCATATTTTAATCGGTGTCTGTTGGATCTGTTTCACCATCGCTGTCTCTCATGAGCTGCTATTGCCCTTTCTTCTTCCCATTCATTTTATCAGCGCTTGAGTGATGTCCGGGACCCCAAATATCCTTTTTTCCGAGGGCTCTGCTTGAATTGCAGATCTAGGCCTTCTGTGCACGTTCCTGCCTCTTTAATGAGAACCCTCCCCCTTTTCCCCTCTTTTTCCTTCCCGGTACATACCGAAACTCCCAACGGTAGCTTGTTCGTTTCCGTCCTTTCCGTATTTCTCATTTCCAGGATTTCGTTGAGCCATTTGGACGAGGGGTCCCAGATTACAAAACGGGCCACACCTAGGATCATCAGCGGGCGTCGCCCCTTTTGTTCGCAGTACTCGTCCTATCTCCATATCCTTTCCCCACTGCGCGATTTGTTATCCGTAGAAGTGGTCGTTCCCCCAAGCACGTTTCTTTGTGAGAGTCGAAGACCCGATTTACCTCGCTGTTTGGAACTGAGTGATCTCGTAGCCAGACTGTCCCCCTAATGCGGCGATACCGCTACAGACTGTTTGTCCGCGCCTGCATCCTTCCCGTTTCTTGGATCTCTTTTTTTCCCTTTCGGGGCCGCACGGAGTTCCGCTGTTGAACGTGGAAGACACTCTCCTCCCCTCTGCTCCGTAGTTTCTCCTTGATCAGCAGCCTCCGAGTTGACCTGCTCCCCCTCTTTTTTCCCTAGTGGTAATCTGCGAGAGGACGGCTGCTTCCCAAATCTTCTGCCCGAACATTTCCCCCCTGTAAGAATGAGCCTCCCCCAATATTTTTTTCCTGATTGAGCTTTTATCCCTTCTCCTCTTCTGGAATCTCCTTTTCCTCCTAGTTTTGAGATCTTCCCCCCTCTCTTTTCTCCGGTCTTCACCGCTCAGTCGTTAGGCGATATAATTGGCGGCCTCACCTGTTGCGTTCAACAGGTTTCCCTGCTTGCCCCCTTCAGGTGACCGTCTAGTCAGTAGACCCCCCCCGGCCATTGGTCTTAGTTTCCACTATGCTCCACAATGCTGCGGATCGAGGCCTAGACAGATGACTCTCTCTTTCCTCACCGTCCATTCTCCACTTATAGGTGACGTCCATGAGCCCTCCCAAGTTATCCCATCCCCCCGGTTACGATTCCCTCTCAGGCCCCCCCTAGAGCATTCGCTTTTTAAACACGTGCTTTCCTTCGGTCCATTAGCCCCTTTTTAATAAGCTCATTCCACAGACGCTTTTTTCCCTTGCTACGCATAGATGAGCGACGCGGCTCGTTTTTTTGATTTTTCCTGCGATAGGCACCCTAGTTACTGCAACCATCGTCTTTTGGCAGCTTCGTTCCCGAGTCCATGTCATCTTTGTTACGGGCGCCTCCCCCCTCCTTCATGAGCCCATATTTGTAAGAACCGTGGGGGGGATGCTCCTTGTTTTAGATCCTTTCCCCCCTTGATAAACCCACTTGCATCCCCTTTGAGCGGACTGCGTAAACCTTCTCCACCGCAATATGGGTCTGTCGGTTTATTATGTTGGTGTCCTCCCAGGACAAGTTTCGTTTTGGGTGAGGCATTATTTTTTCATTGTTGCACTCCCCGTGCCTTCTGTAGTTAGTTTACTTTCGTCCGAACCCTTCACTGCAAGTTCCCGCTTTTAAGCTTCATTGTTTCCCCTTTGATGTCAGACTATTTTTTGTGAGCCCTTTCTCAGCATCTTCTTTCTTAAGCGGAGTCACGGCCTTTAGCACGTCTTTCTTTCCCCAAGCAGGCGATGTTTTATGGCCTTTTTCAGCAGCGTTTTTTGTTCTCAGATTCCGCAGTATCATCTGTGTCCTCCTCCTCTTCATTTTGTGTTTCTGGCCCTCTGTTGTGATAGATCTTTTTCGCTGCGATTCACAAGTGTTTTTATCAATTCATCAGTTTGTTCGTGATCTCGTGTTAGTGCAGCCGTTTTTATTTATCCTTTCCCCCTCGATCGTCCTGGCAATTCGTTTGTCTTCCTGTATGACGGGGGTGCCCCTTTCTTGTGAGTTTGTTGGGATTGACTGAAATATTATGTTGTTGGGTCTCGAACCCCTGCATTCTTCTCTGTGCAAAGAGATTTCTTTTGTGGTATTCGTCGTTTCTCGTGGTCATCATTGTCTTGTCCTTGACTGCCCACTTCATTTTCTGCGTTTGAATGTTTCCATAGTCGCTATTGTGCTTTAGTGACTACCTCCGGCTGTTTCGTCCTTTCCCTTCAAGTCCCTTTTTGAAATCGCTGCGGTAAAGTCGACGCACCGCCCGGTTCCAGGATTATTTTTTACTACGCAGTGTTTTTTTTTTATTTCAGTTTCCGCGTGCCGCTCAATTTCTCCCGTCATGAATTAATAGCTTCCCTTCAGTCCCGCCTTTTGCGCGATCCGTCCCATGGCCCTCGGCGGCAGCTTCGGGTACATCCCGACATCCTCGCAGACCCAGTATTTTACGCTCATCCCCCCTTCCCCGGCTGGCGGAGTTTCGATTCTTGCCCCTCTGGGGAAAACCGGGTAAGCTCGATTTACTTAAACCTTATCCCCGTCTCTCCTCGCCTAGGTCCGTTTCCAAAAGGCAGTCCCGGAAGGTTCGCACGCGTGTTTCCTGCATGCGTGTGACACTGCGCGGCTTTTCTGTTCTTTTTCGCGTGGGATGTCCCCCCCCTTTTTTAAGCCTCCCCTGCTCAACAGTTCTTGCCCTGCTTGTAAAGCTGAAGTTCTATTGACGCCGTGCCATCAAGAACCTGCACCGTGTTTTTTTTTCGCCGTCGTCCCCCGCGCTTGAACCTCGACCAACAGGCCGTAGCCTTGGAAGCTATGTCCTCTGTTGCTTTGGTCCCTTACACTCCTTTTCTCGTGTTCCCTTGCTGATCCGGGTTAGTTCCCTTTGTCGAGCATAGATGCGATTCCCAGGCAAAGGGACGACTTTGTTTACCCTCCCTAGAAAGGCACCACGCGCCGCCTGGTTCCTCACCTCCCTTTGTCTTTTTTCCCACCGGGGAGGAGACTTCTCCAACGTTGGTGAGTTTACGCCGGAGTTCCACGCCGGCAGTGCTCCCTCCTTCCCCCTGCCAGATATCTCTATGCCCAGTTTTTTGTCCTCTGGGCTCCCTGTAGACGACGGTCCTATTTTTAGCGTTAGCACCCTCGATTGAGGGAAACCCGGTTCCGTTCTCTTCGCCGCCCCTTATTGCTTTCCGAAATGACTTCCCCTTCTTCCCCTTGTTTTATGATTTTTGTTTTTAGTGGATCGATGCCACCGCCTTTTTCGTTTCCTTTTCCAAACCCAGTTTATGTGAACTCTTGTCCAGATTTACCTCTTTGCCCGCGCAGGGGCTTAAACCGGCAACCTTCGGGGGCAAATTCAAGGCCGAACCGGAACTCTTTTCAAATCTCGGCACAAGGTCTTCTGGCGTCCAGGTCACATGTTCCTTATGCCCCCCTGATAAAGTTTGATCGCGGGCCGTCGATTTGTTTAACGTGTGTTCTCTAGGTGTCGTTAAACCGGTCCTGTATGCGAGTTTACTGGCTACACCCCCCCCCCACCCCTCCGTCTCTGTTCCTTCCTCTCTGAATGCTCCCCGATCGCGGATGTCCCCTATTGAGGCACGGCGCCCTTTCTATCTCTTGCAGGAGCCCGCTGGCTGACCTTTTGTCTAGAGTTAGAAGAGGAGAATCGTTTTTTGAACACCAACCTTTTCAGCGGGCGCTCGCGCTGTTTCCCCATTTTTTTATGAAGGTCCTCCTAGGCTTGAAGAAAGTCTGACGGTGGCAAAGGTTAAGTTAGTGGCAAGTCGCTGACTGCAGGACGTACGAGCCTTCGACCGGAGCCGCCCTGTCCCGGCTGCCCTGTTGCGGGCGTTCACCGACTTCCCCTATCCACTTGTTGTTAGCCCTCACAAGGTTTTCTCCCTTGATTATTTTATTCGACGTACCCCACTCTGCATGGAGTTCCCCTTTCCCCCCCTCAAGATGCCCTTTTTTTTCGGGCTGGTCTAACTCCCGACCTCCCACTGCCCTTTTGACCCAAAGGGCTTTCTTGACTGCGGTGCAAGCCTATTCCATTCGCCGGGCCAGGCGCATTCGTTCCTGTGCATCCCTTGATTTTTCTGGAAGTTGATGCTTCCCGAGGGATGTGCTTAACGTGCGATTTCGCTTGTTTTATTTGTGAACTTTGGTGTGAGTTTGCCGATGCAGACAGTATTCCCGCGTGTTTCCCACCGTACTCTCCCTTCTTGACGGCCCTCCTCAGCTTCCCTTATAGGATTTTTTCCCTTCTCACTTTTGGTGGAGATTCGAGATATGAATTTAGTCCCGTTAATCGGACTTCTGTTGGTCCTTACCCATTTTCGACACGGGAACGGCAAATGCGTCGAGCCTACTAACTTTCCCCCCCCCCACACCCACCAAGCTTTTTCCCTTTTCATCAGTCCCCGCCATCTGCTCTCTACAAGGTGTACACAGTTGTTAATCCTTTTCTTCCAAGGACTCCTTCCAGATTGCCGTCGCCTGAAAATGTGAACCTCCCTCCTGTGTACCTCTCCCGTCTTTTAGTTCGCCAATTGTACCTTTTTAGCGGTTTCTCCACCAAAGCATGAACTGACCGCGGTTAGTGCGCGGATGCATGCCCCATTGCTGGATGTCGTTTTGTTCCAAGGTATGCGCTCCGCCCACTCCCCCCCCCCCCTCTTGAAAAATGGTGATGGTTGGAGAACCTGTTTTAGGTTTTACCTTTTACAAAACGAGACAACAGGTTAGCCTTCTCTTTCGCCTCACCATCCCTCCCTTTCCGTGGAATTTTTCTCCGTTTCCCCCCCCCCAGAACGTCGATCGCTTGGTATTGAGAAGCTTATCTTTACAAATGTACACGGACCTTCAAGTCAGAGGAAGTTTATACGGCCCTCCGTATTTTCCCCTTCATTTGCCCCCCAATTGGCACTATGTTAGCCCTTCCCTTTGCCCATTTGGTCCACGGTTTGTTTTCCAGCCCTTCATTTCTGTTTCCCCCTTGTTTGATGACCCCTATACCGGTCGCCCCATTAGCTTCCTTCTTGAGATTTTCCTTGGGTACTGCCAGCTGACTCGGCTTCCTCCTCTGCTCGGTCTCTCCGAAGAATGGTTGTGGTAGGCTCATGGACTTGTGTGGGGTCATTTGCCGTAGACGTTCAAGCCGGGATGAACTACGGTTCCTCGCCATGGACTCGACTCTGTCCCCTTCGGTTAATTTTCCATTCGCCCCCTCGGGTATCGGCCATTGCTCTGTAAATTAGACGAGCGTGGTTTCTGACGTGAGAACAGCGAGTCTGTGGGCCGCCTTGTTGTTACCCCCGTTCATCAAACTTCCCTTCCCTCGGAACCCCATGCGTGTGGCGGGGAAGGGGTATCGGCCTTGCACATTCCTTCTTCACTACGAGGGCGCAAGGATGGGTTATTGCACAGGACCTGCGTGTACTTTTTTTTTGCGCCCCGAACGACAAATGCGGTGGATTTCTCCCATCCTCGCCTGCCCCCCAAAACCGTCCCAAGAAGTCTTTTCTTTTTCAACATAGTCCTTTTCAGCGCAAAAGCAAGAATAACATGCGACCCCTTTGATACTTCAAGTTTCCGATGGGTGAAAACCGGTCCCAACCCTTCTACGTAAAACCACCCAGTTGCCAGAATGACCAATAGTAGTTTTTTTTCCTTTCTGTGGTATTGAGGCTTTCTCTAGAGTAGCATAATTGTGCGACGCCCTTTTGAATCCGGCCGTTTCCCCCAAGTCCCCCCCCCTTTTTTAATTATTCTCACTTGCCTAACAAGAGACTGGAGGACCCCAGTTTTTCCTCGTTTTCCATTTTCTCCCCCCGTCCCTTTCTTGCAAGGGGAGGAGCCGGTGCGCTCTCGTTGGCGGTCCAGCCCTGCGCCCCGTTTTTCCTAGCGCCCCTTACAGCGCAAGCTTGCTGTTTCCTATGCCCGAATGGTAAATGGCCCCCGTCAGTGGCATTCTTGTTTCCTTCTGAAAACGCCCGAGTTGACCGCGGCGCCGGAAGCCCTGGGTTTTACTTGTTCTGATAGGCCTTCGTCGCATTTCCTCTTCCCGGAAAGGGTCCTGTCCTCCCTCTTCATTGATTCTAAACAGAGTTTTTTTTGGCACGTTTTCAGCTTCGCGGGGTCTGCGAGATTTGAAGATCTTGTCCATTGACCTTCGCGGGTACTTTTTGGTTATCCACGTCCATCTCACGTGATTCTTTACGTGTCGGTTTTCACCCTTGAGGGCAATTGCCCCTTTGTGTCATCCCAACTTTTCCACCGACGTTCGGCCCCGGCCCTCCCCATGGCCGCCCGGGTTTAGGCTTTCCCTCCACTGATTGCCTTTTCTAGATTTTCTTCCCTCCCAACTCCCTCCGCTGTCCAGACCTTCAGCAAGTTAAACGCGTTTGGTAACCTCTGCTCTATTGTGGTCATTCGTTTTTTGAGCTGCCGCTGCTTAAAGCCTTCATTCAGCATGGTTAAATCAACTCGATTATTACTTTACACGGAGCGGGGAGCCTGCCTGGTGGTGGGTCTCTGTCTTCCTCCGGGCCCTGATCTTGTCAAAGGCCATTGGTAGTTCTTCCTGACGACGCCCCCAAGTCCCAACAGGGAAGTTTGCGTATTTCCGGCCCTTTTTCCGGTCTTGAGCGGGGGTATCGTCAGGTCCCCCAACTTTTTTTTACCGCTTGGTTTTAACTCATGAACGATCGCATTTGGCTTTCTTTTCTTTGATATACAGTAGTTACTCCCAACGGCTCTTTGTTATTGACCCTCGCCCACTAATTTGAGAACGCCAGAGGACCCACTCCTTTCCAGACCTCCTTCGAACTGGCAGATAACTTTAAATTATCCACCACAAGTTTTTCCCGATTCTGATCGGCACCCCCCGCCCCTTTTGCCTTGTAAATCTTTCCTCAAACCCCTTTCTCTATATAGTTATAGGTGGGCTGTGGGAGACTGTATTCCTGAGCTTGCCAGAATGAAGTTAATCCGATTCGGCCTTACCCCTATATATCTTTGTCCGCTTGCTGTTCTGAAGGCCTTCCCCCCTCTATTTTCTCTTGATGCCTTTTTGTATATCCTCTCGTGTGAAGGCGTAGGCTACTATAGGGGATACACTATCCGTCGATTTTTGCCAAGTTTTCCCTCCTCCCCACTATGGTCCCTTCCCCGCCCCAACTCCCTTTTATCCCCGGTTTTTCACAGGTAACTACTTCACAATTTGGTCCCCCTGGTATCCGCGATTAATTTCCCTGTGGTCGTTTGATCGACCTGTACGACCTTTAGCATTTTAAATGTTCCACCCACCACGTTGTCCACATCTTCTATTCCTTCCAGTCCTTTATCCTTCCTTCTCACAAGAACTCAAACTCTGCCCCTCCCTTTTCCCGAGTGCGCTTGACTATACCCCCCATTAGCCCTCGCTTCTCTCCCCCCGTAGACCGAGTCGCGGTTGGATTCTAAGACACCCACGCGGCTGTAACTCGGGATTGAAACTGGAGATAGGGCATACTTTTGACTAACTTCCGCCGTCTCCTGCAGGGGAGCTTCCGGCCCGGAGAGACGACTTTCTTTGGTCTACTGACCGTGATTGCTTTTGTCTGTGGTATGCGCTGCTGGCTCTGGTATTTACTTCACTTAATAGTTAAGTTTCTTGCACTTTACACACTTTAGAAACTCGGCGGTTTTCCCCTTTAGACTGGTTTCCTCGATCCTGAATCATAGAATACGTTGACCCTGATCCATCGAGTGTCTTCCTCTGAAGATCCACTACGATATTCCCTCACTCATCTGCCCCTGTCCCTCCTAGCTCCTCCCCTTATTCTAGCTTCGCGATTTTTCCGCTAATGCGCATCTCGATGTCCATTTTCATCCCCCCCCCGTTGGGTGTAGATAGAATTACGATTTATCCTCTCCTTTCACAGATAATCTAGAGATTTGTGTTTTTTTTTTTGTGTTTGTGTGGGGTTTTTTTTTTTTTGTTTTTGTGGTGGTGTTTGTTGTTTTTTTTTTGTGTGTTGATCATTTGGCGGCTAGATTTGCAGAGGGTGACCCCGGGATTTCTGCAGTCTTTTCAAGACCTAGAGATCCAGCCTCTCCACGCGCCCTGGTTTCTTCCTTGTCCAACTCCTGCGACCCTTTTCTGATTTTTCTATATTTCCTTCTTCTTTATCCCCCTTTCCTCTGCCAATCAAGTGGTGCTTCAGAGTGCTTTTCCCCAGTCCCACCTCCTCTTTTAAAGGTCCAGGTCTCGTCGAAGTCGTCGTCTTCCCTCTGCCGTCTGCTCTACCGATAGTTTTTCCCCTCGCATTTCACGCCCGAGTCATTTTCTTTTTCTAGTTTACTCCCATTACGCGACTCGGCTCGTTGCGAGATTTTTTCTTCCCTCTTTGGGATAAAAGCCTGTGAGGTCTTTTTTTTTTCAACATAGAGGAGTGTTTTCTACCGGGCGCGCCCCGCCCCAGGACGAGCACTTTAACTTGCCCGTTGTTTGGTTAGGGGAGAGTCGCGCCTCATGTGTTTACGTCTTAAAGGTTCAAGTCCCCCTAGCTTTTCCGTTCGACGCTAACCTTAAAAAGCCCTCTTTTTTTTTTTTTCTAACCTCTTCCTTCAAAAACCCCCCAAAGTCGGGAGTGTGACGGTCACCTCGGTTTTTTTGCCCGTGTCCTTTCAGGGCCTTTTCCTACTCGGTCCTTTTTCCCTCCAGACTCTTTTTTTGAAGTATCTTCCCGACGAATGGTTTGAGTACGTCCAGCCACTTCTTACACAAAATATATGGATAGAACCAACTGTGCCGCCTAGATCCTCATGCTTCATTTCGCTATCCTCGCTGTACAGGAACCTTGAACCCCCCCTCTTCCTCCCGATCAATAACATATCATTCCGATCGGATACCCTGCCTGTACACTTCTTTTTAACGCCAGGATTGCTCTTCTCCCACGATCACGAGGTTATCGGTTCGATGACAGGGCAATTCTTTCTTTCCCCGATGCCGGGGCCGCTTGACTCTTCGTGTTTCTGCAACAGGTCTTTTTCCTCCCTCACCTTCTGTGTCTCCCGTGTTAGCATATCCCATTCTTGGTTTTCTTAGTTAAGAATTGTCCTTCCCAGCATTGCTCCCTTCTACTACCACTCTGCTTGTGTCTCCTTACCCCCTCCCTTGCAACGGCTTTTCTCCTCTTCAAGCTCTACATCTCCCGAACTCTTCCCCCTGTGCAAAAAGAAAGTCCCGGTCCTTACCATCTACCCACGCGACTTTTCCGGTATTCCCTTGTAACCCTTCAGGTCGCGTTAGAATCTTCTCTTCGATGTCCCTCTCAACCTCGACCACCTGACCGCATGTAATTAGAGTGTCGTTTGTTCGCTTCCTGGCGGCAGACTTTTCGGCTTCCTTTTGAAGTCCCTTCCAATACCGCCCTTCCTCGAACTCAAATTGTTGAATAAAATCAACTTTCGGAACTAGTTCTGGCTAGTTGGGGGTCTGCCAAAGTTTTCCACCTCAGTCTCCCCCCCCTCTTCATAAATGGCTTCTCTCTCCTTTGGGGAGACAACCAAAGAGAAGTCCGAGACTTTTCGTCCTCTCTGTACGGCGCGTTTCTATGGCAGGTTACTTCCTCCTGCACACACATTTTTCTCCCCGAACCACTCGCAGTCGCCGTTCATGGAGGAATTCCCCTCATTCCCAGCCGTCTCTCAAGACCGGTGTGTTCTCGCAGTCTCAACCCCCTATGCTATCAAATATTTAAAACCTCCGTCTTGTTTTGGTTTTTGTATCCGGTCCCGCTCCCGTTTAAGGTCGGTCTTTATCCATTTTTTTGAGCATAGCCCCTTCTTCCGACTGTCACACTCTCATAAGTGCATCGAGTTCTTTTTTCCCAACTCAAGAGGAACGGAAGGGCTTGGCGCCCCACTATCCCAATCTGACCAACTGAATTGTGCCGAAGCATTTTTGGAAGAGCGGGTTCTCCCCCCTGGAGACGCCTTTTATTCCTTGGCCCGGAGTACGATCGGCTTCCCAAGCTCGTCGCATGCCCCCCCCTCCTCCCGCCGTCCTTTAACCCGCTACTCTGTTTTTTTTTTTACTCTTCCTTCCCTTGGGTGACGACGGATATTGTGGACCCCGGTAGAACCCCCATAAAACCCCTCAGATTGGCTCCTTTCTCCTAGAGTCATTCATCGCTGAACGTATGCTCAAAACTTAGTCGGTCTTCTTTTTTTTTGAGGCTAGCGGACTATGCACGACCTAGTCCCGATACCCCACCCCCTTCTTCCGTAATTTTCCCATTCCCTTTCTATGCGGAAGGCGCGTTTCCCGTCGAACCCGTCCCCCTTCATGGGTAACCCCCAAATGAAAGGTGCACTTTGACACATATGTACCGTGCTGTCATGAATCCCCGACGCAGTCCCCTTCTGACATTGTGTTTCCTGCATTTCCATACAGTATTTCTCAGTCTCGAACGACTTTCCCTCTATTAATTAATTTTCCCTCTTTCCCGAGTCCTCCTTTCTCTTCCCCTGGAAATCCTGAGACCTAATCCCTGTCCACTATCGCGTCTTTGCATCGACCAATTTTTTTCCCCGTCTCTGTCTCCTCTAAGATGTTTCTACTGGATGAAATGTTTCCTTATTTTGTGAAAGGCTCCCTCTTGCTGGGGCAACTTGGCCCAAAAAATGGAGCGGCCTCCGTCTTCGCCATACCAAATTGTGGAATGAGGGCAAGATGGACCTTCTTAACGACCTTCATCTTACAAGGTTCCCCCTTAATTTTGCGGGGTTTTCCCAGATCAAGATACTGATTGTCGACGTCTCCTGTAGGGATTCATTCCTGAAACCCGTTGTCATTTCTCCTCAGTCTTCCTTTTTCGTTTCCACCCTAGCCTCCCCCTAGGGTCTCACCCAGAGTCAGATGTGGCCCTTGACCTTTACTCCTTTCCCACCATCCACAAGAACTTTTCGATCCCCGCTAAATCGCGTGCATTCTTTTTGTACGTCTAATCTCTAACTTGGCGTCCAACCCACTTCTTTACTTCTGTCTCCTAGTGCAACATATTCCCGGCGCCGGTCACGATTTTTCCCTTGTTTAGCAGCCCTCTCTTTCGATGACTGCGAGTCACTTTCGTTCGGGGAATGCTCAAAGTTTTTTTTGTTCTTTTTGACGTTTTTTCTTATTTTTTCCTCCTTTTTCCTCCCCTTTTCTGTTTCCAACCCTCAGCGACATAGGCTCTCTGTCTTGACCAAGTGGCCTCTCCCCATATCTCTTCTAATATGAATGTAAGATGTTGGTGGGTTGATGATGGATGGCTTTTATTTTTTTCCAGATGCGCTGCTTTTCCCCACTATGTTTTCTGGTTGCCCACCCCACCTTGCTACTCCTTCGAAGAGCGTTGAAAACCCCCATACCCCCCTTTCCCCCAAACCACACGCCGATTAATTTTCCTCTTTCCCGTCGGGTTGTACCTTTTAATCTCCCTTCCAAACAGTCCTCCTCTTTTTTTTTTTTCAACGGCGTTTCCACTTCCTCAGTGATTTTTCTTCATGAGAATTTATTTTGTTGCCTAGCTAAGGGTCCGACCTCCTCCGTTTTCCCCATTAATTCCGAGCTTCTATCTCCCTTCCTCCATTCACCTCTTACTTGACCTTTGAAGTTGCGTTGCTTATTTACGGTTAAACTGTTCCGAACATTCCCTTTTCCCCCCCCTGATCTTGTCCTATGATTTTGAGACGGTGTGAGTCTTTGCGAAGAACCCGGTGTGCCTCCTTTTCTCGCTTTCCCTCTAAAGCCCCTGAATATGTTTCCTTTTCTTCCCTGTGAGTTCGACCAAAGAGTCGCTTCTTCTTTTTTTCCACTTCTTTTCTTGATCTTTCCCTCAGTTTTCCACATTCCACCGTTCTCCAGTTATACCATTCTTTCCCATGTCAACATTTGGCCGAGTACCCCCGCCAGGATGAATTTTTTCCACTTTTAGGTGTCCCCAGCCCGATCTCTACCTCTCGGGAGGTTCCATCCACTCCTAAGCAGTCCCACTTCTGTATTTTTGTATGGTCCTGCAAGCTCTCTTTCTCTCTTTTTATTTCTCCTTTCTACTTCGAATTTGTTTTCATTTGTATCCCTGCCCGTCGATCAGGATTTTTTTTTCCCGTGGTTCCCCCCCCTACGTACCCTTCGAATTTATCTTCCCTTCGGAATGACCCCGTCAACCTTATCGGCCCCTTATTCCTTCCAGGTGCTTTACGAACTTCCGTCGCTCTCTCACTCTCCCCCCCACCCCTCCCCGGGAACGCAGCTCGCCCAGGGCTCATTTCAATGACCTTTAGTTTCTCTTTTATTTTCCTTCCGCGTTTTGCCTCTTCATGACCCCTAGGGAACAGTCCTTCGGTTCCATGGGTTTGGAGACCCCGCAAATTCTTTCACTTTCCGTCAAAACAACTCGCAACACGCCCCCCCTCCTACGACAGTATTGTTTGATGAAAATACGAAATTTTTCATTCCTCTATGTGAATTTTTCATCTTAATTCTTTCTTTACCCCCCCTTATGGACTAATTTGCCCCATGGTCAACAGGTCCATAGGCTTCTTTTTCCCCCCTTTTTTTGCAATCGAGGATCCATAATATAGTCATGTTAG
>Ga0179593_1264525_pt1 | contig 18120 bp, 29 predicted proteins | sample CZODoug2_1_08_16_FD_185931 | JGI IMG/M metagenome (GOLD analysis project Ga0179593, IMG submission 185931) | Vadose zone soil fungal communities from Angelo Coast Range Reserve, California, USA - CZODoug2_1_08_16fungal (PacBio error correction) | ecosystem: Environmental > Terrestrial > Soil >... | reverse complement strand
TTCTTTTTCTTTAACAGGTGAAATATGGGCCTCACCCTTTAAACGACACTTTTTCCTTTTCCCTTTCTTTTAAACCCGGTGACCGTGCCTTTTTGTACCCTGTCCTTCGATAGCTTCCTCCTGCACCGAATAAAACCCCTGGCAAAATCATTGACAAAACTTGACCACGGACTCCAATGCGGTTTTCGCATCCGTCTTTTTACCATCTCCGACCCCTTGTAACTTTTTCTTTTTCCCTCTTTTATTCCTTTCAAGTTACAAAATTTGAATTTTAGTTATTATTACACCAGCACATGATGACCTTTCTTGTCTTTTTGATGGCTTCCCCACAATACTCGGTTTCTGTTCCTCCCTATCTTAAGCTTGCATCTCCCTTTTTCCCCGTCTTCCCCCCCTTTCCGTTACGGCACTTTTTTCGCACCCTTTTTCGTTCCCTGGTGGGTTTAGACAAGCTTCACCCTTTCCCGAATTTTTTGCTTCGTTCTCCCCTTAAATACTCTTGCTCATGTACCCCCACCAAGGCCCTCCTTTTCGACCCCATAGTCTTCGGGGAAATGTCATGCCCCAGACCCCTCCTTTTTTTTTGTGGAATTCCTTGAATTAGGATTCCCCTTCTCTAACCCACCTCCCTTTCCCCAAAAGTTATTTTCCTAATTACCAATATCTATGGTATCTGGGGCGTGGGTTTCGGGATCCACCTTGACACAGGTTCCTCAGAAGCCAGACCGAGATGGAAGTTCAGCCCAATGACGATGGAGTAGCCCCAGTTCTAGAAGCTTTTGATGGAGCATCTTTTCATTCTTAATAGCCTTTGATTCGGCCCTTTTTGCCCGATGCAAGAGGTTGACTAGCTTTTCACGATTTCCCCTATTCTCAACCTTGCCGGGATATGTCCTCTCTTCACCTTTTTGCAAGCTTCCTTTTTACAGGCGTCCACCCCTTCTCCATAGAAGGTTCCCCACCCATCCCGCGCTTTGCCCTTGTCCCGCTGTCTTTCCTCCCGATCGCCGTAGCATGCTTTTCTCTGAAATTGCCCAAAGTTCAGTCCATTTCGTCCCCCTCTCCTTTTGCTCGTCCCTTTCCGAGGTGACCTCAGAGAGGTTTGTGCCACTTCGCGAGTGGGCTTAAAGTTTGACCTCTTGCACTCTCACTCGTGACCTCTCTTTTCCCTCCCCCTTCTACCCCTGCTTTTTTTTACCCCCCTATATTCCTGTTTGTACCGTTGTTCTGTGAAGCTGAGAGTCTGCCCCCGACGCGTCCGGTTTCCGCGCCGGCGCTCGCGACCCTTCGAGCACCCATTTCATCGGCATCCATTGTTTTTTTTTTTCCCCCCCTCGCGCTTAACACTTGCGGACCCTGTATGCGATCCGTGTTTTTCCCGGCCCTCCTCTGCCCCTGCCCTCATCCGTTCGCCTGCCCACCTTGCCCCTTTTTCTCCTGGGTCGAACAACCAAGCCCATTCCGTATCTCCAGAGTTTCACAACCTCGAACACCTCTGTGCAAACCACCCGTGGGATTCTCCCCCGATCTCCCCTTCGATCCTTTCCGCCGAGCCCGACATCCCCTTCTGTTAGCGTTATTCCGTCTGCGTTTTTTACGGTACGAAGCCACGTTGTCCCCCTCCTCTCTTACGATTTGGCCCCCTTCCGGGCAGAGGTGACGCCCTTTCTTTCCCCCTTTTTTGAGTTAGTTTTCTGAGAGTTCCCCAACTTCTTTTCTCTGACTGTTGCTCCTTTCTCCTTGCAACAAAAAGCATCTCGGCATGAAGATTTTTTTCCCCGTCCCCTTTGTTGTCCATTCCGAACCAGTCCTTTTCTACGGATTACGGATGAACCCGACCATTATTAGCGATCGTCTCTGCTTCTGTTCCCCCTTTTCCACTCGCCAGGCATCCCTAACTTGTCTTTTCCTTTCTAATCCACACCCTCGATCCTTTCTTCCCCCTTTCACCGTGGATCCTTTTTCTCCTCCAGTTTTCTTCCCTCCCCGCGGCGCCTGCCTCCATTTATATCAGCGTGATGATGGGGCGTTAGTGGATTTTTTTCTCTAGCTCGGCTCGCGTCCTCTCCTTCTGCACTCGCTTTTTCATCTGAAGGATTCCCTGACTTTTTGATTGACGGTTGGTGTCCGCTTATTCCTCTCCTTGCTCTCCCAATTGTTTCTCGCGTCCCAGTTACTGCACTTGGTGAAGCATCAGCCTTTTTCCCAACAGCTCTCCTTCTCTTCTCGCCTGATGACGCTGGCACTCTTCATAGCCGTTTTCCCCTTTGCGACCCTTTCTGCCTCCTAAGAGCTGTATTTTAGATCTTTTCCCTTCTTGATTACTTGAATGCGATCCAACGTATGACTCTCCCCTTCTTTCTGCTCTCTGAGGATCGTGTCCGCTGTTGAAATGCTGTCTGACTTTTCCTCTTCACTTTTTTTTAAACGGGCGCGCGAGAGCCAGGCCTCTTCTTTAACGACAACTCCGCTCCCCACCCACTCCCTCCGCCCCAAAGCCCCCCCCCCCCTTACGAAGGACACGGCGACTTTCGTGCACACAAATTACTTATCTCGATTGATAATTTTTTTTGCGTCTCGTGGCCCCTTTCCCCCCCGTACGACTTGACAGAGCTCTTGACCCTTCCCAGAATTCCCCCACGTAGATGGTTCCGTTTTTACGGTCACCCCTCCAGCATCACGCGTCCCTATGTATCAGTTGCTAGCGTGAGATGACCCCCCTTCTTTTATTGCTCTGAAACGTGTCTCCGTTAGCTCGCGGAAGCCGGACTTGCACTCTGCATCAATTTCCCATTGTTTCCATCTTTCTTGCTTTGTTCTTTTTACCATTTTACGGTATTGCTTTTATCGTTCATGAGACTCTTGATCTTTCGTGCACCAGCCAGGCAAATCACCTCTGATTTGCTGTATGAAATTATTTGCCAGAACGAAATCAACACATTTACCTCTATCTGCCGATTTCTCTTTCGTCGGTTCCCACCGGTAAACCTTCTTATTTACTCGTATCCGTTGATCTACGAAATGATTCTCCATTGTGCTTCCTCCCTCCGCTTTGGCGTTTTTCTTTGTTTACTCGGCGAACCTATTCTCCGCTTACTCCGTCGTCTTCTAGATTCCCATATGAGGCTTCTCCCAAATTACTTCAGTATCTTAGATCTCCCTCCCCCCTCTCATTCCTCCCCCAGCGACAATACAAGTGTTTTTTCCTTTTATCTCCTTCGTTAATTCCCAAACAAAAATGACCGACATGAGGTAGCCTCTCTCTTTACATATAAAAATCTCCTATGTCGAGGTCCTTCTCTTCTTGCCCTACGAATCACTAAGTCCCTCTTTCCCTCTCTTTATCGCGTTCAGAACGTGAGGCTCTCCCTTCCTCCTATGAAATTTTTTTCCAGTATATGTTCGTTACCCCCTCTTCTCTTTTCTCCTTTTGTTGCAATAGCATACCATTCAAGCTCTCCTTTGGTATCACTGAGACTAGGCGAATTTTTTCGATATTACTTCTTCCGAGGTTCTGCGGTGTTCACGCCGAGTCTTCCTCTCTCTTAGTTTTTAAACCTCTGGATGAATGTAGAGCTCCCGGTTTCCGTTCTTGTTTCTAACTCCTCTCTCACGGTGAACCTTTGCCTTGTAGGGAGATCTGATCCAACTCTTCTGCGTTTCTCTTTCCCCCCCTAGCCTGTGCGCTCTTTCTTGCTCCCCCCAAGTCCCTTCACCCTCGCGCTCGAGCCGGCCACTTGTTTGAAGGTTTTCCGAGTGCCTTGCACTCTTGTCTCTTCTCATCGCCCCATTTAACCTCCCTTCCTCTTTGGTCTATGCTGCTGTAAGAGTCAGCTTATGTGAATACTTCCCTTCTTAGGTTTAACTCTTACCCCCCAGATCGCACCCGGGGCTTTCCTTAGTAGTCCTGTTTTCCATTGTGGCGTGTGCCTCACTTCTCTTGACGACAAACTTCCACCGCGTAAGGGAAGTCGACGGACCGCCGACTCCCAGATTTTTTTAGTTCCCCCCAGTATTCTAACATTTCTTTCTCACTATATCAGAGACCTTTTTTTCCTTTTTTTATAGAATTCCTTCTTTCTGTTTCGAGAAGTAGAGCTAGCATGCGTCGAAGAGCGGCTTCTTATCGGATCTTTTTCTCCTCAAGTTTCCTTTATTTCTTCCCCATGAGCCCCGTCGTCATACTCCCTGAGTAGGTCTCCCCTTTTAATCTCTTTGAAGCTACAGCTTGCCCACGACCTTTCATCCGGTGGTGCAGCGTGGGTTGATGTTCATTGTGTGAATGATACTAAGTTTTCGCGGTACTCCTTTCCTATGCCAATTTCAGAGCAGTCCACTTCTACCTCTCTCATCCTCTATTTCTAGGTACTTTAATCATTGAAAAGTATATCTAGACCCATATTCTTCGCGTTTCCGTAATTGGACTCGTCCCATCCCCGCTGATCCTGGTTCTTCGATTTCCCACTGTTAAGGCCTGGAGAGTTCACTTTATCCTTTCCTAGGTCCTTCATTCTGACGCTCGGATCGACGAGGCCTGAGAGAAATTTCTTCCTTTTAGAGGATTAAGAACTGCCTCCTTTACTCAGCTCTGCCCCCCAAGACCGACTAACTCCGCGAGACCCTAAACCCCATGAGCGCATAAGTTCGCTATTTTCGCCTCCTCTTTTTTCAGTCAGTCGGCCAGATACGGCACTCCCCGGTTCTGTCTTCTCCCCGGTGCAGATTTTCCAAATTAGGACGGAAGTTCCAAGGCACCCAAAACGTAAGCACAACGTAAAGGTGGTTGATTTTGGGTTTGGCAGGTTCCTCGGGTAGTGTTTGTTTTTCTTTTTTTTTTTTTTTTTTGTTTTGTATCTTTTTCTTTCTCTATTCTTTATTTTTTTGACTTTTTTATTTTTGATTTTGTTTTTTTTTTCTTCATCTTCTGTTGTTGTTTTTTTATCCCCACCTCCGCAATTCCTCCTCAACTTCCCCACTCGTTCTGTTTCTCCCCTTTTCATCCGGGAAACTGTCTTTTTTTGAATAGGTTGACCACAACTGCCAAATTAGCGCCTCTTTTTTCCTTTGTGTTTCGGTCGTTTCAGATACTCATTCACCCTTCAAACGAATTTTGAAAATGGCCCCGACAATTTTATAATTTCTCTAAACGTCCCTCGGCTTCTTTTCCATTTTCCTTTTTTTTCTCCCCTTCCTCTAGTCTCCCCCCTTACACGCAGCTGATACCTCGCCTGGCGCTCTCGCATGTGTCGATTGAGGTTTTTTCCATCTCTCGGTGCACTTGCCCCTTCTGTGATCTTTTTGACTCCCCTGTGAGGGGAGCGCGGCAGAACTTTTGGCTTCTTTTGTAGTGTCAGTACACCCTGCAGTCCCATTTTTTTTGCACACAATTCTCCTCATTGTCCATACCCGTTAGAATTCACTTTTCCACTCAGTCCTCCACTTTTTTCTCCCTACACACGACAATCTTTCTGTTTGCCGTAGACTCCTGATTTCCATAATTCGGTCGGTTGCAATCCTCCCTTTTCTCCCTGCGACTCTCTGTTCTACATAGACTAGAGAGTTGACGCGTTGGGTAGCCGGTTTCCTGGTGCCTTCCCTGAGATCTTTTGTCTCCTTGCATGCTTTCATCGGGCTTCTTTTTCTTTTTTCTAACCTTGTTTTAGTATCGAGCTTGGAGTTCGCTTCTGTGTGTCTTACTAGCTTCGGCCGGGAGAGGGATTATTATTCTACGTACGCTCTCTTGCCCACTTTTCCATTGACGTCTTAGGCGTCGGCGGTCCCGAAGTCGTCCACTGTGGGTTTTCTATATCTTTTTTTGAGCGTTTCTCTTCTCCCCTCTTTCCTGAGACCATCCCCCTTTGCCATACTGCATCACCTTGTTCTTAATCATTTAAATACCATAGATGACTCAGGCCCTGGCTTTTCTACTTGTCCCAGAGTGTCTGAGACGGCGGAAGCCACTAAGCAGATTTTTCACAATCTCCAATAAAATAAACGGACCACCCCCCTACCCAATCCCTTCGCCCCCGGACCGCGAAGAGCCCCCCCCCCCCCCTACCCACACTCCCGAACCGCCTTACTGCTTCAATGTCCAACCATTGCCCCCACACATTTTCCCCAACCCTCTCTAGGCCCTCAGATCTCCGAAATCACTGACATAGCCATTGTCACCAACCTCGACCTACCCCACGTACTTCACCCCGTCACCACCCCTCTCCTCCTCTTGTACGGCGGCCACCTCATCTTATCCATCCGTTACCATTCCTCGCACCGTCCACCCCCCCCTTCTACCCCCACACTCGTCCCCCATCATCCACGGCCTTTAGCCCCTCGGCCCCTACCGATCGACTACAGGCTCCCAGCCTCCCATCTCCACCCCTGATGGTACCTACCCCGCCCAACGGATTCCATTCAACATCCCCCCCTCCCCCCCTACTCCCCGCTCTCCACCTACCCGAAACCCCTTAACCGACATCCCGCAAACCCCATGACTTCCCCCCCCCAACTTCCGGCCCCCTCATTCCCACGTCCCCCGCCACCCCCCATAGCCCCCGCCCCCCCGCCACAACACCCCACCCCCCGCGCCCACCAACGTGACCACCCAGACCCCCGTCCCCGATCGCCGGCACCAACCGGGCAACCACCCCCCTCACAAACCCTTGGCTCCCCGCCCTCCCTAACCCCACTACTAATACCTTCCCCCCCTCTTCTCCCCAATTCAGCCTTCCCCTATCGATACCCAACCGTCTCACCCCCCCTGCACTCCCGCCTCAATACTTCGCGCCGACTCATTTACTCTTACCCCACTTCGTTCGAATCACGAGGTCCAAATATCTCACCCCCCCCTCTATTCCCTCCCCGCACAGTAACCCCCACAAAAACGTCCCTCCTTGGACGCTAGGATTCCACGCTCTGACCCTCCGCCGGGTCCGCCAGGCCACCCCCCCTAACCCCCCCCCACCACTTCATTCTCACCCCCCTCTCACTCCTACATCTCCCGGACCCCCCACAGCCAACCCCGGTCCTCAATCACACCCCCCCCATCCATCATACTCCTCTCCCTCTCTCCGTACCACCGACACCCCCCCCAACCCACCTCCAACCCCCACCCTCTCCCCAACCCCCCAGATGCCTCCCACTCTTATTCTCTCTCCCCAACCCGGACCCTCTTCAGTCCCCCTAAAGCTCCAGCCCTGCGCGCCGCCCCTCTGTCCGCCCTCTCAGTTATCACTCTCCCACCCCCCACCCCCCCCTTCCCTCCCTCATCTCCCGAACCAACGCCCCCTCTCTACCCCCTCCCCACCCCACTCCCCCCCTACAGTCAGCTCCGCGCCCCACACCCCCTCCTCCAAATGCCACCCCCTCCCCCCACCCCCCCTCACCCCTTCACTCCACGCCCCCCCCCCACGCCCCGCAGCAAGCTACACCTACCTCGGGCTACAGTCCCCACCTTTTCAGTGCCCTGGGACCCCCATTCCTATCTAAAAACAATTTCCCTCCCCCCCATCCCCTCCCTAATATTCTCCAAACCCCACCTTCCACGCCATACCTCAAGCCCCCCTTGCCCCAACTTCCAGAACCACCCCCACTCATTCTACACCCCACAGTGCACCCCTCCCCCCAGCTCCGGTCCCCCCAGTCCGCCCCTAGCAGCCTCATCCCATTCTCCCCCGTCCAAATCCTCGAACATTTTGCCCACCCCCCCCCAACGCCCCCCCCCCGCCATCTCTAATCCTCCACACGCGCCCACCCCCCTCCACACCGCACCCTATCACCCCGATAACCCCTTCCCCGTCAACACCATTCCCCCCCTCTGCCCTCGCTTCATCCAGAGCTCACCCTGACTCCCCGCTCACTGCCCTTCCCATCTTTTATCACCCCACTCTTCCTCTCACCTGTCCATTTACCCTCTTCTCAGTCCGACTCCCCATATCCCTTCCCAACCTGCAACCTCCCCCACCCCCCCTACCAACCATCCCCCTCTCGATCAACACCCCTAAACCTCTCCATGCAAACATCCCCCCACTCATATCCCCCCCCACTGCGTATACACCCCCCCTTACTCCCATTCCGTTCCCCCTTATCAGCTAGCCCCCCCCTCCACCAACTGACCGCCCATCGGCGCGCGCCCCCCCCACTCCCCCTCCCGCCCACACTGTTCCTCCTTCCCACGCCCACCACCCCCGGTCCCCGCACCCCCCACCCGTCCCTATGCGCCCCCCCTTTCCTTCCACCCTCCCCCCCCCCAGCACACCCTACCCTCACCCCCGCCACTTATTCCCCTCTCCACCCCCCCCCCCACCCCCCCCCCCCCCAACCGACACCTCCACCCCTCAACCATCAAACCCCACCCACCGCACTCCCCGCCCCCCACCACCCGACACCCAAAACCCTACCCCCACCATGCCTACTTCAGCAACCACGCCGCTCTCCACCTCACACCCCCACACGCTTCCAAACCCCTCTCCCCCCCCCCCCCGACGACCAAAACCCCTCCCCCCATCCGGCCCACACTCACACAACCCCCACCCCCCGCTCCCCCTCCCCCCAAATACCCCCCCCAACGACCACACACCCCGCGCCCCCTTCACGCCCCCGCCTTAGCACTCGCCAACCCCACGCGCTACCCCCCCCCCTAAATCGGACCGCCCCACACCCTTACCCACCCAAACCCCCCCACCCACCCCCAGCCCGCCCCCTGCACCAGGACCCCCCCACCAACCCATCCTACACTCTCCACTGACCCCCCCCAGCGCCCAACACACCTACCCCTCACCCCCCCTAGTCCACAACCCAGACTGCCCCCCCCCTTACCCCCATCCCACCGCCATGTCTCCCCATCCTCTCCCTCACAACCCACTGCTTCTCTTTCGTTGTATTTACCTCCCCACCCACCATCTCCACTCCATCCCTCTGCTCCCCCCCCCCCTGCGCCACCCAAATCCTCCCCTCAACCGAACACCCCCCCGCCACCTCACTCCTCCGCCACTCGCCTACACCCCCCTACCACCCGCACCCCCCCCCCCCAACCGACCACCCAAACCCCAACAGCCCCACAAACTTTTCACACCCACTTCCACCCTCCCCCCCTCTGTTCCCCCGCACTATCCTCACGCCCCACCCCCCATGCCACCACCTCCCTCCTCGACCCCCCAGTCTCCCCCCCCCTTCCCACCCGACGTCACCTCCCACCCAAGCCCCCCATCGCCTCACAATACCCCCACAGTCGCGCAGTCACGGCCCCTCTCCTCCTTAACCCTCACAACCCCCTCCCTACAGTCACAAACCCCTTTTACCCATCAACTAATAGGAAACTTATCCACCCTACCCCTCCCACCTTGGCCCCACCTTCCCACTTCCAACCTCATACAATCCCCCCCCTTCAATCCGAATCAGAACTTCCTTTATCACAACTCCCCATCTTCCCCTACCACCCCCTTCATCCCCTCTCCATACCCACTCTACACAAATCCATTAACATCTAAGCGACCTCGAGTGGCCCTCCCCCCCCCCTCCATTAACCAATCCTCCACCCCCCCCCTTCACCACCTCCACACTCTCCCCCCGACCCCACCCCTCTTCTTTCCCCCCCCCATATCTCTCCCCTTGCCCCCCCGATCCCGCTCCCCACCTCCCCCCGCAACCAACCACTCGTGACCCTCTCCCCCCCCTCCATGCACCCCCACCACTCCTACCACGCCCCACCCCCCCAGCTTGACCCTTTCTCTCTCCCATTTACTTGGTGGCTCCCAGTCTCCCTCCTAAGCCCACTCCTCCGCCCCCCCCTTCCCTACACACCCCAATACCCCCCAGACCTCGCCCCCCCCACCTATGCCCCCAAATGCAGCCCCACCGCGCCCTAGTACGGGAGCAAAACCACCCACGCCACTCTTTTGAATCAGCCATCCGCTACCCCCAGGTCAAACACCGTCCCTCTCCCTCATCTTCCACCCCCCCCCACCCCCCCCCCCCCCCCCCCCCACACAAGTGCGTCCTATCTCTCCACTATCCAGAACTAACCTTCCCACAACCCCAAACTCCACCATCAAGCGAAACAGCTCCCTCTGCACCTCCCCCCCGCCCCAGCGCACCAGCTCACCCAGCCCCCGCCGCGATTCCCCCCCCGCCTTTACTTCACGAGCCCACCGCCCCCTCCCCCACACCCCCAAGACACGCCCCTCCACTCCCCATCTCCGCTTTGCTCAAGCACGGTGCAGTGACACCCCCAATGCCTTCTCCCCCTGACAGAGCGAGCTCCCCCACGCGAGCCCGCCACTCTCTTCAGTCCAGTCCCCTATCGGCTCTTTAGTTATCCACAAGCCCTTAGTGACACCCGCTCTCGTCGCATCCCCTTGCCTACAACAGCTCACTTGCAGTGCCCCACCTACAACAGCCAACTCTCGCAACCCCGCGCTACGCCGCACCCCCATCACAACGCCCCCCCAAACCGCGGGGACTTTTCCTCATGCTGACCGAGACTAATAACTACGCTCTCAGGCGGTCTCTGAGATCCCCGCACGCTGCGGCTTACGTGCCTGATTCACGTCCACGGCCTTTCACCCTTCTCCTTTCCCTTTGAACATACCCCTTTCCTTTTTGCTTTCGCCTCTTCCCCCAAGAACCACATTTAAAGTTTTTGTGTCTCTTCTCCAACGGGACCGAAAAACGGGCCATTCCTCTTCTTGCATTCAAACCGTTTTCCCTCTTCTCCCCACGTTTGGTACGTTGCTTTCCCAGACCGGCCCGCTTCCCCATTTACACATAACGACACGGGTTTCCGCTTTGGGTCACTTTCTCCGCTTGCGTTGCCTGTTGGCCCCTTTTTTTGGGAAGGGGGTACCCTTGAACGTCCGTAAAAAAAAAAGGTAGACCGGAGGGGTGAGATTTGCTTCCTGTCCCATACAAGCGTATCTCGTCCGCTCCTTTTGCCCTGCTTAGCAAGTTCTTTCTCTTATTTTTTTGCCGTACTATCTGCCTAAGGTTCCCCGGACTACCTTGTAAATCTTCCCTGGTTTTTTCCCCAATCCGTTTAACACGTTTTCTTTTACATGGTTATCCACCCCGTTGACCACTTAAACCATTTCCCATTCTTCTTCTCCTCATATTTTTTTTTGTTTGGTATCTTTTTTTCTGAAATTTTTCGTTACCCCGCTTTTTTTTAATAGTGTTATTCCCCACCCATCCTCCATGTAATATTTTCCCCACCTGAAGATCGGTCCCCCATTGTTACCCCCCGGCCTTCCTGAGCCTATCCCATGTACGCCCGTGTTCCGAAATCCTTGGCAAACACCCTGCTAAGAAAAAGCCGGAATTTTTCTCCTCCTCTATCCGTCTATTTATGCAGGACGCCCTTGACGAAACTTCAAACGTGTCCTCCGTATTTTTCACATTGTTACCCACTTCCAAATGTAAAGACATTTCAATCTTTTTTCGTCCCAAAAGCACTTCTTTTACAGATTTTAACAGTGTGGGTGCAGATTTAGAAGTTTGGCCCGTTGGGCAAACCTCAACCGCTTTCCCGGTTGTACTCTACAAGGTCCCCTTGCAAGAGGTTCAAGTGGACCCCAATTGAAAACGGAACGCCGCTTTACCCTTTCCTACCCTGGTTTGTAGATAACCCTTCCTTTAACGCAGTGGTTTCTTGCCGATACCTTGAAATCACACGACATGTGCTGTCCTCTTACAGCATTGCTTCATGGGGCGCTCACACGCTTTGCATGGTTTTAAACAATGTATAGGGTTTAATGAATTGCTAAAGCCCGACCTCCTTCTCTTATTGTGAGAACTAGGAGTTTCCCCAGCATTTTCAGCAAGACCCCTTTTTACTGTAGCTGATTATATACTCCCATTGTATTACTTTCGGTTTGTTGACCCCTTCCACACTCCCACTCTTCGAACCTTTTACAGCGTCACCCCCCTTCCTCTCACCCTAGATGGAAGTAGCCCAACCTCCTTTAAGGCGAGTCCGCTCTCAGATTTGTATTTGATGACAGATTTATCTCCCAGTACTCTGGGTTCCAGCGATGCTGACAACCGCACTTATTGCTTAGAATACCTGACGAATTTTCACCTCTGAGCCTTCTTCAGGAATTCCACGTTCTCACGCTACCGGCGCAACTGCATCGCGATAGAAAGATAGTCACTATTCCCTTCTTTTCCCTTCCACCGTTACCCCAAGAGTTAACAATCTATCCTCTTGGCGCGCTTGCGAGATGCATAGAGCCTGATTTTTCTCACCTCAATTTTTTTTTTACCTTTAAAAGAACGGTGCAAGTAATAGCCGCTTCCTCTGCTTTTTTTGGATGTCCCCATATAGGTTGCTGTTCCCCATTTTCGGAATGAAGTTGCTGTAGTCGCGCTTCTTTTTGGACCCGATGGGAAATTCTGTCCCACTCCCTCTTTTGTGGCTGTCCTCCCGCCACGATCTCGTCCATCCTCCGCGCGTTATGCCTCATCTAAACCCGCGACTTGACCACCCTACGCCGCTACGTCTCTCCCATCTTCCCCCCCCCCTCTCTAGGCACGCCCTCGCCTCTCTGGTTATCCCTTGGTGCAGACTGGTCTGCGATTTTTTTCTGTCTCCCACATTCCCTCGCTTAACTTTTTACACCTGCCGCTCCGGCAGACGGCGAGGTTACATCGGCTAGGGAAAATGTTTTCAAGAGTCGTTTGACGGTTTCCCATTTTTTTGTCCTGCCATTATCTTTTCAAGATGTGCTCTACAGAATTTGTCGTGATCTTGAGAAGAGTGTGTCATCTACCTGGACGGACCCCATTTTTCCCTCCTTTAATTCTCTTGTTTATGGAGCTGAGTATTTTGGGCTGCGGAGGCTATTGCGGAAGTTCTGTTGTTTCTTATGTCGTTTGCCCACTGTTCCGCACATCCTAATGCATGTGGTCCGTCTTACGCGACATTACAACTCCGATCAGCATTGAAAAATGTTCTTCTTTCCCCCCCCCCGCTATTCGCTGGAATTGGTCGTTCTTTCGGCGCCCTGGACCAATCATTTGGTTGTCTTTCGTGTTATTGGGTCTCCGCTAGAATCCGTGGATTCCTTATATCCTCTGCAGGTTTTTCTTTCACTAATGTTTCTGTACGTTCGAGAGGCCATTTCCGCTCGGTTCTTGGCACGATGAGCTACCGGTAGTCAATGACGACGCGCGGGACTTTTTTCTTTCCTTCCCCCCCGCTCCGCGTCCCTCCCATTTCCGCCAAAGGTTGCGCTCGGATGTATTTCGCGCTGTAGGCGGATTAAGCAGGATTTTGGCTTAGTCGTATTATCCACCTGTGCTTCCCCTTTCGCCTCCGGTTCACTAAAGAGGGGAGGGGGCTTGGGACCCTGGGCATGCTTATGATAAGCGATTTTAGTTCACACGAGAGAGCCCAACCCTTTTTCCCCCTTTCCCAGCCCCATCCCACAGGCAAATACCGCCGCTGCACGTCGCGGCTTCCAGGTATGTTTCGCCAAAGAAGTCTCTTTCCCTTCCTCTCTTCCAGTTAGATGTAGAAGACCGGAATTGGATGCCCATTGTGTAAACGTCCTCCTCCTTACTCCTTTTTTCCTTTCTCGAGCGACCATATCGATAGCCTTTTCCCGCATATGATGAGTGAGCCCCCCCACCAATGTATCCCCCTCTCTTCTGCTCAAATCCATAATTGTCCTGCGACGCCCGGCCACTGGACCGCGTGAGCTCAGGACTATGCAGTCCTTCTAGAAATTTCTTTTCCCTTTTCTTCCCCTGAGGAAATCGGGCGCTTTGAAGAAACACTTAGCCTTTTCTAGACGATGCGCGCCTGAGCAAAAAGCCCCGGCTAGAACGGAGGACCTCCCCCTCTCCCTATCTATTCTCTCCTCTTTAACTTTAACTTAGGGATTCGATCTCTCGCGTAAATCCTGCACGTTCCTTCGTCCTGGCTTCGGGATTGCTTGCGATTATCTGGCCCGCGACCCTTCTCAGCGGCGCCCCCTCCCCCCTCCCTCTCCATCTATCTTTTTTTTTTTTCATAGATGAAGAAGTGTTCTGCACATTCAACCTTGCTGACGTTCAGCCCTCTCGCCCCACGCTCTGCCCTTCGTTCTGACCTTTTTCCCCCCGTTTCCCCCCCCCCTTACCCTCGTCTTCAGGGAGATTGATCGATTTTTGACTCTGTTCCCAAGGAATATCCTTTTCTCCTGTGCTCCGTAGGGAGCTAGACGAGTCGTCCTGCCGATCCCGAGCTTTGGAAGACCTCCCCTTCACTTCTCTTCTCCCCTTCTCTCTTTCTGCGAAAGAAGAGGGCCTTTTTTATGCCCAAGTCTTTGAGCGTGAAAGTTCCCTCGGGTTTTTTCCGCCCTTTCTTCTCTTCATCCCCCCGTGTTGTTTAGATCTATTTCGGGCTCGCCCCCCCCTTACAGTTCCCCTTTTTCCTCCACCTTCCTCTTTGCTCTCTCCTCTTTTCGCCGTTTCACTCGAAGACGAGAGAGTCCGGTTCGGTCCACGCGATAGGTTCACTTCCCCCGCGCGTCGTTAACATAAGCCTGCTATGAATTTGTCTAGTCTTCCGCTCTCGGTTTGTCGTTCGATTTTCTTTTCGCACAGGTCACTCACAGTAGGTACCCCCTCTGTTTTTTTTTCCGACGCCCCTTCTGGAGACAATTTGCGCTTGGCGATCTCGAGCGGTCCATCGCGTTTTCGAGTGCGAGCACGTCGCCCTTTTTTTTTCCCCGCAGCTCTCGCTGCGCTGAAGAGTGCGCACACTAGTTCCCTTTTCCGAGTCTCGCAATCCCTTTCCCCCCATCCCTGCCGCCCGCCCGGCCGCCGAGTTCTATGTACCGTAGGGGGAAGTATTTTCTCTACTTTTCCTTTGAACGATACAAGATTCCGCTTTTTTTTTTTCCTCGAATCGGGGCGGGTCGGTTTCGAAATTCATATGGGCTTGTGGCCTCCCTTGGCATCGTTGTTGTAAAGATTTCCTGACCTCGTTCACCTTTCCCCGCGCCTGTTCCTCCTAGCAATGATGGCTCCGAAGTCTTATGCATTAGAGTCCCCCCCCCTGTGCAGCTTACCCCCTTTAATGTGGCCGTCTATCTTTCCTGCCCGTCCTTAGTATCTTCTTATAGCGTCGCCTCTTTCGCGAAGGGCGTCGGATACAGCGCCACAACCGGCGATTGTATATGTCCGGCGCCTTTACCCGAGTCTTTCTTGTTTTTAAAAGAAGGTCCTCCCCCGTTTCTTCTCCCTCCCGATTTATTACTCATTCCGACCCTCTTGTGACGAGAAGATTCGATGTGCGCGACGACTGGAAGCGGAGAGCGCAGCTGCGGGATTGGTCTCTGTATCCAGTGGAGTATTTACTCTCCCCCTTTGGCTCCTTATAGAATATGTCCTCCTTCAAGCGAGGATTCCCCGCAGGCAGGTTAAACTCACTGCCCTAGCTCCGCCGCTGGGATTCTCTTATACCCAGCATCCCTTCAATCTCGCGAGGCTTGATCCGTCCCCCGCTCCGTCTTCGGCGACCACCTTGCCCAGGATGATCCTGGTAGGCTGAAGTCGGCCAAGTGCGTTTTGTTGCCCACTTCCCAAGCAGTCATTGACTATGTTGCGTTTTCCCTTATATCCCCGCACCCGAGCTTCCTCCCACTGGATTGCTGAAATTGACCCGATGCAGGACTGTTGCCTCCGCCCCTTGACGGCCTTTCTTCACGGCGAATATCCCCTGGCAGAGGTCCTCCCTGTAATGCGCCTCTACTCAAGCCAGAGTCTGACACTCTGCACGAGCTATGTCTTGTAGACTCCCGACCCGGTGCCAAAGCCGAATCCGAAATAAGCCAAGTCTTTCTTTCCCTGACCTGGTCCCTATGTCACCAGGGGGACTCCCTCTTTCAGGAATTTGAATTTTACCGCACCCGCCCCTCCGTCCTCCCTTTGCCCGAATCGGCTCTCCGGTTCTTTACGTAACCTCAGGTTCGGAAATCTTGTCGTTTTACGACTTGGACACCCCAATTTCCTTCCCCCTCCTTTGCTTGTTTTAGATTTATAAAAATCTTCGTCAGAAATTGTTAGGAATTTCCCAACACTCCTCTTGTCACTGTCCGAATCGATTCCCACTCTTCCGTCCAAGTCCTGGCTTTGGATTTCCCCCCTTCTAAGTTTTCTATCTTTGCCACCATCCCTCTATGCAACACTGCGGCGACTCACGCGAGACTTCACCCCTTTTTCCCTCTTGTAGCGGGAGAGACTAGAATGTGGTGGTGTAAGCTTTACGAGGGTGCGAGATTTGTTATCTGTTTGCAAGCGTCCTTCCCTCGCCTTCTTAGACTAGCTATCGCGCTTTGCACAAAACAAGCCCCCTTTTTTGGTCCCCCCACCTGTTCACCTTTGGGGGGACGATTGTTTTTCACTGCTATCCGTTCCCTGCTCCCCTACTCCTTTTCGGTCCTCCCCCTCCTATAGACGGTCGAAACTGCCCTCGAAGACCTCGAATCCCCCTCCCCCCCCTATCGATTTTCTCTCTTAGAATGCTGAGTGCGATGCCTACCGCGTTGAGGAAACAAGTGCCGCCCTTGCAAGCTCTTTTTTCTCGGATCCCCCGAGCTTCAGGAATAGATTGAACCCGCCCCTCTTGGGGTATCCTTTTCTTTGCCAGGCAGTGTTTGTGATTAGGTAGATGAGTGCATCTTTTTTTTGCGCGGTCGCGTTCGCCTTGACTTCATACACTCTCGAGTTTTTGTGAGCTCAGGTCGGTGAGAATCGTCATAGTCGGCCCCTTCGGCGGGAGAGGAGAACGAGAGCCGGCATCAGGACTCCGCCCTTCCCGTTTTACTCCGTCTGTGCGGTCCTTCTTCGCCATTTAAAAATAGATTTCTGAGTGATGATCCCTTCGGAATTCGAGATTTGGTATGCAATCTCACGCGCAACTGCACTACACCTAGTCTTCTTATGCATTTACCACAAGCTTTTCGTATGCTTACTGCACTTTTAATACAGGTTTCTTACCTAACTACACACAACTCCGACTTCCTCGTTAGGTCGGATCCTTTCAGGATACCGTCTGGTTTAAAACTGTTTTGAGTAACATTAGTCAAGCTTTAAAGATGTCCCCCCCCCTTCGTTTATTGACACCCCGGCCCCCCATAGCATCTGAACCCCCCCCCCCTATTCAAAGGAATTTTGTGTTTTACACCCCGCCAACAGAGGTCAACCTCTTTACGGCGATTCGTTTCTGAAAAAAGTTTTCCTTCTTTCCCCCCCACTGGGTTCCGTTGGAGGACAGACCGGGACTCGGGCGTGTGCCCCACCGTTGTGTCCTACCAGACTCTCTGCTCTCACTGTTGTTCAATTCTAACTGGATTGATTGTTCATCTTTCCCTTTTTGTCATTTCCACCAATGGAACTCCTAACGGCTACCCCCACCATTGAGAAATTAATTTGCGTAGAGCGCTTCCTGAATTTCAGAGGATTCGTTAATTCTTTTGCTGTCTTTAGCTTTCTTATTTTCTTATTTCCTTTCTTTTCAGTATTCTTATGTTTCCTTCTTTTTACCACTCCTACATTGTCAACCCCTCTTTCCTTTTTTTCATAACATACTTCTCTTCTGGTAGTTTTAATTTTAACCACGCCCTTCTTCCCACGCTTCTTCCTCCCCACTTCATCAGCCCCTTTCCTCCATGTGGTGAGAGATTTGCTGATTCACATTTAGTAACGGTTGCCCTTTTTTTCCCCCCCACATTCCGTACACTTTTTAAAATCTTACCCCCCCCCCTCTCTCGGTTTTCCCCTTCTTTCCATTTTTCCCCCGATCATGCGAAATCCGACCCCTCACTCAATTTTATGCAAGACTGTCTTTTTCCTTTCTAAAGAGAGCAGCCGCGACTTTTTCTCCTCCCCCGCTTTATTTTCTTCTGTCCATAGCCAAGTAAACCTTACCGATCCCCCATTTTTTCCTATTATCACCGGTTCCCCCCTTTACCACAGAAAGCATTCCCTCCATATCCTTACCAAGCATTAGCCAGATGAAACTTGTCGTTCTTTTTCCCACCCTTTTTTTTTCACACAACTTTGAACGTCTAAATTTTTCTTAACACGTTTGTTGACCGTGCACAAACGTAAGGACCAATTGACCCTATGGTGCTGCCGTCA
>Ga0179593_1496493_pt1 | contig 18121 bp, 46 predicted proteins | sample CZODoug2_1_08_16_FD_185931 | JGI IMG/M metagenome (GOLD analysis project Ga0179593, IMG submission 185931) | Vadose zone soil fungal communities from Angelo Coast Range Reserve, California, USA - CZODoug2_1_08_16fungal (PacBio error correction) | ecosystem: Environmental > Terrestrial > Soil >... | reverse complement strand
CTCCCTTTACCCGGTTTTTTTTTCCCCTTTTTCCCCTTTTCTTGACCCTTTTAGCGGTTTGCGACTTATCCTGTTTTTTTTCTGCTTAGTTTTCCCCCCCCTTGCCTCTTCCAAAGTGTGCATTGTCTTTCTTCCATTCAGTCTGATCTTCTTTTTTGTCTCGCTTTTCGTCTTTTTTTCGTTTCCCTTCAGGCCGTTTCAACGGTGCTGGACGTCCGTTGAACATTTCTGTGCCTTCCAACCTGGGTCCCATAGCCAATCTTTTCCTCCCCTCTTCTCCTTCTTTTTTTTCTTTTCCCACAACCCTCCCTCTTTTTCTGCCCCACCGGCGGCTTTGACGGCCGCGGCCTTTGGCCCCCCTTGCGACGGCATTTTAACTTCCTTTTGGTTGCCTAGATTTGAATTTCTATCCCTCCCCCCATTTACCTTTTTCCTCTTTTTTCTTTCCTTCTTAGTTTCCACCCCTCCCCCTGAGGAAAAGCGTCTCCCCCCACTTTAGTAATCCCAGAGCGATGGTACCGCCTAAGAATTTTTCAGAATTTTCATAAAACGATTCCACCATGTCACTGCTTTTCTTCTTTACCCCGACACTTTCCACCTTTCCCCCCTCTTTTCCCTCGCCTCGATTTCATGGGTGATTCTTCTCCATCCCCCCGCTTATATAGCCCCCTATCCCCACGTGGTATCTATCTTTGTTTCCTATTATACTACCTCCCCACCTCCCCCCCCATTCGTACTTTCTTTCTCTCTTTTTCATTACAGGGTCCTCTTCCGTCATTTCACATTTTCTAGTTGTTTTCTTATTTTCTCCCTCTTGCTTAGTCCTTTATTGTTTCTTTACTGGCTATTTTGAGTGTTTCTCTGTTCCTTCCTTTCCTTGAGCGCCCCCCCCTCTTCGGAGGATCAACCTGGCAATCAAGCTCTTCCTACTTTAACTTGTACCCTTCCTTTCCATTTGTACAGGTTCAAAGCAAGCCCCTATGGCGCCCCCCCTTCCCGCCTTTTACCTCCTTCCCGCCGTTTTTCCCTCTGTTTTCCCGCCTCGATTTTTGCGATTTTTTTCTTTCATGACAGGTGTTTCTGCCCAGTAAGATTGCATTGCCCAATCGAACTCGGCTCTCCTTTTTTTTCCGTTCCCTTCCCGCCCCCTTCTTTTGGCACGACTCATGTACCCGCACGTTCCCATCGACCAACTGAGGCCCGACTCCTTATTTGTCCTGCGACTTTTCCCTTTCGATTGACCCCCTTTTCTCTTTCTGTTTGTTCACGCCCTCGAAGCAAATAGACGTTGATGGCTCCCCCCTGACCTTTTCCTTCAAGTCCATTACGGCAAATTAAACTCCCTCTCCCCCCCCCACCGGGTAAGTTTCCTTTTCGGCGTCGTCTCCTCGTAAGTTTCCCTTGTCTGAATCCCCTAGGTGCTTTCCAGTCTTGTTCTTTCCCGGAAATAGTCCCCACATGAGTTTTTTCCTGGCTCCCCTCTCGGACTTTTTTCGCCCCTTTTTTTTCTTCTCTCAACCGCGACCCGTTTTTGTGACTTCCCTTTTGTTGCCCCTGAATGGATCTGGGATCACTCGCTTTCTCCCACTCCCATCGCGTTTCTAACTTTTCCCTTCCTTTCCCCTTTCTCCCCCGAGCAATCCCCCCCCCTCCTCTCTCTCCTTTTGTCCCTCACACTTTCAGCGTTTTACGCCAGTCTGGACAAGATCGATTTTCTTCCCTCTCCTGTATTTCCCTCCCTTCCCCCCACCCCCTGGATCGTTTTTTTCACTACCCATAGTTCTTCGTTCCCCCCCCGGTCACCTGTTTTTATATTGATTCTTTTTCCTTATAATTGTATTCTTGCTTGCTACCATGTTGCGGTCTCGATTTTTCCCGAAGATGGGAGCTTTCCCTTGGAGAGTTCGGGCCTTCCCGTCCTCTTACCGAGGCTGATTGGAATTTGTTTCCCTCCTCTTCCACGACTCCCTCCCTCTTTTTCTTTACCCTGATTGTCTCTTACGATGTGTTCCTTGACAGTTTACCAGCATTCCACTACCGTCCCCCGCCGAACCTTCTCCCTTGTCCTTTCTCTTCCCCCGTCAATCCCTGTTTTTTTCTTTCATTTTCAGTGGAGTTTTTCTCTCTTTCCGGTATATCCTATCTCCTTGTTTTGTTTCGACGGATACCTATCCGGTTAAGTGGCTCTCCGCTACGGCCCACTTCCTCTTCCTTGTTTAGACAACCCTTTTTTCCTTCCCCGCAAGCCTTCCTTCCTCTTACTCCTCTTAATAACTTGTCCGGGAGGATCGGGATTCCCCAACATCTATGCGCCCTATCCCTCAAGCGAGATACTCCACAGTTCTCCTTTGAGGCCCGCCATCTAACCTTTCTTTCAGTCTCCTTTCTTGCCCTTGACCCTTTCCCCCTCCACCCTGCCCCTCTCTCCCCTCCCTTCCATGATAACCGAATGTTCTCCTGCTCCAGTGCGATACTTTTGGTTAATAAGCGCTACACTGCCCTGTTCTTTTCCTACCACTGCCCCCTTTTTTCCTCCTGGTTTTTTTCTCTCCCACGTTCTCCGGTCCTCCCCGTTTGTTCCCCTCACTCTTTGACGGGTAACGCTGACTTCGTTGACCCTCCGTCACCTCCGAGGCCCCCTTCTTTTCTGTATCGCGTTCTTCCTTTTTCTGCCTGTCGCCGCTTTTCTGATAAGGTAGGACTCTCTTCCAAACGTTTTCTTCCTACTTTAACTTACCGTTACCTTTGGACTCAGTGATTCTCACCACCCACAAGGTTTTCCCCCTCTACGCGTCTTTCCCCTCCCTCCGCTGATCCGGGACCCTGCAAACCTTATACCGTTCCCTTTTAGTTGATCCTCCCAACGAGATTTCCGTCCCCCGGGCCATTCTTCTCCTCGCGTCCCCTTCCCCCCTTAGCACGTTTTTTTTTTGAGTTTTCTTTTTTCTGTCTGACCTTTCTATTGACACTCTCCCCTCGGTCTTCCATCGCCCAGCGTCCTTTTCGTTTTTCCGCGGAAAAAGGACCCTAGAATCCACTTCCACTTTTTAGTAAGCCAGTTTTTCTCTCGCTCTCCCCTTTGAGTCTTTCCCTTCTTCTCCTTTTCCTGCATTTCAGGCAGTTTCAGCGTATCTGGTGCTAAGTCCCTTTATCCCCCTGTTTTTATGTTTGAGTCCTGCCCAATGCAACCGTGGTCCTGTATCCACTCTTTCTTTGATCTTCGCCTTTCCCCCCCCCCCCCCCCAAGACCCTCTCTCTTGGAAAGCAGTCCCCCCTTTCATTATTAACTGCTTGATCCCCGGGTCCTCTTTTGGACTTTGGCACCCCTCCTCTCTTCCCTGATTGGTTTTCTTCCCCTCCTTTTTCCTTGATCAGTTCCCCCTATGTAGCCCCTTTTTCTCTCCATGCTTTTGTTCTTGCCTCCAAAAACTTACGCCTAAAGACCCCACTCTTTCCGCCAAATTCGCTTTCTCCCCCCCTCACTTTTTCCGCCTAGCCTTCTTTCCCCGAATAACCCTTTCCTCCTCTACTGGTACCACTTAGTCCCTCTCCCCCATCGCCGCGTCTTACCTGTGTTCTGGAGTATGAAGACTTTTCGAAGTCCCAAAGGAATTTCCTCTTTCCCCCCCTGTTTTTGTTTTGTTCTCTTTTTTTTTTCCCCATTACTCTTGAAAAACATTTTCTTTTCCCCTCCGGTTTTTGAAGTTCCTGTCCCATAGACCTAGAGTCATTTTTCCTCTTGTTGTCAATTCGTCACTGTTTTCTCTTTAGCCACCCCCTTTCTTTCCCTTGTTTTTTTTTCCTTTCTTCAAGTGTTTTTGGCGCTTGAAATTGAGAAAAAGCGATTTGATTCCACGGAGAGCTTGCCCCCAAGTCCTGTCTTCCCTCTTGGTCCCACCCCCCCCTCTTTCCTTTCGTCCATCTTCCACTCCGTCTTTCCCCCGATTCATCCCCCCCTAGTCAGACCCCAGTTTTTTCTCCAGATTGTTTCGCTTAGACCGTTTTTTTTTTTTAGACTTTTCCCCCTCTCTCCAGGTCGACCTTTGTCGGCATCGGCACCTTCCGCTTTACAACCCTTTCCTTTGTATGCACCCCGTTTTCATTTCCAACACCATTTCTTCTCTCCCATCCTTGAGACGCTCCCCTTCTGTGTCTTTCCCTTTAAAATCCCCCCGCTTCCTGTTTGATGTTTGTCTTTCCTGGTGAATATCGCAGGCCGACTAGAATCTTTCCCCCCCCTCCCTCTCCTTGCCCCCGATTTTTTTCCTTCCCCCCCCCCTTGCGACCCCCTTTCTTTCTGAATTCAGCGAACCACCTGAATTTTCTGCCCCATCAGATCCCTCCAAAATTTGACCCACTTTTCTTCCCCTCTTCCCACTCCGGATTTTCCTTGCAGAGGCCCTCTCTTTTTTTCAAAGGCGCTTTATCCCTTCGGTTTTTTATGAGGACCATTCCTTCATTCATGCGTCGTCCTTAGCCCTCCCCTTGTGGTTTCCCTACCCCCCCTACCAACTCGCGAACCTAGTTCAGTTTTTTTGCCCGTTTTAACCAGTTCTTTTCAACGTTTTTGGGATACGCTCCTCCCAGGCCCCGGCCCTTTTCTTTCGGCCCCCATTCCCCCCTTCTCCCGCGCTCCTCCCCCCCCGATCGATTTGAGTCTACCGCTTAGCCCCGATGACAAGCTCGTTCCTGCTCGTTCCGCTTCCTAACCTTGCATTTTTTTCCTCCCCCCCCCTCCGACCCCGTTTTTTTCTTAAACACAGATACGGCCGTTGGCCATAGTCTTTACTTTTCTCCATATGTCCCTTTGTAAGACCAAATTTCCAATTTTGTTATCGATTGTCCTTCCTGTCCAAATCCCCCTCTGGCGTTCTCTTTCCGGCACGAATCCTTCCCGGATGCTTTTTTTCGAGGCGGTTTCGCAGTCCCTCCCTGTCGATTATAGACGGGTGAGTACATTTTACGTTCCGCTTTGGCTGGCTTTTCCCCCTTGGGACCTTGTGAATCAAATCTTATTTCCCTCCTCCCCAGTCGTTCCCTTTTTACGGAACTTTTGCTTGTCGGTGCGCGCACGTTTTTTTCTACAAGAACCCTTTTTCGTGGGCTCTATGCAGTTTTTCTTCTCTTTTTTCTCTTTCCTGCGTCCTTGAATTTTCTTTTTCCTTCTTTTCCTCTTCCCTTGTTTTGGAGATGTTCGCGATTCCTTCCGTTAAACCTTCCTCCCCTTAACCCCTAATTTAGCCGCTTCCGCGCCGGCCCTTTTTTTCCCGTTTTGTAATTCCCCTTTCCTTTGGATCCCTCCTTTTTCTTCTGTTCCCCTTTCCCTTTCCGCCTTTTCCCCCCTCTCCTATCCCCTACGCTACTAACCCCTTTTCCCTTTTTTTTGGGAGATTGCCCTCTTGTACAACCGCCCTTCCAGGAAGAGGAATTAGAATATGCCCTTTATCTCAACTTCATTGCTGCCCCTTTTTTCTCCACGTTCCCTTCCCCTCATGTCTCCCTTCCCCCCCACAGTCGACGGGTCGCCTTCTCTAGCTCTTGACCTTAGTTTTCCCCATGCCCGGCCTCGTTGTATTTTTTCTGACAACCCCCTCTGATTTCTTCCTGCTGGCGTCTTTTTTCCCCCGACTCCGTTGGCGTACGCTGGACGTTCCGAGTTCCCCTTTCTAGGTAGTTTGAGGATGCGATTTACGTGCCAGGTTATACCTTTTCTGGTGTTTCTCGTCTCCTTTGTGACCCCCCCCTCTCCTTCCTTTCTTCACAACTGTTCGTTCTTCAAAGTTACCCTATTGACTCTTTTTCCTCTCTGGTTCGCGGCCCACCATAGATTGATTGTTAGTCGACATCCTTCCTAATTTTTTTTTTTCCTCCCCCGGCCTGGCTGCCCCGACAGTCCCCTTCACAATTTTTTACGACACTTTTTCTCTTTTGAGTCATTTTTTCCCCCGACATTTGCCCTCCTTCCATTCTCTTTTTCTTTTAGGTGTCGGCTTCTGTTGTTTGCCCGTCCAAGCTTTTGGGAGCCATCGAAAGAGTCGAAGAATTTTAGCGTAGAAATTTCTGCTATCCGTGTCCCCATTCCTCCTCTCCAACTTTTGCCCTTTTTTTCTTTCTTTTTTTCGCTCCCCGCTCTGAATTGCGTCGGCGAGTGGATCTTTAAGTGGTTGGCTCAAGAGGGCTCAGGCAATCCCCCTTTCTCCCAGATGTGCGTGTGTCCTCCCCTGTTTCATACTCCCCCCTCCGATCACGCTTTCCTCCTTTTTACACGGCCTTCAAACCCGACCCTAGCCGTCTATCTTAAACCAAGCTATTTCAAAAGCCCTTTCACCCATGCTTCTCGTTCCTCATCCCTGCTGGGCCGGTTTTGCCTCCTTGACATATTTTGTTTCTGACCGCCCCGTTTGGACTAGGAGTCCGATTTCAAATTGGATCTTTTAGGCTTCTCATCTTAATGCCCGGTTCACCACACCCCCCTCTCCCACCCAGATCTTTCAAGCCTTCTCCCCCCCCCTCCTTCGCCCATCTCTTCTCCTCTCCCCCTTCAATGCCTAACGATGCCCCTTTTCCAGTCCTTTTGGCCAGGGACTCCACCTCTGGCCCCCCTCCCTCTGCGCGTTACGATGTGTTTTTTTAAGTGGGTTTTTCTTTATGTACTTTTCTCGCCTTTTTCCCCCAGCGATCTTTTTCTTTTTTCCTCCTCCCTTTGGTGTTTAGCAGATTCTTGTGAGCGGCCCCCCCTCCAACATGAAAAAACCCGCACAGAGATGTAGCGGTGGCATTGTACAGGGTTCTTTTCCTTTCCCCTTGCTCGCGCTTTTTTTTTTTTTTTTTCCCCCCTGGTTGGATGGTCATTTTCTTTTCCTGCTGATTTTTTCGTCAATCTTTTTTGTAGTCTTGGATTTTCTTAGCTTTTTGTATGTTGTTCCGTTGGCCATCTCCCCTCCATTCAACGGATCCCTCCACCTCTTCGGATGCGGTCGAGCAATCCGATTCAAGTAGTTTTCTCCGGTCCCCCCCAAACCCTTTTCCAGAGTAGTATACTTAGCCCCCTCCCCTTTGCTGGACCTCTCCACCCTTTTTTTCCCTCTTTCTCGTTTCTTCCCCCCGTATGGAGCCTTTTTTTCTCAGTATAAATCCGTCTCTTCCTCCGATCTTGCTTGTCCCTTCCTTTGTCCGGCATCCCCCTTTTTGATGTTCAGTCTCCATTTTCTTTGTCCACCCACCCTTTCTTCATCCAAACCTCTCCCTCTCCGCCCTCTTCCTCTCTTGCTGTCCAAACTTTGCCACTGATGCGTTGGTTTGTGACCTCTATTTTGGGAGAAGCAGATTATGGGAGCTTACAAAAGGCCGACTTCTCATTTTCATTAATTCTGCCTCACGCCACTTTTCTCCAGAACTCACCAACGGGAGCTTTTCTACTGACCTTCCCTTTGAGGAAGTCGGGTTTTTCGGTTTCCCCCAGTCCTTCCCTGTCTTGCTTTGACTCGGTTGTTGGGACGGACTACACCCGTCAGGTCTGGAGGAGACCAGTCCTCCTGTCATTCTCACGCTCTTTTTTTCTCCGCCTGCCCCCGACTTGCGCCAGCTTTTTTTTAGGTCCGAAGCCTACAGTTTTGCATCTGAATGGCTATTATCCTTCCTCTCCCCTCTTTCCAGCCCCTCTTCCTCCCGTTTCCCCTGTTTCTCCCCCATATCCTTCTCTCCCTCAGATCCGCTGACGGGTGTTCGTCTCCTGGATTGACCTGACGTTCCACGTACGCCCGTACAATCTCCCCCCGGTTCTTCTTTCCCCCTCTCCGTTTTTCCTCTTTTCCTAACTCACTACCTCCACCCTTTTTCCTACCCAGCCCCGTTTCCGGTGCGTAGCTTATTCCTTCCATTTTTTATCAAGACTGCTCCCTTGTTTCTTCCTCGTCCATTTTTTGCTCTTTTTCCTAACCCCCATGACGTTTCGCTTTTCTTTTCCGTTTCCGATCGCTTTTCAATGAGTTTTCCCCGGTTTTTCGATGGCCCTCCTCATAAGATTATCAGGGAGATTTTCTCCTCTTATCCTTCTCTGTTTTTTACCGTCCTTTCCCTTCTTAATTCATTTCGTACTTCATTTCGACCTCACCTTGCTCCCCTTCTTTTGTTTTTTTTTTTCCCCGTGCCTTCTTTTTTGTTATAAGTTTTCCTTGAGGGTTTTCTTTTTTCTTCCTCTTCCTTTTTTCGTTATTTTTCCTTTCTCCCTCCCTAGTGGTTGTTGAGACTTATGTTCAGAAGCGCTCTCAACCCATCCTCCACTTGAATTGTGAGCACCGCAGTGTAGTTTCCTGTAATTACCCCCTTTTCTTTTTCTCCCTCACATTGACGGCTTTTCCTTCCCCTTTTTATTCCGTTCCCCCCACAGTTCCTTCGCCTCCCGTCTCTCCCCCACCCCTTTTCCTAGTTTCGATATCGGTCAATTATTTCCCCATCCGACCCTCCGGGCCGTTTTTCTCTTCTGCCAACCAACGGGACAGCGCTCCCTTTTTTTTATTATTAAATTTCTTCCACCCTCTCTCCCCCGATTTTTTCTCCCAGGGGTATGTGACAATAAATTCTCTCAATCTCTATCAGTCCACCTGAAGTTTTTATTCCGAGATTGATGAATTAGTGTCCTTTTTTCTTCCCCCCAGTTCTTCCAAACTCTTTTTTTTCTTATCTGGCTCTCTCTTAGGGTGTTAGAGAAGGGAATAAGCTTCCTTCCTTTTCAACCATTCCCCTCTCCTTCAACTTAGGCGGATCTTGAGGAGGGTATCCCTTTTCCCTCTGGACTTATCCCCTTTTTCAAGTCCCCCCCCCCCCCCCCCCCCCCCCCCCCCCCCCCCCCCCCCCCCCCCCCCCCCCCCCCCCCCCCCCCCCCCCCCCCCCCCCATCTTGTCTTCGCCCCGCTATGAATTATTTTTGGACGAGTACCCCCCCTTGAATTTCTCCCTCCTGTCGCCGTACATTTCTTCCTTTTTTATTATGCACCCGGGGCACATTTTCCGCTGGGATCTGCACCGTCCATTCCTCCCTTGATCCTCCTTATACTCCTCCCTTCCCTTCACATTGTCTCTTTTTTTTTTTGTAGTGGTTTCTTCTTCCTTGTTCTCTATTTGACTATTTCTTTTCGGTTGGCCTCCCTCGAAAGACGTCGTCATACTCGGGGTCAGGCGAGTGACCCAGTTCTTTCCCCTCCATTCACTTCCCCCTCTGGCTTGATTCTTAGATCTTCGGTCTTCATTCCGTCTCTGGTTCTTAGGTCAGCGGTTTGTGCCTCCCTTGTGCCCTCTTGGCGTAATACCCTGAGCTCCCCCCTCTTCTTGCATGACATTCTTTTTCCCTCGCCCCCATCTCGATTCCTTTCTTTTACCGCTTTTCCTCCCCCAAATCTTAGTCTTATTTCTTTCAAAGCGGAATTAAAACTTGTCCCCCCCTTGTCTCCCCCCCTTTTCTTGTTTTTTTTTCCGTGCTTCTTCTTTCCCCCCCTGAACATTTTTTGGATCCCGCCTTTTGGATTTTTTTCTTTCACCTCCCTCCTCTTCTGCTTTGATTCCTCTTTCTTGTCAATACCCATCCCACAGAACACGTTCTTCCTATTTACCCAGTCAACACCTTCCCCATGACTCTTCTTCCCCCTAAACCCCGCCTCTGCTTTCAGCCCTTTCTTATCTTCTTGGTAGACCCTGGTCATCACATTTCGCGTCCCCCTTTCAGGGGGTAGGTTTTCTTCTTCTTTTTCTTTCCTCCAACTTTCCCCCCCTCTCCCCTTTCCCTTCTTTTCCCCTCTCAGTGTTTCTTCTATTGTTTTTTTGATCCAAGGATTTTCATCCCCTAAACTGAAAACCCTTTTCCCTAGCTTCGTGGTCCCTTCCTTTTTCCGGTACCTTCCCCCTTTATTTTCGTCATAATCCCTTTTTTTCCAATCCTTTTTTCCCCTGCTTTCCCTTTCTTTTGAGCAATTTTCTCGTGTCTTATTTCCTTAGCGTTTTTTTGTGGTCCAATCCCCTTTTCAGTAATCGTTATTCCCACTTCTTCTTCCCACGGTTGCTACTGACTCTCCCCAAGTCACGGCTTTTCTACTTACACCCCCCTTATTTAATCAGTTCCGAGTCCACGTCTCCCTTTTCCCCTTCCCCTCCTTCCAGCTTACTCTTTCCTTTTGATTTCCCCCCGCTCTGTTTCTCCCCCCTCTCTTTGTTTTTTTGATAACCCGTCCCCTTCTCGGTTCCGTCCCAAGACAATCTTTCCAGTAATGTTTTGCTTCCGCACATCCCCTGTTCTCTTTCCTTCGTCGCATGCTTTCCTCACCACACCGCTCTTTTCCTTACGCGTTCGAGCGCCTTTGCCTGTGACCTTTCATCTATTCGATTTCCTTTCTGCTTTCTGTCCTTTTGCACTACTCCCTCGTCCGATTCGTGGCGTTGCCCTTAAATTCTTGAGTCTTTTCGACCACCTTTCCTTTTTTCTTAACTAAATCTGCCCCTTTTTCTACGTTCATTCTTAGTTTGTTGTCTTTTCCCCTGAGTTCCAATCTAGTGGTCCGGTGCATCCGATATTGCCCCTATTTCTTTTTTTTCGTCCCCAGCTCTTACCTTTCCTCCCCTGCGGTTGTCCCCTGGATCTTTGTGATTCTGAAAAATTGGCGCCCATATGTCCCACCCCCCTACAGCGTCACCAGTTTCTTCCTTTCTCTGGGCCCCCCTCCCTCTCCCGGCGATGACACTCATCACTCTACTTCAAACCGAACCTCGTTTCGTGCTGGATTTTTCATACCCTCTCTCCCCCCCTGATGGCAATATCGGCGTCTCACCCGTCCGACTTAAGCCGTTCTTTTCTTTTTCGATCCGCCTCTTCCCCAAAGTTCTTCCTTAAACTCCCTTTTTGTGTCTTGTGAGTATCTTTTTTCCTTCTTTTTTATGTGTCCTCCTTCTCCCTCCCCCACTGGTTCCAGTTCCACAGAGTTAAATTCCCCCTTGACGGGATGGGGGGCTTTCCTGCCTTTCCCTATTTTTTACCGCTTGAAGAGGGTCTTCCCCCCTGTTTCGCTTTGTTTTTCCGCTATTCACCTGTGGGCGTATCTTAAGGTCCTCTTTGCGCCTATTTTTCCTCGGTGGGTCACGGAACCCCACGCCGAATCTAAGGTCCTCCATTTCCTTTCCTTTCTCTTCTGCTCTGATGTTTCTGGGCGCGATTTTTCTACCTTTTTTGCCCCGATGCCCTGTTGTTCTTTTCTGGATTTGGTCGCTAATGATATCTAGGTTTTCGCTTTTTTTGGTTGCTCTCCTTTTCCCCCCCCCTTTTTCCGCGTCATCTCTTCCCCTTCCTTTTTTCCCCTCATCCCTCCGCGAATCCCCCTCAAGCTTCGTTATTAAACCTGTCCTTTTTGACGATGCGTTTTTGGCGGACTCGGCCATTCGCCTTTCCATCGTTCTACCCCCTTCCTCCTGAGCCAGTCAGCCCCTTCTGATCCTCCCCCCTTTTTCTTACTTTTTTTTGCCTGGTTTCTGTGGAGCTTCTCGCCATCTAAAACTCCTCCCCTTCTTCTACTTCTTTTTTTTTGAACACCCATTTTTTGATCCTCCCTTGTGGTCTTTTCTCCCATTAGGCCCCACTGCATTTTATCAGTTTTTTCCCAGTTTCTTTCCCCCCTTTTCATGTCTCCTTAATATTCCATCCCCGGTGCACGTATCTTTTCTAAAGTCCTTTGGGCTCCTTTTCCGTATTGTTTTAAAAACATGTTCTCTGCCCCCCCCTACGGTCGATCTATATCCCTTCCCTTCCCCCTTGACCGCCGTTCCATCTCTCCCTCCCCCCCTTCAGCGGTCCGGCGGTTGATGTCGTTCCAGGTCCATTTTTCGCCTGCAGCTATATTCTTGAATCCATCTACTTGGCATGTTTCGGAATTCCTTTCCTTTCTCCTTCTCGTTTTGCGTTCTCTTTTTCTCTTTGTCCCCTTCCTTGCCCGCCTCCAGACAGACGCATGTACAGTGAAGGGTAAATATGAGAACCCCCGACCACCGGGCCAAAATCTAAGCCGGGATTTACGAAGCTTTCCCTTTCCAATGCTCCCCTCCTCCCCCCCGAACTTCCTTTTTGTGGCTTATGTGTTCGCTGGTCTCCATCTTGTTTTCAGGAGTTTTCTTTACCACTGTACTGTTTTAGCCATCCCTTCTTAGCTTCTCCTTTTTTCTCTAGTGACACTTCCCCTCCCTCCCCCATTTTCCATGAGCGAGTCCAGTACCCCGAGGATCCTTGTTTTTTTTTGCCTTTGGAGGAGGTCTTCCTTTTTTTGAAGAGTTCAACGTTGCCTTAACCCAACTTTCGCTCTCTTTCCCTGGTCCCCCCCTGCCCCCCTTCCCGTTTGGCTCTTCCTGCGCTTCGACTGTGATTCGCCCCTACCCACTCCCACCTCAGCTCTAACTCGGATTTAAACGGTCCTGTCCCCCCCCCTCTCTTTTTCCCCCATTTCTTTCCTTTTTCCCTGACGATCAACAAGTTGGTGACTCCTTGGATTGTTCCTTTAGTGCGTAATTCGGCCGAATCTCCGTTTCGATTCTCCTTTTTTCCTTGGCCACCCCCACAAACAGTCCCCTCTTATTTCCCACATCCCCCCCCCTTCTCAATACCCTGCCTCTGAATAATTCTGAAACCCCCCCCCTTTTATCCCCCGTTGTTTGTTTTTCAATGACATGACTCTCCTCTCCTCTTCCCCTAACCCTGTCTCACCTGGACCTTTTTTTTCAGGTTTCTGACCTTTTCCCCCCCCCGACAGCCCCCCCAAAAAGAGAATTCCCTATCTCTTTCCTCCTTCCTGTTGTTTTTTCTCTTCTTTTTGTTCTTTTCTCCCCCCTTTCTCACATTCCTCCCCCCTGAACCTTTTTTTAAGGTCGATGTATTTTTGACTGTTGAGGTACCTGCAAGACATCCGGCGCCCCGGTTGGCTGAATCCCCCGTCTCCTTTCTTTTTAGGGTTGTATCTTCCCCTTTCTTTGGACGAATTTTTCAGGCGGTGTTTTTTCATTTTCCCCTCCTGCAGTCCTTCACCGCTTTTTTTACATTTGGCCCCTTCTCGACTTCTGCCTATCTTTCGTCCTCTTAAACAACCATTTTCCCTGTCCAGGATTCCATTAGTCCATCTTCCCTCACTTGTTCCGCTTTCTTTTGTATTCCTTTTCCGCGGGAAGTGCGTCTTCCCCATCCCCCTTAGATTCCAGTGCACTCCGCTTGCCCGTTCATTTGGCATTTCCCCTTGAGCCTTTTCTTTTCCTTTCCCGTTTCCGCACCGTTCCCACAAACTCCTTACTCTCAAAGCAAAGACGTTCCGGCCTTCTCCCCCCCCCGGATCCGAGATGAACTGGCTTACCTTCCCAGTTGCCAACGTGGGCCTGGTTTCCCCGTCAGCTATCCCTCCTTTCTCCTCTCCTTTTCCTCCCCGCCTCTCGCCACGGAAAATTTTTCGCTTTTTTTTCCAGTATCCAACCTTGTAACCTTTTTCCCCTTCCCCGCGCACAAAAAAAACCTTTTGCCTTTTTTCTCCTGGATACTACTTTCTTCTTCTTCTCTTAAACCTTCTGATGAATCCGGTCTCCCTTTTGCCATTGTCCTGCCTCGATCCCCGTAAAATTCAGGTGGATGTTTCCCTCGTTCCCCCTTCCTTCCTACACTTTCTCTTTTTTTTTTCTCGAACCTGTCAACCGAGTCATAGGTCCCTTTGCGGTCTTTTGAATCTGTCTCTTTTTCTTGATTTTTCCCGCTCTTCCAGCCTACTGATCCCCTCTACTACCTCCTTCCCCTTCTCCCTTCCTCCGCCCGAGCTAGATTGTTTTACCTACGTCCCGGTTTTGTGGATCTCTCCGACTTCCTTTTTCCCCATCCGTTCTCCCCTTCCTTTTTTTTTTTCCCCTTCGATGCATCCCAATTTCTTGATTCACAAATCCTACGGTAAAGGGCGCCTCATTACTTCTCATATTTGCTCCCCTCTTCCGCCGGCTCCCCCCTCTGGTTCCGTCTTTTTGCCTCCTTTTCTCCCTTCACCATCAGTGCTCCTGTTGGCAGGTGTTCCCCTGATTCTATTTTTTCTCCCCCCCCACTCCCCCCCCCCCCCGTATTCCTTCACTGAGGGCTCTGTTTTCCTTTTTTTCCTCCTATCTCCCGACCTTCCCCTCGGGGCAAAGTTTGCCTCTATACGCTTGGTCGATCTTTTCTCCTCTTTGGGAAGGCTCCAGGCGGAAGTCCCGCCAATTCTTTTCCCCTTTCCCCTTTTTTTCCTTTTCCCCGTCCAGTCCACCTTTTCTTCCCCCTTTTTCTTCGGGCCTCCTCAAGCGAAAGAGCCTCTGTTCGTCTTCCTTTTTTTCCCTGCTGCTTTGGCTTCCGTTAACCTTCTTTCCTTCCCTTTTTTCTCTTTTCCTCCCCCCCCCTCGTTTTTTTTTTTTCCCTCTCTCCTTCATCCCTCTCCCCCAAGCTGAATCACCCCTACCCAGTTCTTTTCTCCCCATAGAGTCTTGATCCCCTTACCCCCCCGGCTCCCTCTATAATAAACCGCTGGAGGGATGTTGGGTTGCCTCGTTCCTTTTCTTTTTCCCCCCCCATTCTCCTACCTTTTCCTCTCGCAGTCTCGATTCCTATAATTGCTGGCTCCGACACTTTTTTAACCCCTTCTTTTCTGGAATGTCCCTTTCCTGCCACCCTCCCTTACTCCCCCGCCATCGCGCCCTCCTTTGGCTTTTTTTTTTTTTTCCCACTTCGGTCCCTCTCTTTTTCCCCCCCTCACCTCCTTTCATCATTGACACATAATTCTTAAAATATCCTCCTTTCTGTCCGTCCTCCGAGACTGGGTTTCTTTCGTTCCTCTCCCACCAACTCGGCTCGGGCCCTTTTGACTCACTCCCGCCTTTGAGTAGACCTCTCGTCCCCGTTGACCCCTCCGCCGTAGCGGCTCCTTCTTTTTGCCGTTCTTTTTTATCCCTTGTACTTGTTTCGATTTTTCTCTCTCTTCTTTTCCAAGCTTTCCCCCCTTCTTCTGCCCTGTTCGTCTTTCGTTACCTTGTACTAGATTCCCCTGGTTTCCTCCCTCTTCGTTTCTCCCTTCTCCCCCCACAAGGCTCTGAATTCCCTCGGTGAATAATGTGCGTGTTTATCCTGCTACCACCTCCTGTCCCAATTTTCCCTCTCCTTTCTTCTGCAACCTCCCTCTCTCTCTACCTTTACAGCAGAGGCAACACTTCCTCTTTTTTTTGCTCCTGGAGGTGGATTTAGACCAGGTGACCTTTTTCTTTCCCCCCTCCCGAAAGTTTCCTTCTTTTTTTCCTCCCCCTCTGCCTCCTACCTTCCCGTTCCTGTTGTTCTCGTGAGGTCGCAATACCCCCCCCGAGGGATTCTTTTTTCAAGGTTCTATACCTTGAGTCCGTTTGTCGTTTTCTCCTTGCGTCCCCTTCCTTCTTTTTTTCCCATCCCCCTGCCTTCACGGAAATCCATTCTGCCGGCCTGCCCCCCCCCCCCCCTGTCCTGGAATCCAATTTATTGTCGCTTCCTGTTTAAACTGACACCTTCCTCCTTCTCTTTCCACAGTTGAATCCCTCGTCGTCAAACTTTTCGGTCCCATCCTTCTTTCCCTTTTTGATCTTCGTCCTTCCTTGAATAGTTTGTGATGCTGGATTTACTGCGGATCTCCCTTTCTTCCCCTCGGCTTTTTTTATTCTCCTTCTTTTTCCCAGCTGGCCAAACCATCCCCACCGCAGGAAATCCCCCTCACAAATCTCTCCTTTTCTCTATAAAAACTCTAAACCCAACCTGGAATTCTTTCAGGTCCAGACCCCTTCCCCCTTCCCCCCCCCCGCTCATTCTCCGCCCCTCTTCCCTCTTTTTTTTGTTCAGGTTTGCTTGATATCGTCCCCCCCCCTCTCATCTCCTATCCTTTTTTTCTTTCGTGTTTTTGTTAGAGTCTTATCCTGCGTCCCCCTTTCCCCCCCCCCCCCTGAAAATCTCGTACTAGTGTTCTGTCCCCCCTCCGGTACTTCCCCTTCTGCTCGTCTTACGGTGGGGGCAATCCCCTGAAATGTTCCCTCTAGCCCCCCGCTCTTTTCTTTCTCTTTCCATTTGTTCCCTCTCCTTCTTTTCCCTTGTGTTTTTTGTCTTTCGTGCCTTTTCACGAGACCAAGATTTTCCCCATTTGGAGTTCATTCCCTTCCTCAGTCACGGTTTTCCCCCCTTCCGGCCCCCCCCCCCCCCCCTTTTCCCCTCGTAGTTCAGGTCCTGAAGTTCCTCGAAGACGTTGTTTCCCTTTTTTCCAGTTATCCTTCTTTGTGACTTCCTTCCTCCACTACATTTTCTGACCTCCTTTCCGGCCCCCTTTACATATGCCCCTCTTTTTCTCATCTCCTGCCTGATGTTTTAATTCCCCTTCTAGATTTTCCACGCTTTTTCCCCGTCTCCTCGCAATCCTTCCTTCCCTCCCCCTCTCCTGATATCTCCCTCCACTGCTTCATGAACCCTTTTATCCTGGCTTCCGGAACGCTCTAAGCAGGTGCCGTCTGCGGGTGGTCCCTCCCCCTTTTCTCCCTAGTTCGCTTTTCCCCTCACTTTGCCCCTGGAAATTCCCAAGGCCCACTTTTACCTTTGTCCAACTTGAGGCGAAGGAATAGCAAGTTGAGCATTCCGGAAATTGTTTTTCGTGCCTCTCCCCCCCTTCCCTTTTCTTCTTGCCCTTCTGTTTTTGTGAGCGCAGGCACCTACACCCTTTTCCCTTCCCCCCTTTTTTCAGGCCGACCGGGAGCTGGTTGTCCTTCCTAACCAATTCTTCCCCTAACTCATACTCATTCAGTGAGCCTAAGATAATTTTTCCCTCTTTCCTTCTCTTGATTCCACTACTCTTTTTTTTTCCCACTGCGACCCGGGGGAATCCCTATTAATGCTTCCTTCATCGATTTCTGCCTGTTGAATTGCTCGGATTTCAAAGACCGTTCCCCAGCTTTTTTCCTCACAGCTTTTGGACCTCCGGATGTCCCCTTTCGGCGGAGAAGACGGTTACCTCCTTGTTTTTTATCGAACCTGAACTAAAAGTAACCCATTTTATGATAACCCTTCCGTCCTTTTTTTTTGCACTCGCATTATTTTTCCCTTCTCTTCTCTCCCTTAATTCCCCGGAACGAGTTTTACTCTTGACGCGTTCCCCAACACTACTTTGCTCTCTTTGAGGTGGAGGAGTTTCAGCCCCTTCCCTTTCCCTCCGACTCTTTCCGGCTTTTTTTGATCTTTTTCCCTCTTCACGTTTTCCTGTCCTTGTTGGTCTAGCTTTTTCCTCTTTCTCTTCTTTTCCCACTGTTTGCCCCTACACGGCATTTCTCCCAATTGCTCCACCTTCCCTTCCTTCCCCTGACTCCTCTAATTTTTTTTTGCCTTCTGGGCGATTTTCGCACAAGGTCCTAAATGTTCGTTTCTTTTCTTCGATGCCCGAGGAAACGGATTCCCCTTTCCCCCTAACTCATGTTGTTGTTTCGAGTCATCCTTTTTGCTTCCTTCCCCCCCTTCCCAACTGACCCCTCCCTCTCCCCCCTCAAATTTCGAAAATCTGCTTTGGAAAGCCCGTATCCTTCTCTTTCCTTACTTTTTCCAACCTTTAATTTTCTCCTGGCCGATCTTCCTTACGACTTTTATTCCTTCCCAAGAGTTTTCCTCTCGCCCTTCCTCTCCCCGTAAGTCTAGATCCCCCATCACCCCTTCCCTCCCTTGAAAGGTCCTGGTCCCCCCTCTACCCCATTTTATCCGGTCTCGGTCTTTCTATCTTAACTTCAATCCCCAGCGGCCATTCTTTTGGTTATTTCCCCCTCCCCCCAACCTCCTCGTCCCCTCCCTTTGCTCCGTGTGGCCCCTTCCTCTCCCTAAGGTTACTCTTTCTATGGATTGCCGTAGATGTTTTCCGTCACTTTTTTGTTCTGATACTGGTCTGTCCCGAGCCTTTCTTCCCTTTTTTCAGCTCCTTCTCTTTCCTCTTTTTCTCTTTTCCGCCTCCATCTGACGTCGTACCTCGTTCCCCCATCCGGCGGCGGTTTGCTTCTTCCTTTGCTTTTTCTTCCAGTGTATCCCTGTTTCTTTTCTCTCTAGCTAGTCTCCATTTCTA
>Ga0179593_1821774_pt1 | contig 18122 bp, 19 predicted proteins | sample CZODoug2_1_08_16_FD_185931 | JGI IMG/M metagenome (GOLD analysis project Ga0179593, IMG submission 185931) | Vadose zone soil fungal communities from Angelo Coast Range Reserve, California, USA - CZODoug2_1_08_16fungal (PacBio error correction) | ecosystem: Environmental > Terrestrial > Soil >... | reverse complement strand
GGGAAGAAGGATTTTGCCCACTTAACCGATTACAAAGCTTTTTTTTTAATTGTGTTTAACTTGGGGGGCGGATGTTTTGGTTTTTCTTTAACATTTTAAATGGGGGGGGGGGGGGGAGGGCGGGAAAAAAAGGAAAGTTAAAACCCTTGGGGTTTTGGGCGGGGGGCCCGGTTTTGGCGGGGGCTGGGGAAAAATTTTTGCCGGGGGCCCTGGTTTTGGGGGGGGGGGGGGGGGGGGGGGGGCCCCCCCGGCCATTCGGATTCTGTGGGCGGGGCCGGTTTCTGTTGGATTTGTGCAACACGGGGGTGGGGCGGAGGGGGGGGGCCTTTTTCCCACAAAACGGCGGGGAAAAAAAAAAAAACTTTGGTTGTTCCCGGGTTGTTTTTGGGGGGGGCCCCGTTTCTGCGGGGGGTTTTCTCGGAGGGTGGGGCTTTTCCCTTTTTTCGGGGTCGGGTTTTTTCCCCGGGGAAAAAAAGTTTTTTTTCTGGATTTTTTTGGGATTTTGGGGATTTGCGAAAAACCCCCCCGGGAAAGTTTTTGGGAAAATTAAAAACCTAGGGCACAAACAAAAAAAACATGGCCCCCCCCGCCCAAAATTTGCGGGTTTTTGGGAAAACCAAAGGGCGGGCAAAAGGGGGGGGCGGGGGGAGGGTAAGGGGGGGGGGCCGGGGGGGGCCCCATTTTTTGGGGAAAAAAAAGCGGGGCTCCGCGGGCGGTTTTCCAAAGAGATCTCGGGGGTCCAAAAAAAAACAAAAAAAAAAACGAAAAAAAGCATGGGCTTTATTGTTTTGGGCGAAAGTTGCCGGGTTTTTACGGCTTTTTTTTTTACCCGCAAGGGGGGGGGGAAAACCTGGGGGGGGGGCCCCGTGGAAAAAAACAAAACGGGTGGGGGGGGGAAAACGAGAGTTTTCATTTCTTATTTACAAAAAAAAAAAAGGGGGGGGCCGAAGGTGGGGTTACCCGAGGCCCCCCAACGGGAAAATTTTTTTAAGGGAAAACCGAAAGGGGGGGGGGGAACCCAAACCCGCGGCTTCGTGGGTTTCACCCCAAAAAACCAAAACAAAAACATGAAAAAAAAAAACAGAAGGGTCCCCCCAGGTGGAAAATTTACGAAGGAAAAAAAAAAATTTTTTTTTTTAACTTGTAAAAAGCGGGGGGTGGGACCGGGTCAAAAAAAAAAAAAAAAAAACCAAACAAGGATCAAAAGGAAAAATTTTTTGCCACACCCCCGGGGGGACGGGCATTTTTTTTGGCAAGATCGGCCGGGGACCCAGTTGCTTCGAAAATTTTTGGGCGGAAAAAACCACTTTTTTCCCGGGTGGCTGTGGCTTGGAACCGCGGCGGGGGGGCGTATTTGTGTTTGTGTGATTGGGGGGGCCAGGGGGGAGATTGGGGACTGCGCCCCCCCACTTTTGTTCCTCCGAAAACCCCGGGGGGGCGCCACACCGGGGGAGGGGGGCGCCAAAAAGTCTCGGGGGGGGTGGGGGGGGGGGGGGGGGGGGGGGGGGGGGGGGGGGAACCCATTGGGCGGCCGGAGATTTTTCTTTGAAAAACTCCGGAAAGCCCCCCCAAGGTCCATTTTTGTAGTTTCACCCACGGGGTGGGGGGCGTTAGCAAAAAATTTTTCCGTTGCTGGCCCCCAAAAAAAAACTTTGCCCTTTCAAAAAAAAAAGCGTTTTTCCCTTTAAAACCGTTTTGATAGGCTTTTTTATTTTCGTCCTCGGCCTTTGAAAGGGCCCTTGGGGGGGCGCGGGGCCAAAACAAAGGCGGCTAAATTTTCCAGGTTTTTGCCCACGGATAGGAAAAAAAATTTTTTTTTCGTTTAAACGTTCAAAAAAAAAAAAAAAAAAAAAACCCTTTCTTGGGGTTGAAGTGGGTTTTTTCCTCGATTTTGGCTTCAAAAAAAAAAAAAACAACAAACCCCTTTGGGGACCCTTCCCAAACTCAGCCTTAAAAAACAAAAACAAACTTAGGGGGAAAATTTCCAAGGGGTCTTCCGATTCCAAACCAAAAAAAAAATTTTTGAACCTTGTCCCTTTCATCTTTGGGTTTTACTTCGCTCTTCACAAAAAAAAAAAAAAAAAAAAAAAAATAATTTTCGGGCGTTTTTTCCAAAAATGTCGTTGAATTGAAATTTTTGCAAAGGGGCTAGGCGGGTCCAGCTTTTTTGTTTTTTGCTTAAAGGGGCGAACCTCTGGCAGGGGGGGGGCGGGGGGACTCTTTAAAACAAAAACTTTTTAAAAAAAAACCCAATCCCCCCAAAGTAACAACGGGCGGGGAAACCAAAATTTCTCTTCGGTTTTCGGCCGGGGCGCTGAGCCCACGGGGGAAGGAAACAATTTTCGGGGAAAACCCCAGTTTTAAAAACAAAAAAACAAACCATATTCGACAAAAAGGGGCTTTGGTGGAAAAAAAAAGCAGGGGGGGCCCCCCAACTGTCAAATGTTCCCTTACGGGCGAAGGCAAGTTGGGTATTTGCAAAAAAAAACAAAAAAAAACAAAACACCAAAAAAAAAAACCAAAAAACAAAAAAAAAAAAAAACCCCCAACCCACGGGGGGAACAAAAAAAGTTCTTTTTTTCACAAGCTTACCGAAAAGGGCGAAAGGGGAATCAGGGGAGGTTCCCGGGCCCCCCAATGTGGATTTTTACGCCCATTGGGGGGCGGGCGGTTTTTATTTTGATCCAAAAAAATCGCCTTTGGGGGCCCGATTTTTTTCCGTTGCGTGGATCCTCTCTTTTGGGGGTTTTTTCGCCCTTCGATTTTTTTCCCGCAAGTTCCCCTTGGGGGAAAATCCCGCTTTATTGGGGGCTTCTGGCAACGGCAAAAAAAACAACAAAAAATCCCGTGGAAAACAAAAAACATAAACCCGGGGGGGGGGGAACCCTTTTTCGGGGGGGGGGGTCAGGTTTTTCTGGGCTAAATTTTTTTTTTTTCAAAAAAAAAAACTCTTTTAGGGGAGCCCTTGGGCTTTTTTTGGCCCTTATCGCGGGGGAATTTCTGATTGAAGGGGGCAGTTTTTCCCGGGGCAAAAAAAAGGGTGGCCAAAAAGCCCCACCAAACGGGCATTGGGGAATTTACCATCTCTTCGCCATGAAAGGGCCCCTTCGCCGGGGGTTTCGGGTTTGCCCAAACCCCGGGCCTGGGCAAAAAAAGCTTTCGGGCAACGCAAACCCCCGGCCCCACCCCCCCAAAAACCGGCCAAAAACCGTGTTTTTTCTGATTTTCGACGCGGGGGCAAAAAAACCACCCCCCCACCCCCACCCAGGGCCCCCCCGTTGGGAATTAGGGGCAATTTTTCTTTACGGGGGGGGGGTCCCCATTTAGCTTATCCCAAAAATTTCGCAAAAAAAACGGGCCCCCGGTTTTTTTTGATTCCCCAAGGGGGGGGCGCCCTTCCCCCCCCAAGTTCTTTTTTCGATTTTTCGAGGCCCTGGGGAAAAAAAAGGGGCCCCAGGCGGGTTTGGGAGGATTGGCGCGGCCAAAAAACACAAAAACCGGAAGGAATGGGTGTCGAGGGAGATTGGAAGGAGTCGTTGATTTTCCCCCAAGTTCATTCTTTGGCTGGGTTCCCCCCCACAAAAAACAACGGGGTAAGGTTTCGGGGGTTCGGGGGCTGGGGGGCCCGGGGGGCCAAGACCCCAACGCTCAGGCAAAATGGAGGCAAAACGGGGATTTGGGCTTTACGAATAAAAAAAAACCGTTCGTGAAACAAACCAAAACCGTTTAAAAAAAAAACCGGGTTTTCGTTAGGTTGGTTCCTGTCTCAGGCGGGGATTAAAAAACCCTCATGCCAAAAAACGGTTTAAACAAACCGGGTTTGGGACTCCCCAAGGGAAAAAGGAAAAAAGGGCGGAGGATGGGCGGGGGCTTCCCCCGGGGGGGGCGGGGGCCGTGGTATTGGGGAGGGGGGAAAGGGTTTAAAGGTCCATATTTGAAAATTTTTTGGTACGGGGCGTAAGGGGGACTCCCGCGCCGGTGTTTTTTTTTCACGGGCCCACACGAAATTTGGAAGAAAAAAGCTAGTTCTAGAAAAACTTGCAGAAAAAAACCTTCCCACGAAAAAAAAACCTTCGGGGGTCCAATTTTTCACTTTTTCTGGCCGATTTGACCGGGGAACGTCCGCTTGTTTTTGAACCCGTTTTCAAAAAAGGCTAAAACACCCTTTTTGTTTTTTTTGGCCTTCTGGTTGTGGGATTTTTTTTTTTTTTACCGGGGGCCTGGTTTTCTTTAAAAATTGGTGTTTTTTCTCAAAGGATGGGGGGCATTTAAATTAAAAAAAAAAAACCCTTCCCCCAAAACAGTTTGAGGGGCCTTGAAATTTGGAAGAGGGGGGGCAAGTTTTGGGGCCCGGGGGGGCCCGAATTCCAAAAAAAAAAAAAAAAAAGGACGGGGGGGGGGACCGTGTATTTTCCTTTGGAATTGATTTCTTCCTTAAAATTTCCCGGCAATCCCCCCACTGGCCAGGGGGGGGTAATCTTGGTGGTGGTTTCTCTATTGGAAGTTTTTTGCGGCGGGGGCTCCCCCTTCCCACGGGAAGTCCCTACACCCACACCCCCCCCCCAATTGGTTTTTGTCTGGGGGAAGATAAAAAAAAAAACTAACGGTTTTGGAAGGGGGGGGAGATTTTTTCCAGGGTCCAAGGGCCATGGGGAAAACTTTTTCGCCTCTTTGTTTTTTCCAGGGGGGGGGGGGGGACCCGGCCCCCCCTGGTGGGGGCTTTTCCCCAATACTCTGCGGCTTTCAAATCTTATTTGTGTTTTATCCAATTTTGTTGTTGGGTCCTTTTGGCAAAAAGGGAAGACCAGGGGTCCCCGGGAAGCAAAAAAAGGGCCCAAACAAAAAAAAAGGAAAAGGAAAAATTGTAAAAAAAAAAGAAGGGGGATTTAGGGGGGGGGGCCTTCAAAAAGTGGGTGCAAGGGGAGGTCTTTCTTCTTTAATTGGGGGACCCCCACGGGGGGGGGGGGGAAAAAAAAAAAAACCCCCATTTTGGGCCAAAAAAAAAAGGGAGGAAAAAAAAGGGCCAATTTTCTTGGCGGTTTCCAAGGAACAAAAAAAAACGCCCGGGGGAAGGAAAAGAAATAAGTTGGGCTTTTTTTTCAGATAAGAAAAAAATGATTGCTTAAAGGTTTTACTTTTCGGGAATTTGGTTTCAAAAAACACCTCTTTTGGGGGCCCGCATTTTGGGCGGTGGGCGTACGGGAAAAGGAAAAAAACACTTGAAAGTCCCAAAAAAAAAAAATGGGTATTAAGGTCGGGGGTGGACCCGCGATGGTTAAAAATTCGGTTGCGAGCCAGAGGGCAAATAAAAAAAAAAAAAAAAACAAAAACTGGGTTTTTGGCCCGGGTTAAGTGGGGAAAAGGGCATTTGGGGGGGGGGGGGGGGACGAGGATTTTGGAAACTTTTTTTTTTTTTAACCAAGGGGGGAACCGCACGCTGGGGCATTGATGGGTAAAAATTCCGGAGGAAATCAAAAAACCGCGGGGGCTTTTGCGTTGTCGGGAAGGGAGCGGGTGAAAAAAAACCCCAAAAAAAAAAAAAACAAAAAACGGGGGTTGGTTTGGGGGGGGGAAAATTTTTTTTCATTTGGGCGGGGGGGGGAAAGGAATTAAAACCCCTTTTGGGCTTGGGGGCTACCCCCAACAAAACCGGGGGAGCTTCAAAGGGTGTGTTGGGCCTCAATTTTTGAGGGGGAAAGGGTGTTTTTTTTGCATTTCGGGCCGGATTTTAAAAAATTCAAAAAAAGGGAAAAAATTCCCAGGGGGTCTTTCTTTCGGGTTTTCCAAAAAGGGCATGGGGGGGGGGGGAACGCTTTCCCCCTTGCCCAAGCGGAAAAAAAAGGGCGGATTTGCCGGGGCCAAGGGGCCGTTTTCCCTCCCGGCGGGCCCACCTGGGGGAAAAAAGCGGAAAGGGGGGCCCACGAATACCTAATCCTTTTTCTTTTTTTTCCCTTTTTCCTCCTTTTTTTCGTTGGGTTGTTGGTGAGGAGGGGGGAAGGGAACATTTGTTACACTTTTTCGTTGGGGGCGGCCGTCGGGGCTTTTCCCCAGTTGGCTCCCCGAGGAGGGGAAGGGGGGGGGGGGGGGGAAGGGGGGGGAAAGACAAAAAACGGGGCCTTGCCGGAAAAATGCCCGCCTCCCCGGCTTGGCCCCCAAAGGGGGGAAAAAAAAAAAGGGGGGGGAAAAAGGGGGGGGGAGGGGGTCCATTGGGCTGGGGGGGACAAAACACAACGGGCAGAGGGGGGGGGGAAAACTTGGGGGAATTTTTTACCTTTTTTATCCGCGAAAAGAACTTTTTTTGCGGGGCAAAAAACAAACAAAACCTTTTCCCCGGGGCATTTTTGAGGGGGGGCAAACCCCACCCCACCTTGAATTTGAAGGGGGGGGCCCAGTTGTTATAAAAAACAGGGGCCCAAGCAGGGGTTTATTTTCCCGCATTTGATCCGCAAACCCACCGTTGTTTGGTTTGTTTACAACACAAACCTGCAATTTTTTTCCATTTTTCGGGGGAAACAAAAAAAAACAAAAAAACAAAAAAAAAAAAACGCCCCAGACCACCGGCGGTTGGAATTTCGTTTTTTTCGGATAACCAATTTTTTTTTTAAAAATCAGAGGCGTTTTGCCTCCTTGGTCTTTGGGGTTTAAGTTTTTCAACGTTTTTTCATGGCCTTTTTCCAAAGGCGTTTACGGGGCCAAAAAAAACCCCCCCCCAGGGTTATTTGGCCTCTTTTGGGCGGGGGGGCAAAACGAAGTAAAAAGTAAACTAGGAAAAAAAAAAAAAAAAGGTGTAAAAAAAAGGAAGGCTAAAAGTTAGTAGTTTTAAGGTTAAAAAGAAAGGTTAGGGGGGTCAAAGACAGTTAAAAAAAAAAAAAAAAAAAAAAACCATTTTCGCGGTTTTCGGACCTTATACCCAAATCATTTTGGAATCCCAGTTTTGTTTCCTTCGTTTTATACGGCCAAAAAAACACGCACATTTTTTGCCGGCCCAAAAACGGAGGGGTTTGGAAACCCCAATCAAAAGAGTGTGAAAACTAAGCATTCAAATTTTTTTTCTTATTGATTGAAGGGCCCACTTATTCTTTAAAAACCCCCGGGTCAGTTTTCTTTGAAAAAAACCCCCAAGGGGGGGCCAAGGAAAAGGGGGAATGGCTCTTTTTGGCCCAATTTGGGGGTTTTTTTTTTTTTTTTCCCCCGGGTGGGGGGGTTAAAAAAAATTTAGGAAGAGGTGGGGGGGGGGGGGGGGGGGGGGGAACCTTGGCGCTTTTCAAAAACCCAACTTTTGGAGGATCCCAAAAATTTTTCTCTTTTCCATTTTTCTTCTTTGGGGCATTGCCTTCCGGGGGGGGGGAAAACAAACCCTTGGGGTTCTTTTATGGCCAGGGGGGGGGGGACCCGGGGGGGGGGGGGGGGAAAAAAAAAAACAATTCACCACCTTGACACACCCAATTTTTTTTTCCAGTATTTGGAAGCCGGCAGGGTAGTGGGGAAACAAAAAAGCCCCCCCCCCCCGAGGGGCCCGGGGGTTTTTTTTTCCACTTTGGGGAAGGGAGCGGGAAAAGGTTTTTCCATTTGGGGGGCCTGGGGGAAACTTTGGGGAAAAAAAATTTCGGGCCCCCCTGTCAAAAAAACCCCTTTAGTTTTGTTTTACTTCCCCCAGGAAAAAAAAACCAAAAAAATTGTGTTGTGTAGGGGGGGGAAGGGGGCGGTTTTTTTGTCGGGAGGGGGGGAAAGGCCCCCAGCCCCCCCCGGGCAAAAACATTTTTCAGTGAAGAGAGGAAAACAACACAAGGATGTTTTTTTTTTTTTTTTTTTTTGGCGGGCCCCCGTTGCAGTGAATGCGATTAGGGGGAAAAGTCAAAATCCCAAGGGGAAATTAAAACAAAAAAAAAAAAAAAAAAAAAAAAAAAAAACAAAAAAACCGGTTCGGGGTCCTTTTTTGTTTTATTTTCGGGGGGGGGGGGACCACCGGGGGGGGGGGCAATTTTTTTATTTTGGCCCTATCCCAAAAAAAAAAATTTTTTTTCAACCCAGGGGGCCGTTTTCAACTGTGTTTTTGGGGGGAGGGTTTGGGTTTATTAAAGGGGGCAATTCATGAACCCACACAAAATTTTTTTAAAGGCAAAACACACAAACAAAAACCACGGGGCCCCCCGGGGAATCCCCCACCACCCAGGAACAGGGGGGGGCCATTTTAGGTGGGGGCCCTTTTTGGAAAAACAAACGGTTTTTTTTTTTTTTTTTTATTGTAAACAGGCAAAAAAAACAGGGGGGGGTGGCGGGGACCCCCCCGTTTTCAGTTTTTTTTTTAATATTTAGGGCCAGGAACGCATGACGAGTTTTGTTTTTCGTGGAAGGGGGTTTTCTGTTTTTGGAATTTTATAGGATTAGCCTTGCATTCGTTTGGCCCGGACGGGGGGGGGACGGGGGGGCGAAGTTCCGTTTTTTTAACGGGCCCGTATAAAAAATTTCCCTTTTCATATTTGGGGGGGACTAAAAAAAACAAACCTTTCTTCTCCCATTGTTAACCCCAAAGGGGGGCCCCACGGGGGGGGCCCCGGGAAAAAAAAAAGGAGGGGGGAAAAAAAAAAAGGCCCATCTTCACGATCTTTTCCTGGGGGAGGTTCCCAAAAAAAAACCGTTTTTGGTTTTTTTTTTTTACCGGTTTGTTGCTTTGTGTTTTGTAATACCTTCGTGAGAAATTTTTTTTCCCCAAAGGGGGGGGGGGGGGACCCCGAGGAAAAAAACGGTTTGGACGGTTGTTTCACCACCGGGACGGGTCGGTTTACAATTCGTTAAAGCCAAATCGTTGTAACCCCTTTCATTTTTTGATTTGGAGCGTGTTTTCTTGCGGGGCCCCAAGGGGGCGGAACGAAAAAACAAAACCTTTAAACCTTTTTTGGTTGTGGGGGGAACAGGGCAAAAAGGGGGAATGGGATGGAATTTCCCCAAAAAACGGACTTTTCAAATCTCGACCCCACCCCAATCTTTCGTTGTTTTTGGGCCCCGCCCCCCCGCCCAAAAAATTCCCAAAACCCGCCTGGCTTTCCCCCCCAGGGGCCTCGGAAAAAAATCGGAAAAAGACTGTTGTTGGGGAGCCGCCCCTGGGATCAAAAAAAAAAAAAAAAAAAAAACAAACCGGGGGGGGGGGGGGGCGTTTTGGCGGGAAATTTTTGTGTGGGATGACAGCGTTTAATTTGAGGGGGGGAAAACGTAGATTGGGGCTTATTTTGTTTTTCCAACAACAAAAAAAAAAAAACAACCGTGGGGGGGGGGGCCCGGGGTTTTTTTGTGGCCCGAAGGCGGGGGAAAAAATTTTCAGGGGGGAAAAAACCGGGTTGGGGGGGTTTTTGGGCACCCTGGTGTTTTGCGTGTTGGGCCGAAAAGGTTTTTTCCCCAGGGGGCCCGGTGGGGCCCAAAAAAAAGGACCCGGGACACGGGGGGGGGGGGGGGACCCCGCCGGGCCCGGGAGGGGGGGGGGGGGGGGGGCTCATGTGTTTGTGGGGGGGGCCGAAGCATGTAAAAATCCAAATTGCTGTTTTTTGGGGGCCTTTTGGGGGGCCCCAAAACCTGGGGGAAAAAAAAAACACACAAAACAAACAAAAAACTGGGGCTGCAAAAGAAGAAATTCGATTTTAAAAAAAGGGGGGGAAAGGGCCCCAGGGGGGGGGGGGGCTTCCTAAAGTTTTGGAAAATTAGCCCCAGGGAAACAACAACTGGGGAAACCCGGGGGAAGGGGGTCCGGGGGTTGTGGGTTCCAACGGGATTGTTGGCGTGGGCATTAGGGGCCATAGCGAATTTTTCAGGGGGGGGGGGAATTTTTGGGATCAAAGGGAAGGGGGGGGGGGCGGAAAAACCCCAAGGGGAAGAGGGAATCCACGGGCCCCAACCGGGAACAAACAAACAAAAACAAAAAATTCGGCCAAAAACAAGCGATTTGATTTAATAACAAAAAAAAAAAAACCAAAACGGGCGGCCAAATGCCCGTTATCCAAATTGGCGGGGGGGGGGATTTCTTGAAAAATTTCGGTCGGCCTTCGTTTAGGCTTGTGGGGGTGGGAAAAAAAACAAAAAGCAAACAAAAAAAAAAAACTTTTGTCCGGTTTGGTGGTGTTTTTTGTTGGCATTTTTCACCCCCACTTTTTGCCTTTTTTTTTTTCCGGGCCCGTAGGGGGGGGGGGAATTAGGTGGGGGGGGGGCCCCCCCTTTTGCCTCCACAATTATGTTTGGGGCGGATTTAATGGTTTTGAAACTTTGGGGGTGCGGCATGGGTTTTCCGGTCATTTTTTTTTCAAAAGTGCTTTGTTCAAGCGCCGAAGAGAAAGGATGGTTTAGGGCTATGATGTGGGTGTTAAGGTTAGGGAGGGGGGTTTCCGGCCATTTTTGGGGGCAGGGGGAGGGGGGGTCCCCGCGCAAAGGGGGGCCAGGGCTTGACCCCCCGCCTAAAGGGGGGTCCTTGCTGATTCCCCCACGAAAAAAGGTGTGGGAAAAACGCGAAAATAAGTTTTTTTTGTTGAAAAGGGAGCGGAGGGGGGGGTGGGGGGACAAAAAGATTTTTTTGTTTTTGTTTGGAGGGGTGGGGACAAGGTTCAGGGAAATGTGGTTTTTGATTTTTTTTTCGGGGGGGAGGGGGGAACTTTGATTTTCTAAAGGGTTGTAGGGCGGAAAAAAGTTTTTTTGGAAGGTTCAGGTTTTTTTTGAACAGGCGAAAACAACAAACGAGGACCCCCCCCACCAAACCCTCACCAGGAAAAGGTTGGAAGTGTTTTAAGAAATTTCTTTTTTCCTAATTTTTTTTTCGTTGGGGGAAAAAACAAAACACCTGGGGAAAAAAGTTGGGGGGCCCCGGGGCTTGTGGGCGGGCGGGCCCCAACAAGCTTTCAAGGGCCCGGGGGAGAGGAAACGGGGGGGGGACGATTATAAAAAAAAAAAAGCTAATACCACGGGTTTGGGGGAGGGGGGGGGAAACAACAAAAAAACCAAAAAAAAAAAAACGCTTTTGCGGGGCCCAAAGGGTGGGGCCAGCAAACGGATTTGGGGCGGAAAACGGGGCCAAAAAACCGTGGGGGGACAACGATGGACTTGGGGGCCTCGAGTTTTTCGCAAGGGGGGGGGGGGGGGGGGGGGGGGGGGGGGGGGGGGGGGGAAAAAAAAATTTTTGGGGGCTTCGGGCGCCAAGGGTTCGGGGGAAAGACGTTTGCCGCCCACGGGGGGGGCGTGGGGCGGGTTCGGCGGGAAAAAACAAAGTGGGGCAGTGGGCATTTCCTTTTTGCAAGTTTTTTTGTTTTTTTTTTTCAAAAAGGGGGGGGGACATAACGCCCGGCCAGCCACGGGTTTTTCCAGGCCAAGGGGGGGCCCCCCCAGAAGGTGGTTTCGCCAAAAAAAAAAAGTTCAGAAGGAAAAAAATTGGTTTTTTTTTCCGGGGGCGGGGGGCCGCATTTTTCGGCCCATTTTGGGGCCGTTTTTTTTCGTGCAGTCTTTTTGATTTTTCCTGTTTTTTTTTTCGGGGACCCACCCAACGTTTCAAAAAACCCCCGGCTTTTGGGAAACCAGGTTTAAGTTTATTCGTAAAAATGTTCCCCAAAAAGTGGGGGGGGGGGGGGGACCTGGTGTTTTCCCCAAAAGGTGGTTTGACCAACCCGGAAAAAAGGCCGGGGGGGTTGGGGGGGGTTCCTCGGTTCCTTAATTTGTCGTTTTTGGGGGGGGGGGCCGGCGGTTAAACCAACATCGGGGGGCTTTTTATTAGAGAAAAACCCGGTTAGGTTTTTTTTTTTTTACCACGGGCCCCAAGTTTTTTTTTTTTTATGTTGGGCGGGGGGGGTCTAAAAGGGCGGTTTTGTTTTTTAACGCACTTCGGCCCTTTACAAAAAAAAAAAAAAAAACCATTTTGCCACGGTTTTTGGACCCGAAAGGGGAACAAATCTTTTTTTCTGGGAACCCCGCACGGGGGACCGAGGGCCCGGGGTTTTTTTCCAGGGGCGGGGGGGCCGCCCTTTCCCGCTTTTGCGGGCTTTTCAAAAAAAAAAAAAAAAACCCGGGCCATGTGGGGCGGGGGGGGGCCCATTGTTGGGGGACCGGGTATTTCCCCACTTTTCGGTTTGCGGGCAAAGTCCCAAAAAAAAAATTTTTGTCCCCAAAGGGGCAAAAAACTTCCGGGGGGGGGGGAGGGGGGGACCCCCCGGGAAGGGGGGGCCACCCCGGTTCGAGGGGGAACCCCCAACCCGCCACCCCCAACCCCCCCGGGATTTTCTTTCCCCCTGGGGGGGGGAACAAGGGACCTCGCCCCCAAAAAAAAAAACCCCGTTGGGCCATAATTTTCCAGGGGGGGGGGACGGGCAGGAGGGGGAAAAAAAGGGAGGGGGGGCCTCCAGGGGAACAATCCCGGATGGGCGCCCGGGGCCGAACCCCCAGGGGGGGGGGGCAGGGCGGGCAAGTTTTTTTCCCACAGGCCAGGCCAAAAAAAAAAAAACAAAACAAATCCACCGGCCGGCCCCAACCCCAAAAAATTTGCTTTTTAGTGGGGCTTCCCCCCGGCCTCCCCCCAATGAAAAAGGTTGAAGGGAAAAAAAAACACCCCAAAAAAAACCCAATCCGGGGCAAAAAGGGGTAAAACCAAGGAAAACCAAAGGGGGGCTAACATTAGTTAAGTGGAAATTTTCTTTCTTTCTTCTTTTTTTTCCTCCTCTCCCTTTTTGTCCCGTGTGGGTTGGAGAGGAGGGAATTTTTTGCCCACTACGGATAGTCTTTTTTTAACTTTGTACTTGCCGATGGGGTTTTTGGTTTTCTTCCAACCTTTAAAAATGGGGAGGGGGGGCGGAAAGCCAGTAAAAAACCCTTTTGGTGGGCGGGGCGGTGTTGGGGCGGGGGGCCTGGGGGGGAATTTGGCCGGGGGGGGGGCCTTGGTTTCGGGGGGGGCGGGCGCCCAGTTTTGGGGATTTATTTTGACGCCGTTTTTCTGATGGCCCCAACCGGGTTTTGGGGCGGGGGGGCCTTTCCCCCCAAAGGGCGGGGGAAAAAAATTTTTTTTTTTTTTTTTTTTTTTTCCGGGGTGGCGGGTTCTTCGGAAAACGGGGGGGGATTTTTCGCGGTTTCCCCCGGAAAAAGGTTTTTTTCTGTGGGGGATTTTTTTTTTGGGATTGGCGAAAAAAAACCAGAAAAAGTGGAATTTACCTCGTTCAAAGAAAAATTTGGGCCGGCCAATTTTTTGCGGTTGGTTTTTTGAAAAAAAAAGGCCGGCCCAAAAAGGGGGGGCGGAAGGCGGGGGGCCAATGGGGAAACAAAACAAAAAGGCGGGGGCTTTTAGGTCGTTGGCGGTCAAGGGAAGGGGGGGACTTTTTTTCCCTTCGGGGTTCAAAATAACCGGAGCATGGTTTAATGGGGCGAAAAGTGTTTTTGGCCCGGTTTTGTTGTTTTTTGGTACCGCTTACACGCAAGGGGGAAAAAAAAAAACCCCCTGGGGGCCCCGTTGGGGGAAAAAAAAAAACCCGGGGGGGGGGGGGGGGGACGGGGGTCATCTATAAAAGGGGGGGGCCGAGGTGGTTTTTTAACCCGGCGGCCCCAACCGGGAAACATAAAGGGGGGGAAACAAAAACCGAAAGGGGGGGGGGGGGGGGGGGTGAAAAACAAACCCCCGCAGGCTTTTTTCCGGTTGGGGGTCCCCAACCAACCATGGGGAAAAAAAAAAAAACCGGGGGAGGGTCCCAAGGTTTGGATTTTACGGGAGGAAAAAAAAAAAAAAAAAAGGAAACTTGTACTGTTTCAGGGGCGCGCGGGGGGGGGACCGTCGGGAAAAAAACAAACAAGGGAATTTTCAAAAAGAAAAAAAACTGCCAACGGGGGGAAACGGGGGGGGGGCAATTTGCAGAATTCGGGCTGGGGGGGGAACCCAGTGGGGCTCGACAACCTTTTTGGCGAAAAAAAAAAAACCAACCGTTTCCGGGGGCTTTTGGGCGGGGGGGACCCCGGCGGGGGGGCGGGGGGGGGGGTTTATGTTTTGTGATTGCCAAAGGGGGGGGGGAAGGATTTTTTTTTTTTTTTTGGCGAAGGGGACCCCTTGGTTCATCGGGGAAAAAACCCGGGCCAATCCACCCCCCCACCCGGCCCGGGGCCCGCCCAAGGTTCTTCGGGGAACCCATTTGACGGCGAGGGGGGCTTTTTTTTTTTTTCTTTGAAAATTTCGGGGAGCCCAAAAAGTTAAAATTTTTCCGGGTCCCATCGGGTGGGCGGTCGGGAATTTCCGTGCTTTTTGGATACGTGTTTTTGGCCCCCTTCAAGGTGGTTTTTTTCCCTTTTTTAAAACCGTTTTTGATTAAAGGGATTTTAAATTTTTCGGTCTGTTTCCCTTTTGAGCTTGGGGGCCCCGCGGCCAAAGGGGGGGGGGGCTAAAATTTTTGCCAGGGTTTGTTTCCGAAAGGTAGGAAAATTTTTTTTACCCCCCACGTTTCAAAACCGTCTGGGGTGGGGGGAGGTTGGTCTAGTTTTTTTTCGCTTCAAAAAAAAAACACAAAAAAACCGGACCTTTTAAAAAAAACAGAAAAAAACCTCCCGAAAAAAAAAAAAAAAAAAAAAAAAACAACTTTAAGGGGGGGGGAAAAAAAAATTTCCAGTCTTCCCCCGTAACTTCCAAAAAAAAAAAAACCCCCAAATTTGTTCTGGGACCCTTGGGTTCTTAAAATCTTTTGGTTTACTCCGGGGCCTCTTCACAAAAAAAAAACAAGAAAACCAAAACAAAAAATAAAAAAAAAACAAAAAAACTTAGTTTCGGGGGGGCGTTTTTTTTAAAAAACTTTTTCGGTGAACTTAATTTTGGGCCAAGGGCCAAGGGCGGGCAGATTTTTGCTAGGGCGGGAAAAACCTTCTGCAGGGGGGGCGGGGGAAAACCTCCTTAAACGTAACCATTTCATAAAGCGGAACCCCCTTCTCTCCGTTTTGGCCGTGGGACCCCAAACGTGACGGGGAAAAACAGCGACCCAGTTCAAAAAAACAAAAAAACATAATCGGCCCCAAAAAAAAACAAAGAATTGGGTGAGGGGGGGGGGCAGGGGGTCCAACTTATTTTCCCCCCCCTGAACCCGGGCGGAAAACAAGGCGGGGGGGGGGGCCCCAGTGGGGTATGCAAAAAAAAAACCCCCCAACGGGGGGGGGGGGGGGGGGGGGGGGGAAAAAAAAAGTGTCTTGTTCCCCCCCCAACCCAAAAGCTTACGAGGCCCGTAGAAAATTCCAAAGAGGGGGTGTTCGGGGCAATGGTTTAACCCCCCCCCTGGCGGGGCGGTTTTTTTATATTTCCAAATCGCTTTTTGGGGGGCCGGGATTTTTTTTTTTTCGTGTTGCCCCGGGGAATTTCCCCTTTTACTCTTGGGGGGGGTCGGCCTTGTTTTTTATGGAATTCACGCAAAAGTCCCCTGGGGAAATCTGGCGTTATGGGGCCCCCTTATGGCCACCCCGGGGGGGCAACCCAAAAATCCGTTGAAAAACATTCAAACCGGACCTTTTTTAGGGGCCACAAAGTTTTATGGGTAATTTTTGCAAAACACCTCTAGGGGGAGCCCCCCCTGCCTTTCTTTTGGCCCTTTATTCGGAAATTTTTTGCTTTGAGGGGCCCAGGGGGTGTTTTCCGCCAGGGGTTTTTTTTTTTTGGGCCCAAAGGGGCCCAAACCCAGGGCAATTTTGGGATACAATTTCGGCAATTTTTTGGGAAGCCCTTTCCCGGGGGGCCGGGGGCGGGACCGGCCTTTTGCCAAAACCCCCCGCCCCCTGGGGGCCAGGCTTTTTTCGGACAACGGCCACCCCAGGGGGCCAAACCCCCCCCACCCGGCCCCACCCGGTTTTTTTTTCTTGATTTTACCGTGGCAACCCCCAAAACCCCCAGGGCGGCCACCGTTTTGGAAATTTAAGCCTTCTTTCAACCGTCCAATGGTTGAGCCCTTATTTCCCCCAAAAATCGGGGGCCCAAAAAAAAAAAATAAAAACCAAAAAAAAAAACGCCCCGTTTGTTGTTTGGATTTTTTTTTTGCCCAGGGGGGCTCCCCACAGTGTTCTTCGGAATTTCGAGGGGGCTGGGAAAAAAAAAGGGGGGGGAGGGGGGGGGGGGGGTTTTTGGAAGGGGAGTTTTGCCCGCGGCCAAAACGGGGGAAGGAAATTGGGTGTTTTCGGGAGATGGGAAGTTCGTTGATTTTTCCAATTTTTCATTTTGGCTTTTGGGTTTTCACCAACCCGGGTTTAAAAAAGGTTTTTTTCGGGGGTTCGGGGCTGGGGGGGGGACGGGGCAGGGACCCCACCCCCCGCGGTGCTTCAAGCCAATGGGAGGGTGGGGGGGAACAAAAAAAAAAAAAAAAACGATTTTTTTGCTAATACGGATAAAAAAACCGGTTTTTTCGTGGAAAAACACAACGGGTTTCCCAAAAACAGGTTTTTTCTAGGGTTTGGTTGGGTTTCTGGAAATCTCAGGGCGAGGAATAAAAAAAAACCCAAATCCAGGCCCACCAAAAAAAGAAAAAAAAAAAACACACAAAAAAAAAAAAGTTTTAAAAACCACCCCCCCCCCCACCCCCGGGTGGGGGGGAGGGAACTTTTGTTTCCCAGGGAAAACAAAAAAGAAAACAGGCGGGAGGATGGGCTTTCCCCCCCGGCGGGGGGGCGTTTTGGTATGGGGGAGAGAAGAAAGGGGTTAAGTGCCATTTTATGAAAAAGAAAAATTGTGTTTTAACGGGCCGTTAAACAAACGGGAACTTTTCGGCGGTTCCGTGGAACCGGGGGCCCACGAAATTTGAGAGGAGGGGCTAAATTTTTTTCTAAGAAACAAAAAAACATCAAACTTTGCACCAAAGGGGGGGACCTCCCAACACGAAAAAAAAACTTCGGTTCCATTTTTCCTGCTGGGCCCCGATAATTTAAAAATTAACCCCGGACCCCCCGGGGGGGGCGCTTGTTTTTACCGGTTTTTCAAAAAAAGGGCCCGGGGGGGTGGGGCCTTTACCTTATTTTTTGCCTTTTTTTGGTGGTTGTTTTTTTAACCCCCCGGGGGCCGTTGGTTTTCTTCAAATTTTGTGGTTTGGGTTTTTTCCCAAAAGGGATTTGCCTTTAATTTACACAAAAAAAAAAACCCCTTCCCCCAAAAAACAGTAGGGGCCCTGGGGAATTTTTTGGGGGGGAAAAGAGGAGGGCCAAAGGAGATTTTTTGTGTTTTGCCCGGGCCCGAAATTTTAAAAAAAAAAAAAGAAGGGGGGGGGGACCCGAACCGTTTTGTAAAATTTGTGTGTCCTTGGAATGGAATTTTACTTCTTTAATTTTATTTCGGCCAAAAAAATTCCACTTTGCAAAGGGGGGGGGCCGGAATGTGGTTTCCTCCCTTTCATGGAAAAAAAGTGGGGGCGGGGGGGGCGGGGCTCCCTTTCGGGGGGGGGGTGTACCGCCCTTTTTAAAAAACCAACCACCCAAAATTTGGTCTGGGGGCTAAAAAAAAAAAAAACAAAACAAACCTGACGTTGAATGGCGGATTTCCAAGAGGGGTCCAAAAGGCCATTGGCACAAAAACCTTTTTTTTCCGGCTTTTTTTTTTTTTTTTTCCGGGGTTTTTTCCAGGTTGGGGGGGGGGAAGCCCCTGCGGTGGGCTTTTTTTTTTCCCAACTTTAACCTTCTTGGGCCCGCGCTTTCATTCTTTTGATTGGTGGTCAATGGTTTTTGTTTTTGATTGTTTTCCTGGGCAAGGGAAGAAACCAGTGTTTTTTCCCCCGGGGAACGCAAGCCCCAAAGGAAAAAGAAAAAAAACAAAAAATGGGGAAGGGGAAAAAAGGGATTGGGGGGACGCATGTTCCACAAAAGTGGTTTGAAGGCAAGTCTTTCTATTTGAACACCCCCCCCCCACCCGGGGGGGGGGGAAAAAAGGGGGGAAAAAAACCAAATTGGCAAAACAAAAAGGGGGGGGAAAAGCCCATTTTTTTTGGGGTGGTTTTCAAAGGTGGGAACCAAAAAAACCGGGGCCGGGGGATTTGGGGGGGGGATAAGAGATTTTTTAGTTGGCCTCAGCTAAAAAAGAATGATTGGCTTTAAGTTTTTTTTACTTTCCGTTGATTGGGGTTTTTACAACCTCCTTTGGGGGGGGGCGCCCCAGTTTTTTGCGGTTGGGG
>Ga0179593_1472514_pt1 | contig 18122 bp, 19 predicted proteins | sample CZODoug2_1_08_16_FD_185931 | JGI IMG/M metagenome (GOLD analysis project Ga0179593, IMG submission 185931) | Vadose zone soil fungal communities from Angelo Coast Range Reserve, California, USA - CZODoug2_1_08_16fungal (PacBio error correction) | ecosystem: Environmental > Terrestrial > Soil >... | reverse complement strand
GATCGAGTCCCCTTCAGCTCTCTCAACTTCCCTCCCGAGAACTTTAAACCCACCCCTCCCTCGCTTTCCTCTCCGAATCTACTTCCCTCCGTCAACGGACTCCCTTGAGGAAGAGCAAGCCCCCCCAATAAGCATGATTACGGGTCTGCAGGATTCACCCCCCTCCCCCCTTCTCAGATTGCCGACCTTCTCTTCTCCCTCCCCTCTTTTCATCAGAGCCGCTTCTCCACCAGCCCCCTTCTTTATAAGCTACATTTCAGCTCGGAGCCGCCCGAGCCGCCCCAAAGCACTTCCCGTAAGCTTCGCTTGTCCACGTTCCTGTGACGTCCCCTCGTCTCCTTTTCTTTCTCCTGTCCCTCCCTCCTAGGGCCATTGACTTTACCTTGTTTCCCGACGTCTCCGGTCCATTATAGCCCCCTTCGGAGAGCGATGTTGTTGCAGCTGGTTCTTTTTGCCGAAATCGCCGTAACTTCCCCCCGCGTCTTATTCTTTTTCTCCCATCACCTAAGATTTCGGGTTTTGTGCTGATTTGAGGAAGCAATCGTCTTGTGTTACTCCGCTCCATTTGTGAACCCCCCCTTCGCCCGTCCCGTCGGCCAGGTTTACACCTTCTCTTTCTTTTGAAGGCCTTTTCATTCCGAGTTTAACTCCCTCCTCAGAATTGCGTCAACCACGACCCCCGCCATTACCCTTGGGTTTTGGTTGGAAACCTCATCGGCGATGTTGACTCTTCGACCCGAATCTCCGTTCTCCCTTGAAGCGCCGCTTCTCTCCTCCACTCTGATCCTTGCCGCGATCCCCGAGTTCTTCCTTTCCCTCCACCAATTGCTTCTCGTAAGTTACGATCCCCCTGATTTCTCCCGTCCCTCCTTCTGGTTCCCCTCCTTTTTTTTTCCGCCCCGTGACCGATCCTATGCGTTTCAGGTTAGTCAGTTGTACCTTGGACCTAGCCGATCGCCCCCTCCTCTCTTTCCTTCCTTCTCTCCACTCGCCGCATCGTTTGCCTCCGGTCCGCCCAGCTCACTCTCGTCCCCTTATACAATTTTCTGACCCTCCTCTTTTTTGAAACGATTTTAGCTCCTCTCCTGCAGCCCATGACAGTACCCTGCTCGTCAGATACGCTTTGACACCCGATGAAGTGTCAAGACTGAGACCCAGCGTTACCGCGGCCCCCAACCCCTTTTACTTTTTTTTCACCCCGTTTATCCTCTATGGTTTTGGACTCGCTTTGAACTATATTATATGCCTACCGTAGCGCCCAGAAAGACCCCCGCCCGCGCCCAGGTTCGTCTGTATTTTCCCGGAAATGAGCTACTCTCCTTTATTCTCAAAGAATTTTTCGGTTTCTTTACTTCACGCTCCATTTATTCAAGTGTAGAGTTGCCCCTACGCCCACTGTTTAACCTCCAAAAACCCCCTTGAAGAAGCCTTCCTGAGGGAGTTTTAATCCTTTGCTCTCCTCGGTCACTCTTTTTCCCTTTTCGACTGATAAGATTACTTAGTGACGCAAGCTCTTGAATCTCCTTAGCCCTCGCGGTTACCCCTTGTCTTAGGGCCCCCCCTCTAGCTCTGATAGCTAACGCGGCTTCTTGCGCGGTTTTTTCTTGTTGCCCTATGATGCTCTCCCGCACCGCCCCGCATTTAAGGAGTGAACTCAGAACGCGTGGGTCGCCGGTCGTCCCCCCTTATCGCGTTACTTCACCTGTCTGCACGAACAGGAGATCCACCCTTGAATTCATTTCACTGTTTTGCAATTGCCCCGCTTATGGGCCCCCCCTCTTCCCCCCCCCTGCCAGGTTGTTCCCCCCGCTGCTTTTGTTTTTCAGAGTTCGCGACCGTGGACGTTAGCGTGGTGTTTTTTTTTTTGTAGTCTTCAAGAACTCGCTACGAAGACGAGGGCTCATTACATAAGGTACTTCGGTTTCCTTTGTTTAGCGGTTGCCTTCTTAGGGGTTTCTGCTTCTTCTAGGGGAGTTATTTTGATGGAGTGATCCATGTCGAGAAAGCCCAGTTTAACTGCTGCGCCTTGGTATCCCTTTTCTCGCCTCCATTTTCATCCCTATCCCCGAGGGTAGGTCCTAGTTCCCCACAGTCATCCCCGGGAGTATTTTTGTATTTATCTCTCTCGGAATCCCCCTGTTCCCGACTTTCCCGGCTTCATCACCTCTTCGATCGACTTTCCTCTATAAAATGACTCACTCCTCTGATAAATAGATAGTTAATGGTCCGCCACGTCGGGCCCCAACTATCATGAGATCTCTCCTTTTTCCCAATACTGGATGCGCTTTAAATTTGCTTTCCCCTTTCATGTGTTTGCCCCTTGCCCCCTCCCGCTCGTCAGACTACCCTCCGTTTGATCGCGCCCGGTGAGCAGCCGTCAATCCCCTCCGGCGTGTTCGATTCTTCCTTCGTATTGCTTACTGATTCCTGTCCACTGACCGTTTGATCCTTTTCGAGGGCCCTGTTTCCACATCTTTCTTTCTTTTTCTACCACTTTCGGCCCCTCCATAGAGTTAGTAAGTCTTCTTCGGCGCCCGGAACCTGTCGGTTCCCCGGAGCCTAGGAGTGATCCCCCAATTCCCTCCTAGGGGGAGCTTCTGTACCGATCTTAATATCAGAGCCCCTGTGCCCCGCCCAAGCGGCGTATTTTTGGTCATCCTTACTCCATTTCCACACTTTTCCATCCCGAAAGAAGCTTTACTCTTCCCCGCCCCCTCTTGACTCCATCGCCGTTCTTTCCCCTCGGGAGCCCCCAGGGGCATCTAGAGGACGGAATTTTTGCTTCAAATTCCGGCTCTCTGCGTCTCATGAGCGGACCTCTATTCGTCGAGGTGTCCCCCCCCTTTCCCAAGGTTTTGGTGATCCCGAATGCTGGGTTGACCTATTACTCCACATTGGAGCCTGCAATCAGTTCTTGCAGCGGCCGTCCGCTCTCCTCTTTTGCTCGTTACCAGTAATGTCGCCATAAAGTCCCCTCCGATAGTAGTGAGTAGAGCTTCTTTCATTACCTGGACATATGGCCCCTCTATTGGGCCTGGTTTTTCTGGTCTCATTTGCTCGTCGCGACTTCCTTATATCCCTTTTTCTCCTTTCTGGTCCATTGTGTTTTTTTTGACCTTTTCAAATTCGTCTTGTTATGCAGCAGTACCCCCTCTCGTTGCAGGATTTTTTTTTTTAATGGGAATTCTCTCCCCCCCTTGCACTGTCCGCCACTTGCACCCCTTTAACTTGATGGCGTTCGAGGTCAGGTGGTTCCCTCTATCAATGTTAGTCCTTTTGGCAAACAACTTTCTTCCCTTTTACTTTTACACCCCCAGTCAGAGACCGACTCGGTCCCGTTTAGATTGACGTATAAAGGATTTTTTTTGATAGAATTCCCTCTACCGCCCCGTTCTCCGTCTAGATTTCACTTCTTTTTGTAGACGCTTATTTGTCCCCGGTAGCAAAAATCAGTCCGTGAAGTCCCGTCTGCAAAGCATTTTGCGTTTCAGTCCTTCCTCTTCCGCTCTCTCTCCTTTCCCCTCGACGTTTTTGACATCGAGCCACGTCAGCGATTTTTTGATAGCGGCTCCCAAGGCCTGGTAGAGTCGTCCGGCATCTTCCTCGGCCGATTCATCCCCATTTTCCTCACGACTCTTCTCCCGGGATGATTTTCCAGAACAATTTTTCTCAGGAGACAGGTTTAGACTGTCTAACATGCCCGGTTCGTATCCCCCCTCTGACCTTGGTTGCGCTCCCTGGTGCGGCTCTTCTCTTCCTTGCGCTTTTTTCTTTCCTTTTTTTATAGTGTAAATTTGACCGATGCGGCGCGTGCATCTCGTTTCTCTATTGTAGTAATTTTCCTCTTTGAATCGATACCACGTTCTTTTACGTTACAAAATCGCCTCCCGTTTTGAGGTTCCCATGTGCCGGCCATTTTATATCCCCTCTTCGAGACACCCGGAACTCTCTCCCCATCTCCTCCCACCTCCAAACCATTATGTTTAAGCCGCTTACAGTTAAGGGACTTCATGGTTGCCCTTCCCCCCCCTTTTAGCTCCCCCCCCCCACCATGAATCCCGCAATACCCTTCCATGAACGTCTTAGTGGACAGAATATTTAGAGCTTCCGATTGCGCGTCTCTTTAACCCCCTGGAACACGTTTTTTTTCCTAATACGACCTCATCCCCTTCCTCCTCACTGATCTCCCTCATCCCCTTTCCCGTGTTCTTTTGATACAGTGACTCCTTCTTTCTCGGCTTGATCGGACTCATGGCACGCCGACCTCCCGATGACAAACCGCCCGTTACTGGAACGCAATGCAAACCCGTTTTTGGTTGTAACCGGAGCTCTCAGTCTTTTGCCCATATAGGATTCGGAGGTCCATTTTCTGTATAGCTAACGTCTTGGTTTTTTCTGTACCGCCATTTCCTTTGTCTCTGGCGGATTCCAGTGACCGATTTTTTTCTTTTTCAGACGTCCTTTTTCCCTCCCCCCTGCTCCTCTTGGGATACACCCGTTCCGTCCTTTGCTCTCCTCACTGGCCCCGTTTTTTTTCCCGTGATATGCCCATTTAAAATTGTATACTTATTTTTTTGAACTGTATCCTCCTCTCCCTTATTTTTTTTTGAGTGCTCGTCAAACCCCAAGTGCGCCATTCCCCTTCCTTATATTTAGATCAACCCTTTCCTTTGGTTCCGAGCTCACAATTCCCTCCTCAAGGTTTTCTCACAGTTCCTTCGTCACAATGGTGTGCAAATTGAACGAATCTTGTTGCGTCCTCCCCTAGACACCCTTACTCCCCTGGTCCAACTCCCCCCCCCCCCCCCCCCCCCTCCTGACATTTATCCCTCCCTCTTTTTGTTTGAGAAGAATTATCTAAATCCGACTTTTGAGACAGTTTACCCAACCCAAAGCGTTTGCCCCCTTGAGGTCTTCCACGCCCCGCTTGGAAGCTAGGCGGAGAGTTTGCATTATCTTCCTTCACGTCCCAACATGATTTTAGCCCCACCCCACGACCGCTATGTTTTTAGAATAGTTCAAGATGCCTGAATGCGGTCGTCGGTCTCGGACAAAACCCGTCCCGTGTTACCTATTCGAGGTCTTGCGGTCTTGAACTCCCTCCTTCCCCGGAGATGGTTGCTTGGATTAAGGTTGTTGACTTATGACTTCTGGTCGTTACACCCAGATTCTAGCCAATTTGGTCTGCTCCAAGCTACTCGACGGTTGTTCCGTGAGTTGGATTCGGTCTTCCGGTCCCCCCTTTCCCTGTCGACTATTTGTGATGGCCTCCAATTTCCCCCCCGTAGCAAGGCTCGGAGCTATCCCTCCTACATGTTTTTCTCTCTCCCTCTGAATACCCCCCCACTGCCCCTCGAACCGTTCTCCTTGCCGTTTCTCGTAATCGAATGCTCATCAAACGTTACTTCGCACGACGTCGCAACTCGCCGGGAACACCCGTCCTCGGATACACTCCCGGAGCTCCTTCCCCTTTTTATCGAGTTTCCGTCTTTTCCTTCCCTACCCCCCCTGCTCGGCGCCTTTTTCTTTTCTTCTTCAGCCCTTTTCCCATCTTTCGAGAACATTCCTGCTTGATCCTCTTCTAAGGAATCTTTAATACCGACGGCCTCTCTGGATGTCTCGAGTCTCAGTTTACCACTTCTCCTTGCTCTCTTGCACCTCCCTTCTTCCCGTTTTCTTCCTTCTTTCTTTCTCTCCATGGAAAGTGCAAGCCGCTTTGTCTGTAATGCTAAAGATTTTGCACCTTGAGCTACTTTTTTTCCGTGAAAACCCCCCGACTCCTCCCGCCCCCCCCAGAAGGTTCAAATTTCCGACCAGCTTCCTAGCCTCCTCAACCCAAACCCTTCGCCAAGCATTTTCCCCTTTCTCTTGTTAGTTCTTCCCTTCCTTTCTTTTTTTTCATGCATTCAGATTGTATTGAAACCGCGCTGAACTCTCTCCGGTCCCATCGCGATTCCCCGCGACCAGATCGTTAGTTTGTTCCACTCCCCCCTTCTTTGAAAGCTGAAGGGCCTTACCCCTCGTCCCTCGGTCCCTTGCAACCCCTTCCCCCTCCACCCCCACATTTAATTACGACCCAACCTTCCCCTTCCGTAAATCCTCTACTTTCCTCCCCTTCTCTTCTCTCTCCCCCCGCGAAAACAAGAATCGGCCCAGGCCAGATTTCCGGAGTAAGTAACCCAATTAGTCCTTTTTTTTCGACGTGAGACACTCCATATAACGAAGCCCCCTGGACTGCGGCGTTTGACTTTCCTCTTCCTCTGCCCCTACGTTCAGATTCCCCCCCTTTTTCAGGCTATTTTCTCAACGGAATTTCGGGCTGGTTGAACCACATCTTTACGAGCTTTTCCGAGCCTTCAGATCGCGAGATGCTGATTTTTTTTCAACTATTCCCCTCTTCCTCTCTAGGAAAGTCTTGCCGAAAATCGTTTGCCTGCCGCCTGAGATCTTCCGGATTTCGCCCGTTACCAGCGGCATTATATACCCCCTTTCTGCCCAATTTGAATGCTCTCTCCCCTTCCCCCGCTTTTTTGGCTTTCACTCTTTTTGCAATTGCCTGGTCTCCCCACACCCCCCCAATCAGAATTTTAGCGGCCGCCGCAAGGTCCTCTGCCTTTTTAGTGCCTCCTATCCCGGGTCGCCGACGAACGCCTTCTTGTGTCCGTCCCCCTCCTTCCTCCTTGCCTTTTCCTTCACGCTCTCCCTCTTTATGGACTGGCGAGTGATTTCTACCCAGATCAGCGGTGACGCCTCATTTTTTTTCGCCTCCATTCTATATACCCCCCCTGTCTGAGGCCTCTATTCTTTTTTCACCCTTGGGCTTCTATTCCCCTTTTATTCGGATATAACGATTCATTAATCTCTTTTTTGCACCTAAAAATGACGTAATTGTTCCTCCGCCTCCTCTGAGCTTTTTTCATACTCTCTCGGGAACCTCGATGCATGACGAAAAGGCCTGGCTCATCATTCTTCTTTATCGTTTTAACTAAGTACAGTTTGTATGAATGTACTTCAGCGTGTGCCTTTGTCGGGACCTGAATAAGGCTTCTTTTCCCTCATCAAAGTATGGACCATGATACTCCTCTATTATTTTATGGTATGAAATGCCTGGTGCCTCTCCCCAGGCCCAGGAGAATTAAGTGCTAGATCTTGTTCAGAAATCTCGGAGGATCATCCCCTCGCCCCTCTCCCCTGGGGTCATTCCTTCTAATACACGACTCCTGCGAAGAGGAGGCTCAGAAGGATGCCTTCAGATTATAGCGGCTCTTTTTCGTACACCTCCCCCACAACCGCTAGTACCTTTTTGCGGGGCTCTTCCCCCCCCTGCAGCCGGCGCGTTCCTTTCTAGCCTTTCCGATTGTTTTGCCTTCCCCCTCTCCTAAAGGAAACAAACGATTTTTTTGTTCTTCTTGAGTGAATCAAGAGTTGCGCGCGACCCCAGTCCGAGCCCGGTTTTCTCCTGATAGGAGTTACCTCCGTACTGCAGGCGCCTAATATGTTGCCCCCCCCAACCTGCCAATCCGAGTTGATAGTTAACGGGTCCTCCCGTATCGCTCTTTTTACCAATACAGTACCGCGATTAGGATTCCTCCTCCCTCTCTTCGCTCTCCCCCTCCTTCCTCTTCTGCTCCCGCAACGAGTTCCCCAGAGTCCTTTTCTCGGGTTTTTTTTTGCCCCACGAGGAAACCGTTAAACTTCGACGTCACCGGCTGGGGTCCGGTGGTATTCGAACCGTTTCTCCAACCACTCCCCACTTTCCTTCCCCTTGTCTTCTGTTGGAGTCTCCTAGAACTTTTTGAAGATAGTGACTCCATGGATTTTTTTTCCACCGTCTGCAGGTTCTCTCATTACTATTCCTTTTGCGTTAGGGCGATCTCGCGAGTAATCAAGAGCTTTCAGCGTCCGTAACTCTTTGTTTTTTCTCAACGAGTCCCTCTTCTCCTTGGGTGGTCCCTCATGTTCTGCTGGTGAACATAGCTTCGTTGGTATTTTTATTTCCCTCTGATTAATCATTAGGATCACTTGTAGATGGCAAGAGAGTTCTCGAATGCCACTCTTGAGATTTTAACATTGTTAGACCCTACTACTCTCTATTTCTTGTGGTGGGAAAGGATATTTGTAGACTTTCACGTTTGACTTGGAGGCCTCCTCATCTTTGGATACCCTCTAGACTCTCCTTCCCTAGATAAACCAGTCCCAGGCTTTTCGTACCCGAGAGCCCGCACGGTCGGGATTCGTTATACCGTTCCCGGAGTGTTTCCTTCTTATCTCATGAGATCGTACTTAGACCCCCTGCCCATATTACGTCTGGTGATCGACGCGTCCTCCCTCTTACTTTTCGAGTCAATTTTCTTTCCTCGATCATAGTTTTTTTCTTCTCTTTCCTTTCCGCGTTTGGCGTGTTGAAAACGACCCCAGGTCAATTGTTTTTCCTCTTGGTGGACCCCTCCGACCCCTCCCTTCTCTTTCTCGCCTCTGTTCAACCTCTCGTTCCCTGTTTTCGACTTGTAGGGCTTCTTGCACCAAGGTTGTGCGCTGCGTGATCCCATCCGCCAGCCCCCCCCTCTTTTTTCTCTGCCCCTAGTTCCCCCTGATGAAATTTTTGTGGCTAAGTTCTAACAGTGGTTGCTCTACCGCGTGAGTCCCCTTTTCTTAGAGATTAGCCTCGCGCTCCCGCAGTTGCATTTTTTTCTCTTTTTTCTTCCGGCTTTTTCAAATCTTTTCAAAACGTTCGAGTGCCCCTTAGGAGTAGCCTTTTAGCAGCCTGCGGACTCTCGCTTTCGTTGGACTCTACAGATGACATAAGTGTATGAATTTGTGGCTACGAGATGCCCTCTATTTCTGCTTTCCTCTTGCGGGTATGACTTTAGTCCCATCAGGAAGTTTTCGTCCATCATGAGCAACTAACTTTTGCCTTGAGCTAGGATCCTCTTCCCCGTGGATTCGCTTTAGATTAATACCACTTCGGTCCGCGGGAGTCGACTGGCCCCTCCATGTTTGCCGAATCCTGTTATTTTCTCTTCTTGATGATGCGCCCGCGTCCCGGTATCCGAGTACTCTTATCTCTCTTTTGTTTGTTTGAGCTCTTTGTTCTATCCCCCGTCCACTCTCCTCTCCCATCCCTTCTGTGACGGGAGTACAACCTCTTACATTCGCCTTCACTTTCGAATCCTGGCGGGAACCCGAACCAACTTTGTTAGGACCTCCGCCTCTCACTATCTCTAGACCCACCAGAGTGTCGAGGAGACCCTGCCGCTTCCAGCTTGCATCGGCATTGCTACTCTGGCGGTCTCCCCCCCCCGAGCCCTTGTGGAATAGCGCCCCCCGACCGCCTATCATTCTCACAGTCTCTTCTGATCCTGACGGGAAGATTTGCGTCACCCTCATTTTCCGAGGAGAGCTTTGTATTTTAGTTTTTCCCCGGGGTCCTTTTGCTTCTGTTCCTTTCGTCTCCCAGTGCTAAACTCGGGTCTCCATGATTTTTGTGTCGTGTTGACCCCGGCTAACTTCCCTTACTACCCACCCCTCCCAATGATTGAGCGACTGCTTAAGTTATCGGGTCTAATGTTCTTGTCATAAACTCCGTATAGCCCCAAAGACTCCCGCCTAGACAGCCCCCCAGCCTATTCTTGAAAGGTGGCCTGCTCCTTTGTTGACGTATCCGCGACGTGGCGGCTCTACCCCGTCCCCTATCCCCCACTTTGTCCCCCAATGATCCCTTTCCCCCGTCCCCTTTCTAAAATTTTCTTAGGGAGGTTGAAGTGACTTTCTGAGCGAGTGATTCCGAGCTCGAACCCCTTTTTTCTTCTTTTAAAACCATTCACCCCCTCCCCCTTTTACTTGGGGGTTTTCCCTTCCCCCCCCCTGCCCGACCGGCTCCTGTTGATCCGATCTTCCTCGAAGTCGCTGATTTTCTTTCCAACCGGTCTACGTTCATAACTAGGTCTACCCTAGTTCGAACACCCTTGCGCTGTTCGTCTCCTCTTCCCCCTTTCTGAAGCCATTGAACGACCTTCCTTTTCCCCGCGTCCGTTTCAGGCGGGAGGGAAGCTCTCTCTTAAAGGGCCGAAACTCCCCTTCTTCGGCGGAGGATGATTCCCCCCTGCCCGATCCCACCCCGTGCAGTATGTTCCCGTGACATCTTTCCTTTTCGACTCGTCTTAGTAATTATCCCGAGGCCTTTTTTGACCCGAGACTGGGACCCGATGGCTCTGACTCTCCTTGCCGTGCCAGCTCACCCCCTGTCCCTTTTCCTCCTCGCCAGATTCCTCCGGGACAGGGCCTCTCCCTTCGGGTCAGAAAGAGCCCCTTTTAACGCCGACCACCCCGAAGTCTTCACGTTGTTATCAGATGCGGGCCGGCGTGACCCTTCCCCTTTCCTATTCTTTTGATATGATCTGATGCTTTTTCCGCCTGCGTCCACGCGGTAGATGCTTTCGTTTTCCAATCAGATTTGCTTTCCTTGTATGCGCACTCTTTCTATGCGGTTTCTCATCCCCATAGTCCCCTTTTTCAAGTGTAGTAGTGGGACCTTCTTTCCCCGGTTCTCCCTCCCCCACAAAAATCCGGTGGTACGACGCGTCTTCTTTTTTTGTCCGTTCCCTTTTTGAGGTCTCTCAATTCCTCTTCTAACTTCTTTTCCTGTCGGTTGCTACCTTTCCTGGCCGAGGACGAATTGAGCTATTGAATTCTTTCTTTGATTCAGATTTCTGACTGCTGGATACGGGCAATTCCTTTCCTATATCTCTGCTCCCCGCCACGTTCCTTTTTTTCCTTTTTTTTTTTTTTTCTTCTTGTCCCCAGCTTTGGCTGATCACTTCCCTGTACTTCGGACCTTTATTGGCCGGGGGAGAACTGTTCGCGGCTTTTCTTTCTAGTTACCCTTTTTTCTTTTTCGCCAGAAGTGAAGAACCCCATGGCATGCGACCGTGTTGCCATGTAGCTTCCGGGCTCCACGATCAAATTTATCGGCACCGAAACTGTTCTGGTAAGGCCCAACTCGATTTGCTTAGCGTTTTTTTTCTTCCGGTGTTCGATGGAATCTTAAGCCAGAACGAGGTCCTTTCTCCTTCGGTGTCCCTTTTACCGCATCGTTTCGGTTGAGGAGAGGTTTTTCTTCTCTCTTTCCCCGTTGCGAGGCGTTTCTTTGTCCCATTGATGCGCACTCACTAAGCGGATCATCCTTGATTTCTCTTTTTCTCCCCGGAATTTTCCTCCTGTGCCATAGTCTCCTTTCCTGTATCATCGCCGTCTTCAGCCCTTCGGCTTTTTCTCATTATGACCTCATCCCCATCCCTTGTTCCGATTATCTTTTTCAGACCATTCCCCTCGGTACGAGAGACCCCTGACGCCACTTTTCTTCTTCTCCTTTGCATGGGGTCCCATGCCTAGAGGGCCCCCTTCTTCTCGCTCTGATCCGCAAATGCGGCTTACCCCATGTCCTTGGAAGAATGTATCGGTGCCTCCCCCCAGTCCCCTTTTTCTTCCTTCTCTCTATGATGCCTTTCCTCCCAGAGGTGACGCCGCCCCTTTGAGCCTCTCGTCAATAGAAAGGCACCTTGGGATCTTCCTTTCTCCGGGCCTGAATTTTCCTCCCACCGCCTGACCGTGATCTTTGAAGTCAATCTTGAACTTTCATATCTTTACCAACCCCCTGTGTAACTGACCTCTACCCCTCTGTCCCAATTTCCTTCGTCGTCTACCGTCATTTTAATAGCCTTCCTCTTCTTTGAGCCTTTTCCCATCCCGTTTAGGTCTTTTTCTTGTGTGTTGTCTGCCCTGAATCTTGCAGAACCATGTGACCTAAGCGGCTCTGGTGTCTCCTTTACACTTCCTTTCACCATGTGGTCCACCGCCCGCTTTTCCCCCTGGAACCGTCCCCCCTTTCGGAAGACCTGTCTGACCATCGTTTCCAACCGATGGTTCTTTGAATCATGTTGATTTTGTCGGACGGAATTCTTGTTTAATATGTCCACTAATTTTCTCTAGCGCTTGAGGTGTAAGAGCTCTTTCGGTAACCATTCAAAGCGGTTAACGACCGCGTGCGCACCCTCTCCTTGATGAGAGATTTTCAGAACCGATTCGTACAATCCCCTTTCCTATCGTTCAGCTGGACCCCTCCCCTTCCGCTCTGAGGTACTCCTTCCTTCCAGTACTTCACGCAGTGTCCGAGTCTATTCCGCGGACAGAGGTTCCCCCTATTTCTTTAAGAGTTGCTTTGTTCAGTGTAGTCGTCCCCGCAGACCTTATCCCCCTTCCCCCGGTGTTTCTTGCGACGGAAATTTTTTTTCTTCCTTAAAGTTTGATTCGCCTTTCTTGCTCCGGCCATTCCCGAAGAGTATATTCCCTGCTTCATTTGTCATCTCCGAATTTGTATCCCAACTTTAAGACTTGGGCGTTTGGTCCCTGCTATCTTATCAGTTTAGTTTTCGGTTTTTCTAAATTCAAGCATTTCCAACAAAACCTCCGGTTTCCACTTTCCCCCCCCCAAACTCCTAGACGATGCGCCCGCCAAACGTATTTTTTATCGCCCTCCTCAGATTTTCGAGATCCCCCCCCCCTCTTGTTTTTGTCGATTTCTTCCTCTGGTACGTAGCCAACAAGGTCTCTTCCCAGTATCTTTCAAGTAAGAGATCATCTTGCCCTTTTCTCCGCTGTTATCCATCTAGTTTTGACGTTCACCTTTCCCACCTTCTGAGCCAGTTTTAAGATTTCATCTGGGACGAGTTTTTTTGGCTGACTTTTTTCTTAGTCGTCTTCTCGTCCGTGGCCGAGTCGATTCCTCCCACACAGGTGCAGCACCCGACCCCAGATTAGACTTCTTTATATCTCCCCCAAGAACATCTCCTGAGCCGGTATTTTCTTCAACCTTTTTCCGGTCCCCCCCTCCTTTCCCGGGGGCTTGGCGTTCAGCTTTTTCCTTCTATGGCCCGTATTTAATACTCCTGCGCGAGTTCACTTGGGACCTTGAAAGATTCCTTTTTCGTCTGATCTTTCCCTTCTCCTGACTGTTTTTCTTTTTCTTTTGTGTAACTCCGCGTTCCTCCAAACCCCTTAGGAGATCTAGACTACCCACAATCGCTCCTCCCGTCTTCCCTGTTCTTTTTCGCGTTTCCACCCTTCTCGCTTCTTGGATCCTCAAGCTGAAACCCCCACTCCCTCCAACCCCTGTTTTTTACTTCCTTAGAAAGTCTCTTTGAAGGTGGGGAACCCCTCTCCTGCACCTGTCAGCTCCATTTTCATTCCGTAAGGCGGGCTTTTACCCCTGGTCTCCTAATCCCAGCGCTCTTTTAAACAATTCCCGTGTTTGGCCTCCCGCATGCCAGTCCCTCGTTGAACTTTCTCTCCTCCTCCGGACCTTTTCGTGTTCAGATCTCCTGAGATGTTGCTTTTCCGACGTCGATACAGACCCCGCCTCCTACTCTCTTCCCTCCTTGTTTTGGTCCAATGGAAAACAGGGGCATTTTTGGTGTTTTGTTACCCTCGCCCTGACGTCTTTTCCCTATGCCCTTCTTTCGATAACGCCCTTCTTACTCTCTGTTAAGTAATGGGGTTTGCGTCCCTCCCATTCCTGTGTCTAGGCCCCGTTGACACGTCTTCGTTTGTCCGCTTTGACCCTTGATACTTTCTCTTTCATCTGTGGGCACCCCGTTCGCGCATTTTCTTCCTAAATGGCCGGATTTGATTTCAGTGATATTTCCCTTTTCACTTGTCCTTTTGGTTTTTTTGACATTATCCTTCCTACTCCTTTTTTTTTTTTTTTTCTCTCTTACCTTTCAAACCCCCCCCCCCCCCTTACCAATTTGGCACCTGTCTTTTCTCCCCCTGGAAGAAAATCGTTTTTTTTTTTTTTTTTTATCCCATTCCCGAAAAGGGGTTTATCCAGCTCTAAAACTTTTCCCCTCCGTCATCAAAGGTCCCACGTTTTTGAGGCCCCGAGCCGCGACCACCATTACTTTCTTACGTTACCCCGGTCAAACCAACTTCCCTTCCTTTAGGCGTTTTTCATGAGCGACCGCCGCATCTCACTACTTCGAGGTCTCCCTTTTACAAACACCCCCAAATGCTCTTTACCCCCCCTTTCCCCCGGTAAGTGGCCAGTTCGCCCCTTGAGTGCTTTTGGTCTGATTCGCGCGTCATCCCCGAATCCACACAAGAGCTTCGCGCTTCAACCCCCTAAAGAGTAAGAGGTTCTTCCGTATTTCGTGCCTCCTTCTTTACCTGCGCAAAACGGCCTTTCTTTTTCACCTACGGATGTCGTAGGTCGATGATCTTTTCCTTTCTTTCTTTCACGCGCCCTTCCCCAGGATTTCTGCGGTCCGGGTTGCGCAGTAAACTTGATTTAAAACACGACTTCCCCGTCTGGATAGCCGCGCCCTTAACCCCATCCTGACTAGTTTTGGGATTGTGATGAGACTTGCGGATCACTTTCCTTTTATCGAAGCTTGGGTCGATTGGTCCCGCACAGCACATTCACGCTAGCTGTGCACTGATCTCCTCCTTTTTTTTTATCGATACTCTTCTATTACCCGCATACTTTGAAACATTCGCGGGCTCCCCTTCCTCCCCTTTCATAGAATTTTTCCTCACTCAATCACAAATTCAACTTCTTACTCGCCTTCGCAGGAAATTCTCTCGCCCCTGCCCCCTCCCTATTTGCCTAGACCCCCCTTTTTTTACGACATAAGGGGACCGTGCGACGGCGCTTGTGATGGAGATTCGAAGCCGCTTCGCGCACTTCCACATGTTTATGAATTCCGTCCCTTGACCTCGGCCCTACGTAGAAACAGTTGAACGAGTTCCCCCTCTCGTCTGACCCAATCGTCCTGCCTCGCTTTCCAGTACGGACACTCGGTATCGGGATCTGACTCGGCGCCGCAAGCTTTTTTTCAATGCAAGATTTCTGATTCCCTTTCTCTACCGGGGGTTCCTTTCCCCCCCTTCGCCGACGCCATAGACACCCAAGATTTCCCTCCTGAGACTATCTTGAGAGGCGCTAAAACAACGCAAAGCCTCTTCTGCGAGTTTCTAGTTCTCGTTTTTTTGTGTTTTTTGTGTCAAGGATTGAATCTTTTCACCCCCCCTCCACGGAACTTTCTTTCTCCTCTCCTCCCCCCCCTAGATTTATACCTCAGAAAAGATAGTTCCGGGGTCCAGTTCGGGCTTCAAAATTTTCCGAAGCATGTAATTTAATCAATCTTGTCCCCGGCCCTCCCCGGTCCCCTCCCCCAAAATATTTAGTGCCCACAAACTTTCTGCCCTCTTTCCGGTTCCCGGATGATGCATGATCGAAACACCATTCCCACTCGGCCCATATATCTCCAGGAGGTAAGTTCTCTTCTACTCTACTCCCTGCAGCTCGACAAATTGAGACCCTTCACCAGTCGAAGGCGCTGCTTTCCTATTTTGCGGCTAAATTGTCTCCATCGAGAAGCAAGGCGATGTCGTTGCCCCCTGCCTCGCCCGAAGAGGTTTCAGTTACCCCCGCCTCGCTCTTTCCTCTACTTAAGATGTCCGGTTCCCTTTGCACCTTCCAATCCTGCCTCTCATGATTGCACTCTCCATCTTTTTTTTCATACCGCTGGTCAGCCCGGCAACTTCAGGAATGGGGACGTCCTCTGGGCCTTTCGGCTTCTCTTACAACCATTTATCACAGAATGATGACGAACGAGACAGATTGGCTTTCCCCGCTTTGGCTTCATATTGCACGGTCAACCCCCCTGAAAAGCTGTAGACCCTCCTAGCGTCCTTTATGTACATATTCTTGTCGCCCTTACTACACAGATCGAATGCTTTTCATTTCCGGCCCAGTTGGTCCGATACCCTCCAAGTGCGAAATTGGAACTAATTCCCCCCCCCCCCTTCACTTCGGTTGTACAAGAATATTAACCCTCTATATTTACACCCTCGGTTCGGATGAAGATATGATAACCTTGGCGGAGCTCCCACGGCCTGATTTTCCTGTACTAACCCTTTTTCGGTCCCAATTCACCGCGTTACAATAAATTTTTTCATCTCCGTCATTATGCGCTTAGACACCAATCAATATTTCAGAGGGCCCTCTAGCCTCCGTCCAATTCCCGAGACTGACCCCTGATTTTGAATCCTTTTTTCTCTCGTCCCCTCCCTCTTTATCGCCTAGGTGCTGTGAACTATCGTAAAATTGCCTTCGAGGATGGGAACTGCAATTTTCTACTGGGACTGATTTCCTCCCCCCCCCTGATCCTATGCTCCTTGAGGACACTTGCTTTTCCTCTACGATGAGAGATATTATTTCCCTCTTCTTTTCGCCTCATATGCCTGCCACAGCAGCCCCTCCCTATTTCCCCAGGCCGCCATCCCCCCGAGACTCCCTCTCCCTATTTTCAAACCCGGAAGAAAGGAGACCCGAATATCTCCCGTCGGCTCGTTCGATCTTCCGTTTACACAGACCTACACCCCTCTCTACTTCATTCTGAGGTGAAGCATCACCAGAATCCCCCCCCCTTTTGGTTCATGAGAGAGGCTCTCTTGTTTGCGCCTCTCAGCTCAGGCAACCCCTTTTCAGATGAGTGTTTTCGACTGTTTCATCCCTTTTATGTGTCCGCTTCTGCCCCCTTAGAGCTCAAAACGAGTTTCTTGTATTTCCTACCTCTGCCTGTCCCTTTTCTGATAATATTCCTATGGTTCCCCATTCCAAACAAAGCGACCCTATCCTCTTATCTCTTCCAGCGCCAGGAATTTCCCTTCCCTGCCGCGGGGCAACTGTCACTTCCTTCATCCTTTTATCACTCCCCGGCATGCTCTTAGTCTCTCCTATTACTCCCCTTTAACTCCCCCCGAGTAACAGACTAATCTTCTCTTCACATAACCGGAACCCTCCTCCTTTCCCTTTTTCCTTCACGTCTGTGGGGAAGTGGGGAGTTCTCCCCTTTTTCGTCCTTTCACCTTATGGTTATTCTGGAATATTTTGGGTATAATGACCATCCCATGAAGCTTTGCGCATTCAGTAGATCTACCGAGCTCCTTTTTCCTGTTCATATAACATGGACTCCGTCTTGCATCTTCGGTCTCCAGATACCTTCTTCCCGTTCGCTTCCACCCTCCCCTTTGCCATTTTCAAACAGAGGTACAGTTCCTTGTTGGTCTCATGTGATCCTCTCCCTTCGCAGAGTCTCTTCCCGCTCTTCCGATTTCTTTTCATTCCGAAGGCAAGGCTTAGTCTTCTACATCGTTTCCCCACGCGCATTGTTATATTTTCCAAAGGGGCAGTTCACGCTCGGAGATGGGCCTTTATGGCCCCCTTGAATTTAGTTGATTTGGAGATTTGCTCTCCTGCCCCTATCGCAGGTCTCCCTCTGCTTTTGTTAGCACCCTTTACCGGCTCTATGAATTCCTGGAGAGAGATATGATCTTAGTTTACGGCCTCCGGCGTTGCCATTTGGGTTTTTGTCTGAGATAGTCCACTTACGACTCGCCATTTCCGCCCCATTTTATCTTTTCTTTAACGCTTCTTTATCTAGTGATTGTCCCTGCGGAGGACGTTTTTTTCCCTGTCGATCCTTTGGGCTTCGTGCGCCTCGGTGTTGTGGGAGTGGTTCCCCCCTCCCCCAGCTCCCGGTGTCTGGTGCTGATCGTAATACTCCTCAAGGTTTCCGTGCGTTTTCCTCTCGCTTTGCAATGAAAAAAATCTCGTCCCTGCCCTTGTGTCGGTCTTCATTTTTTGTAACCCCATTGAGCGCCCGGGTCTTCATCCTCCCCCTGCCTACCTCTTTTTTTTTTTGGTAACAGCAGGACCCACCTGTCCGTTAAATCTTTCTCGTTTGTCGTGAAGGGTAAGGGTTGCTTCCTCTCTGGCCTTCCCCCCCCTTTCTAGCCTCTTTGAGATACGAATGCATTTGGCTCTTCCTTTTTCCGTTCTCCCTTCGGTCAAATCGTGTCCCTACAACCCCTTCCTTTCTCTTTCCTCGGAGCCTTCCTAGTAAAGCAGTCCTCTACGCTTTTCGTGGACCTACAATCTAGCATTAGTAGATGGTGACCGGCATCTTCTTTTCTCCTCTCTTCTCTATTCTCTGCCCCCTTTTTTTGGGTACGCTAGTAACTTTCAGTCGTTCCCTCCCTCTTGCGTCCAATCCCTTAATGAA
>Ga0179593_1723975_pt1 | contig 18123 bp, 30 predicted proteins | sample CZODoug2_1_08_16_FD_185931 | JGI IMG/M metagenome (GOLD analysis project Ga0179593, IMG submission 185931) | Vadose zone soil fungal communities from Angelo Coast Range Reserve, California, USA - CZODoug2_1_08_16fungal (PacBio error correction) | ecosystem: Environmental > Terrestrial > Soil >... | reverse complement strand
CCCCTCCCTAGCCAGGACAAAAAATGTTTCTGTCCCTTCGGAGTTAGAGCATCCGTTATCACCATCCTTCGTCGACGAGGAACTTTTTCGCGGTTGTAGCTAAGGCCACTCCCGCTTTCCTTCCCCTTGAGCACCTCGACTTCTTTTTTTTCCGTCGAATATGAATGGCCCCACTGTTACTATGAAAGCCCCCTCTCCATTAGAGTCCTTTATTTCCCCCCATATGCCTTCTTCTATCTCTTCTCTAAGGAAATTATGTGATTTCCCGGATCCTTAAGATGGCTTCTTCGCAGGTTCTTTTTTTTAACGGTCGTCGCCCTGACCAGAATCGGCTTTCCAACTCTACAAGCATCCCCCCCCCCCTTCATACTGCTTTTTCCCTTCCGAGAACGTCATTTTCCCCCTCGAGATTTCGCTGAAGTTCTTCCCCCCCGTCCCCCCGATGTTTTTTGAAAGAGTTTGTTCCTTTTTCCCTTTCGGTTTTCCTTTCTATTTCCTTCTGACCTCATTAGATTTTTTTTCTTTTGTAGTGAACTTTCTAGTTTTGGGAAACTTTCTACTTCGTGCGGGTTCTCTTGAGAGGTGGTCCATCGCATCGAAATGCCTTTTTCCCCGTTTTTTCTTATGTTGTTGAAGCGGTCTCTGCCCTTTCCTCCCTGACGCGGACAGTCGTAAGGGATTCCGCTGTCCTCACCGCCAAGGCCAACTTTTCATCCGTCGTGGTTCCCTTTGGACTCGCTCTATGAAACCCCTTTGCGAGTATTTTTTTTATCGGTGTACTTTTGAAATGATGTGCGTACTTTCCTCTTCTCTTGTAGAAGGACCTTTTTGTTCGGCTTCCCCAAAAGTTTTTTCCGATTTTTGGCCTTTAGGGCCAACACTCCTTTTTACAGAAGACCTTTTTCCCCAATTTTCTCCCTTGATAAGGCTTCTTTCCCCCCCGTTTAGGATACTTGATTGTGTTTGTTTCTGTAGGTGTCCCTCCAAGCATGAGAATTATTTCTTCTTGTTTTCCTCCATAGATGCTCTCTTCCCCTCCTGCCCCCCGAAAGATACTCTTTCCCCCCCGGTAGTTTTATACCCTTGAAGCCACTCTTCCCCTCTTCCAGAAGGTTCCTTTTATCCTCGTCCTTGTTACGTTCTCCCTCTGAAGTAGATCTTTCCACTCTGAAACAACGACGGCCTCCTCCCTCCCCCGGACGCCAAGTAGTAGAGGCCCCCTTCCGAAAAAAATGGAACTCCCCCTACCTTTTTTTTCCCAATCTTGAGAGTCTCATTTTCGGCTAAACCCTTCCCACCCTTCGCTGTGAACCAATGTATTTGAAATACCCCTGTCATCAGAAGGACCCCCTTTTCCTTTTGCATCCCCCCCTTGGTCGGGACCCAACACAGCCATAATTCTTTTTTTTGTTGTCCTACCTTCGGAGGGTGTTGTGAAGATACTTTTTCCGTCCCTCAAGCTTTTTGACGTTCCTCCACCTTCTTTCCTTTCAGGCCGACCCTTTCCCCCTTCATAGCGTAAGGCTCGGCTCTACTGCGGATTCTCCCCTGTTTTTTTCGGTCATAACGCACCCTTTCGGGGTCGAACTCTTCTTCCTCTTGAGATATGAGAGCCTTCCTCCTTTGCAGAGAACTGCCGACCGCTTTCTTTTGTCCGTCCGGCAGGATCTTTTCCTGCTCCTTGCTTCCATGTAGAAGAAGTTTTCCCCTCCTCTTTTTCAGGACAAGAGGACTTCATCTTCCCCCTTGTTCCTCGAATTCCCATTATCCTACGCCGGCTTTTTCGAAGCAGTTCGTGTCCCTTCCTCTTACAGGCGGGCTTCTTTTCTCTTTTCTTTTTTGTCTGGTTGGAGGGGACCTTCCCCCCCCCTTTTTTTACCGGGTGTGTGTCCTACACTCCTTCGGAGAATTTTCTTTTGTTCCGAGGAGCGGTAGGGAAAATTGTGCTTGGTCTTTCCTCGGGGTTAAGTCCCTTTTTTCGATTGTTGTCTTTTGTTTAGCTTGAAAGGCTCGCTTTTTTTTTCTTTCCCCTCCCCGGTAAGGAAAGCTTATTGCTTTCCCATTAAAGCGGGAAAGCTTTCCCCTTTTCCGTTAATTAAGTTTGGGTAATCTCCCTTCCCTTTTTTTTTGTTGAAAGAACCTCTCTCCAGACGGATGAACGCTGTTCCCCCCCCCCCCCCCTACGCGATGCGATTTTTTCCCTTCTTCCCTCATCAGACTTTTCTAAATATTAGGCGTTCAGGCGGGCCCCCCCCTCTTTTTTCCTTTTGGAAGACCGGCTATCTCTCCTTCCTCTCCGTTTTTTTTCTTTCGGACGCCAAAGGAAAAAGGAGTGGTCTCTTTTCCCTTCCTCTGAACCTTGCCGGCCCAAACCCCCCCCCCCCTTTCCTTTCAGCAAGAGAGTAAGCTTTGGACCCCCTTTTTTTTTTTTTTTGTCCCTTTAACGAACCACCATCACCTTTCGGCTTATTTCTTCTACCCCTTAGGCCCCCCCCCCCCCCTCCCTCCCCTTTCTTCCGACTTTACATGGGAAAGGACCCCCGTTTTCTTCAGACCGGCGATCTATTGTACTTTCATCGCCCCTTTTCCCACCATCATAAAGACTCGATTCCCTTTACAAAGATTTTTCTCTCAACTGCGTCTACTTCCCCCCAACTCGACGTACGGCTTCCCTCGCCCAAAAAAAGAGGAGGTCTTCTCCCCCCCCAACTTCGGACAAAGAAGAGCCCCTTTCTCTCCTTTTTCCCTTTTTTTACGACTCTTTGCGGCGTTGTGAACGTCCCTTTCTTTTTTTTCTGCCCATTAGCTTCCTTCCCCCTCCTTCCCCCCCCCTCAACGCACGTCAGGACGATCTTTCCTCCCCCTGATATTGCGAAAAGTTCTTCCTCCCTTTTGTCCTTTAACGTACAAGCTCGTCCTTCTCCGTCGGGCCCGCTCTTTTTTTTTCCTGGTTAGCCGGATAACCTTCCTTTCCTCCTCGATATAGAAGTAGTCCCCCGACGGGCCACTTTTTAGTTTACATGACTCCTTCCCGATGGAGAAATCCTCATTTTCTTTTGTAGTCCTCCGCTCCTTTTTTTTTAACTGTTCGGCAGGATTTTTTCGGTAGTTTCGCCAAACCTCCCCCGATGGCCGCCCCGGAACTGCCTCCTCAGGGATGATCTCCCCCTTTTATCGGGCGGTGGACATCTCTCTTTCTCCCCCTTCCTGGAAGGTATGTCTTTCCCCCCCCTTTCTTCAAGAAATTTTTCCGTGCTATGATTGATGCCCCCTTTTTTTGTTTGCCAGTCGGCCTACGAAGAGCATTCTTTCTTGTTTTTTTGCGGTGGCCCTTTCTCCTCCTGTGATCGTATTGCGTTCCTCCAGAGAGTCATATTTTTCGGGCTTTTGCTTCCTTTTTCGGACGACAAGGACGGTTCCGATTCTCCCTTTTCCAGCGGAAATCTTGTCCGCACCCTCCCCATTGGGCGGACTGCACTAACGCGATTCTTTGAGTTCGGGGCGGAGTAGTAAACCCGCTTTCCTCTGACTACGTAAGGTCGTCATTTTCCTCCTCATACAGCTATCAATTCCTGGCCGTGAGAGCCTCTCTCCCCTCCTTGAATCCTTCTTTCCCTTTTTCATCAATAGGTGGCACTTTCTTCTTCTACGGGTGGTTCGCGGCCCCCCCCCTTCCCTTCACCGAGGCAGTAGACCCCCTCTTTTTTCTCTTTCTTCCCCCAGAAGAAAATAATTCCCCCCTGTTCCCAGACAGTAGTCCGTCCCCTTTCCCTTTTTTTTTGAATATCCCAGGAAGATTCCCCCTTGGCTATTTGGAATTTCTTCTTTTTTTTTCTTACGAGTCTTGGGCGTTTTTTCTCTTCTGTCCTTTTCCCCAAAAGAGAAGAATTTGACTCACAGCACGGAGAGGCCTTTCCTCCTATGGCCGCTAAAGTTCTCCTCCCTTTTGACGTGGCCCTTCCCCCCTCCCCCCCCCCAAATGGCCCTAATAAACTACAGAAACCTCCTTTCATTCTCTTGAATTGCCCCAGCCGCGGCCGCATCTCCCTCCCTTTTCGATTGCTTTTACCCTCTTTTCGCATCTTCAGACCCTCTTCTCATGAAGGTTCTCTTTCCCAAGCATCCGGTACTTGAGACCTCCTTTTTTTCCGAGGTTGTTTTTCCGAGGTTTCATTTTCCCAGACCAGGTAAACCCCCCCCCCCCTTCCCCCTCAAAGCGTGAGAGCACCGCCATTTTTCTTTTCTCAGCTCGCATTACTGGTGCCTTTCTTACTCGAGCTTCCAATCCGAAAAGGTAATTCCCTTTTTTTTTTTTTTTTAGGGCCATTGCCGTCCCCTTTTTCCTTTTTCCCTTGTCAAGGCACTCGTTTTTTCCTTAAATACGATCGAGGACTTTCTCTTCTCCTCTCTTTTTTTTTTCAGTGTATCTTCTCCTCTTTTTCATTTTGGTGATAGTGATGTTCGCCCTAAACGAGATGAGAAATCCCCTCTCCCCCCTCCCCCCCCATTTGGTTGTATGGAGGACTTTCCCCTTCTTTTTTTTTTCTTGTTGTTTTGAGAGAGATACTTTTTCCCGGGACAAAAAAATTTTTTCGCTTTCTCCCCACCCCTCGGTTGGGATTTCCTTGCTCCTCCTATAAAATTATCCTTCGTCCGCTCCCCCCTCCCCCTTTTGAACCAAGCTCTCTTCTTTCATTCCCCCGGATAGTATCTACTGCCTTTTCCCATCGCAAAAAAGAGCCCTTTTTCTTTTTTTATGATGGAATGAAATTCCTCCCCTCCCCCCTGGAAGGAAATCATCCCCCTTCCCTATTTTCTTCTAATGATAGTATCATATATTCCCCTCTCCTTTTACACCTGGCTCTTTTCCTCGGTTTTGTCCGTTTTTTTTGTGGGAAAAGAGCGTCCTCCCACGTGCCGTTGCAACCCCTCTAAAAGAGATTCTTCACTTATTGATCGATTTTTTTTTTCCCCCCCCCTTTACATTCGATAGTTTCCTCCCGCTGGGCTGGATGTAAAAGTTTTCATCTTTTAAGCTTTCTAATGCTTCGCGGCTAGGTGTAAGAACTACCCACGATTTCCCTTGCTGGAGTAGGGAAATTTCTTTTTCTCCCCCGTCTTCAAAGGAAGCATTTCGTTGTCTTTCTCGGCGGAATAATATGTCATAGACCTAGACGTGCTGTTAGTAAATTCTCCCTCCCGGTGTTGTTCCTCCCTTTTCTTTCCCCCGTCCCTGAATCCCAGTATTTTTTCCGACGATAGCACCAGTCAATGCCCCCCCCTTCTATCAATCAAGTGCGTGTTTTTCCCCTGTTTTCGATACTATTACTCTCATTGCGTTTATTGACCTCTTTTTCGGAACCTCTTTTTTCCCCCCCCCACTGATTTTTCCTCCAACTCTCCGCGCATAGATCTTGTAGGACGTCCCCCCTCTTCCCCCCTCTTCCTGGTCACAAACCGAAGGGAAACGTCCCTTTTTTATTTTCGTTAAAGGAGCCTGTGATTCCGGCCGTGATCGAGTCTCTGCCCTCTCTTGATCGCTGGGAGGCGAAGACTTTCCCTCTTTTCCTGGTACGGCGCATCTTCCCTTTTTTTTTACTCCGCAGCAACAGAACCCTCCGGTCATCCTTTCTTTTTTTCTCGCCCGGATCAATGAACGGTGCCTTTTTCGGTCTGACAGCCGCTTGCTTCCCGGTCTGTTTTTTCACACGCTGCTTTTTTTTTTCAAAAAGCTCTCCCTTCTGCTTCATCCCCCTCCCCACCCCGAGCAGTCTTTCTTCTTCTCCCTTGAAGCCGACGGGACCTCTTCTTCTTCCGTAAGAGCTTCCCCTATAACCGATCACTTCCCTGCTTGACAAACTTGACGCTGCTCATCCGGACTTTTTAGTAACAGATCCTTTTGCCACGAAAGAGACCTTTCTTTTTCCCCTGGGGTTACTATTACCGTTCGGATAGGGTGCTCGTTTGGCGTCTCCTCCCCCGCGGTAATTAAGGCTCTCCCCCCCCTTCTTAAAATAGAGTACTCACTCTGAGACCCCCCCATTTTCTCCAATCGTGGTCGAAGGTACTCCCCTTCCCCCCCCCCCCCTTTGAAACGGCTTTTTCCCTTTTTTCTGACGTCTTTTATCTGCTCTCCCCCCATGCACCCGCAGAGGCATCTGTCGACGGCGAGAGCTTGATTCCTTTCTTTCTCCAATGTCCTACGACGTTGCCGCAATCGTCCTTCCTTGAAAAGATCTTCCTTCTTTTTTCCGCTTTCTGGCCGAATCGGAATTTCTCCTTGACGCAGGAGTTGACTCTTTTTCTCCTTTTCCTAGATAATCGAGTCAAGTCGTTTTTCTTTGGTTGTATTTTTAACCCCTCTTTTTGTTTTGCGATTGTGTTTTCTCCCCCCCAATGCCGTCGGAGATTTTTTTTTTTCTTTGCGTGGTTATGGTACCTTTTTTTTTTTCTCGAGCCCATCTCGGGGTTGTTTCTTCCCCCCTTGATGATTGGTGAAAACTTTTTTCTTCACAATAAGAGAATTTTGTCCCCCCCCTTTTTTTCCTTACATCGCTGAGGGTCTTCCCCCCTCCCTCCATCGGTGAGTGGTTTTTTCCCCTCACCTGGTAATGCCAGGAATGGTTTTCAGGTGCACCTCTTCTGTGTCAGAGAGAGATTTCCCTCCCAAGCTGACGAGATGCTGTCTTTTTCTTTCTGTCTTCTTGGAGATAGAAATCCCTCTCGCGAACCGACGTATTTGGGGTGCGCCGTTCTTTCTTCTTTCATACTCCTCCCGTTTTTCTCTATCCCTTGACGGCGGCCAAAGGAACTTTTTTTTCCTCTTTCCTCCTGGAACGTGAATATTCGAGCGCTTCCACCTCTAGAGCTTGTCACCATCTGGCCCTCTTTCTCCTCTCTGGTTTCGCCACCCACCCCCCCATATCCTAGGAGTCCCCCCTCCCCCCTTCGTCGCGCCAAAAGCTCCTTCTTTTTTTGGGCCCGGGACACGCACGCGCTCTTTCTCCGGTCGAGCGGAGTTTCCGTCGAACATTCACCAATAAAGATTCTCTCCCCGACGCCTCGGATCTGGCTTCCTTCCCCCCCCTTCTAGACACCAAACCCCTCGCCGTGTGCATGGTAGGACCCCTCGGCCCCCCCCTTGAGGGCGGTTCCAATAAAAAAAGTCCCCCTCGCAGTGAAGCTGATTGATCGAGGAACGGCGCCCCTCTTTTTTCCCCCCTGGCAACAGCGGCTCTCATACATTACGCTTAGGACCCCCCCTTAACCAGCACGTAAGGACTCTCTTCAATCGTCAAGACTGCGTGCCCCCTTCCTTACTCCATAGAGAAGCCCGAATCCCAATTTTTTGGTTTGCTAGCCTCTCCCTGAGCAGGTGCCCCTTCCTTTTTTGTACAACGCTGATTTTTTATCGCCTTCTCTCATTTTAGACACGACTTTTTTTCCTCCCGTCGACCACGATGCGAACCTCCCTCTATTGTAGATTCAAGCGGGAAGACTTCTCTTTTCAGGACCGCTTTACCCTTTTGGAGTTGATCTCCAACTACAGAAGGAAGACGAGCAGACCCCCACTCCCCCCCCTTCCACACTACCACATGCCCCCCGCTTCTCATTCCCCTTATCCCCTCCACACTCCTCCCCCCCTTATCTCATCCCCTCATATGCTTGCTCCCCCGTTATCCTCCTCCCCCACCCCCCTTCTCTCCCCTATCTGCTCCCTCGACCTCCCTTTCCCAACATATTCCCCTCCCCAATCCCTACTTCACCATCTTGCGACTACTCTCCTTTCCACTTTTCTTTCCTCTTCTCCACCTCTGAACTCCGACTCTACCAGATCCGCCCCCCTCACCTCTCCATCTCTACCATTTCCACTTCCTCTCACGCGAACATCTCCGCCCCCCCACCCTCACTGATCATTCACCTCCCACCCCTTTCCTTCGTTTACCCCCACCTCACCCTCTCCCCTCTCACTTCACCTCACTCCCCCCCCCTCCACTATCTCTCTCTCCCACCTACCCCACCTAGCCTAACGCTCCTTCCCGCGCCCTCCCTTTGCCCCCTTGTATTCAACCCCCCCTTCTCCTCCTTTCCCCCCCCCGTAACATTATCAGCTCCCCTTCTATCCGTCCACTTTGGCCGCCTTCCTGGCCTCCCCCCTGCGACACCCTTCCCACCCCCCATTCAACCCTTCACACCCCCATGCTCGCCCCCCCAACCCGAACCGCCCGCCCGGTCCCCCCCCAGCCTAAAAGGCGCGACTCCCCTTCCCCACTTGCATAATTCCTCTATCACCCTACTCTACCCCAAACCTGAAACTCTTCTGTCTTCTGTTTCCCCCCCTCAACTAGGGTCGACATCTTAGCCTCCCCCTTTTCCTTCACCCCCTCGCGGGAACCCCCTTTATCTCCCCTCACACGCCCCATTCACATTTCCTCTAATTACGGCCCTATGCCTCCACTCTTTTCCACCGCCACTGAATAGCACATCCGAGGGCCCCACAACCTTCCAACTCGCTGGCCCCATCGGTTAATAGCCACTACGTCTCTGGGTATTTTACTATGAATTTAAGATTTCTCTCCTCTCTCCCTAGAGCGCATGGAGGAGAATTCTCCACGCTTCATGCAAAGAGCCCCGGCCGAAGACCTCCGTTTAAGCTATACCATTAAGTCCTAGATGTCCCCCCCGATCCCCCTCTCCTCTCCTACGACCCTTCTCCTACCTCCATTCCCCCCCACTACCCCCACACCCTTGTTTCCCTACCCCTCGCCACCGTATCAAAAGTGCTTCCTCCGCACCTGGCTCTCCCCCCCATCTCTTCGCGAACCGCGGGCCCATCTCTCGCCTTCGCGTGCAGCAACCCCGCTAACCACGCCTTGTAGTGCACTCCCCCTCCACCACGAAGTGCCCTGAGATGATCCCCCCGCCCCACCCTCCTCGCGCCACGGCCTCATCTGCTCGCCACCAGCACCTTTGCGACACTCTAGTCCCATTCTCCCGGACCAACGAAACTCCCCTCCTAACAAGGGTATTTGCCCCCCCTTCCGTATGCCGGGCTTCGCCCTTACCATGCTACCTCAACCACACCCCCCCACCCCCCAATTCCCTCACCTCCCCCTTCTTCCTCACCCCCCCCTACTCTTTCCCTATCCCCCCCCTTCCCGTCCCCCCCTCTCCTCCTTCCCCCTCCCCTCCCCCCCTGCCCGAATCACCCCTTCGCGCTCGCCTCCCCGTACGGCCTGCCTCACCCCTGACATCATTTAGTGACTACCCAACGACATCCCCCTTCCCTATAGCACAAACTCCCACCTTCTCCCGTCACGTGTGTACCCTAATGACTCCCCGCCGACTACCCCGCTCACGCTCCTCCCTCATAGTATAATTACTGCCAGCAGATCCCCACCGGATGCCCTCTGACGGGCCATCTTTCCTATCGAGTATACTGTTAAATTCCTGGAACCATTTAGTGCCGACCGTCCCCAGGTGTCCCCATCCTATCCAACACGTCCCTGTCTTACAATTCGACCCCCCCACCCCCCTTGTCTATCCCGCTACTCCCCCCCCTCCTGTTAAGTAGCCCATCCCCCACTCCAGGCAAATCCCGAGACGCTCCCCCCTCACCACGGAATTTTCACAGCGCACATCCCCCGCCTACGGGCCTCCGCCGCCACTCACCCTACCCTCGCCTCCTATGCCCCGTCTCATCCTTCACCCGGCCTTACGCTCACTAACCGCCAGCCCCTCTCCCATCGCCACCCCCCCTTCAGATGAGGCGAACCGGACCAGTTCACCCCCCTCCTCCTCCTCACCCCACACCCTTATCCTCCCCCTCCGGACATTCCTAAAATTCATCAGCTTCTCCGCACCAGGACCAGCACACCCCGTCTCCTTTCACCTCCTCGTGACCCCCCTCAAATAAACCCAACTCCCCCCCGGCTCCCTCCTGAGAGCTCAAGTGAAAACGCTACTCCTCTTCATGAGACCGCACGACACCCCGCATGCTCCTCCCCCCTCACTTGGCTATTTCCCCACCCCGACCTCCACCTGTAGTAGTTACATGGCTCGACAAACTCCACTCATCCTTCACCTCCCCCCGTCCCACCTCCAACCACGGATTCCCCTAATGCCACGCTCCGCGCCCCCACCTCCGCCGTTCCCATGCCCTCCCTTCCCCTCTCCCTCTCCCTTCCCTCCCCCTTTCTACATCCACCCTAATCTCCCCCCTTTTTTCCAGTCATGTAATTTTCTGTCTTCCACTCTAAGCCGCCCTCCCGTCCTTATCCATTCATCCTACCCGGCACCAACCCCACTTCTCTGTATTTCCTCCTCCAGGTTCCTACGTCCTCCCTACCCCAAGCCCAGACCCAGCCTCCCCCTCCGTCCCCTTACTTTCACCACATCCCAGCCCCCGGGCCCACCCATCTCTGTCCCCACCCCATTCTCCCCCCTTAAGTTGTCCCCTGACCTTTACAGCTCTAGATCGCTTCGGCAGAGTGTTACTCCTTATAAGCCCCTGATGCCCTTACCCCTAGGCCCGCTCATTTTCTTTCGGAGAGTTTCAAGGTCCTAATTTTCCCACCCGTCTCCTTAAAGAGGTCGGCAGCTTTCGCAACGCCCTTTTTTCCTTGAAATAGATCTTTTTTCCTCGGCCCCTCAAGGATTCTCCTCTTTTGGCAGCGTCGTCCCTGCTGGTATAGTAGAACCGCTTTTTTTTTCCCCCCTCTATACGAAGGGACTGCCCCCCATAGGCAGGTAGAATGAGCTCTTCTTCCCAAAAGAAAATCCTCTGGCCACGTGCCCTTCCCCCGCAAAAATGGTCCAGAACTCACGTCCGTAGGTAAAAAAAAATTTCCCCTTCACCGCCAGCCCTCCCTCCCCCTCCGGTTCAAGGATCGATTCCTTTTTTTTTACCAACCGGAATTAGCTCTCCCCCACCGACCCAGGCTGGAACAAAAGATCCCATTACCTATTATGAGTGTTTTGTTTGTCCCTAGGTTTTTGGTAAGTGCTTTCCTCCCTACACGAACACGGCACCTGCTCCCTTCCAGAGGAAGGCTCCCTATCTTTCATACCTTTCTTCCTCTCTGAGAAGGATGGCCCCACTTTTCCTCTCATTTTCCTGTCCTTTTATGAAGGACATTGCCGTTCCTTTCTTTTACTTCTGACAGGAAATGTAGATTTTCCCTTTCCATCGGCAGCTCTTCTTTTCTTGCTGACACGCGCGATGGTGAAAACCCCCCTCTCTCCTCCCTATTAGTGTTGAGGATACGGCTGGCTCTCCCTTCACCTAGATGCGAAAGCTCCCCCTCCCTGTGTCAACCTTTGTGGAAGGGACTGCGACCATCTCTTCTCTCTCTTTCCTAAGAATCCCCTTTTTTTTTCTAGATAATCTAGGTGAGCAGCCTTTCACCAAAAAATTTTTTTTTCCGGCCCGATTGCGAATCGAGGGGAGGAGGGGTTAGCTCATCCTTTTGCCTTTTTTTTGGATCCCACCCCCCCCCCTTGTCTAATTTTTGATAAGCGGTGCACCACTCCTTTTGTCAGAATAAGGGCCCACTTTGATGTTGACTCATTTCCCCCCCCTCTCACCCATTGCCGGGAGACTTCTCCTATTCTTCCCCAGAAAATGAAGGCAATCAGCTTCCTTTTTATCCTTGCTCGTCATCTCTGTCTCTCTTCCCGTTATGCGATCTGGGATCAATTCTCTTGGCCCTCTCTCGGTGCCTTTTTTCCTTGGAACGCGTCTTTCCCCTCCGAGTTGAAACAACTCCACTGCATCTCGGTAGCACTCCTGATGATCTACTTCTTCCAAAGAACTTCCCTTTCTTTTCTCCCTTGATCGGAAGGCCGTATTTTTCCCCCCCCCCCAAATCAGATCCGTCTTGAATCTTCGGTTTCTTTTTAGCGGGATGAGGTTACTCCCTATCCCTCCCCTTCGGATGTTTATAGTGCCATCTCTTCCCCTTGGCCGGGGCCCCAATTTTTGGTGAGTCGTCTTTTATGCTTCTTTTCCTCTCATAGAAATGAATCTCCTTCTTTTCCCTTTTTCCTTTTTCCGCTGTTGGCATTTCCCCTTCAAGAAAGGAGCTTAGTACTTGAAGAAGCTCTCCCCGTTTCCCCCCCCAAATATGCAATCAAGTTTAGATTGCCTTCTGATCTAAACGGTTCCTTTTTTTCTTTCCCTTTTGAGATCCTCGGGTTCCCCCCCCCTTTCTTTTCCGTTTCGTACTTGAAATTCCGCACTTCCCCTTCCATCGTGCTACTTTAGTTTCGCAACCCCCCAAAACTTTCATTTTTCAACTATAAGGGAGAGACTTTTTTTCCATTTTTTTTCCCAACCTGGACTCTCCCCCTTTCAGTACGCTCCTTTTCTTTTTCTTTCAAGGATTTGCCAAGCTTTCTTTCTCTTCTGATTCCGCCTCTACAGTCCACGCACCGCCCTGTATACCCACAAATCCATACTACCCCCCCTCCCCAGTTCATATGCGACCTGCATTCTGCCGTTCACAGAGATTGAACCCCCGAAAGATAAGTCAGACTCCCCCCCCTTTTTCTTTTTCTCTCTTTTTTTTTTTTTTTTTTTTTTTTTTTTTTTTTTTTTCTTTCTTGTGGGGTTTTTTTTTTTTTTTTTTTTTTTTTTTTTTTTTTTTTTTTGATATCCCGGACCTCTGTTGCAGGCCCCCCTTCTCCAGGTTATGTATCGGACCGTCCTTTTTTCCCACTTGCGTCGAGCCTCACAAACTCCTCAAAGGCCTCCCCCTTCTCCCCCTGGTTACTGTTAGAGACTGTCAACAAAAAATTGAAGTACTACTCCCTCGTATGCTGCTCTGCTTCCTATACCCCCTTCCTATAGACGAAAATGTCTTGCGATTGCGGAATCAGCCTCCCCGTAAGGCCCGTCCCAACAAGTAGCGGACTTTCCCCCTATTTTAGCAGCCCTGCTTCTTTTTTGAAGACGTTCCTTCCTGCATAGAGTACGTTTCTCCCCCCCCATGGTAGATTTTCCCCAAGTCCCCTGACATAGCGTATCCATAGAGAAATCCATGCTTCCTCTCCCTCGTTGTAGACGGTATTCCCTCCTTTTTTGTCGACATAGGCTTTTTTTTCCTGACCTTTAGATAGTTGATCGGCTACACCTGCCCCCTTCTGCGCAGCAGAGAGTTTCCTTTCCCCTTCCTCTGAAGAGTCTGGCTTTTCTTCCCATGTCGACTGTCACTTTTTCTCCTCCCCTCCAGATGCTCCAGTTTCCGACTTGAGTTCCCCTCCCCTTCTTACTCAGGAGTTGAAGTTAAGCAGCTCTTTCCTTTTATAGAGAAATCGGCTTCCCCTTGTGTAAGGAAGTTTGTTTTTTTTTTTTCCCCTTTGGGGTTGTTGAGGGGGGTCCCTACGGGTTTTACGACAACTGAATTAGGAGAGGTGTTTTTTTCCTCTCTTTTATGGAAAGTGATGGCCCCTTTCCAGGATGGGGTAAAGTATTCCTTCTTTAACTTCTTGTTTTTTTTACCCCTTCGAGAGTGAGATGTCTCCCCCCCCCCTTCACGAGATGGGAGTGTCCTTTCCCTCCCTCTTTTCCATAGGTCTCGCGGTCTCTCTTTTTCCTCTCCCAGAGTGGATTGGTTCCTCCTCCCTTTTTTTCCGGTGAAAACGACCCCCTCTTTCCTGCGATGAAAGATGGTGCCACCCTTTTTCCTCTGTCCTGGTAGTCGAGGTGCGGGCGGATCTTTACACTTCCTTCTTCTACAAAGCAGTTCATTTGAGACTCTTCTCTCCTCATAAGTCTTTGTGTAGAGGAAGCTAAGCCGCGCCCCATCACTGCTGGTCTGATTGGAAAGCCCTCCCTCCCTCCCATTGCCTCAATCCCTCCGAACAGAGAAGCGCTCCCCCCTCTGGAATCGCGGCTTTCCCTCTTTCTTCACAGACAAACCCCTTCGATACCCAAGACCCTCCTTCTTTTTTTCCAAGCAAGATGGACAGCTTACATTTCCTTTCCCAAGAAAGAGCTTTTCCGGCTTCTTCCAGGCACGGCCTCCCTTGTCATCTGCAACAGACCTGTTCACCCCTTTATATGCGAATTACCCACTCTTTTTCCTCGGAGAAATACTTCCATCACCGCCTGCGAACAAAACACTCGGCCGACGTCCTTTCGCTCAACCACTCGCACCCCCCCCCCCCCACGATAGGGCGGGTTCAAATACCCCCCCCCCCTTCGGACAAGAAGTCTTACTTTAAGACGCTTATCTCCCTCCCCCTGCCAACGAACCCTTTTCCTAAGCGATCAGGCGCATTCCCGGAGGAACGTCATGAAATCCTTTCTGCATATTCCACATTTTTCCGTCCTACATGCTCCCAGAGCCGCCCCCGTCGCCGTCGTCTTTCTTAGGAGTCCTCCTTTCCCTTCTGATCACCGAGCTACTCTAGATAGAGACTCATCAGCAGTTTCTCCCTCCTCTTCGCTGCATGTCCGTCTCTCCCCCAGACGGCAAGGATCCCTTCTGAAGATATGTTGTATGGTTCTTGAAAGGAAACTTACAAGGTGGCTTTCGCAAAAGCTCTCCCTCTCGGACCTTCCTTCCACCAAGAAGGGCTTCTTCCCATCATATTTTTGTTGGAATTACGTCCCTCTGTTCTCCCCGGCCTGAATGGCCTTTTTCCCCCTTCATGAAACTGGATCAGAAGCGGCTTTTCGGGGATCTCCCCTCTCTGGCCGCTCCCTCCCCCGGTAAGGTCTTTTCCAGTGTTTTTTTTCCCTTCCCTATAAGGTCTCTTTTTGGCTGAGAGGAGATCCTGTAATTTTTTGCTTCGTCTCTCGGTGGCGAAGACATTTTTCTCCCCCCCCCTTCCTACATTGAACAGCTGTCCCCCTTAAATCTTGGACTGCCCCCTTGGCGAGCACTCCTAGCGAAAGGATTCTTCTTTTCTTAGTATTACCACGCGTTCTCTACTGAGCCCTTCCACGCCTCCTCCGGAGCAGAGGCACCTTCTCCTCCACCGAGCCAGGAGCCTTTTTGGGCCTTCGAGCCGCTTCCCGGGTCCTCAGGCTCCTTTCCTCCGAGAGAAACCCAACCACAAATATAATCCTTAACGTCGTGGCAATTTTTTTTGCGGACATCAAGTCCGGCACCCCCCTTCCTTCCTTCTACCCCAAACTCTACTTTTTCCCCAGGACGAACATAATTTCCCCCCTCCGTATTACTTTCTCATCCTCTCTGTCTCCCCTCGGCCGGAATATCTTCGGTAACCCAGAACGGCTCTTCCTTTCAGGGTGTCTCTCTCCCTCCCTTCTTGAGGTTCGTCGAAACCGCGCAAAACCGAGAAGACCCTCCTTGAAGAACACTCCTTCCGATGGCCTACTTGATCAGTCAAGACGATCCCCCAAACGAACTTGTCCCTTGTCCACCGGCCCCTGTCGCCAGCCCCGGTTGGTTTTTTTTCCCCTCACGAAATCCTCCCTCGGTAATTCCTTCTTTTTTTCTTTTACAAAGCCGAATCCCTACAAGGACTCTTTTCCTTTTTTTCCCCATCCCTTCCCTTTTTCTCCGTTTCCTAACATGACGTTCTTGGCCGTCCCCCCCCAGGATGGAGAAACGATTTTCCCTCGGGGTTGGCAACTGAGGGGTTTGGCAGTGCCGACCCAGCAGTCCTCCCCCCCGGAACCGCGGATCCACCTCCAGCTTCATTCCTCGCACGGGCAGCGTATCCTCAGACGAGCCCCTTCCTTTTTCCATACGAACCGTCTTTCCTTACATCTTATTGCATGTCCTTTTTTTTTCTCCATGTGCCAGCCCCTCCCGGAAAGTCTGCCTCTCTTTTCCCTTTTTCCCCTCGAGCGAGGCCTTGGCTTCCCTCCCTCGCTTGGTGAAAGATGCTCTTTTTTATTAGTGTGTGATAAACGGATGTCCTGAAAAGAGACCCTTCCCTGATGAGAAGATCGGAACCCATTTTCGCTGCTCCCAATCGGAGTGTATCTTTTTCTTTTCTCGTTGATGAATAAAAATCTATGTGCTTTTTCAAAAAAATGGGTCCGATCCGTCCTCTTCGAAGATCGGTTCGGAGGCTCTTCCTCCATCCGTTTCCCCTATAAACCTATCCTTTCTAGATGAAAAGAGAGATCATGTAAGATCCCTTCCCCCTATGCAGCATGGGGACGCAAAGAGAAATGCCTTCCGTCGAATATTTTTTCCCGGGAATACCCCACTCCCCACTGGACAGGCAATCACTCCCCCTTTTATGATTGTGAAATCCTGCTCTGTTACTGGTAGAGAAGGCCACTTCCCCCTGAAGAGATTTCTCCCCCTCGGTGACGTTTTCTGAAGGTCGTCGCCCCCTGAAAAGCCCCTTTTTGAAAAACAACCCCCATTTCAGATTTCCTGTTTTCTCATCCTGATGATTCGTCTTTTGTTTTCTCTATGTCGGATGGCTTTCCGACCGGATTGTTAACACGTCCCTCCTATTCCGTGAAGCGCGTCTAGGTCGTCTTGGTTAAGAAATACCCTTCTTTAGGGATGGGAGTCGTTCCCTTGGTGCTTCCTTTTTGCCCACGGCAGCATTTTTTTTTTAGGATGAGATTTTCATCATTTTTTTTTTTTCTCCCGGACTACGTCCGGTGTTTTTCCTTCTCTGGGGGTTGCAGCGGTTCTCCCAAGCGCTTCCTTTCCAGAACTGCTCGCCCCTTCCCTTGCCCAAATTATCCCCACTCCTTTTACCGAACTCGATTCCTTTTTCCGAAAGGCGTTGCTGCCCCCCTTGCTCCATCGTAACTCCCCTTCAAGATGTTCTCTTTTTCAGACCTAGATCTTTTCTTTTTCCGGCCCGGTTCTAAGGGAGTTCCTCTGGCAACCTCTTTCCCCCCATAGGAGCCTCCGCCGTTAAAGGCTGGTCCCCATAGTCTAGCCTGCCAAGTCAGGCTCCTTATTCCTTGTAGGACGAAACCCTTTCTCCCCGCCCCCATTATGCTTTCTTCTTTTCCTTGCATCTAGTCCTTATGTTCCTTCGAAAAGAACCTGTCAGATAGCGGTACTCCCCGTCTCCCTGAGGTGCCTCCCCTCCGACGCAGGTTCATGCATCTCTGTATTTCCCCCCTCTCCCAGTCTCCCCCCCGAGAGACCCCCCCTTCTAATATGCTTTTTCCCCTCCAAATAAGAGAAGTTTCTCTTCCCTGGCAGAAGCACCCCTTACTCCGAAAGGTCCCCCTAGTTTTACGAGATGGAATATACCCCCTTAAGCTGATCCTTTTCCTCCCCTCTTGCTCCCTCCTCCATTTTTCAGGACTCTGTCTTTTTTTCGTACAGATAGCGGATGTCCCCTGATTTGGGTTCAGCCTCCCCCCCTTAGGCGTTTTTTTTTTCCTTTTCAGGTTAATCGGGCCCCCCTTCCCCAAATGGTAATTTCTTTCACCAGGACTGACCCTTCTCTGTCCTAGATCCATTCAATCGGGGTAGACGTTTTCTCCGTCGGCCTTTTTTGATTTCCTTCTCTTTAATAGACACTTTTTTTTTTTTTTGAATTTCGGATCCCAGTAATGCACCGCATCCCCTGGTAGAAGGCCCTTTTTTCTGGAGCTAGAATTGTCCCCTTCCCCTCCGACGTTTTGCGTCCCCTCTTTAAACTATCCCTTCCTGACGTGCTTTTCCTCCTTGAATCGAATTTTCTTTCGCGCGCGTTGCCGTTTCGCCATTTTCTTTTTTCCCGGTCCTCGATCCCGCGGGCTTTCCCTTTTTTTCGTTAGTTTGTTATTTGAACCCGCCCAATTTGGGTTGTGCGAGGGGTGAAGACAATGGCCGTCTTCCCTTTTTTTTTTTGGAGAGCGGTTATGTACCATTCCTTTCGAGAACGGCGTAGGTCCTCTTGGATGGGGGGGGTTCTTTTTTGTGAACAATGTTCGCTGCCCCGAGCGGTTCGGTGCTGCGACGTCCCTTGAGGGTACTTGCCCTTTCCCTTTTGCAATAGAGTTCGCTTTCGAGACCTGTCATCCTCTCTTCATCTCAACAGGATAGGGTTTCTGTCCTTTTCTCTTCGAGAAGCGATTGCACTCTTTCCTTTTTCTCGATGAGCGGGGTCGGCGAGTTGTTTTCTTTTTCGGCTCGAAAATTCGTCGTTCCGCTCTTTTTTCTCCTTTCATTGCGCCTT
>Ga0179593_1575056_pt1 | contig 18124 bp, 18 predicted proteins | sample CZODoug2_1_08_16_FD_185931 | JGI IMG/M metagenome (GOLD analysis project Ga0179593, IMG submission 185931) | Vadose zone soil fungal communities from Angelo Coast Range Reserve, California, USA - CZODoug2_1_08_16fungal (PacBio error correction) | ecosystem: Environmental > Terrestrial > Soil >... | reverse complement strand
TGCTCTGGTTTCTCGCTGTGAGGATTGTCTCCGGGCCAAGATCTTTCACGATCCCAACCATGGTTTGCCTTGTCTATTTCCTCCCCTGGTTTCTTTGCCTACCTAGGGGACCGCTGCAAAAGACCTCCTCTTAGTGTTCCTATTCCATGCCCTCTGGCCAACCATTTCAACCCAGTTGACCCCACCCCCGCTCCCTGCTTGGACTGCTGTTAGCCAGGGGTAAACGGCTGTACCCCTATCGACCAATACTAAACTTTGCTTGAGATGGAGTCTAACGGCGCTCCTGTGAACCTTGTTCTCTATGCGAGGCACCTTCTGTCTGCTCAGCATCTTGACGATACTCCTTTCGTCGACTTTTGTAAAGATTACGAAGGCAGAATTCGATGCCTTCTTATGGTTGATAGGCACATCTACCCCTCCTTTTCCTGTGGCACTTCTGGATGGGTTCTTCCAGAGTGGTGTGTTGGCTCATTGGCTCTCCTTTCTGTGCTGGTTCGAATAGGGGTTGCTGTGGCGACGCTACTGTCCCGCCTGCCCGCCCTCCCCCCAATCTTTGTTTTCGGTAACCCCCCCCCCCCCGGAGTTTTTTCTCGGATCACCCCGCCGTTCAGACCGACTTCCCCCCTCTTGACCAGTCCCCCTAAATTTAGCCGGTTTATGTAACGTCGCGAGGATCAGAGCTATCAACGGTTTTGAACGTCTTTTTTTTTTCCGAGCCCCTTCGGTGACCTGCCCCCCTGCACCCTGGCCCTTCCTAGGACTTTCCTGGACCAGCACCCCTGAGTGGCCGGCTTCGGCTGAACCCCAACCCGCATTTTTTTCGAAATATTCGCTCGAGTAGGACTTCTGTCCCCCCCTCCTCTAGTTGACATCTACCTCTGACCAATTTCTTCAGTGCTCATTACAGTGGGGCAAGAGGCCTTTGGAGGAAGTTTCACCTCAATTTGGTTTCCTCACCCGGCTGATACGTTCTTTTTGTCTCTCTTCCCTTTCCCTTCGGGGCCCCTTTTTAACTGACCCCCTCAAGAGAAGGTTCCCCTCTCTAAGAGCCCCCCTTGCAGCAGATCCTCTCCCAGCGCGCCCTACGAATGGTTCTTGCTTAAGCGCCTTACCCCTCCTCTTCCCCGTCTGTTTATCACAGTTTTTCCCCCCCTCCTCCGGAGAAACTTTCCACCCACAGGAAGCTTTGACGAACAAGGAGATCAGGTTTACGACTGTAGGGATCTCCGGACCCCACCGGTTTTGATTCTTCCCAAAGATCCTACCCAGTTGTGCCAGGCGCTATCTTAGTCATCAATATGCCCGAAGAATCAACCATTTTTTTTGCCCCATCTCCTCTCCTCCTCCCTGTTGGTTTTGGCCCTCCCTTTCTGATGTGCCACGGGGGCTGGGCTTCAAACCGTTTCTTGGGTGGTCGGTTTTTCTCTCTTTGCTCTGTTTGTTCTCGGAAATGGATGGCCCTGTTAGAAAGGAGCAGGCCGGGGTCGACTCTTTTCCTTCTGTGATTCTGACTTTGAAAATCTCCCGCATCCCCTCTATCCTGGCGAGTCTCTATTGTTTTTGGAGGTGTTCCCCTTATGCACTCTTTCTGACTTGCTCGGATTTTTTTTTCCCTCGTGCTTTCGGCAATGTCGTCGGGTAAGCGCTATCGGTCCTCCGGAAAGACAATTATCAGACTCCCGCATGTTTTTCTCGCGGTTTCCTTTCCTCCCCTGCTTTTCTTTTTTCGTTTCAGAGTCGGTGGGTTTTCCCGCTCGTAACGAACCGGTTTGGTTCAACGCTTTGACGGCACCCACTGGCTGTTTTCTAACTTTTGCTCTCGTCTTTTGTGTTTTTCTTCGGCCCCCGTCTACGCGGTCGTTGTGGGCGCGAAGTAATTTTGACCATCTCATCTTTGAATGCTCTCCCAGAACTTATACGATGCTCTTCGCGCTATCTCTCTCCCAGGTAGTCTGGAGAGGAAGAGAGGATCGATGGGATCTCTCCTTTGTCATTTACTGTTTTTTGTCTGTGCCTTCCCTAACCCTGGTTTTGATTCACCCCCCCCCCCCCCCCCAACCCCCCAACAACCCCCCCCCCCCCCAACCCCACCTTTTTCAAAAAACAACCCAAAAACACCCCCCAAAAACACACCCAACCCCCCCTCCCCCCCCCAACACCCCCCCCCCCCCCACACCCCCAACAACAAAAGAACTCGCGGTGTTATTCGAGTTGCCTTTCGCGTCCTTTCTCCCTGTATACTTCTTTCGTAACTCTTCGTCTGCTGGATGGTTCCCCCTAACGGAGGATTCTCTCGTGTTCGGGACGGATTGACGATGCCTGCTTGTTTTTTTGTTTTTTTCATGCGGGTCTTTCGGAGCGGCTGTTGTCCCGAGTGTTTGCGGGTCACTTTGTAAAGCGTGGGCGGATCCCTCTTTTTGAATTAACTACTTTCTTTCTACCCTTTTTTTGTTTTGCAGGAGCTCTCGGTTCGATTAAGCATTACGACCGTCCCCTTTTGTCCCCATTCGATACCCCCTCCCCTGGCATTCCCCTTCTCCCTGACCCCCGGCGAGACCTAAGTCCTCTGATCCCTCTCAGCCCAGAAGAGCACATCATAAAGGACATTCCTTTTTACCAGGCCATTGTCGCACCCTCTTTTTCTCGTATCTCTTCCGAAAAGCGTCAGTAAAAGAGAGCATTCTGCTCCCCTTCTTCCCCCCCGAGAAGGAACAAGTTTCCATTTCCAGCGACCACGCCCCAATCCTCCAGTAAGACCCCCTAATGCCCGTTCGCCACCTCCATCCGCCCTCTCTGCCCTCCGCTCCCCCCCGACTCAGTTCTATCTCGCCGACCTCGCGCCCCCCGTTCAGCGGCCCACTCCCATCGGCCCCGCCGGAACTTCTTCCGCGGCGTAGTCCCACCAGTGCCATTGTCCGCACTCCTTTTTTGCCCACCAGTGACGGAAACTTCTGCATGAGCCAATCCTACCTGCTTTGGCAGGGGCGGGATGCAGCCCTGAACCGGCATTCCCAAACTTTCTGAGGTGTCAGCAGGCAAATCGTTTTTCCCAAATTACCAGACCCCCCATAGCAGGAGTCCGGAAGAAAAGCGTGGCCGGCCCCCCTTTGAAAAGCAGCTGCGATGATGAACATCGATGCTATTTCATGCCGTAGCGACCCGCGTCCATAAGCACTTTGCCGAAAAGCAGTTTTTTCCCCAGCGATCCTAAACCTTTTGGTTTTAAACCGGACCCCACCTAAGCGAAAATAGCTCATTGGTTTTTCTGGAGACCTCACTTTATCCCATTTTCCCAGCCCCCCCTCTCAGCGCCAACTCCCCCTTGCTTCAAGCTTGGCACCCTCCCGGGCCCGAACTGCTACCGCGACCCGTCCCTCCCGACCGGTTTTTTCTCCCAGCCGTCTCCGCATTTTTCTCGCCCCTCTTTCCCCCGCCGGCGGTTCGGACGTGACCCCCTGCTGGCCAGCAGCATCTTGGTGGTGCTGTTTTTTTTTCCGCAATCTCCTCCCTCCCCCAACCGGTGAGTGGTTTAGCGTCGGGCACCCCCAATCCCTTTTAGCCTCTTTTGTCGGTTTTTTAATTTCTCTGGATTAAACGATCTCCTTTATCTCTTCCGGCGTTCAGCTCTTTGTCTATTCTCTTTGAAGCTTTTTCTCCCCGAGTTGACCCCCTTCCCGGGACTTTTCACTTTCCCTTTCGGGGTGTAAGGAGAGTTCTTCTTAAACCCAGTCGGTTAGAGCTTCTTTTCCTGGTTTCCGGTTTCCGTATTCTCTGTGTGTCTTTAGGGTCCCCCCAATTCCCGAGAGCGTTCCCCAAGAACGCTTAGAACCTAGACTCCAGCCTCCGTCTTTTTAGCAGTAATGGCCCTTTTCATCCCCAAATATAGTTGACTGCACCCGCTTTCCTCACTCTTGCTTGGGGTGTTATTGTCCGCTTCCGGAATACTGCCCCCTTTTTGGCCTTTAAGTCCTCTTCGAGATCCGGTCGGATCCGAGGTGTTCTTCGGAAAAGCGACTCCCGGGGCGTGATTCAGTTTTCCACTGACCTGGTGGACTGTGGTGGAACCTGTTTTCCGTCCAGCTCCTCCCCTTCCCTGCTATTCCCCCCTCCGGGACGCCCTCCTTTCTTGCGGCAGCCGCTATCAGTTTCTAGGCAAAGATGCGTAAGGCGGCGGCAGAACCCTTTTTCTTCTTTTCCTAGAGGTGTCTGGCCGGTCTGCCGGGGTTTACGCGCCCCCCCCGGCTGACACAGTGAGAGCCATCCGGGATAGGTTTCCAGCGGTGGGGAGGGCTTCATGTGACGCACAAGGAAAAAACTCTTTAGATTTCCTCTTCAGCGCCCGTCAAATACACCCACTTTTTCCTCCTCCATCAGGCCCGTCCCCCGCTCGCTGGGCGCCTTTTTCCCCTCCCGATCCCCTTCTTTTAGCTTGGCCTCAAAATTCGCCTGTTAAAATGGGCCTTCCCGACTGTCCCTCGCATGGTCAAGAACTCCCACATGCCGCGCCTCCGCTGACCTCCCCCTTCCGAGGCCCCCCCGGTTTGCGGCTTGCCAAATTGCGCGGGAGTGGTTTTTAACTCTCCTCCCTGGACCCGTTTGACCGGTCCCTCCGTTTTTTGCACTTATTTCTTTGATTTGGCTTTTGGCATTTTGCCTCGTCACGAGTCCCTTCTCTGCTTGACTTCCCGTTCCCACTCCTCCAGTCTTTAACGCCATTCCCTTCTTTTCATCGTGACTCTCCAAGAAAGAAATCTGTGAGGTAGTTTCCACAGCCTACGTAGTCCCCCCCTAGAAATGTTATCACCAAAGTAAGTCTAGACCAGATAACCTTGAAATCTTTTTTTAACTCATCCACGGAGGCTATGATGTCATCCTTGGTGACTGAGTAAAAGTTTTTCATCATAATCTTTTCCCCACACTTGGAAGCTTACCTTTGGAAAACGTCGTGAACTCGGGTGCACTTTAAGGCCGAGTCTTCGCAACTGCCCCCCGCGGGACTTTTTTTGGGTAAGTTTTTTTCTGTGGCAGTTAGCTTCGGGTGCCTCCGGGGCGGGTCCAGCTAGACTTTCTAGACGCCTCGTTCTGTTTCCCACGGAGTTGTGTACACCCCTCGACACTCCCCACCCTTTTTTGACTGAGTTTCCTTTTTCAGGCCGTCCCCTCGTGGATAGCACCCCTTCATTCTTACCCCCCCGGGACCACGGGCCGCCCAAGGGCGTGGTCCCCCCGAAACTTTTCCAGCCCTCCTTCCGCAAGCTTCATCTAGAACTGACACAAGTGATATTTTCCTTTGCGACCCCTCGGTTTTTTTCTCTCGCTTCTGACCCTTTCTAGCCTAGCGGACTTTTCAGCATTCTGTGGTGCTCTTTTGGCACCCTGCTTGTTTCCCCCTCCCTGGAAGGGCCTTTTTTTTTCCTGCATTGTAGCTTATTTTGTGTGAAACGATTTTCCTGCCACCTCTACTTCGTCTAATCCCGGCCTTTCGATCGATCCTTGTGTAACTCCCTCAGTCTTGTGAAATCTTTTTTTTTTGCTATACTGCAGACGTGCGTCCCCTGTGTTTAGGGGTCGCCCGGAGTCACCCGCTATTCCTCGCATCCTCTTCGGCTTTTCCTTCCCCAGGTGCACTCTGGCGGCTTGTTTTAGAGATCTGAAAAAGGTGTGGAAAAGAGACTAAGAGGTGTCCAACCCTTAATTCTTTCCCCTACGCTCCCCCCAGTGTTTCCTAGATGAGCCTAGCAATTGCAGGAAAAGTCGCAGTTTTTTTACCTTTCGCACTCTCCATACCGCTCTTTTTTGTTGCCTATTGCCCTTTTTAGGATGTTTATCCGTGAGTCCCGTTTTAGATGAACGAATCTGCACTAGTTGGTTTCGGATTCCTCGTTCTTATTGGTCTCCGCACTCATCGTGACGCTCCTAATTCCCCCCCCGGGGAACCCCCCTTTACTCCTACCAGAGATAACACACGGAAGTCACTGTCCGACCCCTCTCACTTCACCCTTTCAGCTGCTTATCCATGGGATCTTCCCTTCACTTTCTGTTCATAGACAGATTTCAGAAAGGTATTGTCTGAACTGCCTGTGTGGTTGCTACTCTCCCGTAGGATCTTTTTTTTCTTCCAAACCCCTTCACAGAGATCTTTTAGGTGAGGTTTGATAGGGCGCCCATTCTACCTTTTCAGGCTTATTTTTGATGAACTCTCGTTCCATGAAGAATGTTCCGTCTTATGGACGATGGCGCTTTTCTTTTCATCTTTTGGAGCCTCAAAACTTTCCCTCAAGAACCCCTCCTCCTGATGCGACCCTTCCCTTAGTATAAGGGAGAGGTTGCAGCTCCAATCGAAACCTTGATGCAAGAAGATCCCCCTTTTTGTCTGTAAGCCTCCTGGATGATACTCTCCTATACCAGACGCGATGCCCTGGTTAGAAACTTGTCAGTGACTTGGTGTTTTCCTCCGCCATGACCAAGTTTTGGCACGCACCGGTCCGCAGGACCTTTCCGCTGGCGTCTTCAGTCTCGCTTTTGCTCACGGCCCCCCCCCCGATGTTGCCTGGGCCTTTCGCAGAGTTCCCGGTTTCCGCCATAGTCACCTCAGATTTCTTACGGCGCGGCCTCACCCCTTCCTTTTCCCTCCTTTGGCGATCTTCCCCTCCCCCAGCTGGGCAAAGAATTTGGGCGGCGTTCACCCATTCCCAGGCTGGAACCTCGACCCGTCTGCTTTTTCTCGATGGTCCGTTTCTACTTCTTCGCTTGCACAGTCTCCCCCCTTTATTTTTTTGCACTGCACCTCCCCTCGCCCCCTCGACCCTAAGGTTTTGTCTGATACGCCGCCCCACTGGACGCGTCTTCCATTCTTTCTGGTACTTCCCCCCCTGCATTCCCCCCCCCCTTCCCCCCCCCCCCCCCCCCCCCCCCCCCCCCCCCCCCCCCCCCCCCCCCCCCCCCCCCCCCCCCCCCCCCCCCCCCCCCCCCCACCCCCCCCCCACCCCCCCCCCCCCCCCCCCCCCCCCCCCCCCCCCCCCCCCCCCCCCCCCCCCCCCCCCCCCCCCCCCCCCCCCCCCCCCCCCCCCCTCGCCCGCCCCCCCCCCCCCCCCCCCCGCCCCACCCCCCCCCCCCCCCCCCCCCCCCCCCCCCCACCCCTTTGTTCCATTTTACGACCTCCAACCGTATGAGTCACAAAACGACCGTCGCGACGCGGGCGATCACGTCTGACTCGGTTCCTCAACCCTTCTCTCCACTTTCTTTTTCTTGCACCCCAACGCATACACCCACCGTTTTAGTCGGTTAGATGCGGTCGCTCCATCATCTGCGCCCGTTTCCACCCATCTGCTGCTGTTGAATTCTTTTTTTTCCTTCTCAGTCCCTTTTTTTTTGACTTATGGATTTTCGGAGAGCGGTTGATGGGAGACTGTTTGTCTGTGGGGCCCCCCCCATAGAAGGTATAGACTTTTTCAGAGATTTTTTTTTTGATGGACTTCTGGGTACACCTTATAGTAAGGTCTCGGAGTTCCGTTCCTTTTCCTGTTTTCCGATGATCCCTTTTGAGAACCTCATGGATTCTCTTCTAGGTGTTCCCCAATTTGGCCACCCCCTTGATGATTTTTCCGCCTAGTCGAGATTTTGAAGAGATTTGTCTTGAACATCCGGATTAACCTTTTATTTTCCTTTCTCCCTTCACCTTATTCAGAACTTTCAGTGTTTCTCAGTGTGTGTTTCAGAAACCTTTCTTGACGCACGCTTGGATTTTTGGGGTGTCTCAGAGCAAGTCTTCATGTCCTTACCGACAGAAAACTTGCGTTGGCGTGCGCTGCTCTTTTCGGACACCGCATGGATTTCCCCCACGTTCTCACCTGTGCTAGAATTCTTTTCTTTGAAATAGTGGCGGCCCCGCGATGAAGCTTTTTTTGCTACCAAGTCTTTATTTGACCCCTCTATGACCTCCCCCGGGAGATGACCTCGTATCTCCTAGGAAATTAGGTATTGGAGGGACTATCCAGGCGCGTCCTGGGTGATTTTTTCCCCCCGTGTTCCTTGGATTAATGCGGCGCTTTTGACTTGTTGCCAGGAAAGTTTTACTGTTTCCGATCATGGGCGTTGATTTCTCTCAGATTATAGACGGTGTTCATTCTATGGTCGCTTTGACCCCTTTCCCCTTTCTTCATACTTTTAGCCTTTTTTTGAACCCTTGATCACGACGGTAGATCTCGCTGGATTATGCGGATTTGGTTTGTCCTTGAGGGGGTACTGAAGGCCGGCATTCCTTGTTCTAGATTTCCTTTATTCTTTGTCTGCTAACTTCCTCCTGAAACCGATCATATCTTTTTTATTCCTCCTTTTTGTTCTGAGAGCGGTTGCTTTCCGAGTCTTAACCGCTCCCCGCGATAATCCACCTCCCTCCCCATTTCAAAGGAAACGACACGCGGAACCCTTCCAAACACCTCTCCCTCACGGACCCAGCGCACGAAGGCAAGACCCTATGCCCTATCGAGAAAGCAGGGTAAGGGCCTTAGTCGTCTTCTCATCCTACGGTGATGTGATCAGGAGGAAACCATAACCTCTAAGTCACCCCTCGGATTCTCCCACGCAAAAAGCCACCCACCCTATATGATTCTATCCCCACCTTGTGGTTGACCCACTGACCATCATCCCACATCTAAGGCCGACCTATTACAAACCTCTTTTCCCCCTTCGAATTAGGCAGTACCCGAAAGCTCACCTTCGTAGAAGATATCTCTGGTGCATTCCATGATTCTTTCCATACTTACCGAGCCAAGGAAATCTACCAAGATGGAAACATCGTACTTCTGAGTATTTTAACTTCCCCCATATTCCACTGTTCCCCGTGGGGGTCCTCTGCCACAAACAGAACAGTAGACCTCAAGTTCATCTTACCAGACAGTTCCTTTTTTCCCGGTCGAAACCTTCCCTCCACCTGGTCGGGGGGCGAGCACTTGCAGCGTGCAGCCCCACCCCTTCCTACCTTCGCTCAGGTCCGAAATTGATGCTCACAACGGCGTTTTGTCCAGTTTTTTCAGGTCCTATTTTCGGCAAGAGAGGCGAAGAGTTTGACCCTCCATTTGAACAATTATGGACAAAAGAGAGCGAGGAAACCCAGATCTTTTGGGTTCATCCCCTTCGAAACCTCTCTGACCCTAGAGAAGCAATTTGGCTAGGAGAAACTGTATTCGGGTAGCCCCTGAGGGCCAAAACCGAAGACGTAAGGAGAAAGAAAGTAAGCGGCCCGCTAAGATCGTCCGGCCACGGCACTACGTCCCTGCGAAAATTGAATTTCGCCCGAACAATAAACGTCTCCAAAATCCGACCGAAACGTGTGGGAACACTTGCAGGCTTCTCTTAACTCCTTGACCCACAGTTTTTGGCACTGTCCTTTTCCGAGGTTCCTCCCCACTCAGTGTGTTACCATGTGGGTGACGTGCGGTGACGTCAGGATATTCTCCCGCTCTACGCACTTCCCCATTGTTGACGTTGTGTTTCTTCACACCCCCTTTGTTCTCGTGCCGGTTTCGGCGCGGGGCTTTTCTCATTCTTCCGCTTCGCTTCCTTAATTAAAGATTCTTTTGGTGATGATGTTTTTCATTTATTGGACCGAGTAGCACCGAGTTGCACCCTATCATTTTTCTTGATTCTTTTTTTGCGTATCCCTTCGTCTTGGTCTTTTCGCTGGAGTCTTGCCGGCGCCTTTCTAGGATAGTCTTTTGGTCCCCAAATTGTCCCGCGCTGTGCTCAATTTCGTAGTTTTTTTTTTTCTGCCCTCTCCGGGTCTCCTCTTTCATGGCCTTTTTTAAACCGAAAAGAAATTCGTTGCCCATCTTTTCCCCATTCCCCTTCCTTTAGCCCCCTGACAGTTTTGGTTTCCTGTTTGGTAGACCAGAGCTGCCGCTACTCTGTACCCTTCCCATTTCTACAGAACTTTCGTCCTGCCATGTCGGGTACGCCCAGCAGCGCCCCCCAGGAACCTCCTCTTGTTTGCTGTTGCGTCCGTGCGGCCATGTCCAGGGCGGCACGGCTCTTCAAGACCTCCCCTTGGACCAGAAGCGTGACGTAAGAATGTGTCACTAAGCCTCCCAGGTGTCGAGACAGCTTTTAGAGAGGGAAAGACACCAATGTCGTATTTCGGAGCAGGACTGAGAGGGTGTCCACGGGAGCGTTTTTTTTACTCATACCTTTGACCTTACCAAGCCTCTTAATCGTTTCCTTTTCTGCCCTCCCGTACGGTGGCCGGGTACGCTTCTCCACAGCAACAAAGAAGAGTTCCTAGACCGCATCGCTCTCCGTCCAGCCGAAGGCACGAAAAAAAAGAGAGTTGACTCTTCCCCAATCTTAAGTCCAAACGCCGAGAGGCGGTAGTCTTGATCCCCCCAAACCTTCCCACAGAGAAATGATGCTTTGGAGAATGTGTCTCCTTGAAAGTCAATTAGTGATGATCCCCCCCACCCCCCTTGCTTGAGTATGCCAAGCATCAGCCCCCCCACGACTACCAGTTAACCTTGAAAGTCTTCCTTAAAGCTCTGGACTGAAGCGCGGAACACCCGTCGTTTTTCTGCGGCGGGGTCATTCGCTTGTGGATCTCGGACAAAGTGTAGAACCATCCTTAGCCGGGTGCGGGATGATTCACTAGCCTGTTTTAAGTCTGTGCCCTTTGCACGTCCTTTTTCGGAGTGAGGTTCCTCGAACTCACGCCCGAGGTTCTTTTCTTGTTGTGCTACTCCAATACCCCGATGTTCCTAGTCCAGCTCCTCGTCCGCACCCCCTACCACACAACTTTCGGAAAAATTCTTTTGAGCTTACACGCTGCGTGGATCGGCGCATTAGTCGATTTCCTAGTTCCGAGGGGGAGCGAGAGCGATTTTAAAGTTGTCCTTAGGATATAAAACGGAGTAATTTCCATGGGCTGTTCAATCCCTTTTTCCAGCGGAACACCATCCTCTCTTCAACGAGACAGTTTGTTGAGAAGATAGACAAGGTCCGCAACTTACCTTTTTGTGGGTTTTCGTAGGTCCCCTTTCCCCGTGATCGAGATGGTTATAGCGGTGCTGGCTTTTAGAGAATTTCCCATTTTTTCCGTCTCCCCTCCGGTTCAATACTTATTTCACAAGATTATGGAAACCTTAGGCCCTCGATCGTACCTACCCCATACGACCTCGGCTTCTGGAAGTCTTTGGTCAGCACACGTCGTCCCCCATTTCCCAAATCCGTGTTTTTTCGTGATTCCCAATGCTCACAAGTGTGTCCCATGGACTCACAAAACTCCCCTTTCCCCTCTCCCCCCGTGACCCCCTCCATCCTTTTGTTGTGAGCGAGCTAACTGGTACTGAGCTCTGACCCCCCTCGGTCCGTTCTGTGACTTATATTAGGCGCCCTCATCCGGTTGTAGGGGTGCGTGGTACCGCAGAACAAGCCGGGGAAGGAGGCCTCGTGTATGTTCTCACTCGGGGTTTCTCTACTGAGGGGGGCAAATGCGGAAAGGACACGATAAAATTCACTCTTCCCCCCGAAAGCCTCCCCTCCGCTACCGACAGGTCATACACACACGACCGACTCTTTGTCTCCCCTGAGGCCCCGGTGATCCCACCCCCCTCACGACGAGAAGTGGGGCTCGACAGATCATCACTGACAGGTGATGGCGGTCACCTGCAGACCCTCCCCGAATTACCCTACACCCGGGCCCCGTCTATCCTTCAAGACCTCGGGAAAATTCAGCAGAAACCGAGGAGCAACCCCTACCTCTCGCCCCTCCGTTCACACTAACATTAGTACCCCTCGCAGACCCTCCACTACAGACGGACACCGTGCACTGGGAGGCCAGACATGATCCCCCCGGAGGAGATGGTGTTGGACGCGATACACCGCCGTTTGCCAACCTCTCTGCTTCCAGACAGAGTTGGTTTCCCCCAAATTTTCACTGGGTCTCAATGTAGGAATCTTTTTGTTATTCACGATCAAGGGTAGAACGTATGAGCAAAGAAACCCCAGGTGCCAGCTTTGGTCTTTATGACAACCGTTACAGTACAAGAAAGGTGCCTCCTCGGTTGGTTGATCTCCCTGGTGGAGGGGGATACGGTTCGGAGACTTCCTAGCCATCTATCTCCTCGTTTTTTTAGGCCTTCGGTCTCCAATGTCTGCGTAGCAGTGGATTATGTGCCAGTTCCCCATCAGAAAGTTCTTTTCCGATTTAATTATTCATCCACTTAACCCTTCACGCCCCCTGCGAAGTGATAAAGGTTGTCACGTTGTCCCCGGCCTCTCCACAATTCAACTTGTCACGCGTGACCTGGCAGACTCTTCCGACATTTTCCTGACCTGAGAATGCCCGGTTTCTCCAGTCAGAAATCGACAGAAGTCCCGTGGGAATCCGTTGGCTCCCACTTATCTTTCCTCGCTTGGTGAGGTTTTTTCTCTGCGAAACGGCAGAACATCCTAGAGGTGCTCTCCGTGTCATTTTCTGCCTCGAGGTTGATGCAGTGTCGAGTTGGCGAGATGTCTGAGAATACACTGCTCTTTTTTTTTTCTAGAACTTTTCTGAACCTTAAAGAAGTAAGAACGTCCGGATGAGCTCGGCTTGGAAGGTTTTCTTTCGTAACCCCAGGACCGACCTCGGGAGTCAGAAGAGCGTTGGGCCGGGTTTCTTCCAGCAGCATCTCTAATGGTTTCCCCCATTTTCCTCAGGAGTCTCTGGTCGGTCCGAAGCTAAGTTCCCTTCTGGATCCAATTCTTTTTTGGGGTTTTTGGCTACCTCTGGGCCCAGCCAAGCGTGGCGGCTTTAGGTCGCTGAGGCGCTGTTCTTTTCCCTTCGCCCGCTTTTTTTGGATTTTGTGAAGCCCCTTAAAAACGCTCGGCACATGCTTCGTTCCCGCTTACCACTTTCCGTCCCTGTATGTATTCTTCAAAGGATTTTCCGAATTTTTTTTTTTTAAAACTTTCTACTGGAACTCTGCCTTCCTCTTCGTTTGCATGAATGTCCGCGCCTTTAGGTTCGCGTTTCCCCCCTGCGGACCTGATCCTTGATCCCCTCACCTTCCCAAGTCTCTCCTGTGGAGAACTCCGACCCGAATGGGTCTTTAACGAGAATACCCCAGACCCAAAGGTCACCCCCGACGTATCCGTTCAACGCCCTTTTCTCACCGGTCCCTCCGTTCCCCCCCCCTTGTCAACACCGTCGGACACGATTCTATTCCCGCCCTCCGCATTTTTTTCCCTGCGCTGGGTCCCCACCCCCCCCCCCCCCCCCCCCCACAAAACCGAAATAGGACCCCTTTTGCGCTCGTTCCCTTCTCTGGGTCCCCGACAAGCGCACCCTCACTTGTGAAAGGCGGTAGCTTGAGAGTATTTCCCCTAACCCCCCCATGCTTTCACTCACCCCCCATATCTTTTGCATACCTTCTGGGTGGAAATGCTATTTGCCGCATCAACTGTCTATGAAAGCCTGTGTTTCCCCCCCACGGTTTGAGGGCTGTAGGTCTTCGCCTGGGACACCGGTCGCTGGTTTCCTCCTTTTCTTCTGGCCCAGGATCAGCAAGGTAGCAGTGATGGACGCTCTGTTCCTTGCTCCTGCTTTTCCCCTGTATTCGGTAGAACCCCATCAATCAGCGAGGAGACCCCAGTTTTTGGTTTGATTGTCCTGATAGCACACCTATGGAGCCGTTTTCGCGCTTTGTAGCTTTTACTTTGAATTCCTCGCCCTTCCCGGCAAGCAAGGATGATCTTCCCGCCGCGTTCCCGTTTTTTTGCTCTTCCCCAGGGTGGGAGCCGCCCCCAGTTTGTCCGCCCTTTAGGTTTTTTCAGCGGTGGGAGGGGGGGTGCTCTTGAAAAGGGGATGGGCAAGGTGTGACAATTTCCGCCCAATGGTGGATTGCCGTTCTTGGTTCACCCCTTTCAAACACTGTAGCCCTCTGCGTACCCCTCCGTTTAGGCTGGCGCTGCTACTTTCCTGTGGTGGGAAGCCTGCTCGGTCTCGATTCATTTGGTGCTCCGACGGCTGAAACTTCAGGCCTTGGGCCGTTCTTGCTGCTTTTCTCATGCACTCGCAGCCTATCTATCCGGATACGGAAGGTGCTAGGGCGGAAGATCGATTAACGGCTCTTGGCCGGCGGGATGTTGGAAATTACCTCGGACCCACTGTTCGATTTTGGTGCGGGCTGCCCTTAACTTGGAATTGTTGCTTTGACGCGGTTTGGGTTCTTCGGCCGATCTTGAGAGGTGACCCCCCCCCTGACGGGGTCCCGCCCAGGTTCCAGAAGGGTTGAATGACTGGGACCCCAATGTACCTTGACCCGATGTATCATGTGAGTAGGATCCGCGTCTTGAATCCCTGGTTATTGGACTCTGATCACCCCCCCCCCACGTTCGTTTCTGTCCCCTTGTATATCTTGTCAGCCTTTTCCCCCTTGCAGACACCAGTCTACGACACCCCCTCCTCTCCCCCTTCTGTTTTCTTGATATAATTTGGCTCATTTTTTTGCGACCCCGGTGGCGTCCCCCCAAAGGTACGACGATTAATCCAACCGATTCCGGACCCAGTTAGCCTATGCCCGAAGGCAAATGGCCTTTGCTCCCTTTTCCAAAGGGTCGGAAATCCTTACCCCATTCCCCCCTCTGAGCCGCTCCCTGCGTGTTTTTGAATCAGTAAAATCCCGGCGCCCCCGTTTTTTCCTGATTTTCAGTGGGGGGTGTCCCCTTTAGTCTGGTCCCCGCGGCTTCTGAGAAAGCAACCCCGGATATGATTTTTCCAGACTCAGCCCCAACCCTCCCGCCGGGTCAAGGAAGGGTGAAAAGAAAATCGTGATCCCACGCAAGATATTTGAAATGGCAGACACAGATGCAGTTCCCCTTTTTTCTCGGGCCGGCCCGCCAGCGCCCCGCCGTCTGCTCACCCGATCTCTCATTCTCGAGTTTCGGCAACCTCTCTGAAATGTGCCTTTTCGGCGGGTAGGCCCCCACGACCCCCGCTTCCCCTTAGCCCTCCAACCGTCCCCCCCGAGCGACAGTAGCAGCGCAGCCAGAAACTTGCGCATTCTCCCCCCTGCCCCCTTTCTGTGAATTGTAGGACCATCCCCCCCACTGGGAGTGCAGCAGTGAGTGGAAAAGACAGAGGTTTTCGCTCCCCCTGACGCCAGCTAATGACGGCGCAGTCTTAATTCCGGTGGCTTGCGCACACGTGACCATTCCGGAAAATACCTCCCTGTATCCGTCTTCCTAGGACGCCGGGAGGACGTAAAGCTTACAGGGACCTCCTCTCCCCCATATTCGAGGACGGTGGCCAGGATGGCCCCCCGCTTCGCCACACCTCTCTTCCGGAGGGAAGCAGAAGGTTCATCGAGGTATCCAGTCTTGACCTCCCCCCTAATAGACCAGAAAGATGACTTTCAGCCCCTTTCCCCTCTTTCCGGGTTTTTAAAGAATGGAACACTGATAAACCCACGAAAAACGAACTGCAAAGGTTTTGTTCCCCCCCCCAATATTTGCACTTCACCTTTTTTTTCAAGCTTCACAGTCTGCGGGTTGCGGACGTTTTATCTTGCTGGCTCTATCTGTTTTTTGCAAGTCTTCTTCCTCCTTTAGGGTGCCTTCTGCTATCCCCCGGGGAGGGTAGCGGGAGTTGCAACAGCCCAAAACACCCATGCAATTTTTTATCTTCGCCTGACTTTTCTTCAGGTAGGTTTAGGCAGATGCCCCGGGAGTAGTACAGATCACCCACTTTCCGTCGAGACCGCCCGTACCTGTGTTGATCTCCGGCCCTTACGGCGTGGATGTCTGGGCTACTTTTTCCCTCCTATGTCCCCTTCATGTCCCAAGCTTTTTCGTGTACGGCGCGTATCAGCCCGAACCATTTTCACGGTTTCTCTTGGGATATGACCCATGCGCCCTTTGGGCGCCCGGCAGGCCCTGTTTTCTTCGTATTCCCCCACCGTGATCAGGTCGCTCTTCACCCCCGCCCCCCGATAGTGCCCCTTTCATCTAAGCGAGGGGATCCCATGGGCCATGGTAACCCTCCACCCTTGTTTTCCTCTTCCCCTACCCGCCAGCTTTTTTTTCAAAGTTGCGGTCGATAGGACCCCTAACCAACCTATTTATGAACTAGATAGAAACACCACGCCTACCCCCTCACGCGTGAAAACGAGGAGGCAGTACAAAACAAGGGTCGCGGAGGGTTTCTACGTGTCCAGTCTCCCGTCATGAACAACGGACTTCTTTTTTTTGATCCCTTTTTCGTGCTCTGATAGAACCTTGGAGAAGAAAGGACTGTCTTAGGATGAAGGAGGAGGCAGCCCCAGCCCCATCTTTGGGCACAAAGTGCGGACAGTTGAAACGGGAAGTATGTCTCCTGGTCCTCCTTCCTCTCATCGGGCGTGGCAGCCGTAGCTGTGATATCCACACGCTGACTTTCTTCCGAGACTAATCGAGAGCCCCAATGGCGCGTACAACGCGCACGATTCCGGAGATTCTACTCGACCCCCCCAGCCAGTCAGTGACAGGATCGTTTATAAACTCTACATCCCACCCCCCCCACTCGCTGGGCTCTCGGCGACCTCGTTCCTCCGAGCCAGCCTCGCCTCACCCCACCCCACTCCTCTCCCTCTCCCTACACATCTCGCTTACCAACGTGCACTCGATCCTTCATAAACAAAGTCTAAGCACCGACCTCCATCTCCCGCTTCCTTAGATTACCCGCTTGGCACCGTACGGGTACGTCGCCGCGGGGGGATCCATAGACGCCGAGAAACAATAACAAACCCTCTGTCACTTCCCCGCCCTTATCCGATCGTAGACTTCCATCTCATGCTTCCGCAACGCCCTCCGAATCCCCCCCCCAGTCTATAACAAACCTTCTTTCCTCGCCCGATCCCTCCTTTCTCCGTTCTCATGCCCCCCCTCCCCGTTTGAACATTACCCCCCCAACTCCGACTAGCCCCAGTACCCATTCCACCTACCCCCACCCCAACTCATAAAGAATAGTTTTCGCTCCCACACGCTCAACAGACCTATTGCCACCATCCCACCATTGCGCGCATGCGGACCGCTCTTGATACTCCCACCGACCCTCCACCCCCGTCTTCACATCCCTGTGTTATTCCGCAATTCATCGCATCCCTTTCGGTGCTTCGTGACCTCCCACCCCCCCTCCTCCACCACCTCTCAGATCCACATCAAGCTCCCTAGTCACCACCAGACAAATAACTTCAAACAATCTATACCTAGCACTTTTTTTTTTATAACTTCTTCACAAGTTCCCCCACCCAGGATACGACCCGCGCCGTCTCTGTAGTGCAGCTCCAGCCACAATTGTTCCGAGAGGTCCCATCGACGTCAGTGTGGAGAGGCTTCGACGCCCAAATTGTAATTGACGAGCTGGGCCAGCCCACCTTGCGAGTGAGCGCCGCTTGAACCTTGTTTTCTTTCGTCTTCTTTAGACCCCCTTGCGCTTTTTTCACCGCCGCATGGGTCCCAAGGGACACTGTTTACCGCCGCCGTGCTCTTCCTTTCCCATTATTCTGCCCCCCCTTGTCTCTCTCGTCAACGATCAGTTTCGGCGTGCTCCTCTTTTTTCAGACGCACTAGTATTTCAGAGCAGCCCCCAGAACGCTGTGAGTTTTTACAGAGACCTTACCCGTACTCTTCCCCCTATAGCTCCCTTTTTTTTTAGGTAAACATGGCTGGCGTTTCGGGACGACGGTAATTGAATCCACGCGCTTTCCCCTTTTTGCGTGCGTCGCACGTACGCGATCAGGTCCCACAAAACGGCCCTCCACCTTTTTTTCTTTCTCTTTTGTCCACCCGCTACAACCCCCTCCGCCCTGTGGGAGCAGCCGCATGTGTCCCCTCGTCTCAACCCCCCAATTCGCTTTCGCAGATTCTTCGGATGGTGATCGCGTTGCTGGAAGCAACTGTGACCCCCGTTCCTCTGTTCCTCCCTGTCTTCCGGCGGGCCCTCTCGTTTCTGGACACCGGTCTACAGATCCGCCTATATTCCCAAGATCATTTCCTCTTTTCTTTCTTCTTTCACAGCGTGCCCATTCATATACCCCCGGGACCACCGGCTTGCGCCCTCGTGCTCACCCCCCGTCCCTTTGCCCGTCCCCCCGACCCTCCGTCCGCGATCAAGGAC
>Ga0179593_1320592_pt1 | contig 18124 bp, 17 predicted proteins | sample CZODoug2_1_08_16_FD_185931 | JGI IMG/M metagenome (GOLD analysis project Ga0179593, IMG submission 185931) | Vadose zone soil fungal communities from Angelo Coast Range Reserve, California, USA - CZODoug2_1_08_16fungal (PacBio error correction) | ecosystem: Environmental > Terrestrial > Soil >... | reverse complement strand
CCAGTAAATGAAGGTTTTACATTAACCTCAACTCTCCGTCCTTCCGTTGAATTCATTTTTCTGCTGATTCTCCCCCCTTTCTCAATTCTGCACCTCTCACCCCAAGGACTCCCCCTGCGCTTCCTTGTTGTTCCCTGATCTGACCATTTTGTCCAGTTCCGCTTCCGCGTCGCCGCCGGCCTTTTCCCTTGAGCGTTAGAAAAGAACTCTCTTCGCACGATCCCGCTCTCCCTCACCCCTCTCCATTCCTTGACCGTGTTTTCGCCAACATATTTTTTATTTCGTCTTACCTGTATTGCAACGGTCCCTCCACACCTAAGCTTCCGAACCACCGGGACCACCGCAGTATGGATTCGAACCGTGTACTCGATTTTTCTGGACTTCCAAGTGTTCAGCACTTCATTTTCCTTAAAGAGTACACAGCTTGTATTCTGTGTGTCCTTCTCTTAAATCGGAACGGTCTTTTAACGGTCCGCGAGTCTCCTCTGCCAGACTCTGGTGTGTCATCCTGATCCTCCTTGTTACGAAATCCCCTTTACGAGCTTTTTTTCCAGGATTTTGGCCTCTCTCAGTGATTTTAGCCGGCCCTTTGAATCCTCCCGTCAACACTTCCCTCCATCGTATAGATGGCCAGGCATCTTGATAAGCCACCCCTTTCTTTCCCCCATAGCCGACCTCTGTCTAATTGGCACCTTCCTTTTCTTGAGTATCGTAGAAATCCTTACCTGCTGACTCCTGCCGTGGATTGCCCCTTGGTTCCTTGTGACGACACAGCGTGCGTCCTTTTTGCTTAGCCGACCCTTTTTCGCTTCGTGTCCATCTCTGTTGCAAAACGTTTGCGGTCCCCGTGTCCCCTGTGTGGCATCTCCCGGTCGTCCCTCCGTATCGTGGCACTTGACCTCTGGCACGAGGACTGTGTACCACAATCCCCGATTTTGGATAGGCCCCTTTTTTTTCCCCACGTTCCCTCACTCCTCTCTTTTCATACATTCCCATAGAGTTCGCCAAGCCGTCCGAAGTCCATTCCTTTCCCTCCCCCCGCTTGAGCTGCCTTTTAAGCGCCCCCTTCGAATAGTGCTAGGTCTTTGTAATTTCAACACAACCCACTCGTGATACCCCAAATGTCAACCCCGTTACACCTATATTTCACCATATTGCCTTTTTTCCATCGTTGCCCGGGATCCCGCCTTAGTACGGACTTTTTATTTTTCCCAATTATAATGTCTACCTACCCTTTTCCACCCAAAATAAGCACTGGTTTGGGGTTCTACCAATGTATCTTTTTCCGTACGGTCTCATGCCGGTCTCCCCACTTTTTTTTACATTTGGCACCCTTGGGTCCCCCCCATGGTAGGATAAAGACAGCGCGGATGTATGTTCCCGTGCTCTCAATCTTGCCCCAGCCTAACCTCAAGCTTCGCCCCCATCTGCGAGACCCCCAGGATCTCCGAGACGAACCGAATGTGACTCGTTCCCCTTCAAAGTTAGCGGGGTTTCTTTCCGCACGTTAATTCTGACAGTACCCCTCCCTTTGTTCTCCCCTGAAACGTCGGTATTTCCTTCATGGGGGTCCCTTGTTGAAGTATTCTTTAGGTTGGTCTCTGACTGAGTGCACATTCCCCAACCTGGGTTTCCAAGCAGTGTTAATTTGTTTTGGTGCCCTCTGTCAGCCTTCCAACACCCCTCTTCATACCTGCAAAAAACCTCCCCCGCGCCCGCCCCCACGCCCGACCCTTCCCGTCCTTGGGTTCTTCTTAGCCGTAAAGAGACCTTCATGACCCGCAAGTGTTGAGGCTGTCATTTCACCCCCCTTGACCCGCGCCCCCATTGATCTGGCCCGACTCGGACTGCCTTTATGAGATCGCCCTTCTACCTTTCTCTTGGTAACTTCGTCTTCTACTTCATTTTCCAATTTCTATGTTTGGACGCTTGACAATTGAGATCCTTGACGACCCCTCTGCTTTTCATAGTTTTTACTGAACCCCCCACCTTTCTACGGCCCATATGAACTTTAGAAATAGCCCCCCTTTCATGGTCCCCGCTATTCGTAGGGCAAATTTTCATTATTCCTTATATTCCTCATATAAGAAATGCGAATGGTCACCTCCAATCCTTTTCGCGTCCCCCCCTGGTTCTGTCTTCTCTTTTTAAGTCATTTTTCAAGTGATGGAGAATTCTCGGCGGGAGGGTTCCCCTCCCTTCTGCATGTTACATCCGCCTGGCGTATTTCTTTTTCCCCCCTTCTCTAGGGATATTCTTTTCGCTTGGCGTTGAACTCCTTGCCCCACTATTTCCTCGTGGCGGAACTGCTATTGTCAACACACTACCGTTGGGTGATGGTTTTTTCGTCCCCTCCCCGCCCTTCCGGCCCTGAAATTACAGTTATCGCGTATTTTTTTCCTCAGACTTCTCACTCTGTTCGTTTTTCGCACGAAAAACACCAGACCCCCCCCCCCCCCCCCCCCCCCCCCCCCCCCCAATTTGTTCGTTTCTCATTCTGTCTGACCTTTCATTTATCCACTCCAGGATCTGTTTCTAAGACGTCAGACCTCTCGACACTGTCGCCCTTTCTTCCTTTTTTTCCCCTGAGGCGCCGTCCTGATCCGGACCCCTCGACCCCTTCATCCTCCCTAAAAGCCGGCCTCCTAGGTCACATGAAAAAGTCTTGAGAAACTCTTTCTCCGTTCCCCCCCCTAGGAAAACCATTCGCGCTTTTCTCGAACTACCCCCACTAGTCTTGTCTTTTCCACCATCACCTTTTTAATTTTCCCGGCTCCGTATCTCGGTCCTTCATCGGCCTTTTCTAGGTTTGCCCCCACTCGTGATTTCCTTTGCTGTTCGATTCACTTCTTTTGTCGTGTTCAGATAATTTGGACAAGGGAAACCACTAGCAATGGTCACAACCTTGGTCTCTTGTGCACTTGGAGGAAGACTTTTGAGCAAGTACGGTGAAACTTGTACGGAGGCAAACCCACCACACACATTTCAATTCTAAAGTCCATCTGCTTGCACGTTTTTCTTTTCGATGGGCAGAGATCGCGCCCTCAGGTTTCTAGGCTTGGTCCTATATTAACCTCCTCCTTTTCCCCACGTGCGGAGCTTCCAAATCAGTGATCCTTTTTGCATCTTTTTTCAAGGTTTTTTGTTTTACTTCGGATCCCCCAGGCCCCCCCTTCTGCTAGAACCCCCCCACACAAACCGTGGGTACACCTCCTTTTTCCCCCGCCTATTTCCCACCTCTGGAATCCGGGTTCCATCCTCTTCCTCCCTTAAATCGATTCTCTTGAACATGTTCTTTAGAGGTGTTGTTGTCCTTACCGAAACTTTACGAATTGAGTGAATTTTTTCCTGAGCTCATTTTTTTTTCCTGGTATTGACCTTTGGTCAATTTTCCTTCCTGCTGTACGAGAATTAAACTTTTTCTTCTAATTAAGAAACCCCCTTTAATCGGTTACCTGTGGCTCAGCCAAAAACAGCTCTACTCTTGGACTCCGAGGCATAATGTTCCAACCGGCCATGGTGGACTTCTGTAAGTCCCCCCTCATGAATACCTAGGTCCTTTTTCTGAATTTGCTTGTTGTTCTGGGTGCCTCCTTTTCTTCCTTTGTTGAGAGTGAACTGACGATTTCCCTCCCCTTTTTCTGCGTGAAGTTGTTAATATCGGCAAGAGAAACCTTTCTCCTGATTTCTCATTCGTCTGTAATTCTTTAGTCTGAACCCCCCCCCCCTTTCCCGGCGTTAGATCGGGAGGGTATGTCCCAGAAAGTTTCAGTTTGGTCCTTTCCGTTCTCCCCCCTTCCTTTTCCATGCGAAACGACCCTGTCTTAAGTGAAACTTACTGAGATATTCACGCTTGATGTCCCTACCTGAAATCACCGGGTTTCCCTGCCCTCGCCCCTTCGAACAGATAAAGAGGCTTGGGTCAGCGCTGTCTCCCCCAAACCCTTCCTGTAATATGCAACAGGCCCACTGAATACGCCGGTCCCCTTAAGATCACACCAAATCCCTCCCCCTTGTGGTGTTATCCCTGCCGCAATTCCCGATCTCGGTACCATCAATGAAGGTCTGGCCCAGTGCCCCTCCCCTTCTCGAATCATGAAGTGACCCGGTGGTTGACCAATTTTTTTTTTTTTTTTTTTTTTGACGGGTTGAGCGAGATCCTCCCCCCCTACTGACTTGGATCTGAATTGCTACCCCACCCTCCGTCAAAGGACCCGCTGGTTTGTCCCCAACGTCCCGTTCGTATGGGTCGTGTCTCTGCTGGTTGTGAGTGATTCCCTGTCTTTCTTACTGATACCTTTCCGCGATTTTCCCCGGGATTCCTCCTGAACCCCTCTCTTTCCTACTTCAAGATTGTAAAGGCGTGCGCCCCGCCACACCTTCGAAGTTCCCCGCCGAACCGAGAGGGCTTTCCTCTGTCCCTTTACTGTTACTCCTGATCAGATTGTTTTCTCTTCTTGTGTGACATGGAAGAAAGAAACGCGCCTTTGCACCCTTCTGTTTCGGCGTGTGTGTTTCGCGTCTTTGCACTGCATTTTCCCCTTGCAGCAAGTTCTTCATTTTGGGGCTTGCTCCGATATACGGAGAGAATTTTAAGGGCGGTCTGTCACTCCTCTTTTTTTACCCCTCCTCAGATATAAGGGTTCTTTTTAGGCCCCGTTAGTTTGGGGTGTAAGTTGGCTCTGTGCCCCCCTCTTAATATGCCAACCGTCCTACTGCACCCTCACCCCATAAACGGCCCCAAGCATTTCCTGGAGGAATTTTTCGGTCGTGTCAATCCTTCCATTTCCAAAAAACTGGGGTTTTCTTGGGGACTCGTTCAGGCTAGAGGCCCCTGAGTCCGGCCAGTCCTTTTTCCATTGTTGTCAGAACGTCCCCCCCCTTCCCTGCCTCGGGTAATAACCCCCCACTGCGTTCCTCCAAGGCTATCAACACCTTGCCCTCCACTCATGCTTCAGTCGTGTTTTTCCCCCACCCTTGCGGTTTACCTTTTCCCTCGGGCAGTTTTCTCCTTTACTTTTCCTATCCAACACTTGATTGGACTTTTTTCCCCCCCCTATGCCGTCCTTCCCTTGAACCAGGGTGAATCATGGTCTTCAAAATTTATTTTTTTGATTCGGAGGAGAAGCCATTGATTTTAGTTGTTAATAGACTTTTTACATGTGTATGATGGCAAACCCGACGAGGAGTGTTTTCTACCGAAAAGATATCCCCGTTTTTTCGCGCTCTGATTACGCAGGAAGGAACTGAAGTTTTTCCAATTGTGAGTGGCCTTTCTTTTCCCGCCTTTTTTTTGGATATGTTATGGCGTCGATCTTGCCTTCCTTAAGCCGCAGAGCGATCAGAGGGTGGGCCAGAGCCTAGTTTCTATCAGTTCCGTTATTGCTTCATTCAAAGGATTGTCCGTTTCTTGAAAGATTATGTCCTAATCGGAACCTTTCCAGTCTCCCCTTCTGCAGTTCTTCTTACTGTCATGGACGGGTGCAATCCCCTCCTGCCGCCAGGCGTTAATGCGCTAGATTCTTTTTACCTGGCCACTTATCAGTACCGGGGTCATTTTAACGAGACCTTCTTTCTGTTATTGCCATGGTTGGCCTTATCATATTGCACGAGACACTTCCTTTCCTCTTTTTGCGTGTGAGTTTCTTACGTTTAGTGCCGGCGCCCTTTCCCACCACCCCCGAGCCCCACCACCCTCCAAGTAGGGCCCATCTATCCTGCCCGTCACACATTTTTCCCGGATGTCTTTTATTATTAATTTGGATCGGCCTAGGCTTCAGGATCGCGTTGGGAAGGTCACCCGATGTATTCCTACGAGTCCACGGGAATTACACCCCTGGAATTCAGTTTTTCCTATTATTTTTCATCAGAATTATTTCTTTCCCTTACCATTTGTCCTGTCTTCCTGCTTGATGCCAATACTCGCCATCAGTATTGCTGAACCGAATGCTCATAGCCCGGAATACCGAAATCCTCCATTTTCTCCAATGTGACGTTGGTGTTTTCGTCCAGCGCGAGAGTTCCTCGCAACGTTTTTTCCGCAACGTATCGTCGGTCTCACATTCGGCCAGGTCTGAGCCGTATATTAGTGCTACCGGATTCAAAATTTTCCCTCCTCATCTCTCAGTGCAGTATTGGATTCCTTGGGCGTCTTTGTCGTGTGGTGCAGGTTTTCTGCCGTTTTCTGCTCTCTGGTTTCGCCACCAAGGATAATAAGGCGATCTTTGCTTTTAATCTGCTCAGACCAGTTAAGGGGCACGCTAGTTCTCTTCCGTTTCTTTTTTTTTGAGATACGTAACATTTCCACCTTCTTTTAGCTGTACCCTCACTTCTATCAGTATTCTTTTCTTTGCTTTGATCTGACAACGTATTCCAAAGTATAAAGTAAACGGACGGCCCCCAGCTCCAACGGGGGGCCCCCTTTAATGAAATGTTCGGGGGCATTTCTCGCTTTACTCCCATTGGACATTTCTTCCCTTCATGCTCTAAGTGACAGAAGAGTGTGTGTTGCGACCTCTCCTTCAAGGGTGGCGATGCACCCGCCTTCAGGCGTTTACCCCCTAGTGTGAATTGGGGGTTGGGGAGTCCCCCCCATTGATAGCAGGATTGACTTTTAGCAGCCCTTCTTTCCAGTCCCCCCACGCTAGTATTTTTGGGATCGTACTGCCATCGCCCCCTTGCGTCCCGGCTGGTCGCGCCGACATTCCCTGGGTTCAGTCCTCAATTAGGTAATTTCGTTTGTGAATCTCTCATTCTCTTCACATTCAACGCCCCTTCGATTTGTCCCGCGATGCGAAAATCTCCTCCTACCCCCCCCCCCTAGCCGTTTCAATGTTGACGCCAAGAGTGAAGCGCTTTTTCATTTTCTTGTGCATCGCCCTTCGTGAGGGGTACCGTATCCAATCTACGCCCAGTGTTTTTAACCATTTCCAGCGCATCGAGGTTCCCTTCGGCCCCCTCTTCCCTGCTGTTAACCTCGAACCCCCCGCGTCCCTATGCCCCAAGACTGAGGCACGCCTTCCCACAGCCCCCCCCCTAAGCTGTCTTGATGCCGGTCTCGGAGAATAAGAGGAGAATTTTTTTGCTTCCTGGACCAGTTTACGTTCTTTTAATAATCTTGAAGCCCCCGCCGAGCGCCCTATTTTCACTTTTCACAGGGACATCCTAAAGGAGGGTAGGGAAATTGCCTTCCTGAATGTTACAAACGCTAGTTTCCGCCTATTCGCGGGCCTGCAGTATCACTAATCATCCTGTTCCCCCACAATAAACGTTTGACAATTTTCCCCCCGCATCTTTTACCGAAGGCAGCATGTCCCATTTTGGCCCCTTACCCAACTTTCTTTCAGCCTCCTCAATAATACTTTCCGCCAAAGCCGGAGATTAATCCTTTCCCCACCATCCTGTTTTCCCGCGGCCCATCGTTTGTAGCCTATTTCTTCAACATTTTTTCTTTCCCCTTGTTTGAACTCTTTATGAGATCAGACCTGGTCCCCAGCCCCTTGGATAATGAAATTCTTTAATTGTATTGATTGTCAAATAATGTGTCCCAAGAGTATTTTTTCTACAGGCTCGCCGATAAAATGTGGTAGGTAGAACCCATTGGGGGTGAGGGCTGTTCCTAGGAGTCGAGAAGGCTTTCTGGAGTCTGTGACCTTGAAGTGGACTTAGATGTATGAATTGTCCTCCTAGAGCATTGAAGTCCCCACCCGGATTCCGGGGAAGCGGCATCCGTAGCCGAACCGATTCACTGCAAGTGCCGAGACCCCCACCCTCACTCCCCCTCAACGACCTACCTTGGAGAAATGTTGTTAACAGTCCCCCGGGTTATTTTTCCGCCTCTTTCTGGAATCCTTTCCCGGGGGTTTTTTTCCGCTCCCCCCCCAAACAACGGCCTAAAGCCATCTCGTCTCGGGTGTCCTCTGAAGCGCAACCATAGACTCTCAGCTGAGACCCTTTCTTATCCGCGCCGACCAACTTGCCCACCTGCAGACTTTTCTTTCTTCGGTCCAAGTGGCGCCATAGTTTTTACACCCTCAGCCAGATTTTTTTCCCTTTGCCTTATTGCCACTCCCCCTCTCTGCCCCCTCTGATTTCATGAAGAGATTGATCGCAATCTTCCCCGTCTGTTCGACTTTTCCCCCGATGGAGAGCGCCTAAACTATGCTTTCTTTCTGTCCAGAGGATCCCTTTTTTCCTCGACTACGACCCCTCGGAGCATCCTTCCCCAGCGTTTTTAATTACCCCAAGTCCACCACTCCACCCTCTCAGCACAGGATTCTCCCCTTGAAATATTACTTTCCGCTCTCGGTCATATAAGCTAATTCATCTTGCTTCTTCTATATCTCCGCCAACCTGCGCAACACCCGACTTCCTTGTCCTTTTTTTTTTTCAGTCTTCGAGTAGTTAAGCTTGGCCTCTTTCTTAAGAAGGACTTCGCTTACCCTAAAGAGTTCCCGAACTGCTTACTATCGTTATTTCACCCCCCTTTCTGGTGGGTTTATATGAGTATGGCGTTTTACCACTCCTTGCTTTTTTCCCCCTGATTCTTCGCATGAACGCGCTGGTCCGATCTGTGGCGCCCGGGTTCGCCGCCAGGCCGCCCCTTTTAAGGAAATGGAAATACTTCCATCTATCCTCATTCGTTTTTTCCTCACAGCCCAAACCCAGTGTTGGGCTTTTTACGGTGGGTCCCTTCCCCTGGTTCTTATCCTAGTCCCGCACGCGGTTCATTCTGTTTAGGCAGAAGTCCTCCACTTCTAGATTCCAGGGCGTCCTTCAGCCTTCCCCTTACAAATCCCTTAACGTTTTTGCCCTTCTTGTCTCTTCCTAGAACTGCCGTAGATGAGGCCCAAGGCCACCGCACATTCGTCGCCACTTTCGACCGGACACTCTTACGTAGTCAAATTTGCGTTCCTCCCCCGCACCCTAGTTTTCCTCCGACTGATGGCTTTTTCGTCTATAAAGTACCTTTTGGTATTTTTTTCCTTCTGTCGCATGTTTCCCCCCTTGTTCTTCTTTCATCCATTTTCGGAATTTTTGCCCGGGTCACCCCAGTGCCCGCTTGTCTTTCCCCTTCGCCTTCCTTCCCGGGAAAGCGTTCGGCCACCACCACCTGTTCTCACAGTTATCGAGACCCCAGTTGCTTATCTTCCTCTTCTTTCCTTTCTTCTTCAGTGACAGGCGTGGCTCCTCCCGATGTTTTTGTTCTGGTTTGCCATAGTGTTAACCGAATCTCTTTTTTCTTTTCTTTGAATAGTTGTGTGGGTTTCCGGGTATCACCCCTTCTTGGTCCATCGCCGTTTTTTCCCACCCCAACAGTGGGACTCGTCCACGCCGATCCCCCCTAGGGAGAAGGAACTGTCGCGGCTTTACCCGACCCATCCTCGTCGGGATAGATTAACAGTCAGGTGTTTGGTTTGACCCCCTAGGGACCCCCTCCTGTCCTCCCTCGGCTTTCCGGTCTATCGTCGCTTAAGTTTTTTTTTCCCGGGCTATGTCCTGGGTTAATAGAAGCAACGAAGAGAAGGTCCCCCCTTCTTATCAAGCATTACCCCGTATTTTTCCTTTCCTTCCTCGGGCATAAAACAGGCTTCTTCTCCTCGATTTCGGGCCGCTTCTACAGTTGACTCCGGAAGGCTTTTTTTCTTTTTTTTTTTTTTCTCCTCCCAGACGACGTCGGTGTACTTCGAGATCCCCGGGATTTTGACTTGCGGGGTGTGGCCGTGGAGAAGATTTTGTTGTCGATTTTTGTCCCCCCTCGTTCCTTTTCGCGATTTATTTTTCTCCCTTCTTATTACCCGCGCCACGCCGGTTAGCCCCTGAATCGCTAGGTCGGAGAAGTTCTGACGTTATGATACAGAAACGTTGTCTGGAGCCCACTTCCCCCTTGTCCCTTAGTGTGACGGTTCGCACCCTTCATTGATCACACACGGCCTGTGTTTTCGGTGTAAGGAAACATCCTGAGGTTGGCAATGGGCACAAGGGCCTGGAACCGTGCGGTTCGTCATCCCTCTTGGCGCCCCCCCGCCCCCGCCTTTCCACTCTCCTTGTTCATCCTCGCATCACATCCTTTTTATCGGGTCCAGGTCGTTTTCACGCGCAGACGCAGAATGAAAGGAACGTGGTGCTCCTAGAATTCCCCCTTGTTCCCATCCACTTCGTGACGACCCAGTACCGATTCATCAAGAAAGGCGTCCCCCCTTCTGACGGCCGCTCCATTGCCGAAAAGCGTTTTTTCTGCCGGTACTTCGCTCCGCCGACCCCCCCAGAGGAGTTATCTTGTCATTGCGACCCCTTTGTCAGTGATTTAGTCTTCTAAGTGCCTTCCTCTTGGCGTCGAGGTTTTTTTGTTTGGCGGGGTAATTCCCATTGGAAATGTCCCTCTTTAAGAAGTGTCTGAAGGGTCGATCGAAACCCAATTTCCTTTTCCGCCCTGTAAAGAGTCAAGGATTGCCTGTCTCCAAGTCGAAAGTTCGCCCTATGAGCCTACCCCTGCTCCTCTTCATCCCTGATCAGATGGGGCTGGTTTTTGATTGATTCAAATCAGCATTGACTCGTCCAAGTTGTGCGGCGGAGCCCAAGGTCCGAAGAAGCAAGTGGGTAGGACGTGCATCCCCTGGCATCTGCGTACGTTTTTCATAATAAGTGCAGAGTCGGTCAGTCCTGTTTGACCGTGCCTTTCCCCAAACCGATGAGGCAGCTGTCCGGGCCCGTGTTTTTTACTTTTTGCTCGCCGTCGACATTTCACAAAAGAAGATCGGCACCTTCCATTGAATTTGACAACGTTTGAATTGTTTTTTCCCCAAGGGTACGGTGCTCTCCCCCTTTCCCTTGACACTCTTTCAATCCTTGACCCCAGCGTCGTATTTTTTTTCCTCGAAAGACCGGAGAATGCTAAGACGATTCCCCATGTCCGTACGCTTGGTCCCGGTTTAAAGGCGCCCTTTTTCGCCCAGGTCCCAATACATCAAGGAGCTTTTTCCTCCACAATGGGTTTCCGGTGCTTTCAGGTTTAGCCTTTGGGTTTGCTCTGTTACCCCCCAAATATTAGCCCAACCAGGTTCCTTTTTCATTTTCACCCGATTTTAGTCATTAACTTGATACTTTTTGCCCTTCCCGTCGATTTCTTCCTTCCCCAAAGGATTCTTGATATTCTCCTTTTTTTTCAACTTGATTTTCTGCCTTAGAACCGTTTTTGACCTGAGGCTTCCGGGGGTCAAACCTACCTGAGTCTGTTTTCAGGCCATTCTTATCTCTTCCTTTGCCTTTACCGTTCGGACCCCCTCCTTTTTGTTTAAGGAGGAATGTCGAACTTTTCGTTGCGCAATGTCGGCTGATTTTTGCGACATTCTTGCCCTACAGTTTTCCCACGAGATGTTGAATCCTCCCGGTGTCACCTGTCAGCGGCCCTGCCTCCGCGTGCCGATCTGGCGGGCCCTTATTTGCTTCCACCTGGCGGTTTCCTTTTCTTATTTCGAAGCGGCAAATTGTCGGCAGCAAAATAGCCGAGGCCCTTACCGCACTTTGACCAGAACTCCTTTGTCCGGTTTTTATACGCGTTTTTTCCAGCACGTTTAATCACTCCTCTAAGCCAGCCTGTTCCGGAGAACCGATTTTCTGAAGCCATGGCCAGCATTCTGTGCCTTTAATTTTCGCTTCCGCAGGCGTTTTGCTTCTTGTTTTTGTTTTTCTCCTTTTTTCTTTATCCGGCGTTCCGGCGGGCCCCCACCACCCATCCCCGCGTCGTCTCGTCCAAAGCTTCCCTTTATGGTCTTCAACCTAGCGGGCTCGTTTCGACTTCGGCGGCCGCTTCGAGCCTGACCCCGGCATGATGGAATGTTTTTCCCCTGTCTGGTAGAGAAGTCCGCTTAATACGCTTATTACTGTTTCATTTCTGGCACCCTAATGTCTCCGACATTTCCGTTTCTGTAGCATATGGCGCTTTTTCCTCCCCCCCTCTTTCAACGCGTCTTTTGGGACCGTTGTGCTCATCCGCACGCACGCCTGAAATCATCCCGTTTTGCATCTGATGATTTTTTCCTTGTCGTTTAGCGCGGGGTTTTTCCACCTCTGTTTTCGATTTCGCACAGCACCGCTAGGCATATGGTGATGCCTTCTGTATCCCCTGGGAGACCCTTCGTCCCTCCGATCATGCGTCCATTGGCTCGGTAGTAGGGGGAAGTGTTTCGGCTTTTTGCGTCGCTGGGGTGAAATCTCCTCGGAGTGCCAATTTTCCCCAAGGCCCTCTTAGGCAGCCGTTTGCTCCTTTCCAAGTCTTTTGACCTCTCTAATCTTTTAATAATCACGTTGTGTGTTGAGTAGTTGTCGAACCTTTTCTTTCCTGAGCTCCCTGCAACTATTCGTCTATGCTTTAAGGACCGATATGATCCCTTTTTCCTACATGGATTTTTCCCCCTCAGCCGCCCACCTCAACTAATGCGTGTCCTTTTATGTTCTTACCTTTGCTCCCTTAGAATCCCCTCCCTGAGAATTCGTGCGCCCACATGAGTTTGTGACAGCTCGAGCGACGCATCGTTGAGCGAGCTTTTCCTCGACGTCATAATTCCTGTGTGTTGAGCCAATGGTTCTTTTTTTTCCTGCTTTACGTTGAGGATACCCCTTTCCTTCACCCCCCCGCCCTTTCGCTATTGGTCTATCAGATTTGACTGCCCTCCTTTTCCCCGAGCGACTGGTATTTGCTCATAGTTGGGTTCAGAACTGACATTCTTTTAACCTTAGCCTAATAAGTTTTAACTGTCTCTAATCGTAGATGGCACTTCGACACCTCTCCGATGCGAGGCCCCTCCTTTTGAGCAAGAAAACCTAGCGCTCATTTTGCCATGTTCGAAGAATGCCTAGATTGAGGGATTTTGGTCTATCTTTTTTATGGTGTAAGCACGGCCAGTACCGTTTACTCATTTTTTTCAAATTTTACGAAATCTCCTCATTCCCTTTTTTCTCGTGATATTAAATAATGGCTGCTCGGTCCAACTTCCCCCCTCTCTCTTTACTCCCCATTGCGCCGATCTTGCGGCCGATCTCCCATCGGAAACGCCGACGCGTCCTTTTTTTACTGATAAGCGCGTTGGTTTTTCTGTCCGACCAAGTTGCCTCGTCCCATAAGTAGTTGCCGTTCCAAAACTTCCGAGTTTGGGAGCCAGCCGTTTTCCCCTAACTTAGGTCAGGAGGTAGGAATTTCCGCAGTCTGTTTTCTGAGACTTGGAGGGCCTTAATCTCTAATCCTTCTGGTTCATAACAGACAATCGCTTCAACGACTTACATTTCCTCCCCAGAACCCAAGGCCGGCTTTAATCCTTCGGGAACCCGGGGCGTGATTGTACCCCTTCACGGAGATTTCAGTGCATCGTTTTCCCCTTTCTCCGATTTACCAGGTTTCGGGTCGCGACTTTGAGGGCCCGATCTTTCACTTCTTTCTAGACTAGTAAGGGCCGGACTCGGTTGCCTTTACTCCCCTTTTTTCTCCCTAGCTGTTCCTAATTAGTTCTTTTCCATCCGGTCCCCCACCTTTACGCCCTGAAAAATTGGTTTGAGTTGTCAGGGAAACCGCGTTGACTTGGATATGCGGTTCACTTTTTTGCTTTGAATTTAGAAAGCTCCTAGAGAGACTTTATGACGTTCTGACCCAGCTATATTCCGAGGACCCTGATGAAGGCGAAAATTCCCGCTATCCCTTTACTCGCCCCCCCGAGCTCACCTCAGGGGTTTGAATATGTTTTCCTTTGACTTTTTTTCTTCGGGGTCATAGATGCTTTTGTGGACGTCACCCCCCCTTACCCCATGGCCCCGTTCCCCCCCGCACTTCCTTTTTTGGTTTCGATGAGATTCAAATCGCTTTCGGACCCGCCCCCGCACCTTACTCTAAGCCCCTCTTTCCCGAAGACCTTCTTCCTCCGCGTTCTCAAAAGCCTAAACTGGAAGGAGTGCCGGCCTTCTTTACCCCCCCAAGTTTTTCAACTATATATCTGATCGCTCCTGAGCTTGTCCCCAGGAAGTATCCTAATTTCGTTTTTTCCACTCCGTTTTAAAATCTTGATTCTTCCAGGTCGATCAGCAGCATACCCACGCCAATTCCTTTTTAATTTTTCCCCGTTTTCCAATCAATTAAAGTCCCCCGCAAAACCTCTGGCGACCCCAATCGAACCGCATCACTGTCAGAGGTTGTCGCACTCCCTATCCATTCATATGTGCATGGCATTTTTCGCACTACTGTTCCCACCAGCTTTTCGTCGCAAAGGCCATATCAGTTAGGGATTTCAGATTGGCATTGACCCTTTAGGTTACCTGAATTCTCCGGTGAGCCACGCTTCTTTTTTTCAGTAGATCGTGACCAGGTTATCGGTGGTTATTTATAGGACCATGTGTTGCTCTTGTTTTCCCTCTTTTTGAGACCTAATTGATGTCGACGCGCTGTCCACCAAGCCCTATTTAGGGATTTTTCCTCTCCTTTCCCTGCCCAATGTACTTCCTTTTTTTTCCATTTGAACTTCTTCCCCCCATGCTTTTTGACTAGCCGAAAAAGTCCCAGGGGTGTTTGGGTCTTTATGATGGGGAGAAGTCACGGCCATCCCACTTTTATTATCCCTTTTCCCAGCATTCTTTTTTTTTTCGCAGCCTTAAGACTCCCTTCGCCATGTCCTACAGTTAAAAGTCTTGAGCGGAGGCACCGAACCTACTCCCGAAACATCCCCCCCACCCGCGTTAAAGACCTCTTCCCCCGCTCCCTCCTGGACACCTCGGAGACGATGCGAACAGTTCCCAAGTACAAAACCGCACCTAGTAACGGTACGACCTCTGACTAGGTTTTTCCAAGCTTCGTTTTTTTCCTGATTTTCTTTTAGAGTCTCCAGCGGCATTAGTCTTTTTTTCTTCAGCCTTCCGATGACTTTGCTGCTATGTTTTTATCGTCGTCAGCTTCATCTTGACCGGTCTCTACCCCTGTGCCCCCGGTTTGCCTTTCATTCCTTATAGGAGCCAAGAGGGGACCCCCGTGTGGGATGCCAACAAGTGAAAAGGTTAGATCACGCGCTCCTCGATTCAGCGCTGACGCTTCCCCCGATTTTTTTTTTTTAATAGCGTACGATATCACCAGCGCTCCCACCGGTTTTTCGATTGCTCATTCATTATTTCTATTTCTCCCCTTTTTTTTTTTTGAGATGTCGTTATCACTGCGGGCAGAGCCACCACCCCCCCGGTCCCCAACTTTTGATGTGTAGAAGCATGACCTTCCCCCAACTTAGTTTCTAATCCTGTCGCGGTGGACATAGTTCCGCGCTCAATCGGAGTCTTCAATGTTCTGATCTTGTTTTTGTGCCTACCTACCTTCCCCAGCCTTTTCTCAGTGCCCCGACCGTAAGGTACAGATCTAAGTTTCCTTGCCACTGGTTTCAACTTCGAAACCGCCTTATAATTGCAATCCCCCGAATTTCTGGCTTTCCTCTTCAGCCCCTGACTCTATTTCCCCCTCCGGATTTTTTTTGGATTCGCATCATGAAAACTTTGGCAGTCCAGGCGTTTTTTTTTTTACGCACGAAGAAATGTTGTTGTTCTCTGATTCGTGTCGGTGACCTGATGGTCATTTCTCCTTTTTTCCCGGTGTTAGAGTACACGACTATTTCCGCGTTCCTCGGTCCCGGTAGAAGGTGGGGGTGTAGCCTCTTTCTGCCGCCACTGCGGTTTACGAACCCTTTTAATTCGCCTAAAGTTGAGGTCCACCCCTCTCCCCGATTTTTGTGAGTCGGCTTTGAAGACCCTTTTTTTCCAGGGGAATTAACTTGGCAGTATTTCCTGAACCGCAAAACTTTTCCTGTGAAGTTTTTCTTTTGATAGTCCCGTCACCAAGATTCCGTCTGGAAATTTTTTTTCCCCCGGGGGGCCCCAATCTGCCTTTAAGGTTGACTCGGAGAGCGAAAACCTCCCAAAGTCTCTGAAATGTTTTGTAGCTGTCCTCAACATCATTTTAAATTCTTTTTCGTTCTTCAGTACTCTTAAGGAAGAGGAACCTCCCCCGTCACTTTTTTCATTTTCGATCGTTCTTTCCCCTTCGCGGATTACTCCGCCGGTCCTTCTCATCCCGGACGGCGGCCAATATTACGTTCTCCTGCCGTCCGACCAGTCTTTGATTAAGGCGCGGTGCGCGAGATGCCCGAAGCAAGGCTCCTTCTTGAACCATCGACCCTTGAAGATGTTGGGCTTCCAATGTTCGATGTTCGAGGTGGTTTCCCTTTAATGGCCCTTGGAACAACGCTGACGAATGCGATGGGCTCTCCACCACATTCTCGTGCCGAAATTCCAAGTTTTTCCTTTTAAGCGCGCCACCCTTCGAAGTTAGACCCCCCGGTCCCGAAACTCCCTCCTCATCAATCTTTCGATAAGCTTTGGTGAGCGGTGTTTCCTGACCCCAATGGCGAACCCTGGGGTCGGCGGTGTTTTGCCCCGAGCCCCCAGGAGACGGCGAATCCCTCCCGGTCTTTTGGAGCGTGTCGGTCGTTAGGCTTTACCCAGTATCTGGCAGGGCGGTAGATCTCTTTCCGCCTCCTTCTCCCCACCAAGCCTTCCAGGGGTCGGTGGGCTTTTCGGACACAACTTTTCCCGAAGCTGGCACTTCCACCCATGTTTGGCAGTTCACGAAGGGGCTTTTTTTTTTTTTACTTTCGCGTCTCTTTTTGAAAAAAAAAAGGGCCGTTTTTCCGAGGGGCCTTCATTTCCACGAGTCTTTAGGAATTTTCTCTTTGTTTTAATACGTAAAGGCTCTGCGCCGGAAGATCAAAGGACCCCCTAGAGACCTTTTTGACCCCTAAATCCCCATCTGAGTAGAGTGTTTTTTCACCCTTTGGACGGTTTAAGGTTGAGCAGCCAGGCTTCCCTAGTACGTTCTTCCTCTATTTCCAAAAAACCGTCTGGTGCAACCTCTAATTCCCTTCCTAATCTTTGTAAGTCTCCGTCCGCTTTTTCCAAGTTTATCTATCGCCCTCAGCCTTTTCTTGTTGTGGGATCAATGGGTTTGTGAATGAGCGGAGTGTGATTGTCAAAAACCACAGATTTGCTTTTCCCGGACCCTTTCCTAGGTAGCTCGCTTTTTAAGTTTTTAGGCCGAGAAATAAGTGTGAGGTGTTGAACAACTGTCTTTTTTTCTCTCGTTTGTATGCTGGAAACTTTATTGCTTTTTTTTTGTTTTTTTGCCTCGCCGAAGAGTCGGAAATTTGTTTTGGCCAACAGGACTTCAGTTTTCATTGCCTGATCTTTTCTTTCCCCTTGATGTGGCGTAATTCGTCTTTTTGAAGGGCTCCCATTAGTACTAGCGGAACCTTGGCCGCGACCCCCCCAGAGTGTCCTCCGCAGATTTTAACCGTTTCTCCTCCGTAGTTTTTTATTATGTGCTCCCCTGCCGGAGCTCCGCCTCCATCTCGACGTCGGCTACACCGACCTGCATTGATTACTATTCCCACCTCTTTCCCCGTGTTTTGTTTTTGGTTTTGACCGATCGCTTCTCTTTCAGTGATTGATTTCTGGTCAGGGTTTCCACCAATTTGCCTCGGATGCCAAAAGTCCCCCAATGCTCAAGGAGGTCTATGTCGTACATCTCTCCGTGCTCGTGATCAAAGGAGGCCCTTTTTTTCGTTTATCGCCTCTCTGCGGATTTTCTCGAGGTGCCTTTCTTTTCTTCCCCCGATGTCCGATTCCTGCGCAGAATTCCAAAGTACCAGCGCTGACGCGTTTCCGAATTCGTGCTTCAACCCCATCGGACGGTCCCCCTCTTGATCAGTATTGCCCTTTTTTCTCGATATTACAATATCCCCCTAAGCTATTTGGACGCTTCATCCCTTCGTCAAGTTTTAAATCATCACTCTTTCAACCTTCCGCTTCTTCCTGGGTTCGTATCCTCGGGATCTTTGTCTCCAAAGGATCTTCCCTCTCGTTTTTCCTGCGGAACCGAGTATCTTCGTTCGTTTACATGAGAAACTGTGGAATTTCGCCTCCGATATGGGATATCCAAGTGAGGCAGTTTTGCTTTTCCGGGCATTCTGACGTTGAGATCAGCGGGTTTGAGAAAGGCATACTTGTTTTCCCTTTGTTTGTTTAATAAAGACCAAAGTCCGGGGACTTT
>Ga0179593_1385266_pt1 | contig 18125 bp, 18 predicted proteins | sample CZODoug2_1_08_16_FD_185931 | JGI IMG/M metagenome (GOLD analysis project Ga0179593, IMG submission 185931) | Vadose zone soil fungal communities from Angelo Coast Range Reserve, California, USA - CZODoug2_1_08_16fungal (PacBio error correction) | ecosystem: Environmental > Terrestrial > Soil >... | reverse complement strand
GGTGTCGAGGGCTATCGCATTCATCGAAGGGCAGTGGAGTCTCCACTGTGCCCCCTCTCCTTGCTTCCGGTCTCTTTCTCTTTCCGTGCCCTCCTTCTTTTCTTTGCCGCGTTTTTCTTATCCTGGCTCCCACCGTTTTCTTCTCCCCTTCTCGGCTCATTAACCCCGTTACCCAGGCAGAGTCTTAGTTCCTTTGCCTTCCTTTTTCCGAATAGACCCATCCCGGGAAGCGTCGCGTATGGCCTCCCCTGCCTGGATTTTCTAACTTACTCCCCCCCTGCCCCACCTGCTGTTAACTTTTTGGCGGAGATGAAACACCACTTTTTCCTCCTGACCCTTTCACATTTCCCAAACAGCTGGAAAGCTCCTTTCTTTCATTTTTATCGGAACATTCTGGTCCTTAGTAAATCCCCAAGCACTTACCCCTTCGGTAGGGATAGGGCCCTGCATTTCTGCAGATGCCCAACCCCCAAGGTACCTTTCCTCCCCTACTTTTTTTGATTACTCGAAATAACGTCCATTACTTTAAAGTCTGGTTCTATTCAGCGGGCCTTAGGACAATTAGATAGTTGTTACCATAAACATATACAAACAGTTCAACGCGTGGATGACTGTTCTTTTGTCATCGGGTCTGCTTGTTGAATCCCTGCAACCCCTTTTTTCCCTTTAGACTTAGGGATGTGGTGCCCTGGTTGGCGCGGATTCCTTATCCATCTTTTGCGTCGTTTCCTCTGAGTTGACCCCGTCCCACTTTCTGTGATCGCCCCTCTCCCGAATCAAAGGGAGCCAGACGGTATCCTTGGCTGTCTTGGAGCATGGGAGATAGAGGATTCACCCACAACATTAGTCGTAGCATGTGTACCCACTTCGCCGAGGAACTTCGGTACACCTACTTTCCTTTCGTTTCCCTTTAGATCTTAGCACCTGTCTAATAGATTTCAACGGATTATACACTTATCTGATCCTCCCCCCTCGATCTATTCCTTCTGGTGGATATCGGTATTCCGTTCTTTTTTTTTGGTGGTGAAGAAAGAATCCCCTCCCTTCAATTGAATTTCCTTATCGAGAGAATGTAGAGCCCTTCTCCCGTGCTTTTTTGTGAATTAGAGATCTTTCCCGCAACCGTGAAACAAAAAAGGTCAATCCGGTTTTGTCCTGATTTTCCGTTATTCTGACCTCCCCCCCTCCAGCGTCCCCACGGAGATTTAATGTTTCGATTTAGTGCAGCTAAGTTGTGTTCTGTACCTTAGAAGAATCCATCATTTTCCCCCCACTGTTCCGCCCCCCCGGTCAGTGAATCGCTTTCCCCACCCGCTTTCTCCCTCGCGAAGTCAGGCTCAAAGGGGGGGCGTGTGTAGTTGGATTCCCTCCCCGGCCCTCCACAAAGACTTGCTATGTTACTTTTTGGCCGATTTTTCTTGCAAGGCTTTTGTCCTCCCCCCTCTGCAATCGATTTTTTACTCGAAGAGGACAACAGAAGGCCCGTTGTCGTTTTGCCCCCCCCCTCTTGCTCCATCTCCTGTTTTGTCTCGTTTGACGTGTCTTCTACTTAATTCTTTTTTCCATAACTCTTTTACATATTTTTTGAGGAGAAAACCCACCATCCTCCCTTGATAAGCCTGGGAGGCCCTAGAAACACTCCCCCTTTTCCTTACTCCATATGAATTTCTTTTCCCACGTAGTGAGGCGCTTTTTCAGGGGTTTACCCTACTGCCTAGCTCTCCCGAGTCCCATGCTTTTTCCTGTAGGCACATCCTGGCTCCTTCGCACCCCGCGATTTTACCTGTGCCTACCGGTCTTTGGGCCGTGGCGTTCCCTACAGTGGTCCCGTTGACACCGCCCCCCCCGTTTTTGTCCCTCCGTGCCAGTGAAGGTCGAGTTCCTCCGTCCCCCCCCGTCACCCCTCCTTGGTTCAGGCTTTTTTTTCTTTCATTGGCTTCTTAGGGGTCTTTCCACAGAAGAAGCCAGCCTGGAAGCGTGGGCCGCAGTTTTCGAGGGGACCTTTTCACCGACAGGAGCAGTCGAGGAGGGCTGTTAACCTGCACACATTTGCTTGGATCAGATCCTTCACCCCCTCGGTAGGATTGGGTGCAGATAAATTCTAGGCACTCTATGAGTCATGCCTCCTTCTATTGCTCCCTTTACGATCCCCCAAAGTCTGTGGCCTTTGCTAAAGGCCCATAGTCTCCTTTGCGATGTCTCCCTCGAAAGTTTTATAATGTTTCCTCCTATTTTTGTCTGACTCTATCTCAGGCCAGTTCCGCTTTTACCTCTTTGACCCACCTCTTTTACCGTAGTTGTCCGACCTAGCTCGAGCCTTCATATCTCCTCCCCCAATCTCCACCCTCCGACCACGTAGACCTCGAGAGGACATCGGCCTTTTCCTATAGAAGCACTTACTGTTTTCTCCCCGACGGGCCCATTCCTATAATAGGTCTAAACTTCCAACATCCATCCCCTGACCTATACGGGTTAGATTAAAAACAAATAAGACCGGTCCCCGACCTGTCACCCCACCTGTGGTTTTTACGGTGATCCTGTCTCCAAGTCTTGTTACAAAGGTACCCTAATTAGGGCTACAAGACATCTTACCCGAATCCGGGAGCCTTTCAGGCTCATTGAGCTTCAGATCCTAGTCCGCCTCTACACCTTTTGCCTCTAGAAGCGGTCCCTCCTAGTACCTCAAGAGTTAATACACTTTTTCTGAGTCGAGCGATAGGACTCTCATAAGACTCGTTCAGCTGTGTCTTGTAATTTTTGGATAAGGTAGGGCCTTTAATTTCCCGTTTGCTTTTCTTTTTTTTTTTTCTTCTCTCTCTTGTTCTTTATAATTACAGTTTTTACTCTTTATCCTAGTCCTACGAGTACCCGATGGTAGAGGCGATCTTGAGCATTCTTCCTGACCTGGTGAAGGTGAGCCAGGGTTTCGCTGGAGAGCGCAGGTAACTTAGCCTCTTTAACCTCCCTCGCGATGACATAACGAGGTCGTGGAATCGCAGACTCCATTCAGTTTTAAAGGTGTCTGGAAAGACCCTTGAGCAGGAGATGTCTTCCCAAGAATCTTAACCATTCTTCTCTTTATCTTCACACAAGGGGGATTGCGAGGGTTTTTTGTCATATTGCTGGTAGACAAATGCTAGCATTTCAAAGTGTTATTGACGTTCATACTTTAACAGTCTGCCCTCATCTAGATCTACCCTGAGGGGTTTCTATACCGATAACAATTGTCGATTTATTAGGCTTATAGAGAGCCCAAGCAAGATGGTGCAATCGAGAACAAGTGGAAACGTGCCGAGTGTTACCACCGACAGTGTCAACAGTGGTTGTCGCTTACTGGCCATCGTACCATGGGCTCCCTAGAACAGTCTCTATTGCTCTTCCTGAGAAGACGGAGACCAAGACTAAGTGTCAAAGACCGGCAAACCTAAGCTCAGTACAGATTGCTGTATATGGTTACTGAAATAAGAACACGATGCGAAGTCCCGCAAAAGAAAACACTGTCGACAACGTCCGGTCCCAATGAAGAAGAGCACGCTAACCATTCTCCACGGAACCAAACTTGTAGATTCTAACACCGGGCATGGGCACACATAAAGCTTTCATGGTCTGATAAAGCAAATCTGCCTCTGCTATAAAACCAGTATTATTAAGGATTCCAAGTTAGTAACCACCCACAAGTGGTGCTATCCGTTTTGGCGGCGATCTTACTTGGTAGGCGCGAGCATATTTAGTTGTCCAGGAATAAAAGTTTGAAGAGGGAGAGGAGAAACGACAAACGAGTCCGCGAAGAGGACGAGGAGGGGGATGGGGAAGTTGGGGGGAGATGGGGGGGAAGTTAAGTGGGAGTGGGAGGGAGAGAGGAAGGGGAGGGTTGGAAGGGGACAGGGATGAATGAGGGGAGAGAAAAACAAGAGGAAGCCAGCCTTTAGAACCAACGACACCAACTTGCAAAAATAAACTGTCTGTTTTGCAAGATCCCCCAGACTTAATTATGTTTAATACTGAAAGATGGGTTGACGGGAGAGAAGCCCGGCCACGAACATCTGCTCGATCGAGAGGTGATCGTTTGCAAGAGCGTGTGACACACCCCGTCCTTTTTCCTGCTCGATAAGGATCGAACCCTTGCCGGCCGGACTCTAGTTAGCCCTCCCTTGATTTTTTTAGACATGGTCTCGGTGGTAGAGTTCCCTCTGAGATGGATCAGGCTCCACTTGCTCACCCTGTCGACAGAATTGGCTGACCGTCTGTTGGAGTTCCCAACAGGTGCAAGAGAAGGAGTGGTCTCCGTCTGAAGCAAGGAAGATATTTTAAGAACATTCCTCGCCCTCTGATAGGCACGCCCATCCGCAAACACGAGCTTCCTCGGGCTAGCGGTTTTTGAGAGGCCGTTGGCACTGTTACAACGTGGTGAGGGAGACTGCACCGGGCCTTCCCGCCGACTTCAAGAATGCCCTCTTCCGCTCATAGTTCCTAACGGCTTCATCACCCCCTCTTTGTGGCTTTCGCCCCTCCTCTCCCCATTTTTTTTCTCCCAACCCAGGCCCCGGTCTTTCGTTGTCCCCGGTTTTGCACGCCTGCCTCCTACCCCGTTGCAAACGACTTGAGATCCCGCAGGTTGTCATGAGACCTAACTCCTCCCAGCCCGATCCGCTACTCTGCTCCCCCTGGTGACGGCATATCCCTGAACACACTCTTAGAAAGCTGCTCCGGTGCACAGGGACCACCTATTGGGTGGTTCGCCCCCGGCCCCTCCAAAAACACCTCCAATGATATGAATTTGGACATTTCCTCCTTCTGGTCCTGACTTAATGCTGTGACGGAACCTTGCCTAGCGCAGCCCTCGCCGATCGGATCACCTCGCACTGGCCCTTCTAAAGAACCTGTTGTTTTCTGTGCTCCTCTATTTCTGTGTCTAGGCGAGACAGGTTCGCCCTCAATTTTTGCTGTTGCTTTTTTTCTAGATTTTTCCCGAATCCTCCTGTTTTTTTTCTGAGCTCCCCCCAGCGTGCGAGCATTAGCCCTGATTTTTTTTTTTTTTTTTCCCGTTTACACTAGTTCCCAGGTAGTTGTACCCGATTATTCTGCTGTTTATCTCGGCGAAGTTCCTGTCAGCTTGTTCGGCACCACCTCCGTGTCCATGAGAAACCCCCTATAATGTCCCCACTGTCTCCCTTTTTTTTGCGGGCTCTGTTGAAATAACCCGACCCTCCGGTGGCCCCGTGACAACGACTGAGCGCACGATTTAGTCTGGGACTGCCCCGAATTTAACCCTGTTTTCTTCCAGAGATCGTTCAGAGAAGGCCGGTGTTTAGAAGTCACAAAAAGTTGAGGCCACCCCGAAGCATCGCAATCTGTATTGTCCTTTTCTGTGGCGCGGCTAAAATCAATAGAAAGCACCGCTAGAACATGAGTTCTCTTTTTATTCCTAGAAACATGGATGTCTGTCTCCTTCCACAAACTTCATCTTTGTGAGGCACTTCGATTCTACCTTCCTCTCGCGGAGTCTTGTACTCGACCAAGAGCGTGTAGGTAATTCCACCCCACCCATGCACGCTGGGTGCCTGCCGTCGCAAGAGCACTAGTGGCTCTCTGTTGATACTTGGCGAAAGGCAGGGCTTGTTCTGTTTTCTCATAGGCCCCGTGTGCACAGGCGTCGACCAAGGACCTTTATTTCCCCGCGTTTTCCCCCGTACACTTTCGCAGGGAACCCCTGCCGCCCGAGCCCCCCCCAATGGCCTTTCCCCCACTTCCCCCCCCCAGTTCCGCTTTTCGGTCCTAGGCAATCGTCTGTGGTAGCTCCGTAGAAGAGACGAAGGTTTTCCACGCTCTGCCCCCGAACGACAAAGACCTCAGCAGTCTCCCGTAAACAGTGCCCTCCATTTCCATAAGCGTGTCATGTTTGTGGGCTCTGAACAAGAGCCCCCCGCCCCTATTGCACTCCACCTTTGCAACACGTCCTTTTCGTTTGTATTTCCCCCCCCAGTGTCCAAGTCCTTCTCCCTTGTCGAGCCCCTGTACATCCACCCTTTATCCCCCTGCTTTTATGCTGCTTCCAGACTTACCTCGTGACCCTCCTCCCTTTTTTTCCGAGCAGCCCCCAGACGCTGGCTCCTCCGAGAGGGACATCCCTTCCGCGGTTTTTTTCCTTCACTTGGAGCAGATCGACTTCCAACATCAGTCCTGACGAGCTTACTGAGCGGTTAAGTTTGTCGGTTCTCTGATTTCTACACTATCACGTGGGGCAGTTTTGCGGCTCTCCTACACATCTTTCCGTCACCCCATGAACTACTTCTCCTGTAAACGAGGTATAGGCCCGACAGTCTGTCATTTCTTCCGACTTTTTCTTGTCCCTCCCTGTTGTTCTCATTTGATCACGAGAACTGCTCTCGGTTTATATCCGCTAAGCTGACTTAACCCCCGGAGCAGAGGGTTTTTAAGGTCCCCCGTCTCCCAGAAGCCATGAAAGCCCCTGTGTACTAAGGGAACACGAAAATGTTCTAAGATAAGGACTCCGATGCAAGACACCCCCCACTTTTTTATTTTTTTTTTTTGTTTTTTTTTTTCTCTAGCTAAGAAGAGCATAGTATGTGGTTTGTATCAAGCTATGTTGAGATTGAAAAAGCACGCATTACAGGACAATTAAGAACGATGTCCAGTGTGAACTTCATCCCAATGTTAACTCCGGTCAAGCACACATAATGGTATAGTGTCTAATGTGTCCCCTACGCGGCTGAGAAACAGATCATCCGTCCTCCAAGAACCGTGTCTAGCAGGGAGGGTTCCACTTCTCACCCACACGTAGTCTTTTAATCCCCTCTGTTTCCGCATCTATTGCGCCAAAGTTTACTGAATAGTTCAATTGCCTCTCCTTGCTTTCTTGGCATCTCCATCCGGATGAAGGTGATCCCTAGAACTGACCCATGTACCTTTGCTTCAAGACACTAGGTACAATCGGGTGGACCTTCCACGTCCCCCAACCGCGTAGTGGTAAAAACCTAAGATAGGACAGGGTCCGAAGAGGGCATTTTTTTATTCCCTATTTCCTGACTTCGTGAACTCAAACTTTCTTTTTTTTCCCTTTTCCTTTACTTCTTAACTTAAATTTTTCCGACAAACCCTGCTCGGTACTCTGAGAATACTTTTGTTCTTCCCCCCAGACAGTGTTATAAATGCGTTTGGGGATCTTGCGGCTTTAATGGACTCTAGCATATATTGCAGTTTGTCCCCTCCCTTAGATAAATCCTCCAAACGAAACTGTATGTTGGCCGGAAGGGATTTCTTGCGGAATATCGTGCAACCGATAACGGACACGTGTGGGACAAGCATTAAACAATAATTCAACCCCGCTTCTATGGCTGAGAGGTGAACTTGGGGAAGCCTACACGGCTCTCCCCTTGTTCCCATCTGTAACGATGGACCCCATATACTACCCGTCCGGTTCGAGAATTCTCCATGGTACTATCCAACAGCAGTTTCGGTACTAGTTCCGTGGTTGCGATTTGGGTCTTCCTCTTTGGAGGCCCCCCTCCCCCGATCCCTCTCGGTCTCAACGAGTAGTCTTATTTCCAACTCGGGTTGAAGGAAATTTAACACTCTTCAAAGAAAAGTGAACCACAACCCTGCAAGACCTTACCCTCCTCTCGTTAAACCCCTCACAGATATTCTCCACGTTAGTGTATTTTCACCCCCCCGTTTAAGATTGTTTTTGGTAGGGGAGAGAATTCCGGGAACGGAAAGCGATCCGAAGGTCGTCTATTGCAAAACCCTATACAATCTTCCAGGTGAAAGAAGAATACCAAGGGACAGCCTACATTTGGCAACAAATGGGCTATCATAGAAGCTCCCCTTTGAAGGACCGGAAAACCCCATGGAAACCACAAGGGGATATCCCAGCCATTTCCTTTCCTGAGTTATGCTTAGTGAGCAAGACACTGTAACGAAGATCCATGTTTTCCTGGAGGAGCGTAGAACAGGGTCACACCTGCAAAGCACTGGGAACCTTGCCATAGCATCATCTTCCAGAGAAAAGGGCCTATACCACTTCGCGCCGTATCAGCAGATGACCAACTGATCTTACCACGCACCCCCGTCTCAAACGGTTCCCACACCACTTTGTTGGCCAGGGTAGTGTAACACGCTATCAGCCTAAAAGAACACTGCTCTGACTGAGAAAATTTTTTCGACCGGTGTCTTAGTCCTTTGTTCTTCCTCGCCCTTCCTCGAAAGAGGCGTAGAGGAGATTAACCCTCTCCCTGAAGATTGTACAAAGAACTTGAAAGAAGGACATCTCCCCCGTCTCTCTTTTCTTTCACTAAGAAGGATTTTTTGGATGAGTTGTCGGTTCATATTTTTATCCTTACCCCTCCCGTTTTTTTTTTTTTCGATAATCCCCCCGAATGTACTGTTCAGTCATCGTTCAGTTTGATACCCCCGCATAGCTAGAAACTCTTTTTCCGACGTCCCGGCAGAGTTTTCTTGTTTCTCTTTCTTCTCGTTACATTTGCAGACTGTCTAGGGCAACTGGCTCTCGTAAAAGACAGGTGAATGGCAGGTTTGTGTGGTTTCCCCTTTTCCCGTTGTCATCCGAAGAACCAAGGGGTGCGCAGTTGGACCGCTAAGACTGGTGCGAGATTTGCGGACAAGTTCAACCAACCTCTTTCGTTCCCCTGATTTCTCTTCACTTGAAAGGGCATCCACCATATGTTGACATCCACGGTCTTTCCCCTGGACCTTGATTCGCGTGTGTATCTTGTCTCCTTCCCACACTGAAACGGTTGAATCTTTCCTGTTGTAACCCGGAACCTTGTTTTTTGCTCGTATCCAATTCCACAACGTCGGAGGTGCCTAGCCATGCGACAGGTTTTGCGATACTAGTACTGTCCCTTCTTTTCTAACGGCTCTTATATTACCCAAACCCCGTACGCGGTCAGGACAGAGGAAAAGACTTTGTCCCGCTCTACTTTTTTCTTCGGAGAGTACTGCCAAGTACAGTGGCTCTAGAGGCAAACCGAACATTTACCCTCCTGCCCCCCCCGTTCCTTTAGAGAACCTCAAGTGACCCGCAGTGCAGTAGCCCCACTTTTGAGGAAACTCCGACAGCGCTTACTGAAAACTAGAAGTATACGTATCCCCGGCCGCCCCAAACAACTCCAACATCGAGAAGCTATGATGGAAGGCCGAGGTCTCATATAGACTGAATCTTTCTTGTGTCTCTCTCCCTCCTTCCCCCAGAGAGGACCGAGCCCCTTCCCCCAGCCTCTTCCCTAGGAATGTGTTCCTTCCCACCCAAGTATTTCACACCCCGTACCCCAAACTGAAGACCACTACGGTTTTTGCGAGGGACGGTGTTGGAAAAACGTCTTTCCTCTGTCTTCCCCCGACGCCGCCCCGTAGCGCGCCAGCCTGGAGTTACGTGCGCCACCCAAGGTCTTGAGATTAAACATTCTCTTACCACCTTTTTCCTCAGAAAGGAACGGCCACTAGCACCAGGTTACCGCCCGGTTGCTGCGCGGCTTGGAGAAGCCATACGATCTGGACCTCCTCAATCTCTTATAGGCTGTAAGGGGGTATTCTAGAAAGTGAAGACATAAAGGAGAGTTTTAACTTTTTCCTTTCCGCCCAGTTCCCTCTTGGATGGGAACCCCAGTATTGTGGCTAGTCCACCGACGATCCCCTGGGTCTACTCTGTTCCCCCCTGATGGAGAGATTGACGGGGGCGAACCGTCGGTCTTGTGGACGCCCGACAACATAAGATCGATAGACCCATTTGAGGCCGCACGCAAATGTAACATAGCGCAGTGAGGAAGAATCTAGGAACCGACTGAGACCGTCTTTCGGCGGAAGAACAGATTTTCTTTAAAATCCTCAGAAACACCCCCTCGACCACATCAACCCAAGAGAAAGCATCGTTCAGAGTCTATTACTTTTTTCGTTCCATAAACACGTCAACGAGTAGCGACTCCACTGATTAACCATCCCTTTTTTACCCTAATAACTATATGTGATAGGATATATTTTTTTTGTTGGAAGTGGGAATTAGTTAGAACCTTCCTACCGGAGCACAAGAAATCCCGACGCGTCTGGTGACGTGTGTTTCGTTCCCGTGTAGGGAAACTATCCAGTTAAATCGGATAGAGTTGACGCGATCCTTTTCCTTCACCAGTTAAGGCGCTGGCAAATTAAAAAAACCTTTTTAGCACAATTCCCCCTCCTTCCGGTACTTTATTGCTCGGTCTGACCCGGGAACTTAGTGTAGGGATTTTTGTAAATTTTCTTGTGTTCTTCTTCCCCCGCCTACCTGTCCACCTTTTAGCGAATGTCGAGCTGAGGGTCAAAACTACCGGATTTGGAAGAATCTTTTTTCCCAATTCCCCAACCCCGAAAGATGCTTTCACCATACCTGAACTTTTTCGTTTCTCCTCTCCACTTCCCCCCAACAGGGAGCTGCTAACTCTTGGATAAGAGCGGCCCTCCCTTTGATGAGTCCCAGGATTAAAGATCGGTTCTCTCAACCACCGATCGGTGTGAGACACGGTAATTTCGTTTTATTTTTTTTGACGAACACCGGGAGTCCACGACGGATTGCGCGCCAAAGTAACCCAGTTGTGAAAAGGGTCCCGTTTTTCCCCTTTGCGTTGGGCTTGGGCAACGAGCCCCCACCGGAGGTCAGAGGAAGATTTGTCTTTTTAAATTTTTGCCGAAGGACCGTCAGGTTAGGAGAAGGTTACCACGTATCTCTCGATCCTCCTTCGCTTGGGCCGAAGCGCCTCTGTTTACCACCCAGGTGCCTTCCTTGGGCGCAGTGGTGACTTAGTCCCCCTCTTCTTCTCCTTTCCGTGTCATCTCCGTAGACGCCGGCCACTTGGTCCCCGGTTAACTAGGAGGTTCGGGTGATAGAAGCGCTCGAGCCGTCTGCTCCCTGGTCGCACAGAGTGCATGCCCCCTCTGCCTCTATTTCTTGGGTTACAACACGTAAGGCCGCTTGATTTTAGCTTTGTGATAGCCGTCTCTTTTACCGTAACCGCTCGAGGCTGACCTCTCATGGCTTATGTAAGCCCACCTAGTTTTTCCTTTCTCACGTTCGAGTTGTACGTTTCCCCACCCTTTAAAAGTCCCCCGGTTCAGAAGCGATTTCCTTTCCGGTGCCGAGCAGCACCAGGTCGAATACTAGTCATCGGAGGCGAGTTTGGAGCCCCTTTTTCCTGAGCACTCCCTAAAAGACTCCGTCCAGCAACCTTTCAAAGTGGGCGCCAACATAGTCTGCACGGTGGATTTTAACCTTTAGAATTCTATCACAACTAGTCACTGGTAAAGAAACCAGAGGACTTGGTCTCGGCGTCAGTGGATCACCTCTCAGGCCCGGCACCCAGCGCACCCTGCTCTCGTTTTTTTACCCGTGGTTCCCGTTTTTTCTTAGAGGTTCCCTGACGGCGACGCGGTGCTCTCCTAGGGAGAACCCGCCAGCTGCATTGGAAGATCTGTCCCTTTTTAGAACGACTTTTCTGGTTATAAGGTATGATTGAAATGAGAGGTGGCTTTATATATTTTAAGATGAACCACAGTTTTTTTTTTGAGTGTCTCAAATTAATGTTTGCTAGTTCGACCCAGAGCAGTCTCACCGGGCGCCTATTCGCCACTTCAGTCTTCTTTGAATACTAGGAGAGTAAGAGTAGATCCGTGGAACCACATCGGTTTAGAATGTCCTTCCCTCTCCCGTTATTTCCCCCCTTTATCTTTAGGTAGGTGGGGGTAATGGACCTGACCGACCCCGTGTGGTCTGAAGTGGACTCAGTGCTTTCTCTATTTAGGATTTTCTTTCCGGTCCGGGATACTATTTGTCGATTTGAGCCGGAGGGCTCACTCAAAACGTTTCTTTTTAATTCAAGGTTAATGTGCATACTCGGTGTCTGGTCGAGTCCCCGTGACCTGGTCCCACCGAAGTACAGAAACGTTTGGGTTGGAAACTTTTCCCAATTTTTTGCTCTATTCCCCTGGACCAAACGAGTGTACTCGGCACCGCTCGCATGACCGCATTTGCCAAGACCAGTACTTTATTTCAGTTTAGTTTTAGTCACCCGAGGAGACCCACCGCCGCGCGCGGCGAGCCCCCGAGAATCGGAAATCGGTATTTCTCCCTCCTTCCATTCCTAAGGGCTTCCAGAGCGCGACCCTGTCTGGCCGTTCAAAGTCAAGGGACCGGTGGGACCACTCGACGGGAATTAGCCCGGTGAGATTGAAGGCACCCCCGAGTCGGACTCTCCCGCCGCTATAAACCACGATTTCACGCACATTCCCCCCCAGTGAGTTTCAATTTGTTTCTTTGCCTGCTCGGATTTAGAATTTCGGGGTCCCGCGCGGCCGACCCGGCCAAGGTTGGTTCTTTCCCACTTTTTCCAAATACACTGTAGGTGGTTGCAGCTGAAAACCACCCCCAGTGACACCCAAGCCCGTTCCCCCTGACCCGCGGAACCCCCCACAAAACAGCTGCCGGATCGCGGATCCGTTTTTAGGATACAGTCCCTAGATCAGGAGGGCCATGCCCGAAATGCGCACCCCTGACAGAAGGCCAATCAGCGGGAAGTAGGGATGACGACCCCGGCGAACTTAAGTAAGTGCTGAAGAGAAGCCACGGCTCCCCTCTCCAACGGGTAACGTCTTGTTTGCTAGGAATATGATTACAGCAGCCGGCACCTGAAGCGTAGACAGGCATTGTTCTGGTGGTTTTTTCAAGGTTTTGTCCGTCCGCCACCTTTTTCAAGTTTTTTGAAGGTATTTGGTTTCATTCCTTCTTTTGCTCGTCTCTCGCATGCGTGTGCCCGATGCGCGAGCGCAGAAAAATGGTAGCGGATTTTCTTTTCTTTGACTCGCCCATTAGAGGGGCGTTTCGCCTCTATTCTTCCTCCGGAAGAAGCTGTTTCCCTCGCCACGAGCCGATGGAAAATGTGCGCCTTCCCGACCTGTCCATCGGTACGGTGTTTATCCGTTGCCCACCGACCTGAATTTTCTGCGTCCTTAAATAGAACCCACCATCTACTCTTTCTAAAGAAGTTGTTTTGTCTGAGAGTTGTCAACGAAGAAAGAAGAGACTTAGCTGTGATATAGAGGAAGTTTCAAGAGTACCGTTTGTCGTGAAAGGCCCTACAAACCGATTCCTTGACGGATTGAATAGGTTGATTGTGTCCTCAAGTCGGTAACAATTGTCGGGTCGGGGATATGGGCAAGAAGGAGCAGGTTGTCAGAGACCGGTCACCGTTCTATTTGATCCTTAACAAGACAGAAAGGGAACAAGCATCCACACCCACACACCGCGGACGTAGAAAAGATGTAGAGGCCTACTCCCAACGGAGAGAGCGAAACGAAGATCCCGAACCTGTGCATAATAATAGGATCCACCGAGCTACAAATTCGTTTTTACAATCGGGACAGAAGTTATATACTACCGACATCGATGATCCGGTCCCTCCAGGCTCGCCGACCGTAGCTGGAACGGATCACACAGAAATTATACCCAAACAGCCCAAAAGAAACCCAATTCCACAGAAAGAAAATGAGACGACTAAGGCACAGTCCATGCAGGACACGCAGAGCCATGCGGAGCAGGACAAAAACTAATGAAAAAATAAATTGACCTATAGACCAAGCGCTTTCGCTCAAGCAGCAAAGGATTAAGGAGCCGGCACAGGCTGATCACTGGCCCGCGACACTTCCCACAAAAACACGTGACGAACTCGCCAAATCGAAGGAAATAACAGACAAGAGCGACGGAAGAACAGCGGTAGTAAAACATCCAACTGTCGACTGACACCTCTTAAGGTGCGAGAAGTTTCAGGCGATAGTTCGCAACTATACAAACACATCTGGACCACGTGCATCCAGAAGAATGATGCACAACAAGACGGCCTGGGTTCAGAGGACACCACGCGGAAAGATGAAGCTAAAAGTGTATGTTACAGGGATTCAAAAATCTTTTTGAGATACCCTCACAATGACTAACAAAAAATGACAAAGGATTCATAGTAAGTGCTTGAACAAGATACGGTAATATTTCAATAAACTCAGAGACTGGCGAAAAAACAACCACTAACCCATCAGCCCACACTAAACCGTACAAACACGAAAATGAGAGGAAACGACCAAAGCTGTATACGGCAAACGGAACAACCGGGTTCAAGCACCCAATGGTATCAGTGAGTTGGGGCAATAATGGTTCTCGAGGCAGGTGTACAAGTGGAGGAGCGCAGGGGCGGTTAATCAGCGAAACGGTCGGTGTAAACAAGAAATGGCATGTTGTTAGCTGAGAAAAGCAAGCTAGCAAAAAGAGCGGAAACTGGGATCGGGATGATTAGGGGTGCAGGAACGAATCGAAGCCATACGGAAATTCACCGCGAAACTAGGGCCACAGGGAGCAAGGATTATGAAAGGAGGAACGATGAGGTTGTGGGAAGCGGAAGTCGACGATGGCAAAGAAATGATGGTTACCGGAGTATGACGTGGAAGGGAGAGGGAAGACTGACGGGCAAAATAGAAAAGCGAAACGGCAGTGACGCGAGAAAAGTGACGGAAGCGGACCTAACGGGAGATAAGAGAAGTTATGATGAGGGCAAGAAAGGTAGGGGGGGAGATAAGAAACCGGAGGGATGAAGGTACGACCAAAGAAGGCCGTCGAGGTGGGTTATGAAGAGAAATAAAGAGAGAGATAGGGGGAACGGGGCGCTGAGGGCATGAGCAAAAAGTAAAACTTAGCGTTTTGCAACACAAAAACTACCCCTTTCACCATAGAATAACAACTCCATATCCAAACACCAGCCAACAGACTGAGGAACCAAAATCTCTACACAAATAAATACAACGGACCTCAGTTGGTAATGAAAAGACCGTAATGAACATCTAATGTCAACACCAGGGTACTTTCGAAAAATGGCTTTTGTTGCATCCTGGCCGAGACCTTTTCGCGGAAAAAGTCTTGAACTATTGTTGCACTTGGCCTCATTCTATCAAACCGATTGCGACCCCCAACACGTCCGACCGACGCCGAACAGCGACACGGATATCCACCACGGACCAATCTGTCACTACCCTTAGGTCATCAACGTGATTAAGCTTTTCCCATTTGAAGTAATAGATTAGGGCCATCTCAGACGATTATGGGAGTCAAAAGAGACACGTCACAAATTTTCTCACCATCAATTCAGACGTACGCTCGCCAGGCCTTAGTAGAAAAGACAAGGCAACAGTCTTCATAGGAAGTTGATGCAGCAGTACAAAACGGCGGGCTCGGGCACCGACAGATTGAAACAAACTGTTTCCGCAGCGGAACACAACGGAAGTCATCTCCCTTTGAACGAAAATAGCCCGAAAGTTATATACGCACAAAGTGGCGCGGGCGGAACGACCTTTTAAAGTGTAATCCGTGTCACCTACGAAGCAACTAAAACTCCCCGAGACAAGCGAACTGTTAGTCACATTTCGCCGTCCGAAAACAGGATAATTGTGGTCCTTCGAATACCGCTTACAATACGTCCAAACCGTTTTTACCACAACAAGGTTATTCCGGGCCGAATAATAGGTATGGCGCCAGCTGCCCACTAGACTCCCCCCTTCCTGAAATCAAGAGTAAGGGCGCACAAAGGTGAGAGGCAGCGCCCCCGCAAGCCAGTCCGACTTAGGAAAACTAGTGACAAGACTAGTTAAACGCCCCCTAAAGGGATTTTATGACTTAAACACTCCCGATCTACCCAGTTAATGTCACCCGGAATCTTCTGTTAGGGTTTTTCCCTCAGGCTTTGTGTTATTTCATTGCCACGGGCCGAGCATAATTGAACCATTCATTTCGTAGTTTACCCAGGGTGAAAGAGATATTGCCTTTCGGCCCGGGCCCAGGCAGAACAGCGAAGAGGAAGCAATCGATTCTAAAAAGGAAGCCTCACCCCAAGCAGACATTTTCCCGTTTTTTTACCGCAAGAATAGTTGAGGCCCAAACCCAGGAAAAGTTCTTCCTCTGGAGACGATCGGCTTCTGCAATTGGTCTCTTTCACATTGTATCGTTGAGAAGTCTTCACCCGCCGACATCGTCGCTAGATCGCCAGTTTTTCCCAAACATCAAATTTGTCGAAAGCGTTTAACAGCGAAGGGCAGAGGTCCAATCTGCCTGATTGCGAGCTCAAGTGATAGCCTGTACTCCGGCAACCAAGCGAGCATTAGTGCAAAAGGCAAGCGTGTATGCGGAGCAAGTTTTCAAGGGAAATCAACGTTGGGCCCTCACCCCCCGGGTGAGTGCGTTTCCTACATGAGCGCTGGTTGAGCGCAAGGAACCTTTTCATAATGGGTGTTTTTGCGATCGTGTCGAGTGAGTCCCCGGCTTGAGGAATCAGTCGGATGACAGTGCCCTCACTACCTAATGAAGGGGCCTAAGGACGGGGGTTTGGCTGGTTGACCGATTTAACCGACAGAGCACCAAATGTAGACAACACCGAGATGGCACTTTGTGCTTTGATGACCTTAAACTGGACCAGCCAAGACAGCTAGTTTCGCTTTCTAGTCAATACGACAAAATAGGTTACTTTTTTCCGATACGCTGAATAGAACAGAAACTCGTAGGAAGTTGAAGAAGAGAGGCCATGGGTCCGAGTACATCCCCAGTAACGGCGGGGCCGGGATGCCCAGGTTATAGTGCTTGCAAGGCGAGAAGTTCGGGCAGGCACCAAAACACCGCACCCCCACCAACAACACACACCACCGCCCCCCCACAACGACATACCCCACCACACAGAAACACAATACCACCCCACCCGCCCAAACACCCCACAACAACAGACCCCCAACCACAGCACAAACTCCACACCGCCACCCCACTCCCCCCCCCCCACCACCGGCACCCCAAACAAAACACCCCCCCCACACACGAAACCCCAGACGCTGACACAAAACGTGTAGAAGCATACTGCTGATTTTGACCGGACCACGAGCGGAAAATGAAATTACGAAGACTGTGGCGACCAGAGTTCATACAGGACACAGTGAAGCCAATTTTTACGTCGCCAGTAGTAGAGATGTGACCGCCTTGGCTTTTTGCGCGACCTCCAACAACTTCAACTTTAAAATAGATTTCCAGAATCAATGACTCCTTTTTTTGCGCAGAAGCCTGGTCTATTGCTGACTGGCAGGCCCGCGAAGTGAAGAGCGTTCACAAGACGAATGCAAGAACCCCTTAGAAATGCAGGGTACCCAATTCCACCTCCACAGCCCGACTCGCTCGATATCAAACTAACAGGATGGCTGTATTAACACACCACTCGACCCCCGCCGACATGGGTGAACTAAGCCACAGCGGCAAAAGAAAAACAAAAAGGGTTAACGGTTCCGGCGCAATTGTGGTAATTGCTCGCCCCGACAGTCCCAGCGCCCGGAGTCCGATTTCAGTAAGCGACCGCTCAGGGAAGAGGGGCCAGGGCCCAAGAGGGTATTCCAGCTCAACGCTTCTTTTTTTGATGACCACCCTACCTTCTGGTCAGCCCCAGCCAGCAAAAGTGCGGCCGCTCGGTACGCAACAGAACAAACCCTCACCAGCAAGCGGCATTGTCTTTTTCAGACTGAGGAGATTCTGAGCACTTGCAGTCACGAGACCGTACTGTACTTCTATCTTCCGACAAGACTGGTCGAGGGAGCACGTTTCGGCAGTTTCGAAAACTCGGTCACACATACCGTCACCTACTTAACATTTTCTTTACTTTTAGTCTTGGCCAACTATTAAAGTATGCCAAATGACCCCGAGGACAGCCCCAAACAAACCTTCTCGGGCCTTCCAGCAAGCTATGGAGTAGCCGAAAGTAACAGTCCACTGTGAGAGTCAAGGGCGTACTCGATACGCCGCGTAATTGAACTCACTGCACCGCAAAGGTTATACTCATGAAGACCACTTCTTTGAATTCAGCGACGTAACAATGTCCACTCGTATGCAGCCCCATATAAGTAAACACCCTGAACAAATGCCCCTCGGGTCACCCGTACAAACTCCACCCCTACGCACCCCAGAGAGACTCCCATTTACCTTGGGTTATGACCAATTTATGGGAGGAACGAGCACTGTAGAAGCGTTAAGAATCAAGAGAAGACGAGGCCCTCAACCC
>Ga0179593_1711704_pt1 | contig 18128 bp, 19 predicted proteins | sample CZODoug2_1_08_16_FD_185931 | JGI IMG/M metagenome (GOLD analysis project Ga0179593, IMG submission 185931) | Vadose zone soil fungal communities from Angelo Coast Range Reserve, California, USA - CZODoug2_1_08_16fungal (PacBio error correction) | ecosystem: Environmental > Terrestrial > Soil >... | reverse complement strand
GACCAAAGACTATCGCGGTCTTACCCCTTCGGTAGTTACCTCAAGCCGTCACCCAGCCCCCTATTCACAGTGCTCTCCCCCTCGTGATCCCCCCCGTTGCGGGCCTCTTAAGATGTTCTCCATAGCTTTTGTTGCCCTTCAAGGAGTTAAATAAGCACTTCCCGCATTGGTCTCCAGGATTTTTCTCTTTTGCAGTCTGTTTTGATTTTCGCCGGCCTTTCTAAGCCTGATTTTTTTCTCTTTCGCTTTTTTCACACCCGCTCCCTTCCGGCCCAAAGTAGATAAAGAGGAATGCATGCCCCTCCTTTAAGCTAATGACGACCGATCCCCCTGTGGTTTTCGCTCTGGCGCTCTACCCCCGATCGTCCGCAGACGCCAAAAGAGGGGCCAGGAAGCAGCGGGATTCGGCCTTTGACATTTCTCCGGCGCTTAAACACTTTCTGCATTTTTCCGCCCGTAGAGAAACCTGCGCGCTTTTTTTGAAGGCAGCCTATTCGTACTAAGCGTTTCTCTCCTTCTGCGGTTTTCATCCCTTACAAAGTTTTGGAGTCAAATGCAGAAGCACTCAATGAAGAAGCGAAGCTCCCTTCGAGTGATCCGCCTCTTTTTCGTGTTCTTCTGCCCCCCCCACTCGTTCCGGCATTACTCTTTGGATTTTCCCCTGAATGGGCACCCCCCTTCCCAAAAATTGCTTCAAAAATGACTAACCATGGGTGGGGCGTCATGAGGTCCAAAAACAGTCTCTACGCCGGCCTTATATTTGCTCTTTGCAGTTGCTTGTCACGACCCCCAGGTACTTGACCGCCAATCCCAAATTCACCCTGCGCTCCTGTTCGGCGGTCCTTTGATGGTTCTCCGCTGGTCCCCCCCTCAACAGAGAAAAGGAATCAACCTGAGTCTTTAGCTATACCCCCTTTCTCTTCCGGTTGACCCTTAACAGCTTTTTTTCGAGCCAGAAGGGTTCAATGGCAAGTATCTTCGCACTTGATTGATTAGTGAAAATCAACCTTTGTTGAACCTCGATCTCCTGTTGGCTGATTCTACGGAGACGTTTCTGAGCGGTAACTTTCAAGTTTCTTCCTTACCCTTCTTTGCGCGGTGGGTTTTCCGATGCGCGAGGTGTAGAGAGATCCCCTCCATCCTAACTACCAAGTGCAACTCTTTCACTCTCAGTTTTTTCTTTCCCCTAGTTTCTTCCCCCTCGTTTCGGCTTTTCCGTCCTCGTAAATGGTTGGGGCTTGGAGCGACAAACAATTCCACCGGAGACGTTCCAATGACCAGTCCCCTTTCCTCCCTCCCGCCGGCCCTCTCTTTTTTCAATTGTACGCTTTTCCTCCCCTCGATGCTGATGCCGAAACTCTGGCGTGGTAGTCACCGTCCCCCTTTAGTGTGAACCATCGGAACCCCTTTTTCAGGGTTGTATTTCTCTTCTTTTTCCAAGCAAAGGTTCCCCCATGCTAGCGCCGGACCAATTTGTGCGCTATGTTATCGAAGATGAAGAAGGATAAGACTTTCTTTGTGATTACGAGGGGAGTCCGGGGACCTCGTTGACTTTTGTTCCCAGTCTCTCTTGCGCCCCACGTAATGTTTTCTTTTTATGAATCCTTTTTCCCCTTCAAGTGAGGCGTAAAGTTATAGGGTGCTTCACGACTTTCTATTCTCAATATTTTGAATACTCCTTTTCTTTGTCTTCTCTTCAACCGGCCTGTTCCTTACTCTCAGATCCCCGAACAACCTTCGAAGAGTTTCTATCCCCTCGACTTCTGAAACATTTCCTTTGACCCGTCTTCCCCTTTGGGGCAACTCTTTTTCTAATACCTTCCCTGTTTTCCCCCCTGTTTTTGACCACGACAATACCAATCAGCACCCCACCTCTACCTTAGTTTTGGCGAAGCCTTTCCTTCCCCCCCCCTCTTTTCCACCTTTTTTACATTTGGATCCCTTATTCGGAGATCCAACTACCTCCATCAGCCATAATTGAAGCTGGGTCCGGCCGTAACTGAGGTCCTTACCTTCGACGTTCCCCTTTATGCATCCTCATTCCCCCAAGTCAGTCCCCGCTTTTCCTTCTCGCCTTTTTCTCCTCATGCCCCCCCCCCTTGTAATTCACCCCTTTTAGGAGCTAGAAGAGAGGTCCGTTCACCCTCCTTTCACCCACGGCTTCGTCGACTTACCACTGGCTTCTGGACATTTTCGTTCCTTGTAGGCAATTTCATAGCCTGACCGTTCGGCGCTATTTTTTCTTTCACGCAAGCGGCTGGTCTTCGATATTCTTTTCCATACCCCCCTCTTGTCCCCCCCCTCTTCCAGAGCTTTCGGATCTCTTTCCCATGCTGGTCTTCACGACGATTCCTTTTATTAAGGGATATGCGTTATGAAGTTATTTTAAGGTTTTCCAGTTTCAGTTTTTGGAAGATCCTCCCACGTCCCTTCATTCTTTTTTTCACACGCCTCCCCCTTATAAGTTCAACGCGTGCGACGTATAAAAGGGAAATCCTCGTTTAGGGACAACCCACCCTTCATCCCCCCTTCCCCCCCCCTTTCCCTTGTTCCCCCCCCCCCCCCCCTACTCTCTACCCCGGTTTGTGTTGTCCCTGGATTCATGGTCATCCCCAGGGTTTAAAATAAACTATACCCCCCTTTTGCTACGAGCATGAGATCACGTGGATACAAGGCTTTTCTTATTCCCCCCCCCCTTCTTTTTCCACAACCCCCCTTGCGGTTATTGGAATACCAATCCTTTGACCAGGCTCGTTCTTGTCTCCCCTGTAGCGCCCCCGTTCGGGGTCCTAATGAACATTTAAACGCCCCTTTTATTCCACTATCCCCTTCCATGGAATCCTCCCTTCCGAAACCACCCCGCTCGATTGGTCGATCCCGCGGCGATCTAATCTTCAGTTTCAAGTCATCTTCTTTAGCAACTCTTTCAGTATCGAACTTCTCCTTTTTTTTTCCTGACTTTTACTTCCCTTTGTGTTATATAGATTTTTCCCTGAGGGATAATCCTCCTTTCGCCTTCGATACCTACCCTTATATTTTGATCAGCATATGCTTCCGCAAGATGATGTGTCCCCCACTGTATTTCATCTCCCTCTTCCCAATCGATTTTTTCCTTGTCTTTTTTTTAATGGATGGTCCTTTTTTTGTTTAATCCTGTCCCATTGCGTGTTGTCCCTCTTTTCCCCTAAGGTTTGCCTCCAACGAAAGGTGGATCGGCTCCCCCTTGCCAAGATTTATGTTAAACAGTTAATTCCAACTACTGTCTTTTTTAGGCCCAGCACATTTGGTACCCAGAGAAATAATGTAGCGGGATCAAAGACCATCTCGCGGTCGTACCCTTTTTTTTCCTCTGTATGGTTTGGGATTCCCTTCCTTCAACATGTTTCCAGGACCTTTTTTCTTTCCCGGATGGCACTCCCCAAAATGGGAAGCTGTTTTGATTGCTGGTGGCAGATGATTCTGCCCATCCCGGCTTGAGGTCCCCTTTTGACTTCCCCTCCCTCCTTGATCTTTTCTTTTTCATTCATCTGAAGACTTCTTTAAGCGTAACGTGGTACTTGATCTTACAAACTTCTTACAGGACTGCTCAACTAATCTGTTTTGCTTTTTTACCATTCTCACTGCACTTTCAATTTTCTCTATTAAAGCAGTGTCCCTTGTGAATCAAAAGAAATTTTATGGACGTGATAATCGAATTTCCTCTGTCAATTCGTCCCCCGCCGAACTCGGCGATTTTATTTCCCTCCCCATTTTCCCCCCCTCCCTTAATTCCCCCTTTTGATATTTCCCCCCTCGGGGTATTCTCCCTCGAAATGTTGAAATGGCCTAAAACGGCCATTTATTAACGTTCCCCCTCCCCCCTCCGGTCCTCTCCTCCTGGTCTTTTGGGATAATTCTTCTTCTTTACCCTCAAGCGTTTTAACATTATTGCAAGTCATAAGACAACTTGTTAGTGTGATGAGGATGCCTCCTCTTCCGTGAAAAATTCCCTGGGATTCTCTCGACCTTTTCGAGCCCCCTATGGCTTCCCTTTTCTTTTTTTATTCAGACGCTTTCTTTGTCTCAAACAAGTTCGGCCAGGTTTGCTACAGAATGGACCCGCTGGGCTCGAAAATAAGGCGGCTTTCCTTCTTCCTTTTTTGATTTTTTTTCTTTAAGCCTTGCCCTTCTTCTCAAGCCTGCCCTTTTCACTAGTTGTAGAAGAAGGGGAGATGGTCGGGGTTAAAACCCCCCCAACTTTTTCCATCCCTCGACGGCCTTTCTACCCCAAAGTCCTTTTTTTTATTTTTTCTTGAACAAACTGCGGTCGGCAACTGGCCCGGTTGGGTCGTCCCCTTGCATATCCCCTTCCTGCCCCTTTTATTCCCCTGTACCCTCTTTTCAACGGCTTTACCTGGTACTTCCCTTACGCCCCTGATAGAAAAAGAACAATTCCTTCCCGAGACTGGCACCTCCCGGTTATTTCTTATGACTCTTCTCTTCCGTAACCCCCCCTCCGACTTCCTTTTTTTGAGCCCCCCCCAAAAAAACCATTTGGTTCTAGGTATCCTTGATTGGTGGGAAGAGACAACCCCTTTGGAGTTTAGAGCCTGGTTCCGTTCCAACTCCAGTTCCTTGACTTCACCGCTCCCTTGTCCCTTTCTCCCTTTCTTCCCGCAGCCTTCCATGTTCTTAAACCTCTACCATTCAAGAACCTCTGGCGGCGAGGGATGAATGATTGAAAGTTTCCCCCTTTCGCCTCAGTTCTTGAAATTTATCCCCCCGAAGCTTCCCCCCTCCTGACCCCCCAGCCTTCTTTGTCCCGTCAAACTCCTTCTCTTTTTCCCTCCCCTTTTTCAGTGTCTTTCCTTTTCATCGAGCTGCGGTTTCAGATCGCATAACGAGAGCTAGTTCACCTCGACACAACTTGGTGACGCTTCTTTTCGGTTACCTTACCCTTCCTCTAGATCGCCACTTCTTAGCCCCCTTTCCCCTTAGTGAGTTTTTAAGATTCCCCGAAACTTTGAGAAATACTTCTTTTTCCCCCTCTGATCGCCTCACTTTATTTACCGAAGAGATTCTTCCTTTTCCTGCCTTCCCTCTTTTTCATTTCCTTGAGGATCTCCCCCTTGAGAAGTCTTGTTTTCTTTCCCACGGTCCTCGGATGAGCCCAAGGTGTGCTGGGGGCTTACAAGCCGACAAGCCCCCCCCCCTCTTTCTTTTTACCTCAATATGATCGCTTTATGCTTTGATGTGTTGGTGTAATTTTTTTTTAAGTGACCCCCATGATGAGGAAGTGACTTTTTTCGGTTTTTCTGATTTCCCCCCCATTTCGCCTTAATCCCCCTCTCCTTCCATTTTCTTTCCCCCCTCAGTTCAACCATCCCATCCTTTCTTCTGAGACGTCCCTCCCTCTGCTTGATATCCTCTGGAGAGTAGAGTAGGCCATTCTTCTTCTGCATTGCTCGCCCCTGACTTTGTGATGTTTTCGCTCATCCTTTTTTTTTTTCTCTACCTTCACCTCCTTTGCGGATGTTTTTTTTCCCCCTTTCCTTCTCGTTTCCGCTTTTCTTAATGGAATTGCAGCAATGAACGTGGTGAAGAGCAGGCGTCACCCTGGCAGACTTCCCTATCTTTTGACCCCATTTCTTGGGATTCTCCCTCACCTTCTCAAGTGGTCGAGAAAAAGTTTTCTCGGTCGGCGTCCTTTTACGCTACCTTTCTTTCTTTAGCCCTTCTTTCTCCCCCCGTTTCCCATTCTTTTCCTCTCTTTTTCCGCGTTAGGAGACTTCCCCCTCTGTTCCTGGACCTTAAGAGAAAATCTTGGAGACCAATGAGTGTTTTTACCTCTTTGCCATGGTGGTTCCCGCTCTTTTTCTCTCTGCCCGCATGAGCTTTTTTCTCTTTGACTCTCCCCTTTTAGCGATCATGACTGAAAGTTTTCCGCTTCCGACTTCGAAATTTGGTTTGTGTTTGGATAATTCCCGCCTTACTCCTTTTTTCGTTTTTCCTTTCTCCTTTTCCTCCCCCTTTTGCGACTCTTTTCCCTGAACTTTATCGCCTTTTCTTCCGGAGGTAGATGCTCTTTCACCCAGCCCCCCCCCCACGGAAAACAACGTTCCTTCTTCGTTTTTTTTCTCTTCCCCTTTCTTCCCTCGCGCTTCTCTTCTCACTGATTTTCTTCCAGAGCGTTGGTGCCCCACTCCAATGGGTTTGCCCCATCGCATTGGTCTCCGGCCTTTTCCGCGTTCCCCCCTCCCCCTTCCTCGCCCTCTTGACGACTCCCTCCCTTTTTTGCGATAAAACCGCGCAATCCGGTCCTTAGCTACAGAGGAACGCCTTTCTCGTTAATGATTGGACGCCGTACTCCTGTTTCCTTTTGCCTTTTTCGACCGTACGCCTTTCCTCGCCTCCGACAACTGAGGCCGGCCTCCTCGGTTCCCCCCCCACGCCCGGCGCCCTTTTCGTTAACCCTTCTCCAGCTTCCTCCTCCGACTCCCCCTCTCGCGTTGAGCAGCAGCCACTCCGCTTAGTTATATCAGCGCCTGTCTGATTGGCGCCCCCCACTTTGTTCCCTTTTCTCTCAATTCTCCTCCGAGAAAATGTCCCCCGCGAAGAGGCCCCTTTCCGCTGATTACTAAGCCTTCCCGCTGCTTTCTTTTGCATGGGTTACCCTCACAGCGTGGCAGGTCATTTTTGCTCTAAAGGAATTTTTTCCCCCTTCCCAAACTCTTCCCCCCTCCCCAAAACCTCATAAGGAGGTGTTTCCCCTGCAAAAACCGCCCCTCGCTCCTCTTTTTTCCTCTTTTTTTTTTTGATTTTTTTGTTTCTTTACGCCCCCACCTTTCCAAGTAAACGCCCAAGCACAGGCGTTCCTCGTCCCTGACCCCCGGCGGAGTTTCCCTGCAGTTCCTCTTTCCTTCCTCCCTGTCCAAGCTTTTTCCCCCCATATCGAAACCGTCGTAAGATCGCGGCGAATAAAATCTTCCTTAGTCCCTTTTCCTTACCCCTATTGAGGAGAGAAATACCTTTTTCCCATCACGTTTTTCTCACCCCTCTCCCGTACTACCCTCTTTTCTTTGTCTTCTAATTTCCTCTGCGTCTGGTTTCGGTTCGAAGGAGAAGGTAGATAACCCTCAATGGTGGTTCCCCTCCCTTTCCCCTTTTTTTCCTTTTTTTTTGTTAAATCGGGGATCGTGAGAGACTTAGTCCCATCTGAGATACCCCCCCCTTTAAACCTCCCCCTTTTCCATATCAGCTCTTTTTTTTCACTCCTGGTCTTCCTCTCTTCTTGCGGGGTGTATTTTCAGCCGCGTGGGTTTTCCCCCCCCCCCCCCCAATTTCCCCCCCTTTCCCCATTTCTTTCCAAGTCTCCCCTCCTTATAACCCCTCTCTCTTACAAAGCCCTTCGAATTTCGTTACGAACACCTTCGATTTGGCCCCTCCCTGGAGCTTTTTTCAACTCTTTCCCCCTTTCACCCCCAACCTTCTTTTCCCAGTTTTCTTCTTTTTTTTCCGTCCAACAGCTCCTCAAAGCAAAGGGCTTTTTTCCGCACAAAGCTCGTTACCTGTCTCCCTGCTTTCTTTGCCAGACCGTTCCCATCCTTTTTTCCTACCTTCTTCTTTGTTTTCTTCTCCAGTTTTCCCCCTCCGGACCTTTTTCTTGTTGAACCCAGTTTCTTCTCTTCCTGGTGATTTTTCGACCTTTAGACGGAAGTTGCGCGAAACCGTTCTCTGTTTTGATTTACTCAGTGTGCCCCTTCATTTTTTCCTCACTTTCATTTCTTTCTTGTTCTCACCCTTTCGTCAATTTTGCCGTACTATAGATTTTTTCCGACCAAAACTTCCCTGATTTTGCTCCTCCGTTTCTCCCTTTTTTTTCCACAGTTCTTTTCTCCCTCCTCAGTTCTCTGCTCACCCCTTCCCCTCGGCTTTCCTTCCTTTCGGTAAGCTGGTCCAGACAACAAGAAACAGAAAACCCCTACCACTCAATACAGCATATTTTTTCATCTTTTTAATCCCCCCAGGATCCCCCCCCCCCCTTTTCCCACTAGAAAGTGGAGACCTTTACTCGCCCTATTCCCCAGATCAACAGATTCCCTTTTCTTTGATTACTCCTCTGCCCTCTTTCCACATTTTTCCGAGAATGGAAAAGTTCCCATGCGTTTTTCATAATCCCCCCCCCCCCCCCCCCCTTCTTTTCCCCCTGCCCCACTACTCTCCCTTGTTAAAGGATCCTAATGATCCCCAGGCACTCCCACCCATTTTTTGGCTCCACTCTCTTTTTACCTTTTTTTTCCCTTCAACTTTCTCCTTTGGGGTTTTCTCGCACCTCGGCAGACACTTTTCGCGGTCCCCTCCTCACCACTTTTTTTTAACCCCCCCCTCCCCTTGGGTTTTCAGTTTCGGGAAAGTTTCTGATCATAGCCTTCCTTTTCCGGATTTTAGACATCGAATTCAATCTTCACCCTCGTAGCTCTTCCCTCGACCTTCCCCCCTTTAAAAACTTAAAGGATTTTCCCTTTAACAATTACCTGTGCCTACGAGTATTCCCCTCTCCGTCCCAATTGGTTTATTTTTTCCTGAAGTCCCTGCCTTTATATTTTTTTCCCATTAAAGTTGGAATTGAAAGTTCCAATTTACCCTTTTCTTTTCCCTCCCCCCCCTTGCCCCCTTCTCCCCAATTTCCCCCGAGCTCCGTTAGCCCCAAGGAATATAGAAAGTTCTGGAAATGCCACCCCTCCCCCCACAGCACCACCCGCTTTTCCCCCTTTTGCCCTGATTTTTTCCCTGCCCCGGTCTCCCGTTTTTGGTGTTCTGGAGATAAGGGAAGGGCATCCCCCCCCCCCCTTGTTGAAACCTTTCTTCAATTTCTTTTTTCTCCTCCTTGGCTTGTTCTCCCCTTTCTCCCCTTCTTTCCCTTTATCCCCCCTTTTGTGGAGGCCCTGGTACCGCGTTTTCAGTGTTTTTTGTCTTTGTCTTTTCCTTCCCCCCCTTTTTTTTTCATCTCTTTCTCGCTCCATTAGCGCCGAGCCCCGTTCGGTGGCCCCTTCTCGCCCCCTCTTTTTTCCCACCCCCCTCCTTTGCCTTTCAACCCCCCCCCCCACACAAACACCCCCCCCCCCCCCCCAGAAGCTCAAAATCACATCTTATATAGATTCCGCCCCCCCCCCACGACTTTTTTTCTCTTTCAGTTTTTCTACTTTATTTGTGTCCCTTTTTCCCCCCTCCTCTGCATCAAGCAAATGGATTTCAAGATAATTTCCCCCCTCTATTACCCGTTCCTTCTTTCTTCTTTTTCCATCTCTTTCCCCTTCTTTCCTCTCGTTTTTTTTTTCCTTAGGCAAGACTCCCCCTCTTTATTTTCCCCGCTTCCCTGAAATTCCTTGCCTCCGCATAAATTTTTTGTGGGGGCGGCCCTTTCCGTGTAACTGTCCAAAGATAGGCGCCTTCGATAATGATCTCCCCCGGTTTTTTTTTTCTTCTAGTCTTTCCCATTCTTGGATTTTTCTTTTTTTCTTTCCCATCGGAAGAACCTTGGTGTTTGAGAGATTCCCCTTTTTGTCATCCCCACGAAGTTTTCCTTCTCTCCCTTTTCCCCCCTGAGTCCCCACATTTCGAACCTTTCCCCCCCGCCCCGGACGATGGTTTTTTTTGCAGGGCCTCCACTTTTGTCTCCTGCGCCATCCTTTTCTCGAACGGTTTTCCACTTAGGTCTCCCCACAGCTTTTAATAGTATTGTTTCACTTGGGGCCTCAATTCCCCCCCCACCGGTGGTCCTCCTTTCTCCCCCCCCCGTTCTATTTGAAATGACCCAAGTGTTTGCGGTGTGATGATTTGTGGCTATGGCTTTCACTTGCGATTGAGTGAAATTGGTCCGTTACTTCCCTTTGCCCTTTTTCTGGCGCGTTTTCAATCCCTCCTCCATATGACAGAGTACGTTTGAATTGCTCTTTCCATGCCCTGTGGAAACATCTCCCCTTCATCCTCCCCTCTGTCGTAAGATCACTCTCTACTCGTAGGGCACACTCCAATTTCTTCCAAGTCTCTCCTGAACAAGCCGGTATAGTTGGTCCACCCCTCAATCCTATTCCCTTCCCCTTCCTCGAGATTTCTCCTCCTTTTCATCTCACAATTTTTTTAAGCAGAAATTCTTTCTATGATTGAATTACAACTGCCTACTCAAACTCCTTTGTTTCCACTCCTTTCTAGCATTAGTTTGACCCTTTCCCGAACCCCCCAAAACCTTCACTTCTAAGTCCTCTTTTCCCGCTAATTCTTTTTTACTTGTGTGGAGACCTGACGGATCCGTGAAGCAACCTTGGAAACTTCTTTTGAAAATCTTATCAACCCTCCCCCCTTCCCCCTCCGTAAACTTAAAGAGGTTTTTAATTGACTTCTCCCATTCGTCCTTCTTTTTTTTTTTCTATTCTGTTCATGCCGGTACTTTCTACCCTTTTTCTTAGGTCTCAGAAGAATATGACGCTGTTCTTTTTTTCAAATTTCTTCGCCCACATAATGCTTGATGAAGTCTGCGGTTAGTGATGATTCTTTCTTTCTCCCCATCAAGCCCTGTTCTTAAAAGCTATTGAAACACGAGGGTAGCCTAATTTTATTGTTTTCCCAATCAGGTTTTTTAATCCAGTCGCGTTGGCTTTCTTCCCTGTCACTTTTGGTCTTCCTCCTGATTCTTCTTCCCCCCCTGGACTCCGGTTGGGTAGACGGCAGCGGCACCCGCCCCAACGAGTATTCCCCCCTGCGTCGTTTTCGGCAAACTGGGGTGTCCCTCCGACACTCTTTCAATTCTTCTCTCCCAAAACTTTTTGACTTGGACCCCCTCCCCTCTCCCGGATTGAGGTTACCCTTACGGAGACAGGTTACCTCGTACCCACAAAGAAGAATGTCTTCCTTTTGGCGAAGAGTAGCGACCACCATTTTTTAATCTGAGTTTGCCACCCCCCCGGACCCTCCCTTGTTTTAGGCATGTTTTTTTTCCTTATTCCTTCAACCGTGGTTCCCGATTTGTTCATACTTCCTAAAGAGCCAAGCTCTGCTCACTCCCCGAAGTTTTTTTTCTCCCGCGAAATCAGCACTTTCGTCTCTTTGGCACCAGGTCTCTCCCTAGTTCCTGTGAAATTGTTGTAGATGCGCCCCCCATTTATAGGACAACCCCTCCGATCGCTTTCCCCCCCGCGTCCACCCCTATTCGACGCCTCTTTAAAAGTCTTCCTCTGTGGATAAGGCTCGAGATAACTTCTCTATAGTTAACTGCCCCCCCCCCGGTGTAAGTATCACCCGTTTGGGCGGTGCCCTACCTCTCCCCGATCTCCGCGCTTTCTGTTCTTTGCACCAATTAGGTGCTAAAGATCACGCCTCCGATTTCTTGAAAACCTTATTCTTAATCATCTTGGCCCAACTCCCCTCTGTATTCCTTTCCTTTTCCTCTTCCTCAGATGGGCTCGCAGTAGATATTGAGTGAGTACCCCTTCCTTCGCTCCACCTCCATTTTCTCCCTTTTTTTACCTTCTCGGTGCGTTACTGAAAGTCTTTCAGCCCAACCTGGTCCCCCGAGGGCGAGCACCCAATAATTAGCCCCTTTTTCTTTCTTTTTGTACATCATTGAACCCCTGATGAGGAATTTTGTTTCTTCCTTTTTGACCTTCCGTTCCCCTATAATCCAGCCCCACCTCCGGCATTTTCCCAAAGACCCCCCAGCGGTTTTCCTTCTTTTTTCTCTCGGAAGCGAATTGGCGCGTCGCGTGTTCGTATGCCATTGTCTACTTGACTGTCTCTAGCAGCGCAGCCCTCGCCTCTCTCCTATAACGAACTTTTGCTGCAACGCTCGTGTTTTTTTCCTGTGAATACGCCCCTCCCCCTCTTAAGTGTTTTCCCACCTCCTCCAGGGCGACGTTTGCGGCCAGAAGCCGCGGATCGGTTTCGGCTTCAAGGTCGGTCTCCTTTATTTTCCCAAAGTTAGGCTTCCTTTCCGTTCGCTAAAGCGGAAAACTTATTCTTTTCTGCCGGATTGGAGTCTCACGAACCCCATTGTCTTCTCCAATTTCGCTTTCCAACCTCAGGATCCCCAATGCGGCGCCTGCGTATGGTACTCTGCGGCCCCAACAAAGCTATGTTCTGAATGTTCCAGCATACCTAGCGCGGCGTGCATTTTTTACTTATTCCCTCTTACTCAGAAGTCTCACGTTGTCCGCGCGAATCCATTTGGCTGGGTGTCGCATACCCTAAGCCGGCTTCTCTTTCATATCTTTTTTTCCTCCCGTGTCGTCCCCCCAGAACCCCTTCCGTTTAAGGACTGGCTCCGCTCACCAGCCACATTTCGACGCGTTAACCAAACCGGAGTGCATTCTTCGCCTGAGAATAAGATTTCATCTTTCAGCGCTCTTCATGGTTTTTTTCTTTTCTCCACTTTTTCCAATGAAAAGTCTTCCATAACCGCACGCCCGACATTGGTCTCCAGATTTCGCGCGCACCTTCGATTCCTTTCTGACGCTTCGCAGTCCCCGAGCCATGAATTTTAAAACCAGCCTTCCCTTCCTCAATATCCACAGTATTCACCCGAATTTGTCGTTCAGGAAGCCTACGCACTTATCGACCTAGTTACCAACGACGCCCTCCGACTCACCCTTGGAAAGGAAGAGTTATTTTCCTTCCCGCCATCGCCTTCTACCTGGCGCTTCAACCGTTCCCTCTTCAGGACCGTCCCGCCTCCGTAGAAGCCCTTTTTTTCCTCCTCAGAACTTCCTCGTTATATAAGAGATATCTTTGCTGCGATGCGGGGCGGCTGTTCACCTCAGAAGACAGTCCCTTTCCTTCCTGCGACGCGCCATTTTCTTTATCCCGCAGAGTCAGGCTCGCTCCCCGCTCTTGATGGGTGTTTAAAGTCTGTGTCCCCTTGTACCCTGTGCGGCATTCTCTACGGTTTGCCGAACTTGTTTTCAAACTCCCCCCCCAACGACCAACAAAATCCTTCAGGGGGTGGGGTCAATGCGGTGGTCACCATTCTGGTCGTCATGTTTCTTGTGTGATAGCTTGCAGTTTCGTCCGCCTACTCCGGCCCCCGCGCGAATCGCGGTTACCGTGAGACCCACAGTACCCAGTTTATGGAGAGACGCTGTCCGCACGCCGCTGAACCCCTTTTCACCAGAGTCTCCGCCAGCGCGAATAAAACATCTTCTTGTTCAGTCACGGTGGGAACTCCCCTTTTGAGGCGTCTTTTTCCTTAAAGTGCTTGATAGTTCTCAACGAAGGTTGAACTCCTGCAGGGTGCGGATCGAAGGAGACTAGAGGGGTCATTCCGCCCTCGTCCCCCTTTTCCCGGTGGTGAAACGAGAGAGACCCTGATGCTTTGCTGCCCCTCGCAAGCCTTGGATTACCATCAAGCCCCTGCCTCACCTATCTTGGAACGCGGTGGGTTTACGTAAGCCTATCGGGATGGCTTTTTTTAAAAGGGCGAGGGCGAGACAAATTTCAAAGTCCCCCCCCTGGCCTCAACCCTTGATTTTTTTTCCTTAAGCAATCCGGTACATCATTGATGACCCCCGCGTTTTGACGACCTCTTATACCAAACTTTCAGCGTTACAACGTAGTGACCCCCAAACACAACTTTTCACTCTCTTTTTTCGAACCAGGATCTCAAACGCCTTCTGATTAAAAGCTCGATAACTGAAGACACCCCTGGCGCTACTCTGGTCTTCCCCAGTCTCAAGAAATTCTTTTTTTTATATTGGGAGACCGTTCCGTAATGTAAACCTCCCCCTCGGATACCGTTGCGTTTTCTCAGAGTTCTGGTGATTTTTCTCCACTTTCGAAAGTTCGGGGTTTTTCCCTCGTTTGGACTGTACTTTTTGCTTTGGGGTTCCCGATTCCTTATACCCCCCCCGGGCGGACAGTTTTACTCTCCGCTTTTAAGAAAAACAGATCCCTAGTTGCTTTGATCCGCCGTTCGCCTCTGAATGATGCCCCCGACCCCCTTACTCAAATGTGGTTCACTAGAGGTAGTTCCCCAAAGTCGTAAGAACTAAATCATCAGCACCCCCTAACCCTCTACTTTCCCCTCTTATTTTTGCCCTTTTTTTTCGAGGAGCCCCTTCGCAAAACTCCCTTGGAGTCCCTGACGACGAGCGCATCCAACAGATCCATCAGCCCCCCGGACGCTGGGTGACTTCACTTACTCCCTAAGGGCCTCTTCTCCATCCACCTAACCAAGTGCAGTCTGTCCCTTCATTTTCCCCCACGACGCAGTTGGCTTCACGGATCCCTCCAACCGTCCCTGAATTCACCCCCTTTTCGTTGCTTATGTCCGGGGGCTCCCTCGGCACCATTTTTCTCGGGCGAATTACCACCCTCTTTTCCCCCCCAACCTATCGTTGTGGACAGTTGGTGATTCAAAGGGTCGGCAATTATTAAGTTCGGCGGCGCTCTCATTCAACCCGTCGGGCTTATTTTTGAAGCGGCCTTCCTTTATTTCGGCTTCCAAAACTTCCCTTTCCCGATTTCCAATTACTTGATGGATGCCACGAGTATATTCTTTCCTGCGCAGATGATTTCCAAGCTCCCCTCCCACCCCTCTAAAGTCCCCCTTTCAGCTGACTATGGGCCAGATGGGAATCCCCCCACGACCTCCGATAAAGGGCACAGTTTTTCAGAACTTCGTCCCAATTGCCCCGAAAGTTCCCAACTCCGCACCCCTCTAAAAATTTCATTTTCCAAATCCGGTCCTCTATTACAGAGTTCTTCCCCTTTTTGGTTTTTGCATAAGGGACCCCCCTTTTATTCCCCCCCCCCCCCCACACCCTCGGCACCTTTTTTTCTTTTTGAGAAAGGTCACATTGGATGGCGAGTTATCCCCCCATTCGGTTTCGGCCAAAACCGCGTCCGTGCGTTTTTTTTGGAATTTCCTAAATCATTGCCGTGCTTCCATAGATCCCACCGTTAGTGGCAGTTTCCCCCTTGAACACTTCTTCAACACGCCATTGCCTCCATCTGGAAATACCCCCGCCGCTCCCAATACCAATGTTCAAGAACCACCCCCTCCTCTTGTCGTCTCCTCCTCTCCTCCTCTTGGACATTCCTCCTCGCACGACAATATGCGGTTTCTCCGACTTTTTGGGTCCCCTTTTCCTTCATTCTCTTCCCTTCCTCTTCTCTTTTCTCCTTTCTTTTTTTTTGATTTTTATTTTACCCGAGATCCTTCGATTACTTTCGATACCGAAATTCCTCCGAATCCTTGCAGTCCTTAAATCTTCGGCCCCTCGACTCCTATTTTCCCCTGATCGCTTCCCCTCTCTTCCTTCTTTGGGAGGTCGGTTTTTTCCCTTTGAACCTCAATTGCGTTTTGAAGAGATGGCCTTTTTCACTTCCCCAAGAAACTTTTCTTTTACTTCTCCTCTCGTGCCCTTTTCACCTCCCCCCCCCGCACCCTTCCCTATGGTTTTTTTCCCCCCCGCCCAAAACGTGTGGATAACGCGCCCCTTTTTCTCCTTGCTACAAGTTTTAGCCCTATAGGTTCCCCGTGGGTTCCCCTTATCGCCAGGAACCCCCCCCGGGCCGACGCCTGTATTAGCGCCCTATTGGCCCTGCCCCCCTGGTTCGGCTGTCAGGTTTTGTTTTCCCGATTTTCGAACTCAATCGTGTCCCCCCCTGCTCGGTCTGGGCGTTGTTTCAAGTCAGAGAAGCCAATATCTAGCGTCACGTTTTTTGACTTCTCCACTGGTTTTTTTCACCCAGGCCTTTCCTTGCGCAGTCCTCTTTTCGGTCCCCCCCGTTTATTGGGAAAGAGATCCTGTTAAAAGCGTTATCGTTTCTCCCCCCGTTATTTTCCCTTCCCTAAGACGTTTTTTCTTGGAATTACCAATTCGGCAGAACTCTTCATTCTATTTTTCCGACACTTTCCTAGATTTTTTTAACCAACCCTTGGTGTTGAAACTCTTCTTCTCTCGATTCAATTGTCGAACCAAAAGTCCCACCTTTATGAACGCACGCAATCGTATAGTTCCCTACCTTTCCCAATTCCAGGAGGTGTTCTGATCTACCTGCGTTTTTTCCCCCTGTCTTCATCTTCCTGCACTTGGTATTCTTATTATGAATTAAATTTACTTGCCACTTAGAGCTCCCGTGTTAAAGCTTCTTTTGACTTCCTTCTCACGCTTCCCCCCCTCTTCCTGATTTTCTTGATTTTCGGCCTTTCTCCAACAGTTCTGAAGTTGTGTCGCCGACCTGTTAGCGGGACCCTTTCCTTTTCGCACCCACCCCCTTGAGTGAAGTAGATGTATGCCGTAGGTGCTGATTTATTGTTTCCAGATTTTCCTTTCGTTGCCCCCCCCCCTAATACGACGTTCTTCTTTTCTGGGTCCTTCCCCTAACTTGTCATCAACTCCCCGTCCGTATGGGATTCAGCCACTTCTTTCGTCCTGAGAGCTCCTTTTCAGACGGTTGGAGAAGGCAGATTGAATCCACCAGCCCTCAAAACGAGTCACAGCCCCCGGTATGCAAACCTCCGCCTTCCCCCCGTCAAATTATTTTAGGAAACATCACATTAAGTTCTGTTTTTTCCTGTGCAAACCCGGTATGAAGATTGGTCCCCTATTTTTTCCTTTAGGCATAATCCCCCCTTATTAATCGGGCCGAGTAGAGGCGCCAAATGGCAGGTAATCTGAGGTGGGAAGGACTTTTTGGCTTTGCATGCAAAATACCCAAGTTCCATGTCGTTGGTTACCGATTGGTTCCCCACGTTGACTACCGCTCCAGAGTTTTGGCTATCAGCCCTTTGTTCTTTCCTCGCCAATTGTTTCTTAGAAGGGCAATTTGCAAAAAGGGTCATTCTCGCCGCCGTGACTTTTTTTCAATGTGTCGAGACCGCTTTCTCCTTGCCCGATTTCTTCCTTTCACCGAGTCTTTTCCTTTGTTTTCCGTTATTTCTTGGGACTGGCAAGATCGCTCCGCCGAGCTCTTTTCACCCCGCCGCTTCGTTTAGGGGTGGAACCCGTGACGAGTCCCATCACCCCAAGGGCGCACACCCCCTGGCCCTAGCCTAGATATTGCAATAACACTTATGCGCCTCCTTTTTCGATAGTGCACGAAATTTCTCTTGAGAATACATTCCCTTAACTATCTCCTCCTACTGTTCTACCTCCTTTCCTGCTTTCACGACTCCGCCTTGCGAAGATTTATTCCTTAGCAAACCCTCTGGCTGCACTCTGGTAAGTCCCCTTGGAATTAACAGAAGAGGCCCGCCTTTTCCTGTTTTTTTTACCCCTTTTCCCTTCATTGGAGCGAACCGGTCGCGTCCCTCAAAATGAGCCCTTGGGGTCGGGCAAGGTACCGCTCTTTCGCCTCCCTTTCTTTTTCCTGGACCATTCCTTTTTCCACCAACTTGGCACATATCGTGCACGCCGCTCTCGGAAGGTGGTTGAACCTCATGACAACACCCCAGATGATTGCCTTTTGTTTCTCCCCACCATTGTTTGCCCCACCCTTCCCCCTCAAATAAGACTGACCCGGCACTCTTTCAGGAACCTGATTACAATCAATCCCCGCGGAAGGCCTCCCTGACGCATTCTTCCAGTCCTCCGTGGGCCTGCGCGTTCCTATGCCTAATGGTTGGTTTGTAGATAAGAACTTTCTTTCTCTGATCCGCATCGCTTATATAGCGCAGCTTCGTGCGGCGGCGAAAAGCGCCTTTTTCTTTTTTCCTCTTTTGTCTTGGATTTTCCTTCCTCCTCCTTTTTTTGCCTTTTCTTCGCCAGTGATTGGAGGCGAACGCGTACGATCAGGGCCAGCTGGTTCGGAGGTTCGTGACGCGTCTTTGACTCTCCCTCCACTCTCGCGCCCTTTTTTTCTCCCTATTTTGATGGAAACTCGGCAAATGCGTTCCCTCTGTCGTACGTTGCGTCGGATGCTCTTTCATCGCACGAAAATTTCCTGCGAAGCGGCCGGCTCCCTACTTTTCCGCTTCCCCTGAGCTTTCGTTAGTATGTGACACTCCATGTTCCTTGCAACCCTCTATGGCTGCCACACTGTTCCGCATAAAGCCTCTCGGCGGCATTGTGAATCTATAGGCTATTCTTTTCCGCTCTCCTGACTTGGAGGGGTGACGTAGCCTACCGGCCTTAACCCTTTCGATAGTATTTATA
>Ga0179593_1301416_pt1 | contig 18128 bp, 21 predicted proteins | sample CZODoug2_1_08_16_FD_185931 | JGI IMG/M metagenome (GOLD analysis project Ga0179593, IMG submission 185931) | Vadose zone soil fungal communities from Angelo Coast Range Reserve, California, USA - CZODoug2_1_08_16fungal (PacBio error correction) | ecosystem: Environmental > Terrestrial > Soil >... | reverse complement strand
AGGCTTCTCGAGGTAGTTGCTGTTTGTCAACGATTTTTAACAGAAATTTCCCGGCATCTCTTGTAGTTTTCGATTCCCCTTGCATGGGTTTTAGGGAGGTTACCGCGGAAGATGAGCTAGGGCCGTCTACTTCTAATGGACATTCTTCTTTCGGGTAGTTTCGTCCATTGACATCCCGTTTTGCATCATCTCTGTTTGTTCCTTTTGGCTTTTGGCGCTTTCCCTTCGGTCAGCTTCAACCGTTTTCTCTCCTTGTCCTCTTCTTTTGTTTAGACCTTCCCTCCTTTAGTAGATGTTTTTATATTTTGTTTTTGGTCTTTTCCGTGTCCTGGAGGAGTTCGCCCTTTCCTGGAGGCTTCGCATTGGACTCTGAGGTTCAGAGACCCCTTGGCTTTACTTACCTGCCTCCTTCCCCCCAGTTTACGGAGGTTTTCCCTTTTTTCTAGATGTCTCCCTTTTTTCCTGTTTGGCCAACCGGCTGATTACTGGTCTTCGTGAGTTCGGGGTGCTTGCCGTGGACCTGGCTTCGGGGGAGGAGCATGTCCCTTCGGCGAGGGTTGCCGTTTTCATTCGCTTCTCCCTTTAGATGAGTATCTGGTGGCGCCAAAGGATTTTTCTTTTCCGTTCGTCGCCTTCCTCTTGCCGGTGCGGCATTGTCGGCAAGAAGTGGACAATGGTCACTTACGCGCCCAATCCTTTATTGGTCTGCGTTCTTTTTCACTGGAAGAGGATTTTGTTCGCTTCTCCCTTGTGTCTTTATTCTTGGTCAATGTTTTTTTTAACCAGGTTTTCCTTTTGTCCTTCGGTGATGTGGTCGTTTCTTCTTAGGATTAGACAGAAGTTGGAGACCAACCGGTTCCGTTCCGCTCTTGAGATGGAGCCGGGATTCACCTGTGCCGATTACCGCAGCTTCCGAACCTCTTTTGAGGATATACTACTTTTTTCTTCCCAGAACTCCTTTTTGATAGGTAGGGGAAGGATTATTCGTGGTGCCTGGCTGTCCTTTCCTCAGAGATTAACTGTCCTTTTTAGTTTTTGTTTGCCGGATTCTCCCATTGACGCCTCGATTCTCGACGCCCGAGGCCTGTGCCTTTCTTCCTCTTCCTGTCTTCCTTTGATGTTTACTTCCCCCCATGGGGACCATTTTCGCCACGCTTTTTTTCTTGGACCCCCTGTCCTTGTTGATTTTCTCTATCACCTGTATCCCCGTGGTCTCACAAGAGAATTTCGGTCTAGCTTTACGAGCCGGATTGCTATCTTATGTCCCAGGATCATGTAGTCACTTTCCTCAGAGCGATGATTATGAGCCTCGCTCTTTCAGAACTAGTCTATCCCTTTTCCCTCTATAGTTCTTTCGTTTCTTTGCCTGATTCCTTTGGCTTCATTAGAAGTCGTTCAGCCTTACCTGGATTAGCCCTTTTGGAGAAGGAGATGATTGGACCCCCTCTGTCTCTTGCCCTAGTCCCGTTTGATGTTTGACTATGGTTGCCTTTTCAGCATAGCTTTTTTTGTTCGATCCCACGGACGTCTTTCCGGTGATTCGCCTCGTGTGAATGGTGGAATCATTTTTTTTTTCCTCAGTCGCGTACTTAATCCTCCTCCCTTTTCTGACTGCCGTTCCGCTTTTTCTTACGGTACAAGGACTTCTCCCAACCGGGCAGTAATACAGGAAAAAAGTGCCTTTGCTCGTGACTGTCTTGGCTTCGGATGTTTTCGGTGAGACTCTCTTTTTCGTCTTGACAATCTGGTGGGCCCGAGCGCTTCTGAGCAGTTGCATTATTTTTCACTCTCGAGGCGTAGTACAGGGGGCCCAATTGCTAGTCCGTCCGGCTCTTTTTGTCTCTTCAGCGATTACGAAGACAGATAGTTTCGCTATCTTCGTATCTTTTCGCCGACTTCCCCTACAGCGCGAGTTGATTGCGGTGGTTTTGGAGATCCCATTGTCGTCCCTCTTCGCTCACTAGTAGGTCCCGATAAAGGCCTTCCCCTTTGTAATCGGCTCGTCATTCCTGCCCTTTCTGATCTCATGCAAGTTCACCATCCTCCCCCTTCTTTGGCGAAGTTACCTCTCTTCTTAAGGGTTGTAAGTAAGATTCCTCCCCTGGATTGCCGGATCGGATTGGCCTCGTGCCGGCTCCTTCTTCCCCCCCCGAGCGATGAAGAATACCCTTTCTCCCCTCACTTTTTTCTGCCCGCTGCTTCGTTCCTGCGTTTTTCTTGACTTTTCGAGCAGGGGTGTGATACGCTTTTTTATCTACGCCCTTCAAATGCGTCCCAGTTTGCCGGATTGTTTTCATCGCAGATTGCTCTTTCCGGGCCCGGCCTAAAAGGATGCATGAACTTTCGCCTGTCCGGAACCGCTGCTTAGAATTTAGAATTTGCCTTGGCAGAGTCGAACCTCTCCTCGTTTTTGATAATGTCAGTAACGGCGATGCACTCGCCCCATTGCCGTTATGTCGCGGTTATGTCCCGAGATCTGTATGCTACGTTTGTTGGGCGTCCGCAGTTGTGTTTTTTTGACAAGTACCGTTTCCGGGTTCGCGAGGGTGTTTTTCAAGTCTTGAGTTAGACAACTATGCTAGGCCATTTGAACCGAAGTTTTTTCTTCCAGGTATTATCGGAGTCGGTTCGGTTTTTTTGTTGAAGGAGGCTCCGTAGGATCTTTGAGACCTCCCTCTATAGTCGCCCGCCATTCTCTTGCCGGTTTTCCTTTTTTTTGTCAGTGTCTTCCTAAGCCTGCTTCTTACAAAACCACTCGGTGCGCGGGACTACGGCGTCCTTTTTTCCGGCTTCTGGCCAGGGCCGTGACCATGGATTATTTTCCTTCTGCGGACACGCTGCCCCTTCGACTCAGTCGATGTCTTCCTGAAGTGTTCTCCTTTTCGATCTCCCATCACCCCCTTTAATTATTCCTTCTTTTTGTTGTGAGAGAGATGCTTCTTTCCAACCTGACAACCTCCAATTCTAGGAGCGTCCGCCGTCGTTTCCCTCTGACCCTCCCATTTTTCATTCCAGAACAGCTTTCCTTCCCCCGCCTTCGAGTTCCCGCAGGAGCAAAAGCAAGTGCGTGGCCCACCTTTTTTTTTTCCTCCACCTGGACATGCACAATTTTTTATCCTTCAAGATCCTTTTTGCCGCCTCGAAGTTCTTTGCTCAGACCTACCGCCTCCTCCGGCACTCCAACTTAAACCGACGCTAGTTACCTGCGTCCTCTCCCCCGCGGCTGCGTCGTTCTCTTCTAAAGTGAAATTTCCCTCCCCCTCATGAAATACGGCGTCGACGGGTCAAAGTAACAACTCGGGCCCCATCGTATCCGTCCTGATTCGATAAGATACAGCTTATACCCTCAAGCATCTTTGTTTTTTGTGCCTCGTCGGAGTGTCTCTGCACTGTTCCGAGAGCGTTCCTTCCCCCTCTCGTTCTTAATTCGAAGTCTGAGTTTCAACGGGCGACCATTCTTTCATCGTTGACCTTTCCTTTAAGCCCCCCTTTTGAGGCATCTCTTGTTCTCTTTTCCGCTGGCGGTTCTTAAACCCCACACCTTCTTTTTTTCCCACTCACCACCGCCTTCCCTTCCCGCTGTGTCTTTGGAACTCGTTTCGATTCTTCATCGTCCTTTGGGTGCTTGATCTTTTTCCCGCGGCCAAGAATCCCTCTGGACGGTGGTTGGGCTTACGTCTTCTTTGACTCACATGACTTCTCAAAAAATTTTGCCTTATTTCTGTAGGTCCTAGGGCCGCAATACCTCGAGTCAGACCTGGTTCTAGGAAGACTCCTTTCTGTCGGGTAGTTAGTCCAGAGGTGTGTCAATCCTCTTTCTTTACCCAGGTCTCCAAATGGTCTCCACCCCCAGCCGGCGGAGCGTCTTGTGGAAATGGAGTCCGCAGTTTAGAGGCTAGGCCTCATAGATTGGGTTCCTCTTTTTCTTCTCAGCTTCCCTATTCCTTTCTAGCACCTGTTTTCCTTTCTTTATCCCGAGGAGATGAAAGAGGGGCGTACTTTTGCATAGTCCCCTCTCTCGAGACTAATGTGGACCACCTCGCTTCCCCGCGCCACTCCCCCCCGGCCCCCTCCTTTCTTTTCCTTTTAGTAACGCCCTTGAGGGACACTGTGGTGTTTACCCGTCCTTTCCCTTCGTCGACGTTCGCGTAGCCCCCCAGGTTTTCTTTGTCTTCCCGAAATTTCTGGCCTTCATTATTTAGTTCCACATTCAGGATTGAAGGACTTTTCGTGTTCACGAATGTCTTCCCCCTTGCCTTTTCGCCCCTTTTTCAGAAGTCTTCGAGGGAGATATCCGTCTTTCTAGGCGGGATTTGAAATAAATGGCTCTCTTTCGGCTCTTTCAAGACCCCACATTGTCGACCTCCACTTTCCCCGCACCCTTCGCTCGTGACCCGTTTTGTTCGCAGAACCTCCGCGGCGTTGACCCCTCCTTCTCGATCCCCTAACGCGCCATCCCGACCCCCTCCCCTTCCCCCCCCGTGCCCCACTTATGATCAACTGCGGCACCCTCAGATAGAAGCCACCCCCGACTCACGGCACGCGACGTCAGTTTTCTTCTTCCTTCCGGTTTGTCGAGACAGCCCTTCCTTTTGCGCGCGTGCCCGATTAGCGATTTCTGCGGAAGACTCAGCTCAAGTCTTTCACTCCGCACGGAGCTGACGCACTGCATAGGATAGGCATGCGTCCCTGGCTTCTTTCCTTTTCAATCAGGTCCTTTTACACAGTTTTAGCCCAGCCTGTCCCCGCATTAAGTTTTTTCTTACAGACGCAGGAAACACCCTTATCCCGTGAGCCTGCCCCTTCCCCCCGCATCCGGTCTTTCTTGCTCTCCCTCCTAAGTCCTCCTAACCTTCACCACTCGTCTTTGTTTGGCACCCAGCATTGGGCGCCGCCGCCTCCCCCCTCAATCCTCTTAGTTTCGGAACCGGTTGTGGGGTGGCGCCTCCACTGCGCTATGATTCCGCCCTCCCACCTTCCGCTGCAACGGCGCCATGGAGTTTTTTTCCTGGCAGTTCCTCCTCCCCCTTTTTTCTAGACTCCCTTCCAGCTGCACGGTTTTTGGGTTTTGCCTAATTCCAGAAGACTGCTACGGAAATTTTGCGGGTAAGTGAACTTATTTGCCGGCCCTTCTCCTTCCCCCCTTCCTCAGTGCCCGGGTCGCCCTACTCTTGGGCACCACTATCTCCTTCCCCCTCCGACGCCGATAACAACTTCACGAGAGGTCCTTCTTCCCGCGCACTCCCGCTACCGGACAAGGCTCAAGAATACCGTCCTCTCCGCTGTTTTCGCCCCACCGTTCCTCTCCGCACCTTTTTTTTTAACCCCTCTTTCCCTTGCAGGTATTTAACCCTTCGTGAATCCCCCGCGTCGAATTTCCTATTTATAAATGGACCATTTGACCTCCTCCCCCTCCTTTTCCACCCCTCTTTTTGCATTCGACTACGAGTTTCTCTTCCTTCTCCCACGTCCCCCATACGTAGCCGTCGGTCCTCCTACAACGGTGTTGTGTCCAGCTTCAAATACTTCCTACCCAAATTAACCCCCCCGATTTCTCTTATCTTCAATGGCGAATCGACCCTCAGCGATTCCATTTTTTTTTGGATCTCTCTCCTTTTCTGTACAACTCCCGCCAGCTCTGTAAAAATCGATCACTCGCCTCCCGCCCTCCCCGTATCTGAACAGTTCGGTACCCGTTTTAACTCCGAAAAGTTGGACGAGTCAGCTTAGATATAGATTCTTTCTTCTCTTCTTTGTTTTCTCTCGGTGGATCTTTTTCCTGATTTTCAACTTCGGGGATCCTTTCTTGTCCTGCGGTTCTTCGTGTAGCTGCCATTGTTTCTTTCGGGCTTTTTACCGGGAACGATGCTGCCGGATTAGACTTCCCCCCTCCCTTTCCATTCTTTCGCCATTGCTCAAGTTTTTTTTTGCTTGGGTTATGGTTATTTTTTTTTTTTGCAATTGGACCAGATGTCACCCCTTTTGTTTGACTGCTACCGTCTGTGACGGTTTCTTTCCTCCAGTCGACCCGAGGTTAGTCCGAGAGTCTCAGGGACTAGAATTTGTTTGTGGTACCATTCGTTCTTACTTTCTTTCCTACATTTCCTTAGTTTTTCTCGGATTTTCGCGACGGTTGTACCTGACTCCCTTTCCCTTTGCTTGCGTCCGGGTCCTTTTGACTCCTCTGGTGCTTTCTATCTTTTGCTGATGGGTCGGCCGGTGGAGGCCAAGTCATGATCCTTTTTCGATCTTTTTGTCAGAGCAGGGACTTGTTTTTACTGCTCCTTTATTTTTTTATTGTCTTTCGTCGGTCGACGTAATGTTGAGTCCAAGGCGCTGCCTCCCCCTTCCTTTTCGTCGCTAAGCACTTCTGTGTCTTTTTTAATTCTTCAAGCCCTGTGTCCCCTTTTCCCTCCATTAGTGTATCTGGTTGGCGGGCATGAGTCTTTCCCCTTTTTGGTCTTCTGCGCAGGCTTTTGGCTTTTTCCCTGGCCGTACTCTCGCCTGAATACCAGTCGTCGCCGTCCTCAAGGTGATGTTTTGGGGCGGATTCTTCCTTCGTCGCAGTGTTCCAACGGTTCCGGGTTACTTTTCTGTGATTTTTCTTTTCTCGCCCGTGCGATTTCCTGAGCTTGCAGACAGAGATTTTCTTTTTTGTCTTTGGATCTCCCCCGATTCTTACTGTCTCGCAAAGATTGTTCTATGTAGTTCCCTTTTTCGGCTGGTGTTTCCCTGTCGGCTTTTCATGCCGCTTTTCCTTCTATTTGGTCTCTTTTTTTCGTTGCCTACGGAGTTCCACGGAAGAGACGCGACGAAGGCCTCTCCTGAGCATTTCGTCAGTCCGCGAGTAACCTAATCTATTTTTTCTCAGTCCCATCTCCTCCCCTCTTGACCACTTCCCGGGTGCTTTTGTCTCGATCCCTTCACCAGGTAGAACCCAGAGAGTCCTTGACATTCCGCGCGGGAAGGCGCTTCTTGCTAGCTGCAAAGGATCTGAGCAGCGCTTCTCTTCTATGGGTCTGATCGGCCCTTCTTTCCTCCTATTTTCTCCCCCCCCATAACCTTTGGCGTGCTTCAGCATATCTCGTTGTTGGGCACTCGCAGTCTTTTTCTTACCTTGAGAGCAGGGCTGGTCGATCCGCGATGCGGAAATAGTCGATCGCCATCTTTCATTTTGATGGACTCTTGGTGATGCCAGGTTTTTGAGATGCAGGAGATTAACTTTGCATCCTTTATTTTTCCCCTTCTCCGAATTTTTTTTTTTTTCTTGATTTTTTCAGCAGAGGTCGGGTTCCCTTCCCCCTCTGTCTGCGGTCGTTTTTCGCAGCCGCCTGGAGACGGTCCAACTTCCCCACCCCCTTCCTCCGGTCGGTTTCGTATAAGGAAAACCTTTCCCTTTCTCGTTGTTTTTCTTGTTTTTGGGAGGCGTGATCCGCGGAGGGTCGTCCCTGGGAACTTGTTTTTGGTCACGAGCGCATGTTGAGCAGCTTCCCGCGTCTATACCTCGAGAGGAGAGACAGGGAGGAAAGGGGACTCCTCTAGACCGTCGGTCTGTGGGATTTCCCTTGATGATTACGACTCCTCTCTGTCCTCCGCATATCTACTCTCTATCCGGCGGCCCTCCCTGAGCTCTCCGACTTCTTTTTTTGTTTAAAGCCCATTGGAGGAACTCCTTTCTCTGCCGAGGATGTCATCTGGACTTTATTACACGAGTACCGTCTTTCCCCTTCCTCTCCCTGGATTTCGGTAATGTCTGTTTCCATCCCATCCTGACGTTGTTGGCGAAGTCCGAGGTGAGTTTCTTCCCTCTTGCTTCAGCCAACACAAATCCCTACAACCCCAAACAAAAAACCAAACAAACCCAAAACCCTGAACTGGCCCCTCCTTCTTGGCTGTGCGATACTCATCTACCCCCCTTGCTTCCTCTCGCCCCACTTTTCCTCTAGCGCCCAGCCCCGTACTTAGTGTTGGTTACTCTCCCCTTCGAGCAGGTTTTTTTTCTACCTGGCGTTTAGCTATCCGGTCCAAAATGCCTTCTCCCTTTGCCCCGATGTCCCCGCAGCGTCTCCGAACTGGACGGCGAACGGTATCATTCAATGGTCGCCTGTCGGCAAGAGTCTTTTAATTGAGCAATTTTTTTCATGCGTCGCCCTCTGGCGGGATTTGTTCCCACAGTTCCCACGAGCGGCCCTCCTCCTCTTAGATTACTCGGGACTGGTCTTTCTTCTGTCATTTCTCAGTTCCTTCTCCTTGGGGTGGGCGCCGAGTTTCTGTGACACAGTCGGTTCGGATTCTAGGTTTCTTGTGAAATTTTCTAGTATGATAACTGCTAATCAATTCCCCTCCCCCTTTGGAGCTGCCGCAGCTTATCTTTCGTGCTTCGTTCTTTTTTCTTTCCGTTCTCGTTTCGTGGGCAGCACCCTCCTAAGGAGCTTTGAGCAAGCCAGGAGATGGGCTTCTTTCCTCGACCTCCCGTTGGAACTTTTCCGTACTCTCTGGCGGCAGCCCAATGAGTTCCTTTCGGGAATACGTTGGCTATCTATGATTTGGCCGTTTAACCAGTATCTGCCTTTGCCGAGCTTCTGGGGGCCTTCTTCGCTTATGTAGGTTCCGGTGGTATCCCCTTTCCTATAAGAAGATATCTTCTTGTAATACTATGTTTTTTTCTTTTGAGCAGATTGCTTGCAAGTGCACCCCTCCCATCGGACTAGCGCCTGCATCTTCGCTGCCCTCCTCGGGACCACTACCCCTTAATTTGTGACACTTACCGGCTAAGCTTCGCGAACGGAGACTACAGGTCCTCCTCTTGGTGCTGGTCCCTCCGTTTAGTTTCGTCCTCCCCCCCCCCCATTTTCCCCGACCAGTTTCCCATGCCCACCTTGGGGTGCTCTCGACTTCTCTTTTCTTTCTCTCCGCCTCCCCTTTAAATAACCGTCCCTGCTCTAGCGCCTCTGGAGCTACTGTTTTGAAGTCTGTAATATCCTCTCTTGCAATCCACGACAACCCCTCGCCGAACTCCCCTGGCTCTGTTCCCGAACCACTACTGCGCTAAAGCGTAGAGCCTGATCCTTCTTACGCGCCTCCCGCGTCAGGTCCCCTATCCTTTTGCCTTCCCCGCCCTTTCCTTCTTTCCCCACATGGGTTTGTCTTTCTTTCCGTCCCGCTAAGCTTCGAAGATGCGTCCGCCCTTTCTTCTTTCGTAATCGAAGTTTTCGCAGTTTCAATTCCCTTGCCTCCTTTCTTACGTTCCGTTTCTCCGTGCTTAGGCATCGCCTGGTGCTCTTTGCCGCTTTTTTTTGCTAACCGCGGTATCCCCCCCCCCACCTTTGTTACTTCCTCGAACAGGAAACTTTTCCCCTCTTCCCTCCGGGACTCCAGTTGGTTTCCCTTTCGCTCATCTAAAGTGTTGGTGTTTCTTTTTAGTATATGCACGCGTCCCAACTCCCGATTTTTTGTTGGTCAAAGTCGTTTTCTCGTAACCGAGTTTGAACTTCCTTCCGTCTTCTGGATTTTCTCTCTGCCTGGCCTGACTCTCTTTTTGACTGCCGACTACGTCTTCCTTCGGGTAGTGCATGATAGCCCGCCGGTGAACCATTTGTTTAAGCGCCAGCATTTCTCAATGGCTGTTTCTCCCCCAGATACTGTATCGCGCTTTTGTAGCCCTTTTTTGAGCTTTCAGGCGATCTTTCAGATAGGTGGACCGCGCTGAGAGGCATCGTCTCCCTATCAAAATCCGCGCCCTTCGTCTCGCATGCCTGCCTTTCCGTGCATTCTTCTTTCCCGGTGTTTTGCCGACGCGCTCTGGTGACCCAACACAGGTTCAAGTTTCTCACCTCGTCTCACCGCCGCCCCCTCTCTTTTCTTTTTCAACTAAACTCGCTTTTCTTTTTCCTTTTTTTAGGTACCTTTACGGTTACCCCTTTCCCCTAGGCGCTGGAATCGTCAGTTCCTTAAAGGTAGGGCGTTTTGGTTGCTCCCCTCTAGATGAGTTTTCAGGTTATCTGTCAACCCTTTCTCCCTGCTCCCCTTATTTCTTTTTCTTTCCCCCTTAGCCTGCTTGCATTTCCGCCCCCATGTATTCATAAGAACGAGTTAAATGACGCTGCTATTCTTGGTCCCCTTCTCGACGGATCGAACAGACCTCTGGTCAGGTAGCCGGCCTGCGAATTCCCGCCTTTTTCTGCGGCCCGGCGAAACCAATCTTTCTTTTGGATCGACTATTCGGCCCCTAAAGGCAGTCTAAGACCTCTTCTAGGAAAGATGCGTTGCTATGACTTTTTTCAGAGATGCCCGCCTTTCCCATCCTCCGTCTTCCCTTTATTTTCTAAGGGTTCTGACAAAACGGGTCCTTTTCTTTTTTGAGCTTTTACCAGTCTGCGCTGGTACTTTCAGAACAGCCTTCTCAAGATTCTCCTCTTTCTTGACGCAACTGCTCTGGCTTAGTTTCTTCTCATCGGAATCCGTCTTCGACACAGCTTGACAGCATTTGTTGTCAACCTTCTACCGCTTTTTCCTCCGCCACTTCACCCCTCTTCGCAAGTTTTGAAGCCATATCCCCTTTTTTCTTTCGCTACCTTCCTTCGGCTCTCCCCCAAGAGTTTTTTTTTCCCCGCGCGGTAAATTACTTGGCTTTGTTCGCTCTCTCGCCCCCTTCTCTTACGGAAATTTCCTTTTGTCAGCCAATGCGCCCCCCTCCTCATTCACCCTCCCAAAAACCTTTGGCCAACTGGCGCCCGCTGTTTTTTTTTGCTCGCTCCCCTTTTGTTACCAGTACTCCCTTTCTTGATCCTCTTACCCGTCCCTGTTTCCTGCTCATCTCTTCCCCCTTTGAGAGTAATTGACAGGTGTCACTGCTGGACAGCCCAGGCCCTACCCCGGGCCACCCTCCCTCCTTTTTTCTTGCCAGAGCCTTGCGCGAGTTTCCTCAGTCCCCCCTCCTATAGTCTCTACGCGTATCCCTTCCCCGATCCTAAGGCGGCTCAAGCTGCCTCCGATCCAGGACACTTTTCCCTCCCGAACTCGAACCGCTCTTCGTGTTCGCCCCCGCTCCTTCATCCTCCGAACCTGACCTCTTATAACCCCTAACTTCTTGACCAACTTTGATTCTTCCTTTCTCCCGCCGTCGGACCGCCCGCGTGACTTATAATTTTTTTCTTTTCCCGGTTTCGACCCCATTCCTCCCGCAGTGGACAGCTTCCCCTTTCCTGCGCTCGGACTTGTGTGACTTCCCTGTCTTCTTAAATCCCGGTACCTTTGTTTCGCGGACACACCGTGTGGCAGTTCCTCTGACGGATCAACCCCCCCAGTAACCCCAAACTCTTCTTGTCTTGATATCTTATTGCTTCTATCCCGGATGTCCTTTCTTTCGATTTTCTCTATCATTCGTTTGGCACACCTACCCTCTTCACCCATGCGATCACTCGCCCGCGCTGACGAAAAGTTTGGCCCCCGTTCGGTGAACTCAGACCGTACCTATCCGGATATGATATCTTTCCTCACTTTGTTTTTGTTTTCTTCTCTTTGAGGATGAGATTTCTTTTTTCATTTTGGTGTCCGCACTGTTCTTTCGCGGACTTTTCTAGTTTGATCTGAGTTGTTAACGTCGAGGGAGGGAGTTGTGTTATTTTTTTCGATTTAGCTCGATTCTTTTTCCCTAATTTCCTCAATTCCATCTCTGTGGTTTTCTCCCCTCAAGTATACTCTGCTTTTTTGTTCTGTGGAGTGGGTTCTGCAATGGTGGACTTCTTCCCCCCGTGTCGCGCCCCTGCTCCCCGTCATGCCTTGTTCTGTTACATCACCTTTTTCACCTTTTCGGATATGAGCCGGGATAGACTTTTGGTTTTCTTTTCCCACTGTTTTTTTCTTTCGACCGGGTAAGGGAGATTATTCGTACGCTTCCCTTTTCCCGCTCGGTTTCTAGTTCCTTTGTGCCGCGGAGGTACGGGGGCTCGCCTGGTGCTGTCGAGCTGGGGTCTTTGCCTGGGTCGGATTTTTCTTCCAACGGATGCTCGCCCTTTTCCTCTTTTCGGGGATGCGGGGCTTGCCGGGACTTTGGTTGAGCGCTTGAGTCTTCGGCTCCCTTTTCCTTTTTCTCTTTGTCGTTCGATGTTTTGATATTTGTTTTTTTGCTGGTTTATGGGCGGCCCTAGTAGGCCCGTTTCTTGGGTCGATTACTATTTAGTGGCGTTTTCTTCTGTGCGGCAGCAAACATTTTGTCACGCGAGCCCCCCAATCGGTATTTGTTTTTTGTTATGTTTGCCAAGCGCGCGCTCCGTCTTGCGATCCCGGTGTTGGGCACTGTCCTTCCTCGAGCATTAATACACCTCCCGCTAGGTTTACTCTTGTGGTGGGGAGGTTTTTCGACGCTGGTTGCGCCCCACTTTCTTTTTGTCGACTATTTTATTGAGTTTTTTTAGCCCCGGCTTGACAGCGGTCTCTCTTCTTGCTAGTGGTGGGGGATACCTTCTTCGTTCTGTGATGAGCTTCCATCCTAATTGCGGTTTCCTTCTCCCGATCGTTTTTGGTGCCTGGCGGCTTCTCCTAGCTTAAACTGCTGCGGAGTTGTTTCTTGCTTTAGAGATTCCTCTTCCTCTTCTTCATGGGGTGCTCTTGGTAGTGAGGTACTCTTTTCGGTGTCGGCATTACCATGTCCCGCAGAGGTTCTTCGGTTTCCCGGTGCTTGGTCTCGATACTTCTCCGGTCCGCACGATTAACCTGACGGTAGCGTGTCTGCGCGGTTTTTTATTTTGCCCGTTTCTCGAGCAGAGGAGGTTCTTCGGCCGCTTGGCCGAATTAGGCGTCTCCATACCCAGCAGATTTTTGGTTTTCCGAAGAGATCTTCGGGCACTTCGCATCGTTTTTCCAGGACCGGGGGTTGACCTTTTTTCCTGATCCGTTCGCTGACGGACTTATATATAAGTGTCCTGTTTATGATCTTGGTTCTGGCCAGGCTCGGACAATTTGAGAGGCATTTTTTTTCCCCTAACTCATTTCCTTTTTCTACTCTTCCGCGAATGGTTCTTTTGCATAAGATGGCGGTTTTTTTTTTGATCTCCCGGTATCTCCTAATTCTGACGGCGATTGATCAAGTTCTTTTCTTTTCGTGCGGGGCCACTTTCTCCCCTGTCTAGTTACGGAAACCCGTTCCCTGTCTATTTCCTGCGTTCAGTCGGTGGTTTGTTTGAGACGCGAGGTGTCTTTTGAGGGTGACCATTTGGGTGGGTCTCTGCCGTCGAGCTTAAAGCCTTTAATTCTTTTGGCGACTTCGTAGGCCCCTTTTCTAGCCGCGGCGATTTTTTGAGATGTCTGCTTCTCAGCTCGGTCCGCCCACTTCTCTTCTCGATCGACTTTTTAGCCTTTCCCGGAGGAATCCCCGCTCTGTCTCTCCTTCCGGTTTGGTCCTGGAGGCCTTGAAACGAGGATCTTCCCCTGCTGGTATAAGGCCCCCCCCCTTTAATCTTGCGTAGTAAGTCTTCGTTTTTACTCCGGTCATTTCATTTGCCTTGATAAACATCCCCTTAACTTGGAATTTTTTCCTTTCCATTTTTTTTTAGGAGTACCCTCGTTCCGCCAACCTGTGCGACGGGCCTGAAGCGTTTCCCTCTTCAGAATCTAGATGATTTCCTTCTCCCCATTGGATTTCCCCCCGAGACGCCCAGCGGTTACGGTCCGCTGCGGTTGTTTGATCCCCCTCGCTCCGAGTAATTTTTTTTTTTTTCTCCGAGTGGCTTTCGTCGAACCTGTCAAAGTTTTTCGCCCATTTCCTATTTGCCTCGCAACTGTGCTGCACGTTCCGGTTTAACCAGGATGTCCAGGAACCTTTTTCCGCTTTTTATTCTTCTCGACCCCTCGCGCACCGTCTTTCCTTCTTCCTTTCGCGGGACGGGATGTCAACCACCTCTTTTAACGGCGCGTCCTCGCCCCGATTTCAAGAGGTGAATGGCGCTTTCTCGTAATGATTCCCTTTCTTTACGGTGTGTGGGCGCCGATGAGTTCTTTACCCCCGTCAGGGCTTTTTCCTCGAGTGGTTCTTGAAATGGCCCTCGAAGCTTCGCCTGTTGGAAGTCCTTTGGCGTGGATGATTAGGTGATTCGGGGGGCCTCCTTTAGTTGCCGGCGGTCTGCGTCATTTTCAGCAACTCGACGTCGTTCCGCCCCCTGTAGCATTGGACTTCTTCTTATCACCTTCTGTTTCCTTGGTCGGCCTCGTGCGGCGGCCTGCACCATGGTTTGCCGTGCGTCCCTCTGTCGTCGGTCGCTGGCTTGGGGAAAAAGTGCCGCTTTTTGTTCTACGTCCGCGCGCGGGGTGCTTTTTAGCCCCTTTCTTTCTTTTGGTCACCCCCCCCCCCCCTCCCCCCCCCCCCCCCCCCCTCCCCCCCCCCCCCCCTTTTTCCCCCCTCCCCACCCCCTCCCTCCTCCCCCCCTCCCCCCCCCTTTCTTTTTCTCTTCCCTCCCCCCCCTCCCCCCCTCTCTCTCCCCCCCTCCCCCCCCCCCCCCCCCCCCCCCCCCCTCTCCCCACCCCCCCCCCCCCCCCCCCCCCCCCCCCCCCCCCCCCCCTCCCCCCCCCCCACCCACCCCCCCTGGTTTTACGGCCCGCTTTTTTATGATAATCATCTTTTGACATCCTTCGTTGTTTTTTCTTTGTTGCGATCTCTTCTTATCATTTCCCACCTTTTGAAACCGATTTTCGAATAGTCTCTTTCGCCTCGTCGCGTTAGGTTGTCCTTCTCTTTGATGCCATCTCTTTTTCCCTGAAATGTCTCTATGAATGGTACTCCTTTCTCCGAAGGCACCGAAGGTGATCGGACCTTTGAAGGTCTTGTTCCTGCACCCATGTTGCACCCTGACCAGGCGATCTCTTCCCCTTACTGTGCGGGCGACCTCTTTTCTTTTCGTGGTGTCCTTTTCATGCCGCCTCCTTCAAATCCCGCCTCCGTAGCCTCTGGTTCCAGATCACGCTTGCCCGTTTGCTTTCCCCGTCGTCTTATCGTAAGTGTACAGCACCCTCTTTCGAAACCTCCCCCCTTTACCCTAATGGGACCGAAACACAGGATCCAAAAGAGTTCCGCCCTGCATTTTCATCCCCGATAAAGGAAATTTCAAGCCCTTTCTTTTGCGTCTTTTTTTTTCGCTTCTTACGACTGGTGATCATTCCTTTACCGTTGTTTTGCTTTTTCTTTGCCTCTCCTCCCTCGCCTAGTACGAATTCGAATTTTTTTCTTTTCTAAAGGAGACCCTGATTCCTTTTCCCCGTGTTTAATGCACGCTTGCTTTTCATCGCCTTGCTCTTTGCCTTATTTGCGTGATTAGCGTCCCGACGCCGTAGCAAAAAAAAACCTTCTTCTTCTTGTTTACCCGAACAATCGCCTGACAGGACCTTGGGGTCTCTTCGCTGGGTGAAACATTTGGGTCCGCGTCTCTCGCTTATGGGGTTAGTTTTTGCTTTGCACGCTTCCACCTCCTATTTCCTTCCATTTCCTTTTTTTGCGCTTGTATGGACGCCCCGACGAGATCTTCCACCTCCTCCCCAAATTCGTTTCTTTGTTTTCTTCTTTCTTCCCGATTCAGACCCGTTGGTTTCATGACTATTTTTCTTTCCCTTTTTAGGCCTGGATAGCTTTTTGAATATACCGGTTCAGCGCCAGAGTCCGCCAATGGACTTCTCCCCCCCCCCGCGTCAGGGCTTTTAACTTGAGCGTTTTTCTGATTCTATGGCGGATCACAGAGGGTTCGGAACGATCGCTCTAATCCTCCCTTCTCTCCCCCCCTCTTCCGAAGGTATAGCACCTGTCCTGCTGCCGTTTCGCCTCGCTGGAGTATTAAGCGGTTCTTCCTCGTCCTCTCCCCTCGCTTCCAACCCAACGATTTCCCCTTTGACAAATTTTAGCGGGGGGTCCCGCCTCCCCCTTCTTGCCCCTCCGGTGCATTTTTTGTTTGTGCTTTTCGGACACTGTGGCTGTGCTTTTCTCCCTTCGGCGCGAGAACTTCCTTTCCAGGTCTGTGTTTTCCCCTCCAGATTGCTTGACCAGGCCAGGATCTGCTGCCCCCACCTTCTCTAGGCTAATCACGGAAATGAGTTAGTGTCATAGACTGCATCTCCGGAGAGCTGGTTTTAACTTCAACCCTATCTCCCCTTCTTCCTCGCTTGGTTTCGATTTCTAGGTACTCCCTCTCCTGAGACCCCTTTCTGATTCCATCCCCTGTAAGGCTTCTTTCCTGCTAATGCAGAAAGATGAGCATTCTGCGTTCCAAGACAATTCCTTGCTTTTGCTTCTCCCCTATTCGCCCCAGAAGGCCTGCCCTTCCAGACCAGGCTTATTCCCAGAGGTGCTATGACCGGTCCATATCTAGTCAGCCGCTCTAATGGAAAGTAAGTTTTATCTGAGGTTCTGTGTTCTTCCGTCTTCCCCCGTTGTCCCCCAAATTTTTTGGTGTCCATTTTTTTTGGTCGCTTCCTCCCCTCCGATAACTTCTTCACTCAGGGGATGGACTCCCTGTCATGCTCGGCTTCGTCCGTTCTTAAATGGGAAACTCTTCTCGAAAAATTCGTTCTTTTAACGGCATTACTCGCTTTCTTTGCCTTCACCCCCAGGGAGCCGGCCCCTGACCATATACAGGTTCTTCTTTGCTGTCATCTCGAAGTAGGACTCCTCCCCATCAGAAGTGGTATTGCCCGCCCCGGTCAATCGCACTGGCTGGCTACCGCATTCCCAAATCATTGCCTTGTCCCGTTTTGGTGTTTCGCCAACTGCGAGAACGGTTTCCTCCTCGCCCGCACAATCACCGCTGAAAACGGTCAGACTTGTCTTCTTCTTCTTCTGGCCGTCCGACTCCAAGGGAGAAGTCTCTCCGAAATTTTCTATTCGCCGCCCCATCTACGTTCCTTTGTCGTCTCCTGACTGTGAAGCCTCACCGAAGGAGTTCTTGAGCTGGCTCCGGAGCCTTTGGTCTCCCAGATACTCATCGACCGCGACTTCTATAACCAAGTCCTCTCGATTGGTCTTTGCTACTTCCCCTCTCCCTTCCACGGCTTTCCCGACCATCTTAACCACTTTGCGAGAGGTTGCTCCCCCCTTGAACCAAGCTGTCCAGCCCCATCGTAAACAGTCCCGCGCGATCACGTTTACTTTCCCCGTCCCACGTTTCCCTTTTGCGGATAGTCCGCTTTGCCCCTCCGTTTTTTTCGTCTTATGAGAAGCTTCCGGTGCCCTCCTAGTTTCACCCAGCTCCACGTCATAGTCCTGTCTCTCCTCCCGGTGTCGATTTCACCGACTTCACCTCTTTGCGGTAGAGACAGTTGTGCCCTTTTCCTGCCTTCGGACCTGAACCCCACGCCAGAACCCACCAGGCTGTCTAGGCACTTGGCGACGTCATCTGATCAGAGAATGTCATGATTTTTGACTTGATCTCGCATCGTTCCTTTTACCCCCCCCTCCATTCGTGCTTCCATTTCCTGTTTATCGCTCCCGATTCACAGTTCGGTCACCTTTCTCGAATCCTGACATTCTTTTCGATACGATCTTTTTTTTCCTCCTTTTTGTGGTTTTGAGTTCTCGTATCGGCGGCTAGGGTAGTGTCGGAGTTCAACGTTCGGGTTCCTTACCCATTACACCCTTCCTTAGGTCATCTTTCGTATTCGAGTGTTCCCTTCCTTGTTTCCTATTTTATGGGTTGGTTACCGGTTACGTCGGCTTGAGTAGTCCAGGCATTTCGCGTTTCTAATTCGCCCTGCTCCCGTAGCATCCCTTGGTGGGTAATTTTTTTGGGTTTCTGTCCCTTTGCAATGCTTGAAGCTTTTCCACGTTGTGCTGACTCCTTCCTATCCCGGTTTCGTAGCCCTCCCTCTTTTCTTCGCTCTGCGCATTCTATGACGTGGGGTGGGCCAGGAGGAGTTCTTCTTTGCCCCCCCCCCCCCCCCCGGTAGACTCTGCGATTTCGGACGCGGCGTTCAGTCCCGGCGGTAACCTATCGTTTTTACGTTTTTGCTTTTCCCTGGTTTTCCTTTGGCTCGCCTTCTGGTTCTTTTAGTTTTGGCGTTGGTCCTCTTGGTTCCTTCCACAGTTTTAGTATTTTCGAGTTCGGGGTATTTGGCCGGGCCGGGCGGTTTTTATTTTTTTCGTGCCCCTTCTT
>Ga0179593_1656890_pt1 | contig 18129 bp, 34 predicted proteins | sample CZODoug2_1_08_16_FD_185931 | JGI IMG/M metagenome (GOLD analysis project Ga0179593, IMG submission 185931) | Vadose zone soil fungal communities from Angelo Coast Range Reserve, California, USA - CZODoug2_1_08_16fungal (PacBio error correction) | ecosystem: Environmental > Terrestrial > Soil >... | reverse complement strand
ACGGTTAGCTGACCCCCTCTTGCGTAGGTAGAGGTCCCTTTTTCTCCTTCTTCCAAGCCACCTTTTTTTCTTTTCCGGAAGGGCCGACCAGTCCCCCCTGGCCAGAAAGGGGCACGGGTCTTTATGAGCCCTTTCTTTCCTTTTTTACTCCCTCCCCCCCCGCTGCCGCTTTTTCCCCCCCCGTCAGCCGGGGGCACTTTTTTCCGAAAAATGTGGGAACCTTACCCCTTTCTTTGAAATTCCCCCCCTTCCCCCCACCGGAAAAAGAGTTTCCTTTCCTTTTTTTTCCCCACGGCCCCGCCAGGTTGTTAAACGGGCCCTCTCCCTTTTCCCCGTTCCTTCGGGGACCACCTTTTTCCCCTTCCCCCTTCGGGAACCCCAGCGACCCTTTTGCCACCGGAATCGGCCGGGCCGTTTTTTTTCCCCCCCCCGGTTAACTGTTTGGCACCCTCTTTTTTTTTATCTTCTTCCCCCTTCTGGGCTTTCCCCCCTTTTCCCGCCCAGGGCGGGCCGTCCCCCCTTTTTTTTCCCTGCCTGGAGATAACCCGTGTTTCTTTTCCCGTCAGTAGGACGTTTTTTTCCCCCCCCCCCCCCCCTTTTGTCGATCCTTTTCACAGGGACGGGCCAACCCTTTTTTCCGGGTTACTGTTTTTTCCCCCCGTGAGATCCGCCGGTGGTCTACTCCTTTCCTTTTTTGCTTTTCCCTCTTCTCCGATTCAACGGGCGAATCTGATCCCTTTTTTTTTTTTTTTGCACATCCCCGGGGCCTTCATTCCGCTGTTCCGCGGCCCCTGTTTTCTCAGTTTCCCCCTCAGTTCCCCCCTTTTTCATACGAGATAACTTGGCGAGGGTTTTTTTTTTTTTTTCCTTTCTCAAAAACCCCTTCCCCCTTTTTCTCCCTGATAAGGTTTTTCTTTTGCTCTTTCGTGGGTTTCTTTTCTCTCCTCCCCCTTAGGGCACCTGGTCCATCCCCCCCTTTTGGCGGCCCATGCCGTGCCCCACGGAAAACCGGGACCCCCTGACTTTTCGATCCCTTCAGTAATGTGGGCATGTGTTCTCCTTTGGTCATTTGGCCATCCCCATCGCAGGCATGGACTTCTCGTTCCTTTGGTACTTTTTTTTTCGTTTTAGCCGACGCGGCCCCCTTGTGTTTCTTTTTTCTTTTTTGTTGGTTTCTGGATGCCGCCAGGTCTTTCTCCCTTTGCTAGCGCATACTCGCGGCCCGACAAAGGGATTCCCTGCCTTTTTCGAGCAGGTTTTCTTCCCTTCCGGCAAAAGACCTGGTCTTTTTCCTTTGTGCAGAATTCATTTTTTGGTTTTTTTCTCTTTGATTTTTTTCCACCTGAAATGAAGAGAAGCCCCGGAAGGGAGTTAGTTGAGAGACGATTCCCCTGTAATTTAGATTTTTACCCCACGGTAGGATTTTTTCTTCCTTGCCTGATTTTGCTCTTCTCATGCCGCGAGCATCCTTTCCCCCTCCGCGGCCATTTCGGTTCCTCTCCCCCCCCAGCACCCCCTTGATGAATGGGGAGTTCCCGGCACTTCCCTTCTTGGCGGGATGATGGCCATGGGCCCTTCCTTTCCACATCTTTCTTTTCCCGGTAGCCGTAATCCCCCCTTTCTGCACGTTTCCTTTGTGATGGCCTGCTCCCTTTTCCCCCCCCTTTCCCCCTTTTCTCCGTCGCAGGTCCCCCCCCCCTGTTGACGAACGACGCTTGACTCGAGTATATTTAAAAAGTGATTTTTTTCACAAATTTTTTGCCCCTTTTAGCTCGTTATGCCCTCTTTTTCCAATGGCTGGCAAATCTCCCTCCTTGGAACGCGGGGGACCAAAGGAAAAAAGCGACACGCCTCCCCAAGGCCCGGGATGTGGTTTTCCGTTTGTCCCCCCTTTTTTTCCCCCCGTCCAGATCAGCCCTTGATCCTCATTTTCTCCGACGGCAGTACGGATTTTTCCCCGGGCGGATCTCGTCCCTTTTTTTCTGTGCGGTTATTTCCCCCCCCCCCCCTCAAAACGTTTTTTTTTCTTTGTTTTGTTGACGTCTTTCTATGGGGGGTGACGCCGTCCTTTTTTTTTTTTCTCCTTCCCCCTCTACATTGTGGGTTTGTTTCTGGTTCGTGGACGGCCCGCTGGGGTGCTTTTTTTTTCCCCCCCGGCGCAGGAGCATTTTTTTTTTTTCCCTGGGTCTTCCTCTTTTTCCCCACCCACTCCCTTGTTTCCGGGCGTTCCAGGCCGGCGGCCCTATGACCGGTTTTTTTTGCCGATGGTTCGCTGGGGGGCCCCTTCTCCCAGATTGGGCGGCCTTTCGGCGCAGGGGGTTCCAGTTTCCCCCTTGGTTTTTCCACTGCGGGGCCTTTTTTGAAACTTGACAGGGTTTCCCCCTTTTTTCTTCACCGGAGGTGTTAATTTATTGGGTTTTTTCCTGTGGAAGGAGGCAAGGTTTTTTTTTTTTTTCCAAAGGTGTCCCTTTTTTTCCCCCTTTTTGGGTTTCCCTGGGAGGGCGGCCTTTCCTCCAGCACATTTTTTCGTGTTGAGATTCCGGGAAGCCGGCCCTTTTTCCCAGCGTTGGATAAGATTTTTTTTTTCCTTTCCCGGTGCCTTTTTTTTTTCCTTCCCGGGCCCGCTCCGACTTTTTTCTTTTTTCCCGTTCTTTCTCTGGTTGCCGCGTCCGTTGCAGGACTCGGTGTCTTATTTCCATACGTCGAAAGGGGGGACCCTTTTTCCTTTCTCTCTCCCTCTTTTTTCCCTCACTTTTTTTTTTTTTTTTTAGAGATAAGTCGCGAACCATTTCTTTTTCCCCTTTTTAGGGCGTCGGCTCGAGGTTCTTCCTGCCGAAAAAGAAAATTTCCCCGCTTCTTTTCCGCCCCCTTTTTTTTTTTTTTACGAAAGGGGGCCCCTGCCTCCCTCTGGGCCCCACAGGCGGCGGTTTTTTTTTTTTTCCCGAAAAGAACCCTCCCTTCTTTTTTGGTCCCCCCCCTCCCTTTCGCCCGGGTTTTTTTTTGCGGGGTGACCCCCAACAACACGAGGGGCTCCCCCCCTCTTCAGCATAGGCCCCCCCTTTCCAACGTCCTCCCTGGGCACAGCAGTTCCTCTTTTCCACAGGACCTGTACCGTGAGCAGGAAGGCCTGGTTTTTTGGCTCCACCAGGCCCCCCAGGGAGAAACAAAAGCGGCCCCCCTTTTTTCCCCTCCCGGCCTGTTTTCCTTTTTTAAAGGGTAAATGTTTTACTCCTCTTTCGTTGGATCCTTCCTTCGAAGGGTCTTTCCCCCCCCTCCCTGTGCGGGGGACGTCCCTTTTTTTCCCCCCTCAATGAGATCACTTCAGCTTCTTTCCCCCCTTTCCCCTTTCCGGGGTCAACCCCCTCCCCTTCAAAAACGGGGCCGTGTGCTTGACGGGGTGGCTTCCTTGGCCCCGGTGTTTTCCCCCCCCCCCTCCGTACTTGCCTTTTTTCAAAAAAGGGCGATCTGCCGTGGTTTTTTTCTCCCCACCCCCCGTTCTCTTTTTTTCTGCGGGGTCCGGCTCCGCGGCCCCTTTAGGGGAGGGGGCCAGCCATTTTTTTTTTCTTGCATACCGAGCTACTTGTTCCCGCCCAGGCCCCTTTTTTTCCCCCCCCCCCCCGAACTCTCCTGATTTCCCTTCGGTGCGTCGGCAGTGGTTTTCGCCTAGGGCCCCTTTTTTTCTTCCCATTTTCGGCAAGCCCTTGGGAAACTTTCCCCACGGACACGGTCTTTCCGTTTCCTTTTTTTCATTTCCGGCTGGACCGCCTTTTTCACTTCAGCACCCATCGCCCCTTTTTTCGGCAGCACTCGTTCAGCCGGGTTTCCCCTTCTTGGCCACCTTTTTTTTTCTCTTCTGCCGCAGCGTAGGGCCTTGTCTTTTTTTCCCTTTGACATAGGCCGCGAGGCCTTTAACCTTTCAGGCTACGCGTTTCCTTTCCCCTTCCGTCCCCCCCCCTTTTCAACTCCCCCCCCTTGCTGCTCGGCATGGGCCGCCCCCCTCCCTCCCCTTTCCTCATTGGTTGTTTTGTTGTATTTTTTTTTGGCGGACATTGGCCTTGTGTTTCCCGGTGGCGGCCTGGATCTAGCGAGTTTTTCTCGGGTACCTTTTTCCAGGTTCTTTTTTCCTTTCTCTAAGGGACCCCCCCCCCCCCCCCCCTTCAACTAAGGAATGCGGCATTCTCCTTTTTTCGTAAAGCTTTTTCCCCCAGCTTTTTCCCCCCGGCAAACTTCAAGGGACTTTTTTGGTCTTCCCCTCTTTTTTTCAGACCTTTTTTGCCAAGAGAAGCCCTTTTCCATTCCCGTTTTTTCAAGTTTCCGGGCCTTTTGTTTTTCCCCCCTTCCCCTTTTCCCCCCCTAGGCGTCCGCAATGCCTTTTTTTTTTCCCCGACGGCCGATCTTTTTCCCTGAGAGTATTCCCCCCCCTTCGTTTTCCCTCTTTTTCTTTTACCAATCCGCCTTGCTCGTTTTGGCCATGGCTTTTTCTTTCTTTTCAAATTGGGGTCTTTTTTTTTTTTTCCCTCGGGCCCCCCCCCATTAAAAGGTCCGGTTGCTCTCCTTTAGAACAGTTCATTTCGCACCTTTTCCTCTCGACGGGCCCTAACGTTTTCCCCCCCTTGGTCCCTCTACGGGCCCCGAGGCGTTCTTCCCCCAACTCAAACCTTTTTTTTTTTGCCTATTCCCCTCCCCCGTGTTTTTGAAGGAATTTTTTTTTTTTCACAGGGCCTATCGTATTTTTTTTTTATCGCCAGTCGGGCCCCTTTCCAGTTTCCTTTATGGCGGGGAGTGCTTCTTCTGTGCAGCCCAAGGCTTCCCGGGCGGCAGAAAAGGTTCCTTTTACCCGGGGGCAGGGCCGTGACCTTTTTTTCCCCTTCGGTTTTCCCGGTTTCTTTGATGTCCCCTTTTCCTGTTGGTTCGCCATTTTCCTTCTTTCCCGGCGGTTCCGCAGGCCAGGTTTTTTTCCCACCTTTCCGGTGGAAGAGTGGGAAAAGTTGGCAGTAGTGGGCCCCCCTTTCAGGTGGGACTCCTCTGGGGAGGGCTTTCTTTTTTTTAACTCCCCTCCTCGGGTACCCTTTTTGTTCGTTCACCCTTTTCCCCCCTTGTGCAAAGGATGACGGAGCTGGTCGCGGACAGCGGGTTTTTTTTTGGCCCCCCCCTTTTCTCCTTTTTCCCTCTGGGCTGGGACGGACCCTTCTTTCATTACCCCCCCGAGCCTTTTCGGGTTTGAAGATTCTGGCTCCGAGATGAAGGTGTTTCTTCCCCTTCCCCCCATGTGTTCCTTTTCCCAATTGGGTCGCGCTTCCTTTTTTCCTACTAATACGTTTCCTGAGATAAGTCAGAGACCATTTTCCTTTTTTTCGATTTTTCCCTTGCCCCTCCCCTTGTCAAGATCGCAAAGACAAATTTTGGGCCGGATTTTACGAAAGGGAAAGACAGGTGTCCCTTCTTGTCCCTGGTTGTATTCTTTTTCAGCCCCCCCCCTCTTTTTGTTTTGGCCCCCCTCCCTCCCCCCCGATGCCGACGAACGGGGGCCCTCATTGAAGGGGCACTTTTTGGACGAACAACCTTCTTTCTTTCCTCTGACATAACTTCCCCCCCCACCACTTACACCACTTTCCTTCTTCTATGGCCCGCAGTTCCCTCTTCCCACGGAAATGTCCCTTCCCTCCTTCCTTCGGCCCTTTTTCCTTCCCCCCAGCGGCCACCCAGCTCCCCCTCCCCCCCTGGGCATTCGCCCACTTCTTCCCCCGGGTCAATGTTCTTTTCTCCCCGCTCTTTTTTTGCTGCTCCGGGGCGGCCCCTCCTCCAAGGCCCAGCGGGCCTCCCCCTTTGGAAGAATGGGGAGATTTCGATTCTTTCACAGGTATTCGTTAAAAACCAATCTGTTCCCTTTTCCCCTGGGGAAGGGAAACCGTGACCGGGGTCTTCCCCTGATTCCCCTTCCGTTTTGTCAAACGTAAACTTTTTCTTCTTCGAGATATCCTCCTCCTCCTGACGGCCCTGGTTCTCTTTTCTCCCCCCCCCTTGGCTTTTTTTTGGGAGCGTTTTCCCCTGGCGGACACGTTGGCTTGAGGGGCCCTTTCCCTTGATCTTTTCTTTTTGGTAACCGTGGGACGGCCTTTAAAGACTCTTGGGTCATAGACGGCCTTTGTTTTCTTCTTGTTTTCTTTCAAATGGAAAGGGCTTTTTTCCCCAAGAGAATGTTCAACGGGGCATTTTTCCTTGTTAAGTGCTCCCCCCCCTTTCCTTTTTCATAGTTGTCCTTTCCCCGAGGGGGGGGGGGTTTCCCCCCCCCATCAGCAACGCTCTGGTTCTTTTCCGGGAGAACTCGTCCCCCCCCCCTGGTTGCTGTCGCACGAACGTTTCCCCGAGGACCTTTTCTTTGGTCTCTCTTGCTTAGAGGTGGACATTTTTGCAGGGCCAGCAAACGGGACTTTTCTTTGGGGATAAGGCCCTTTTTTCCTCCCCTCGCACCTGCCCCCTCCCTTGCTGATGCTACGGCAATGGCCTTTTCTTTCCCCTCTAATCCGTTTGGTTTTTTTTCCAGGAGGCCCTGGTCCCCCCCCTCTTTTTTTTTTGGCATTTTGTCAGTTTGTTTTTCTACTTTCCGCTTCCCTTCCGAAGGGTCGGCGGTTTTTGCTGGATTTTTTTAGCAGGGCGAAGGGGTGGGGCGCAATTTGTCCCCGCCCTTTTGTCCGGAACAGCACCCCCTGGGGGGGTTTTTTCCGAGTGCTCCGCAAACTTTTTTTTTGATGATGTTTTTCCCCCGCTCCTGGTCTTACGATTTTGAACGTTTTTTTCTTTGAATAAGTTTTTCCTTTTAAGGCCAGGTTTTTTTGCCATGGCCAATTGATGTCCCCCAGGTTGCCCTAGGGTTTCCAGGGCCCCCTTTTCTGCCTCTGGGATCCCCCATTAACTAAGGAGAGGTATTCCCCCCAGAGGAGCCCTCCCCAGTGCCCTCCAGTTAGCCTCCCCCTTTCATTTTCTTGCAGGGGTTTTTTTTTTTTTTTTTTTTTTTTTTTTTTTTTTCTGGGACCCTCCTCACGTCCCCCCCGGGCGACTTTGACCTTTTTCTTGCACAAATAAGGTCTTCTTGCGACCCTCTTTTTTCCGGTTCCTGGTCCGGAAAATTTTGGGCCCGTCCCTCCCCCCCTTGATGAAAACCCTTTTTCGATTCGGTTCCCCCCCCCCCCTTTTTCCTTTAAGTTCCACCCTTTCTCCTGATATCGGGACCTTCCGTGTCCTCCCCCCTTTTCCCCCCCCCCGGAAAGGTTTTTTTTTTTTTTTCCTTTTTTCGAACCACGATGGTTTTTTCCCTCCCCTTTTAATTTCTTTTAGTCGGTTTTTGATCTCCAGTCGGGTCCTTTTGTCCCCCCCCGTTGTTTTAGTGAGGGCCCCGTGTTTCTTTCCCCAGCCCCCCGGACCCGGGGAGGCAGACTTTTCCCCTTCTTGCGTACCAGGCCGGTGATGACCGTGTTCAGCGGTTCGCTGGTTTTTCCCCCGAGGGAGTTTTCTTGTTTTCCTTTTCTTATTTTCCCCTTTGGCGGCCAGGTACCTGTTTCCCCCCTTTTGCGGGGGGCAGGTGTTTTTTGTGCCAGTTAGAACTTTTTTTTTTGGCAGCTTCTTCCCTTGGGGTCCCCCTCTTTGTTCCAAAGGTTGTTCCCCCTTTTTTCCCCTTGTTTTCCGGGAGAGACCCACTCTCCTTTCCCGGGCGTTTTTTTTGCCAGCAGGGTTTTCTCCCCCTGGGGCACAGACGGATCCTCGGGATGGGGAAGGCCTTTCTTTTTTTTTTTTTCCCTTTTCTCACGACATGGGGTAGGCCCACCTTTTTTTTTTGCGTTTGTTTACTCCCCGAGGTCCCCCTTTCCCCCCCCTACAGCTTTTCCGTTTAAGGGGAAAATGGTTTTTTTTTTTCCCTCCCCTTTTTAATCCCTCCTCTTGTTGCTCCGTCCCCCCCCCCCCCTTTCAGGATTTCTTTCTTCTGGAGGTTCCTGAGCGCGCCCCACGACCAGGCCGCGGCCTTTCTTCCCCGGGACGCCAGGTTTCCTTCCCCAAGTTTTCCCCCCACACCGGCGGCGGCTTTTTTTTCCGGCCTGCCCGCACGACCCCCCCGGACCCGGGGTTTCTTCCCTTTTCCATTTTTTTGTGTTTTTGACGACACCTGTTTCCCCTCCCAACCGTGTTTCTCCCCCCCTTTTTTCCACCCCCCCCCCGGACCCTCTCAGTTACAACTTTTTTTTTTTAGTTCCACACCGGAAACCTTTGGTCCTTTTTCGACTTCCCCCGGTCCCCCTTCCCGGCCACCAGAGAACCCTTTTCCTCTCCCAGACGGGCATGGTTGGAAGACCCCTGTTTTTTTTTGTTTTGCACCTCTTTCCCTTACAAAGATACGGGGGTTTTCTTTTTTCTCCAGGGGATGACGCACCCCCCCCGGGAAGGAAAAGGAACCTTTTTTTTTTATCCTACAACTTTTTTTCCTACGAAAGGGAGGCCTTTTTTTCCGGACCCTTCTCGAGCTCCCCCTTTCCGGGACCACCGGGCTTTTCCTCCTTTTTCCGGTTCGAGATACGCCTTTACGTAACTCCTTCCTTTAGTCCACTGCGGATTTTTCACGGCACCTGGTTCTACGTTTTTTTCCCTCCCGGGCTTATGTGAGGTTTTTTTTTTTCCCCCCACGTTGGCCTGCGTTATTCTTTTTCTTAAACGTTCTTTTCCCCTCTATGGCGATGGGTTACTTTTTTCCAGCGGGGAAAGCCCTGGGGGTCCATAGCGGCGTTTTGGTCCCTTTCTTCGCCGGCTTTCTTTCTTTCCGGGAGGCCATCATCCTTTTTTTTTCCTGAAAATCCAAGGACACGGTTATTCCCCCTGTTCGTTAATCGTGGCAGGCTGCCTCTTTTGGCCATCAGGCCCGTTCCTTGAAGTGGACCCCCCCTTCCCTTGTTCTTTGATGTCGACCGACGCTTCCCCCCCCCCCTGGCCCGCGGATTTAGGCCTGTCGCTGCCCCCCCCCAATCCTTCAGGCCCGACCCCCCCCTCCGAAACCTCTCCACGGAGCTTTCTAAATCCCTCCCCACGGCCTCTGCTCGGGAATGGCATCCCCCTTCCCTCCGTTGTTGTTTCTTGATCGGATGGAAAGACCTCCGCTGTGAAAGCCATTTTTTTTAGATTTCAGCTTCTTTCTCGCCCGAAGGTTTCGGCTTTTTTTTTACCTCTCCTTTTTTCCCTTAGTCAAAGCTTTTCTACTCCTGAGGAAATCCTTTTTTTTTCCTCGTAGGAGAAACAGCCCCCCCCCCTTTTTACGATTTTTTCTACGGCAACTTTCCCCGGATTTTTGTCGATGGCCCTTTTTTTTTCCGGGGTTCGTTTGCTTTCCCCGCCTCTTCTTTCGTGGTTCCGTTGCCCGTTTCGTCCCTGCCTTACTGTTTCCTTCCTGGTCTCCTCGACACCGTGCCCCGCCGCTATGACCCCCCCTTGTAGAGTCTTTCCCCGCTTTCCGTTTTTCCTCCAGGTTATATCCTGCAGGGTTGGACCCCCCATCTCAAACGCAGTCCTGTCGCGGGCTTTTTTTTTCCCCCGCAAAATACTTCCCTCTGTTTTTGGGGCCCCTTTCCGAACTCCCCCTAGAAATTTTTTTTCAGAATCGCACGTGGAAATCGTTTTGTCCCCTTCACTTTCCAAACCGGGTCTTCGGTGTCTTTCACCCCCGTAAATCCAACTTGCAACGGGCCCTTCTTGAACGATCGACCCAGATTTTTTCCCCCCTCCCCTTGCCCTTTTTACTTATAGGTTAGCTCCCCAGTAGGGAAGGGCCTTTGCTGGGCTGGGGGTTTTTTTAGGACCCTTTCTGGAAGGGACTTTTTCTTTTAGCGGGGAGGGAAGACCCTGCCAACAGGGTGTTCCCTTCCCCCTTTTTCGGCGGGATGGGCTGCCCTTTTTCGCTGGGGGCCGCTGGTGGTTCGCAATCCCCTTTCGGGTGTTCTTGTGGCCGGTAAAGGTCAGGTGTTTTTTTTTTTTTTCCCCCGGTTTCAAAAACTCCCCCAGTTTTTCCTTCTTTCTCCTTTGTAAGGTGGGGATTGGGGGCCAGAATTTTTTTTTTTTTCCCGGGTGGGTGGCTCCCCCCCCCCCCCCCTTCCCCGTTCCCATGTTGCCCTGCTGAAGGGCCCTTTGGTGGCAGCGTTCTTTGTGCAGCCGGCCTTCCTTTTTTCCTGATGTTTTCCATGGGATGGAAATGGGACTTTTTTTTCGGCAAAAGGTCTAATGGGGCGTTTTTTTTTTCTTCGTCCGTCGTGTAGCGCACGACGCCCTTACGTAGAATTTTTCCTGGTTTTCGCGCTTCCCAGTTGTTGTTGTGAGTCTTTTTTCCCTTTTCACCCCATCTATTTTTCCCCGTGTCTTCGAGGTTACTGAACGCGGCTCCCCTATAGCAAAACGCCCGCTTTTTTCTGTCCGACACAAGGCCCCCCACCCCAGTCTTTTTCCCCCCCCTTCCCGCTGAAGGCCACACCTCTCTTCTTCCGGACGGATGAACGCCCTGGCCGCGACCGGGTTTTCACTTCCCTTTTTGCAAGGTCCCCCCCTTGCGGCTTCCCCTTTGAACACCGAGGCTCCTCCTGCCATTCGGACCCCCCCCCCCTTTTCTTTCAACCTTCCTCTTTTCCCCCTATGGCACCCTAGTTACAAAACAGGACTCCACCGGACCCTCCCCTCGTTTGACCTGAGCAGGTTCCGGGCCGGTCTAACCAGCGGTCCCTTCTTTTTCCCTGACTTTTTTCCCGGTCTCGGACGGGCCGGACTGCCCCCTTTCCCTTCTTCCCCATCATTCCCCTGTGGCTCCGGCGCGGGGCTCACGTTCTTTGGCGGGCCGTCCACGGTTTTCCGATGGATCTTACCCGAAGAGGGCCTTTTTCGCGCCGGCGTTCGATCGTCAAACCGTTCTTCCCCCTTCTGTTACTTGTACGGCGCGGTTCCCCTCTTTTGCACGTAAAACTCCTTCCTTTTCTATCTCCGATTCTCCAGTTTTTTTTTTTTTTCTCGGCCTTCCCCTCCCGGGGGCCTTATTTGTCGTTTCTTTTTCCCTCTGGCCCCGTTTTTTTTTTTCCCCGGCCATGGTCAACCCGGTTTTTCCTTTCCTGGTTCCCCCCTTTTCCCGGCCTCAGCGGGACACCTTTTATAAGGGGTAATATCTTTTTTCTTCACGGGTGGCGCTGGCCTTTCTCACGTTCTTTCCCAGTCCAGGCGTCCTTTTTCAAACGGGCCCCCCCCGGACACGGGCTCTCTGCTCATTGGTCCGCTGACACGCGAGTCACCCTTTCCCCCCCAGCACCGCCATCGCATGAGCACTCGGTTTCATTGCTCTGCGGCCCCCTTTTTTCCTGATGCCGGCAGGTTTCCTGTCGCTTTCGGCATTACATTCCTTTTTCACGCACTTTTTCCAAAAAACTTTCCCCGCGGCTGAGTCTCCCCTCCGCCCACGTCCCCCTGCTTTTTTCAGGCGCCTTTTTTTTTTCCCCTACGTCCCGTTGGTTCGAAGGGGACGTCTTTCTTTTTTTCTAGAAGGGTTTCTCCTCGAAAGGGGAGTTTTTTTTTCCTTTCCGGAGTTTTACCTCCCCCCCCCCTGCTTGTTGCTTGTTCCGGTTTTTTGCAATTTTTTTTTTTTCTTTAACATGCGGCCCCTTTTTTTTCTTTGCCGGAGTTCCTCCCCCTCTTTCCCTCCTCCGGAGGAAGGGCACCGGCCCGTGTTTGCCGAGTAGGCCTTTCACAAAGGAACAGGTTTAGTGATACTGCCCGGTCTTCCCCCTTTGACAAGAGGTCCTCCGGTTTTTCCTTTTAGTCCCTTTTCTTGTTAAGTCGGTACTTCGAAGGAATTTACTGGAATAACTTTCAGTTAGTTAACCCAGTTGGGGAAGACCTCTCCTATGACCCCTTCTTTTCCTTTCACCGCTTTTTTACCCATCGCCCCTCCTTATGCGGGTTTTTGGCCCCTCTTCACGGGTTTTCCTTTTAACACTAAAAGCGGGGCCCCCCCCCGCAAAATACCCCTTGCGACCGGCCCCCTCCCATTGCAATTAGTTTTAAGAAACCAGTCCTCCCGTTGTTTTTTTTCTTGTTCAACCCCTGAGTTCCTTTTTTTCGGGATCTCGAACTCCCCCCCTCCAAGGTTTTGTTTTTTTTTTGGGTCCTCTTTTCCCCCCCTCGGGTTTGTGACGCCGTTTTTCAACCGGATTCCTTTTTTTCCCCAGGGGTGTGAATCTCCAGTCGTTTTTTTTTCCGTGGGACGGTCTGGTTGGCTTGCGACGTTCCCCGGGAGGCGGGTTCCCCTTTTCCTTTTCCACACAGTTTTTTTTTTTCAGGACGTCCAGGCCCTTCTTTTGCCCGGTGCTTTTCTGGGGGGGCCTGCTGTTTTTTTTTTCTTTTTGCGGCCATTTTCGGGCCCAGACCGTCCTTTCCCCGGTGGTAAAACTGCTTTTTTTTCAACTTGCGTTTTTCTTTTTTGGGAAGGTGGGGCTTTTAAGAGGAACTTTTCTTTTTTCCCACAGCGTGGTCGTCCCTCTTTCTTTTTTTCTGTATCTTACAAGGTAGGATACTTGTAAGGTGTGTGTCTTTCCCGGAATTCCCGCCTGCCTTGGCTTTTTTTCCTTTCTGGGCACATGGCGTCCCCCTTGGTCGGACCCGTTTTTTTTTCCTTGGGCGTTTGCGATTTTCTTTTTTTTTTCTCTTTTTTCAGTCCTCCTCCACCTACTTTTGGACAATGGCTTTTGAAATACTTTTCCTTTTTGTTTTGTCTCCTCTCATTCCGGACGGCGAACCCCCCCTCCCCCCGTAGGGAGTAGGCTTTTCTCCCCTCGCGGCAGATCCGCAAACGTTTCCCCTTTTTTTGACCCCCATTTTTTTTGACGACCAGGGGGCCAGGCCCCCCTAAAGGATGAGAACACCTCTTCCGGGCCGGGTGCACGCCCCCTTCTTTTTGAAAGTTTTTTTTTCCCCCGCTCCGTCACTTTGCACCAGGACCTGCAGAACACCTTTCTTCCCGTTTCTTCCCCATCGGCCCCCACTTCTTTTTCCCACCCGCAGTTCATATGTGTTCAGTTCCCACCGGTTTTTTTTTTTTTATTTCCGCCTTTAATTTTTTCCCCCGGGACGAAATCTGGCTTTTTTTTTTTTTTTTGCCCCCAGCGGTTTTTTACCGGGCCTTCCCCTGTGCCCCCGTTTGCAACAGTCTGCTTTTCTGCTTTCCGCCTAGCCAGCCCAGCGGTCCCTTTGGTTCGGTTTTCCAGAGGGCCCCTTGGCCGGCCCATCGGGTCATCGTTTCACTTTCGATTTCCCTGCGCGGTCGCCGGTGGGAGACGTAACTTCCCTTTCTTCCGATCTTCTCCCTCTTTTGCTGGCCCTTTTTCCCCTTTTCGCCACATCCCGGGCCTTTTTTTTCTCGGGGTCCGCTTCCGCCTTTGTTGGCCTTTTTTTTTTTGTGGCGGTCAAACCCTTTCGCCTAACTGGCGATGGGTACCTTTTTTCTTCAGCGGGGGTTCTTCTGTTCCTTTCTCGGCGTTGGCAAGCTTGCGTCCCCTAGGGCACCTGGAACTTCCCCCCACCCTGAAATTAAAAGGCTGATGGACGTTGTTTCGTAAAATCTTGCTGACGATTTTCCAGCACCCCGCCTTCTGTCCCCCGGTATTGTCCGCGGGTTTACGAAGAAGGATTTTGGCCGGCGGACCGTCTGGGTTTTTCCTGTCGGATGCTAGCGGCCCTTCCCGCGAGGCCGCCGAAAACCTTTCTTCTCGCGCACTTTTCTCCAAAGGCCAACGGGGCATGGCCGACTTAATTTTCCCTGTTTTGGTTGTTGTTGAAGGGATTTTTTCCCCCATTTGAACCTGAGTTTCATTCAAGGGCACGTTTTCATTTCGTAGCGAAGGTTTTTCCTTTTTTTGACCAGACACGGATTTGTTATTGGCCTCCAGGCCTACGAATGCTATTTTCCATGTGGGTTCTCTCTAGGGAGGGGAGCAGACTCTACCCAAAGTTCGGAATGATTTTTTTTTTCCCCAACACCCGAGTGGCTTTTTTTTTTCCCCATGGGAACAGAGTACCCCCCTGTGGAAGGCCTTTCATGCCTCCCGTTTGTCCCCGTGCCCGTTTCCTCATGGTTTTCCACTTTTGTGGCCATAGTTTTTTTTTCAAAACCGTGGCGGGCCGCTTATGGACTTTTATTTGCTTTTCCAAGCTTGACGTCTTTGTTCCTTCGTTCTCTGCCGGTGTTGTCCTTGGCTGGTTTCCCCCCTTCCTTTTTGGCCGGCCGGGGCGGGAAACAGCCCCAATTTTGATTGTGGGGCTTTCTTTTCCCTTTAACAGTCTCCTTCGACCGTTGAATCTTCTCGAAACGGCCCACGGTTCCACCCGGCTCTTTTTCCCCTCGCAGTTACCGTCCCTTCTTGACCGGGCACGGCCCCCCCCCAGTGCTCTCTGACAATCTCTACCCCCCCCCCCACTCCCTACTTCCTCCCTCCTCTTCTTTGGCGGTGAGTACAGGGAATCATCGTAGGTTTCCTTTTTTTTCCGGCAGGGGGAAGTGGGATTCTCCTTTGATGGGTGTTTGGATCTCGAAGGAAGCAAACTTTTGGTTTTTTCCCGGTTTCCCCCCTTTTTTGGTCTATTTTTTCCGTGAAAGGACTATGAAGGCCTTGGTTAAGGCTTTATTTTTTCTGTTAGTTTTCTTCTTGAGGGAAAGGGAGTCCCTTTTTCAAGGAGGGAATTCTTATTTGGGTGTTTTTTTTTTTTCTTGAAAGAGGAAATGGAGGTTTTTTTAAACGTGGGGATCTTCTTTCCCCCTTTTGGGTCTCTCTTTTGTGCGTCACAAAGAACGGTTTTTCTTTTTTTGGGAAAGTCCCAAAAGGGTAGATCTTCTGGGTTAGGTCTTTTTGGGACCTGGTCGGTGGATAAGATGGTCCGGAATGGCATGGAAATGGTTTGGCCTGGGTCGTCCCCCCCCTTTTCTTTTTTCATGGTGCCTTTTTTGGGGCGAGAGTGCATCCCTTCGCCCCTACGTCCCCCTTCCTTTTTTCCTTGAGACCTGGTACCCTAGTTGTTGTTGTTGTCGTCTTTTCGGAACCTTGTCCCAAGTCGGATTTTCTGCACGCGCGGCCAGCTCCCCCTTCGCGTCCCTTTTTTCCCCCCCGGGGGACGGCCAGGGCCCTTCGGCCAGCTGAGCCACAACCGCTTTCCTTGCCGGGCGCCCGCCACCCCCCCTCCCCCCCCCCCTCTTTTTTTTTCTCCGTCAGGCCGGGTCCCCGGCGGTTGACACCTGGTTGGAACCCCCCCCTATTTTTTTTTGTTTTTTTTTTTTCCCCATCGGGAAAACCAACCGGCAGTTCATTACTGGCCCCCCCCCCCGCCTTCTTTACCGCTCAAAAGGCACCTAGGGGGAATGATTTTTTTTTCTTGCAGCCATGGCGACCAGCGAAAAATTTCTTCCTAGGCCCTCCTTCCTTTGACGGCCTTTCACCAAACGTATTTTTTTGTCTGCTAGGCGCAGGGGCTTCCCTTTTTTTCCACCCGTCACCTGCCGGAATGGATCTTCCCCTTCCCTTTTCCGTTCCCGGCCCATACGGGTAGGATAGGTCCACCCCTTTTTTTGTGGGAGGGGATTTTCCTTCGCGTGAGATTTCCCCCGCATAAACTCAGGGATTTTAGATATCCGACCCCCCCCTTTCCGGCCTTTCGACGGTCCTGGTTTTCCCCGTATTTTCTTTTTTTTTTTCTGCAGCAGGGGACACTTTTTCTAGGGAGGGGCAAAGCAATGGTCCCCCCCCCCCCTACCGCGGTACATTTCCCTCTTGGTCCTTTTTTCTTTTTGACTCCCAGGGGTTCTCTTTTTTTTCACAGGGTTTTTTTTTTTTCTCTGGTCCACCTGGTCCCGTGCTTGTTTTTACGGTCACCTTTTTTCAAGGGACACTTTTTTTCCCCCCCTGATGACGGCTACCGTCCTTTGGGTTTCATGGTCCCATACCCTCTCCCGCAGTAATGGCCTCCCTAGTCCGTTCCCTTTCCGTTCGCCGAAAGCGTCCCCTTTTCTGATGGCAGCAGGGAGTATTTTTCTTTCTTGCATACATCGCACCGCTTCTCCCCCCTGACCCCCTTGGCCGAGAGGAAATCCCCCCCTCCCTCTTGCCAAAGACCTGTTTCTGGCTCCTTCATCTTTTCTTTTCTCTCTTCCCTTGAGATTCGGGCCATGCCGAGACATCCCGAAGGGCGTTGGGAAGTTTTTTCCCTTTTATTTCCTTTGAGTTAGCGACTTTTTTTGGTCCGCTTGGGAGGGCAATAGCCCTTTTTTTTTTCTTTCTGCCTATATAGTCACCTCTCCCTCCTGCGTCGGAAATGTGTTCTCAGAAGTACAGGTCCTCCCCCCCCTCCCCCCCCAGTTTTCTTTCCCCATCTTAAAAGGACTTTTTTTCCCCGGATGGCTTTTCTTCTTTTTTTTTAAAGCAGGGCATGACCCTCTTTCCTCCTCCTCAGTTAATACTTTTTTTCAGTGTGCCCTTTCCTTTCCATATTGGCCGATTTCTTTCCTTTTCAGGTTTTTTTGCCCCCTCCCGATATTTCTGAAGCCAGCCCTTATAAGGAGAGTTTCCCTTTTTTCCCCCTTCCCCTGGTACCCTCAGTTACGTTTCTATTTGCCGGGGTTTTTCCCTTTTTTTTTTTTTTTGGCCCCTAACTAAGCAGGCCCCCCCCCCTTTTTCTCCTTTAAGGAGGGCACCCTGCGTAAAGATACCTTTCTTTGTGCCTTTTATTCTTTCCTTTTCCTTTCAAGGAGACCCCGTTTTTTCTTTTCTCTCCCCGGAACGTCACGTCCCCGTCCCCCCCTCCGAAAGCTTTTCCCCCCGGTAAATACCCTTTTTTGCCCGGGCCATTTTCCACCCAAATGAATGGTTTTTTTCCGCCGGACATGCAGTCCGGGGGGATGGATCTTCCCCTCTTTCCCCCCCTTGGACAGGCGCCCCGCTGGTGGGAACCCCTTTTTTTTTCGCAAACCAGGAGTTTTTTTTTTCGCAGGACGGTTGGCCACGTTTCCCCTTTTGGTCCACATTTTGGGCGTGTGGTTGTTTTCCCTCTGGGGCGCTTGTTTTCTTTTTTGATGGAGGCCCCGGCTTCTTCGGCGGCAGGCCAGGCTTGCCCTTATACCTTTTTTTTTCCCCCTTTTGTTCACAAGCTGTTTTCTTTTTCAAGGACCTTTTCTTTTTGAACTTGGTCCCTTTTTTTTTTTTTTCGTGGGGGGTCTCTTTTCCTATTTTAGGCCCTTTTTTTCGTTCATTTCCCCCCCTTGTCGTTCACCCCGTTCCCTGTGGGTCCCGGCTGAAGTCTTTTCCCCCCAGGTTTTTTTTTTTTTTTGGTTTCTCCTCCCCCCCCTCCCAAGGGAGGGTGTGTTCTTTGTGCGGGAACAGGCCTTTTTTTTTTTTTTTTCCCTTTTCAGCGGCCCGTTTGGGGTCGTCTTTTTTTTTTCTTTCCGTCCCTTTCTGGACTGGGGCGTCCCTTTCTTTTCTGGCGGGCCCGGCCTGCTTCTTGTTCGTTTTTTCCCTCTTCTGCGGCGTTGCAGGACCTTCGTCTTGTTTCCCTCCTACGTCGGGAAAGGGTTTTCGGGTTCGCGAAGGATTTTTCCCCCTCTTTTACATCTTTTTTTTTTTCCTAGAGCTCAGTAGAGGACCCCCTTTTTTCCCCCCCCTCTTCCTTCGGTTAGGCTAGCTTTCAACTTAGCCTGCCTGATTTTTTCCACCCAAACAACGCCAGGCGGCGGTTTTCCCCTTCCCCTTTCCTCCCCCCCCAGGGACAGGCCCTTTTTTTCCTCCAGCTGAGCCCCCCTCCCCCTTGGTCGATTTATCCTTGTCTTTTCCCCTCCCCGAACCCGCTGCCTTCCCCCCTTACACGGGGCCCCCCCTTTTTTTTTTTTTTGGCAAAAGGGGACCGGGCTTGGGTTCGACCCCTTCCCCCTATGATCACAACCGTTCCCTTCCCCTCCCCCCCCCCCGGGGGCCCCCCCAACTTCCCCAGAAGTTCAATACTGTCCCAATTTTAGTCCCACCCGTCCTCTTTTCTCTTCCACCGGACCCTTGTTCCCCTTTTCCTTTTTTTGTCCTGGAGCGGGGC
>Ga0179593_1400712_pt1 | contig 18129 bp, 13 predicted proteins | sample CZODoug2_1_08_16_FD_185931 | JGI IMG/M metagenome (GOLD analysis project Ga0179593, IMG submission 185931) | Vadose zone soil fungal communities from Angelo Coast Range Reserve, California, USA - CZODoug2_1_08_16fungal (PacBio error correction) | ecosystem: Environmental > Terrestrial > Soil >... | reverse complement strand
ATCTAGCTTTGGCAAAACTCAATCTCACCAGCAAAGCTATCCAATCCCTTGTGAGGATGTAGTTTCATTTTCCTATTTGTAATTGACCCTTCCTACTTTCCTTTTCTGATTGCTCCCTGTAGGCCTAGTTTTGTCACGCTGAAACCTCTCAAGCATCTCTATTGTGATCATTCCTCTGACTCTGTGCATAACCCCCGCGTTTCAGTACGCATTCATAGTGGAGGCCGCCCCCATTTTTTTTATTTTTACTTTGAGGCCAACCCCCTGCCCTGTCAAGGACCCCAACCCTTCCCGGTGATGATTACCTTCACCACCTTCTAGTCCCCTTTGTTCAGGCCTTAGAAAAATTTTAAGTTTTTCTTCCCCCTTTATATCGTGGTGAATATTCCCCAACGGGTAATTTAACTTTTACCGACTCAACAAAAAGACGAGAACCCCTGGGCCGTGCTGTTGAAGGGAAATGTCGATAAAACCCGCACAAACGGAAAAGAGGCGATGAAAGCCCCCACCCGAAAGAGGCGACTGTTTAGTGCAATTTCGCTTAACATTTACACAGGACACAGGAAAGGAATTCTCCTATTTTTTTCCCTGCCAAAGCTAGCCTGACGTTTTTTTTTCCCACCCCACAACGGATGCTGGCCCTTCCTTTTCAGGGCTGAAGCACGTTTTTATTAGTCTTCCCTCTATTCCAGGACAGTACAGCATAGCTTCGAGTCCATAGTCTGACCCACCTTGCGGTTTGTATGAACCTTTGGTTCGGCCAAACTTGGGTTACTTGTACTCACCGTGAATCTGTGGATTCCCCATTTTTTTTCACTTCACCGCTTTTTTTGGCTCAGAGGGGACCTCCAGTACTCGCTGGGATTCGTTCCCTTTTTTTTTTATCCGCCCGGGGCCCCCGTAAAGCCTACCGAGACCATACCAAGTCACTCCCTTTTTTATCCCCCCCCCTCCCCCTAGGGTCGTTCTTCATCGCTTTCCTTTCTCTTTTTCGAGACCACCTCTTCCCCCTCCCCCACCTGACTCTCTGGCACCGTGTGTCCCCGAACCTTTTTTTGTCATTCCAGATGAAGACACGGACTTTTTCTCTGTAGTACCCCGGGTCCGTTTCCTGGGTCAGCGCTTTCACGGGTGATGTAATTGTGTCGGCAGATGGACCTCCTGTCGCTCCCCGGCCTTTTTTTTCGTTTGACTTGTCCCCAACCTTCGAGTCAAAGCTCCAAACAATTTAAGCTCGCTCCCTCCAACTGCCTTCTTGGTCCCGTGCGACCTGAGTTCTTCTCCAACGAAAACTATTGTTTTGTAAGTCTTTCACGCCCCACCTCTTTTTACCCTCCGATGTTCCCTTTTCCTTCCTATTAATTGTGCCCTGTCCAGGGTTGCAGCTCTTTCACTCTCCGTGTTGTTGGTTCGCGCCCTTCCACCCTTTACCCCTCTTTTCACAGATACTCTTGCGTAAACCTCGCATGCGGCTTTTTTCTCCGCGTCCCCTTTAAGCACGATGCTTCGAGGATCCTAGCCAAGGCGCCCGGATCACAAACCCCCTCCCCTTGAGTTTTCCTTGCATACGCTGACAAGCTTGGTGTTCGCCCTTGCTCGCCGTTTTGGCAGGCCCCCCCTCCCATTTGCCAACAGGATTTGCCGCTGCAATACTTCCATTCACCATGAATGCGGACCATCACATGGCCTTGTCTCTTTCTTACCTTCCCCCGCCCCCTAGTCCCCCAATATGAGCGATGCCCTCTTTTCCTTCCCCCCCATATCTTGGAACGCCATTTGGATGGCTCGAGCGACAGCACCTCTTTTTCCTGAGGTCAGGGGTCAAAATTTTCTAGCGATCGTATGCAGAATTTCCCTTCGTCTACTTTGACATTTTCTTGGTGCGTTCGTAGGGGCTTCCTTCCAGCCCTTTATTTTCCACAACACTTCCGCCCCCTTCTTTTTGTCAGGCGAGGTCTACGTCACGCCCACCCAACCCTTCCCGTCTTTTTTTCCCATCCTTCCCCTCCAGATCCCGAACGTTATACGCTTTGCAGACGATTTTCTGAGCGGATTTTCTAGACCCCCAACCGTTTTTTCTAACAAAAAACCCCCCTCTGTTAGACGTTAATTTTCCAACCCTCAGTTCTCAGTAGTCTGCCACCGAACTTTCTGCTTCGTCGCCGTCCTTCCCTTGTTTTTAACTGTTTCCCTCCCAACTTCAATAGACCTAATCCGTTGGCTTTTCCCACCCCACCACTTTGTGTCCCTGGAGGAAGATATGCCCAAAGGGGTCAGCCTCTCCCCCATTCTCCCCTTTTCCCCGGATCCCCCTAGACCCCGGTCTTCAGGTTTTTGCTGTGTACCTCTTTGAATTGGAATTTTCCCTTATTATGGGCAAAAGCCGTAGGAACTTGCTCGTTGATTTGCGTTGTCAAACCTGCGGCTGTCGACAGGCCCGTTTCAGTGGTGTTACATAGTCTCATCCTTGTCCGTTTGGCAACTTAAACGGAGTATTGTTCCCCCCGCTTATTGCCAACTGTTTTTGTTCGTAATCACCGACCCCGGGCATTCATCTTCTTGTTTGCTTGGTCTCCTCAAGCCCCCTTGAAAGATGGCTGGGCCGCAGGATCCCCCCTATGAGAATCGCTTTGGTCAAGTAAGGCGGCATCTCCTCACCCTTTGATCGGCATGTCTCTGCCACAGAGTCCCGTTCTTCCTTCTGCTTCAGATCCGTACTGATCGACCCGGTCAATGACAAAGGCTTAACCTTCTTTGACATACCGATGTATAGGTCTGACTTAGAAGGCCGGTTCACCTCTTTCTTTTTCTTTTCTCCATTTATCACCCAGCTACCTGCGCCCTGCTTCTTTGATCCTCCTCATCATTCCCTGGTTTTCGCGATGGAATCCTTTCCCGCTTCTCCCTCTATGGGCGTACCCCCCTGTGCCCCCTTCAATGCCCAATGCTTTTTTCCTTCCCCACATTCGTCCATACAGAGGCCAGTCCCGGTCGACCTTTTTCGACTTCAGTCCATGAGGGACCCCCCTTCCCTCCAGTGGTAGCCACACTAAACGCTGGGAAACGCGCGAAGTAGTCATTTCTTTTTACCCTTTGTCTTTTCTTAACTTCCCTTTCCTACCTAATACAAAGGATTTACACGTGTACAGTTCACGTGGATCGTGGTCCCCATTTATATTTTTTTTCCCACCCCCTTCGTAACCGCTTAGATTGACTTCCTTTTCAATTCCCCAGCATCATGAAATTGAGCTTCCCCGCCCATTATATTTGTCCCACTCTATGCAACAGGCGCAGGGTGTTCTCTTGTCGGCGGTGTTTTTGGCACGCGATGCGCGTTTTGTTACCAGGTTTGCCCCCCCAAACTTCCCTCACTCTATATTTACTCACTTTGTTTTGTTGGACCTGGCCTTTTCTACGTTTCACCAAAACAGTCTTCGCCCACCCTTCGCATGCCACCGTTTACCTTTGCCCATGAATTCAGTAGTCCTATACAAGGCATTTTTTAGCACGCAAGATAGGACTGTCACCTCAACACCTTCCGTTCCCCGATCTTGCTGTTAGTACCTTTCAAAGTTCTCATGTCCGGTCAAACGTTTGTCAAAATTGATAGATTATTTTTCCTCTTCTTGTCGCGCAACCGCGCAAATCTTTCGCTTATTCCCCAATCTTTGTTGCCTGGTTCGGGTTGGTGCTTGACGTCTGATGAATTGTCTCCCTTCCCCCTTTGTACCTAATGCTGTATTTCCATTTTTAGGGACAACGCCCAGGTTTTTTATGGGACGGGTTCAACTCTCTTTACCCTTATTACCTATTGACCCCTCCCCCCCGACTTTCCACTTCCTTTCTTCTTTCTGAAGTTTGCGAGATTTTTCTTCTTTTCTCCCCACCCTCGATAGGCAAAATTCTAAACTTAGCCTACCCCCCCTCTCTTTTCATTATCGGTCCCGGTTTCCCCCCTTCCCCCCTTTGTACGACCTTTTTCGCATCCGATGTCTTTCCTCCTACTTTCCGTTGAAGACATTTACGAGCACAGAAAGGCTGGAGCGCATCCCTTCCATCCGTGGATACGCAACCGCGGAGGAAGGAATCTTGCATAGTTAGGCGCAAAAGCGGAATACTCAGGGGCGGTGAGGAAGCCCCAATCCCCTTTCTCCGGCGGAACCACCTCCGGGGATTTACTGCCCAACCTCATTTAGTCCTCTTCAAAGCAATAACCCCTCCTCCTTGGTGACTTTTCTTCCACTACCATATCGCTGGCCTTCACCAACCCTTTCCCTTTTTTTTGAACTGGGAGGACATAAAGAAAGGCCCAAAAACCTGAAAACCCCGGTACTCTAGGGGGCGCCAGTGTAGTCTCGTTCAATGGCCCCCCCCCATTCACGCTGTTGGACGCCCACGACATCCGTCAGTCCTCTTTTCCCAGGCTAGCTTTACCGATGCCGTCCCGGTCTAATGCTTTGAGAAGGGACAGTCCTTCGGTTCCCCCCTCCGATTAACCGGGTTGGGGGGCCCCGGTAAACCCCCCTTCCTGTGTGGCGCTAGTGACTTGCACCCGACGTCTTTATGTTTCTCCCCTTCTCACCTCACCCAGCGTACAAATTGGGTATCCTTTCCTATTTTCTGAGTTGTAATCAGTGTCCCTTGTTTGTTGACGAGATGGTTAGTCCCCCCCCTTTTGAATACCATCGTCAATTGCATCTCTACCTCGGGTTCTTGGGGCTCCGATAGTATTTAATGAACCTCCGTTTTGTGTGGACTCTCCTTGAGCATCCGTACCTTGTGTGCTTCCAGCGCAGTTTTCTTCTAGGCCTGGCCCCGTACTCCATCCCCTCCGCAACCCCTACAAGTCAATTTCTAGTTGTCAACGTTAATTTTCTTGTACTATCTCTTCCTATTCCCGCGCCCCTTCAGAGTTAGGAATTCACCCTCCTTTGTGCGGCTCGAAGATGACTTTTTCTTTTTTCCCAATTTTTAGTCCTTTTTATTTTGTTGAATTCTAACATCGCTCTCTTGTTGAGCTGCGAATGAGCCGGCCGAGACCTTCCACTTTTTTTCCCTTTCCCCTTAGGGTGACTTTTTTTTCGGCTTTGCCGTGCGCCTCTGTTGCGCCCATCTTTTTATTTTTCCTCCCCCCACACCCTGGCCCCTCTTCCACCATTTTTTTTCTGTATTTGATCACTCTTTTTCGTGACGTCTTCAGTCCGTCTCCGATCCCCCTCCCTGTCCCCCTCCTTCCTTTTGCGCGGGATTCCTCCTCTTGGACTCAAAAAACTATCGAATTCCTCTCTCTTTTTCCTCAGCTGACGTTGCCACCGGTTCCCGATCTCTCTCTCCTTTTGTTGCTTGAGATTTTCGTCCCCTGGGCTACCATTTCTTCACCTTACCCTGAGTGACTTAGGTCTCTTTCGCGCCCTGACGCCCCCGCACCCCTGCGTTTTTTCGTGGGTCCTCGGTCGCCCTTCCTGCAAGACGTTCCCCCCAACGCTCTCGTTTTCAACTCTTTTTTTCTTTTTTTCCCCTCTTGTTGACGGGCCCCATCAAAGCCCATTGAGAAACCTTCTTTTTTTTCCGCTGCAAGTCCCGTTTCCTGAATTAGCCCGCATCTGACCCCACCCGGCCGGCCTGCTGCAACGGGACTTAGTCTTCTTGGGTATCTGGAATTCAACCCCAAACAGTGGTGAGGTGTTCCCCCCCCACTCCAGCTCGCACGAAACTGCGTGGTTGATCGCTTTCCGTTCCCGCGGTCGACTGTACCCGACCCTTTTTCTGTTCTCCTCACCCCTCTCATTAGCCAGCCTTTCCTTTTAGGTTTCCTTCGTCCCTGCCTCTGACCGCTTCTGTAACAAACACACTGTTGAAGCCCAAGATCTCCTTCCCTTCCCCTTACCCGTACCCTCCTTTCCGCACAAACCTGCGGGGTTCCGCTGCTCCCCCCCATTCGACGTTCTCTCGTTTCCCCTGACGTGTGATTTCCCCCCGCTTGTGTTTGAAACAATTCTCCAATTCAACAAAAACAGGGTCCGTTCCCCCCCTAGCTCTCCCTCGCCCTCTGGAGAACAAACTGTACGTATTTAGGTTATTGTATCATCTCAGGCTTTCTTGACCGTTGGCCTTGCCCTGCCCTCCCTAAGCATCCTTGGTTACTTGGCCACAACCCTCGTCCGGCTCTTTCCCCCCCTTACTGTTCACCCACCAAGCCCCTCCCCGATTCTTGTACTCATTCTGCAGAGTTCCCGATGATTTTTTTTTACTTATCGGTTTTTGTTTGGCTCTCATCCCTTTGACTCAGAAGCCAGAACCCTCTGAGTGGTCCGGGGTTCGTAGCTTGGCCCGGAGGTCCTTTCCAGAACTTTCCCCCCCCCCGTCCTGTTGTAGAGGCACGATAAGTGGTGTTCCTCCCCATGTCATCCGGGAGGATTGTCTCTTCTTTCCCCCTTGGCAATTGGTCCACCCTCCATTTTTCCTTCACGTAGGTAGTTGTTTTTGCGCCCCCACTTCCACTTCTTTCCCTCTTTTCTACGAAATGCAAGGCGATGTCCTGAGTTTATCCTAGTCAGGTCTGTTTTTTTTGCCAGCAGATCCTTCTCGCCCCCCCATGTTCCCCGTTAGCCACACTGTCAGCCCTTCTGCCCCTCTTTCTAATTCTTGGTAATGAAACCTTTTACTGGTCCCAGATCCTCCCCGTATTATTTCCTCTGGTACAAGTTTCGCTTCACCCCGGTTTTCCCCCAATCCGAAGTTAGCACAATTTCTACCCCTTTTCTTCTCCCCGTCGTTCCTCGCATCTTCAGTTTCAATAAGGCTTGATCCTCTGGTCTACAGAGACCCCTCCTTTCCCCTCTGAGACGATCTAGGGTTTCCCAATTGTGCAATCTCCCTAAAACCGTAATGTTGTCAAAACCAGTGCCATCAAATTTTTTCTCATCTACAGTACTCTTTTAACAAAGTAAACTAGGATGAACTCCTTTTGACGCGGCATAAGCTCGCCCTTTTATCTCTTGTTTCTTCACCCCGGTCAAAGGAGATCCCCCCTCTTACCACGTTTTTTCCCCGTGATCACACGTTGGTCGGCCACTCGGATCTCCCATGGCTACTTCCCCCCCTAACCTTCTGCTCGAACTTCCGTGTTCCTTTCCCGGCTCAACTGCTTGCGTTCTTTCTTCTTACACTCTATCGTTCCAGCAGGATTTTTGAAGGCGAACTTTGCATGTGACGCGGCGCCCCGGCCGTTCACCCCTTCCCCCCCCCCACTCTCGAAACTATACTTTTAATAATTTGTTGTTTTAGAGATTTCGGGAATGTTTCCCCCCTTTGTTTGCACCCTTCAACTAGTTTTGCAAAAACCCCCCCCCCCAATCCAGCCTTTACTGCTGCCTTTCCGGAGCTCTTTAATATAAGAAGGCTTGCGGCACGCAGGATTGCTCCTGGTTGTTCCCCCCCTTCCTTCATCCTCTAGTTTTTTTCGTAAACTCAAATATTATCTTATTCACGAGGTCCAAGTTCCTGATCAATTTGTTTCTGTTTTTTTTTCCTATGCCTTCCGAACCTTTCTTCTGAACCGAACACAAAGTTCTCTATTCGCGCTTATTCCAGCTTCCAGGCTTTTTCACTGTCCGGTACCTGTTTTTCTTATGTCCAGTAGATGTATACTCTCATTTCCTTTGAACCTTCTTTTTCTTTTTCCCTTTTTCCTTTGGAAAAAAATTTTTCTTGGGTTTTGAAGTGAAATTGGAAGACTCTTTCCCCCTAGGACTTCTTCCTTCTCTCTCCCCCCATGACTGGCAACAACTACTTTAGAGGGATTGGAGATTCCAGAGCCTTTCTTTCCCTTCGTAGATTCTGGACCAAACCCCGCATAGCCAATTACCCCCGACTAAACTTCCTTTTAGTTCTTCAGTTTTCCCCAGTACTTTGTTCCTTTTCAAATTCTTTACCTTCGGTTTAGAATAAAGAATACCCCCTGGTTCGTGACCCTTGGTTCCCTTTTTCTCCCCTTCCCCCGGATTTTTTATGACGCAGAGAATCTTTTTGCAAACAAGATAGGACGTCCGACGTGATCGTTCGCCGTTCCGATTTGGTTAGTTCCATCCCCTACACGTACCTGCCCCCACTTTTTGGGTTATACGGCCCAAAGGATCCCTTCTTCGCCTCGACCACACTCCTCCCCTTTGACCTGCCGGTTTTTAACCTTACCACTCGAGAGTTGATTCTTTCCCAAAACACTTTCCTTTACTTTTTGAACCTGTATCTTTCACAAAATATACCGCAACCAAGTGAACTTTCCGTGCTCTTTCCAAAATCACTTCAAATTTAATAAGCCCCTAGGCCGCAAGCACTCACGTTTCCTTTGACACTTACTTTTCAGTCCTTCCAGATGTTTCTCTTGCTTTTCTTTTGTACATAGCTTTACCCTATGGCCCCCTATTTGGTGGCCCCCGTTTTCACCCCCCTTCTTTCCCCTTTTTCCTGAGAGTTCCTTGCCTCCAAACCTCCTTCGACACCGATAGTATGCGCGACTATCACCGCAGACCTTTTTCTTACTGTATTTGTGTCCCTCCCTTTCCCTCGCCCTAGTTTAAGCGGACTTGAACTGTTTGTTTTTTCTCACCTTGGTTGGGCCCTATGGATCCCCTTGTCACTTCCAACTAATGAAATTTTTCCTCGGTTCTCCGAGGAGCCTTAAGACTTTTTTTTTTTTTAGTGACGTATCTCGGAGCCCCTTTTTCCCGCGACTTTTTTTCTTCTGCCAGAGGCCCCCTTTTCCACCCAATCCTCCCCAGCCGAACGGTGCAGTAAGGTTTTTATCCCCTCGCTTTTTTTCTTTCTTTTTATCGCCGAAGGAGGAATTCACCCCGTAGTTTCTTGCGTTTGATTGCTAATGGACACCCCCCTTGTCGTCCTTCCCCCCCCTTTCGTAATGGACGTGTTTTTCCCCCCCAGTCTCAGTCCCTCTCTGCGTAATGAGCCGGATCCAGTTGCCCTCGGCCCTCATTGTGTCTTCCTTTCCCCTTCCTGAGAGACGAATGTTGCCTCCAATCAGGGGGCCCCTTGCCCCCCCCCCACCCCTTTTTCCAAGCTCACCCTCTTCGATCTCGCCCTTTTCCATTGAAGTCCGTTCTTCTAGGGGTGCGAATTTCTCCGCCGTCCTTTCCCCCTAAACGTTCGTTGGCGTCCTTTTTCCCGCAACTATCCATCCCCTCTGTCTATATGACTTGTTTTTTTTTACGTCTTGTGCACAGTGGTTCCCCCCCCTCTCCCTTTTCTCCCCTTTTTTTTGGTTGCGAGATGAGCACCATGTTGCCCAGACGCTCACCATTCCTTTTCCTAGAACCCTCTTCCCCATCCCTGTTGCTTGATAGTTTGCCCCTCTCCTGTATGAAGCCCATTGAAAAGATGGCGTTTTAGTTTATTTCCCCCTTCCCGTTCGACCTCTTTTTTAAAAAGAGTTGCGTGCGTCCCAATAATGGTGGTTACTTGATTCTCGTCAGTTTGGCAGTTTTCCCCCCCTCCCCCAAAGCCCCATTTTTTTTTTCGCCCTCCCCTGTCTCTTCAAGCCCATGCAATTCCTGTCTTCTGACCCGCCATCTGTTGGACCCTTGAACCCTTCTGCCGGATCATTTTGCGCCTGCGCAACAGATGATCGATGTCTATGTCCTTTCCCCCCCCCCTACCCACAACCCTTTGATGATTTTTTCGTGAACTGTTTTTCTTGACATAACGAAAATGCGTAATTCCTTCTTCGATGTTGAAAATCAGAACTTAAAAGCTGATAGTAGACCCTCCTTTTGAGCCACCGATTTTGTGTGGTGTCTCTTCGGTCCTCCTTGGAATGAACGATGTCCGACACCCCATTTGTTAACCCAAGCTCTCCTTCGTCTTCCAGTTGCTTTTTTCTAACCAAAAACCCGGTTTTCCCCTAATCTAGGCAACCCCTCTCCCGCCCGTTTATATCGATCATTACGATTTCCCCCCCATGGCACCAACTCTCATGTTTTCCCAACCCCCCACCCTTTTCTCCACTTACCGAACACGCAGCTAGACACCCCTTATGTGACCCACCACCCAATAAATCGCTCGGCCCTGCGTCTCTCCTTTAATATTCTGTCTGTTGTCAGCCCTGTCCAATCATTCTAAGTTTGTAGTTTTTTCCACCCCAATCGGTCTGCGGAAACTAGCTTCCTTTTACCAAGGAACCCCAGGCCCTTCTCCCCCATCATTTTATTTAAGGAACCTTCCTTGGTCCCCCGGGACTCAATGGCTCGCCTGTGCGGTTGTTTCTCCAGCTTTTGAGGTACTTTGACGCTTAGAGCAATGGCTTCCCCCTAGTGAGGCAATTCGTTTTCTCGTAGTGTTTGTTTCCCGGATATGTCCCTTTCCAGGTCATTTTTGGGTCCCATCAGATCAGTGCCCAGTGCCGCCTGCACTGAGGATTGCCTTTTCGTGAACCCCCGACTGGCTCGGGTGCTTTCATCCACCTTTTTAAGTGTTCCTTTAGGTTCGTTTCTGAGAATACAGTCCCCCTTCTCCGATTTGCGCCCCACGAGCTTCGGAGACGCCCCTTTCCCCCCAGTTTCCTATGCCTTCTTTCTTCGTCGCATTTGAGTCGATCAGTTCCTTCTGTACCGCCCACCCGAGCCGCAATAGTTTCCACTGCCCTCCTCTCAGTCAGTGGTACTTCCCACGAGGAAACCTTACCCCTCTGATTTTTTATTCTAGAAGGTTTTCGCAGAAGGTCCGTTTTTTCCTACCTAGTTCTAACTATTCTTCCAGAGCTCTCTAAGATCCGGCGTCAATAAGACTTTTTGCCTTCTTGCTGGATAGCTCGTTTTCCTCCTTCCGGATATTGGCGGACAACTTGTTCCCATTACATGAGCCTGGCGCCCTCCCCTTTAGTCACCTCAGGGAGACCATGTCTCGACATTTTCTAATTCTAATTCCCCTTTTTCCCCCAATAACCGACAGGAGCCCACAGTCCTGAACCTTTTAAACGATAGACATTTACTAGAGGTCGCCAAACCTTTCTCCGTCCACCCTACACCCTCTTTTTTCTCCCCCCTGGCACGGAATCTCTTAAACCCAGTTGGCCTTTAAACCCTCCTTTCAACATTGACTTCCGTTTTCATTATCCATGGAACTCCTGGCACTGGTGTCTCCCCGCTGATACTTTATCTCTCTGGTGATGCGGTTGTGTCTTTCCTCGTCAGGTTTTTTGATGGCACGCCCCTCTTGCGGTTTTCGTTGCACACACTATTCCCCCCCCCCATGCTGAAATCTTTTTTCTACCCCGTTGTTGTTGTGATTCTTTTCTTGAATACTTTGGGTTTTCCAGTTGTGCCCCTCAGTATGATCGCGTGCAACCTTAGCTTCAAGAACACCTTTCCCTGTCCTCTCGTCTCTAAGAAATGGCGAACGCCCCTGATTGATTTTTCTTCCTTTGCCCCCCTGTCTACTCCTCTTGTCGGTTTATTCCCGCGTTTCTTCTTCCCCGAATTTTGGTGCAGTGACCTGTGGATCCGTGTTATTTTAGTTCCTTACCTTTCCTTGCCCCACAATGTCCCTTCAACCTTCTATTCGCTTATTCCCCCCCCTCTTTAAGGGCGTGGAAATCCTCTTCTTGGTGGCACTTTTCGAAGTCTGAAAGAAAGTTTCCTCCCTCCACATACCCATCCCTTCTTTTCCTACATTCCGGTTTCTTTCCCTGGCGGGGAACCCAATTTTAGCACCTCCTGGCAGGATTCAACTTCTTCAACCCCCCGAGAATTCCCCCCTTTTCCTCTTTTGAGGGTTTGGTCGAAGGGCTTCCTTTGATTTCAGACACTCTTTGCCCCCCCAACCAAGGATCTCGACAACGTTCTACCAGATATCACTAATAAGGGTGGCTTCCCTTGAGTGTAAAGTCCCTTCTAATGACAACTCTCTTTTTTGAATTCCTTGGGACATCAAGATATAGCGGTTCCTTTTCAACCCCAGTTTTCTTCCGAGAAAGATGGCTAGGATAACCTGAGTAGAATCTACAGGATCAGCGTTGCCACCACGGCTGCACTTTTTACGTGAAGTCTTTCAGGCGCCCCCCAACTTTCTCCTACTTGGACTTTCTTTTTGCCCCCTCCCGAACCCAGTACCGTTTTGACCTTCTTGTTGCTCCGACACAGGCGCGCCAAAACCGTGTTTATGGTTCCCCCCTCACGCTATTTTACTTGCGATCCAATAACACTTGCCACCGTTGGACTTAAGGGGATGTCTTCCCCGTGAGACCAAAACTGCGCCCAACCGCGAGGATACAGATTCTCCTAAACAACTGCGAGCCAGCTTTCATCACTGGCGCGTAAGGAACTAAGGTAACCCAACACCCTATCAATACGCAACCACGGTCCTCGCGGTGAAGCGTCTTCCTCACCTTCCACAAATTAACCAGGGATGCGCACGCCCAGAATCTTCCCCCAGTTCGTGACCGTCGCGCTTTTTTTTGCCTTTATTTTTTTTGTTTTTTTATTTTAGTGTATTTTTTTTTTTTTTACGGAAAGTAGGTGAGATGTTGTACGCCCTCTAGTTTCACTAAGACCCCCCTGCAGTTGTTTTTTCCTTAACCCCCTTATGCTGGCGGCGATGGGCACCAAACCCGCTTTCATCCCTCGTATGTCTAGACGACCCCCAGTTTTCCAGACGTACACTTTCTTTGATTTAGATAAGTGGCGTCTCTGTTTCCGGGTTTTGTTAAAGGCGATTTTTGAATGCAAAGGTTTTCAAATCAACTCTCCCCCTTCTTACAAAGGATGTCCCCGTTTCGGAATCTGGGTGAGCGAGATTTGTAAGACCGCCCAGTTTTGGGAGTTTTTTCTCATAGGGAGACGACGATCGATTTTTCCTTGCTAAAGGGTTATTTCCCCTCCTCCCGGACTTACCGCCGACCACTCTCAATAAAGGACCCCTTATAGGTGTCCCTTATTTGCTACCTTTCCCTTTTCCCTTCTTCTGAAGAAGGAGGCATTTCCAGCCCCCAGTTTCGGGCGGGATCCCCCCCCCCCCCCCCCCCCCCGGACTTTTTTACACCATTACGAATTCACGTGGTTAGTGTTTTTTTTTCCAGAAAGAAATATCTTGTTTCTTGATCCGGTCCGATCCCCGGTGCTGTTGCTAAGGTCCTCATGTTGGGGAATTGAGGATGCGGGTCGACCTTCCCTCCTCCCCCCCTGGCTTTGACGCCCCAAGGCTAGGTTACCCTCCAACACCCAAGCATTGCACGTAAACCCTTTTTGAGTGGGGAGAGATCGTTTTTCCGAGGATTAAACAAAAGCCCCTCCCCCGCCATCGCGTGTACGCGGCTAAACTATCCACGACTCATCTGTCGCGGGTCCTGCAAGAGGGACCTTTTAGACCGTCTTTGTGCCCAAACGACCTTGCTCTTTTCCTCCTCTGTTGTTGTTGAGTCGCCGTTTTTCCAAAGGGACGGAACAACAACACAATTCCTTTCCGGTAAACGATATTTCGCGCTTATCTTTTGTTTTCATTCTGACGCCCCTTACCTCTGGCGAGTCCTGGAGGGACCCCCCTCTTACCAGTCCCCCTACCTGGCCACACTTTTTGTTCGCTCGCTGAAGAGGGTTTTTCTGCTTTTTTTTTGGCCAGGGCAACCTCAACTCCCCCCTGTCGCAACAAGTCGGAGTTCCTTCACTTCCATCACCATCCTGGCCAGTTGCCCCCCATGGCACGTTTCCCCGGCACTTCTCTCCTCCACCACACGTGAGCTTCTGGACTTCACCCCTAAACACTTGTTTCATTCTGGGACACGACCTGGTGCTTGACCCTCTCCCCTAAATTTTTGGCTTCCTCGCTTAGGCCCAACCTCTTAAAACCCCTCCGATAGTAAGTCCCCTTCCCCCCCCGACATAGTTTCGTAGGTCTCTACGTTGGGGACGGGACGAGTCCCACAAAAATTTTCTATGGTCCCCATTTGTAAGTCAGGCTCCCGGATCCCTCCCCCCAAAACTTTTTTAACTTTAACCTCGTTCTCACTGATCACGTTCCTTCGTTGAAGTTAAGCTGCTTGCCCGTTATTTACAAGGTTAGTAACCCCACCCCTCTCCTCCCGATACCCCTCTGAACCCTTTATGAACCCCCCTTTCCAGGAAGTCTGGAGGCGTTACCCGTGTCGAACTACTTACATCTTTTTGACCTACCTGACTTCCCCCCCGGACCTCATCCCCTGTTGGGTTAAGGGTTGCAAAAAAACGCGGGGTTATTCCCCCTCCTTACTGTACCTTGAAAAGCCCTTATTTCCCTCCTTTCTTGAATTAACTTTTCAAGTCTCTCTCACGATGATGTGCGTCTGTCTCCCGGGTTGCGGTATATGGAGATTTTTCCTTTTTCTTTCATTCCCCACTCCATCGAGGAACATTGTCTTCTGATTTGTTTTACGGGCTTTTTTTCCCCATGTCCTGACCGTTCATTTCCTTGGTGGTTTAAAAGGGCCATATAAGTTTCCTGGAGGCCACCGTCGGAACGGTTGCTTTTCTTGTGAACACTACTGCGCCCATTGGGTTTTTTTCTCATCCATCACCATATCCCCGGTGTCTCCTCTCACGGTCCCGGGCTTCTTGGAATGACCCCCTCCCCCATGCATATTGTCAAGATTAAACGAAAGTACCCTTGTCATTTCGCGCCTTTTTCCTGCCCCGAGAGGGCGTAGAGATGAGACTCCCCTTTGTAAGCGTTGCCCAAAATGAACAGGCTGCAAGCAGCCTTGCTAGTGGTCCCTTAAATAGGACTTGGTAAAACCCCTCTCCTCAAGGTGATTATCTTAAGGTTTTAATCTCTGCCTTCGTTTGGAACCATGACTTTCCCCCATACTTTTTTCCCCCCGAGCAGCCTTCAAGATTACACCTTCCCATAATAAGCCTGATTTTTTTGAGTTTCCTCAGATTCCTATGTATTTCCCGATATAGGGAGTCCCCCCGGGCCATGACCAGTACCCACCTGTTTTTCCTCCAATTTTCTTTTTTTCAAATCTTAAGAGGCCAGTACCATGGTTCTACGGTGAGTACTAAGTCTTCGTACCTCACCCTTCTTGACTTGTTCCCATACAGTCTCCTCCCTGAATAGAGTTTGCTTTTCCCCCTTGAAAGTACGACGCCATATCACGGATTTTTCCCGGACGTTGGGTACTCGGACATTTCTTCCTCACGCTGTACAAAGACGAGGTATTCTCCTTTGTGCATTATCCCTGCGACATAGCCCAAGAGTGCACCTCCCTCTCGGAGAGGGAAAGGCACTTTTTCTTCAAGTTAGGGGTCCTTTCATTCTTGCCGTTCTTTCACACCTTTACCCCAACTTGATTAGAAATTCTCTTTCTCTCCCGTTTTTTTTTTTATCCGGTCTCCCTTTGGTTTCCCATTTTCCCTACTTGCCACATCCGAGCAATAACCTCCTTCGCCTTGAGAGAGTATTCCTCATCCAGGGTGTTATCCTCCCCTTATTTTATTTCTCTTTTTTTCTCCAGTCCCTTGCCGTCTGTTTAGTAACGCAAACGTTTCATTCCAGCTGTTTTTTTTTTCCCCCTTTGAAGGATTGTCAAATCCTGTTGCTTAGATATGGCGTCGACATTATTGTGGCACTTCCCCCAACCGCGAGTCTTAGCGCTTATCCCAGCGTTAAGCTTCTGTCGTAAGGGGTTCCTTTTTCCTTCTCTCTTCCCCAGTTCTCCGCCAGCACTCCTGATTTGATACATTGAGGACCCCCAATTTTGGGTTCCTTTTAATTGGGAAGCCCATCCGTTACCTCTGCTCATCTGATCCATACCTCCTTCATTTTCCCTTCTATTGACTTTCGCATTGCGAAGCGGTTCGGCGCTCTTGAGAACTCTTCCAAAAATAGACTTTTTTTCAGCCTTCTCGCCAAGTCCCCTCCCCCTTTCTGGGGATGTTAGGTTTCAGTATTTTCATTTACCAATTCTCGCCGCTTAAGGCCTAAGTCTCAGTTTTTCCCCCTTCCCTGCGAGGGTAATAATTCTTCTTCTCCTTCTCCCTCCTCCTTTTTTTTTGGCATAACTTGAACCGTAGCTTTTCTTTTGCCGTTTTAAATCTTACTTTGAGGCCGCACTCTTTTTCCACAACCTTCCCCCCCTTCGGTGATGCTCCCCACAGTTGTACTCCCTCCTCACCACTAATCCTTGCCTTAGGTGGCATTCCCCCAGTCCGATGGTCACCCACAAACGTTATTTCGGACCTGACCGACTGTGAACCCCCCCTCCTTTCCCCCCTCCTTAGGAGCTGGCCCCTTTCTTCCGTCTTCCCCCCCCCTTCCTCGTCTCCTCCCAAAGAGCAGCGACCAGATTGAATGTCTCGGTGACCCGGAATGCTTCCTTCCTGAATGTGAGACTTTTCTTTTACCCAGTAATTTGCTAGTTTCCGCCACTTGACCGAGTTTTTGGGAACCCTTCTTCTTTTTCCCCCTGGCTTCTAGGGTGTGCAAGCTTTACTGAAGAGTTAGTATGCAGTATTTCGAAGCCTCTTTCCCCCCCTATGTGGATGCAGATACGGGGGCTTCCTCTTCCGGGGAACGAGGGTTTTTTTTTTTTCTTCCATTGTTCGGATCAAGGCCCAATCACTCCATTTCCAATCGATCTTGCGTAGCATCTGGGGAGCGTTGATTTTCTACCGCCTTTTTGTGCTGGAAGTCTCTCGGAGATTTTCGTACTCGATTGGTTCTCCCCGTCCAATTGTGCTTAATTTCCCCCGCCTCCTTTTTCCCTTTCCTCCTCTATCCCGAAAAGTCACTTAAGTGGATAGTTCCGTCGGGTCTTGCACTTCGCTGGTTTGACGGCTCTTTGTACTAGCCCTCCCTTCCACGCCAAGTTTCGTGGCGGCTCCCTCTCTTTTTCAACAGTTGTTTTGGTCCCCCCGACTTCCCTTTTTCTGTTTTTTTTGCATTCAAGCTGAATGCCCTCATCTTTTGTTGCGCTCTCCCCCTGAGCTGTCGGACAGTCATTTTCCCTTCCCTTCAGGGTTGGCTTGCGCCGGCGCCCTGCATTTTCTAAATGTTTTCGGTTCCCCTTGCAAACCCTTCTCTTTTCCAACTTTCAAACCCATTTTGTCCTCCCAACCTTAAATCCTTTTGCTGGTGTTTTTAGTTTAGGAGAATTGTACCCTACCCTTTCCCCTTTTTCATCGTGTCGGGTCCCGCATCATCCTCCCCTCTAAGTTTCCGAAGAATGTTGAGACGTTGCCCCGTCGATATCCTTTCCCCCTTTTTTTTGAGATTAAATGTGCCCAAGATTCTCCACTTCGGAAAAAGCTACAGAGGATGATTTTTTTTTTCCTTTGACTGACGCCACTTTTTTCCTGTTTAGTATTAGGGAATCATTCCACACCTCAGCAGAACCGAAGAATCAACAAGGTTTCTCTTCAGAATTGGTTGGAGGATTAAACCTCTCTTTTGGCCCTTTCCAACCTCAAAGAAAGGGGTTTCCCTGGGCGCAGCTGAAATCCCATCACCCTAATTTCTTCCCCCTTCGCTTACACAATGCACTTCGCTGGATTTTTTTTTTCCTTTCCCATCTTTAACAAGCGAGTATGTATTCTCTGGCCTTACAACTTGGAAGTCGATGGGGAAAGGTAAGTTCCCCTTTAGCGGCGTTCCCAACTGTGGGAATTCTCCTTCTTCGACGGAAAATCTACGAAACTGCTTTCTTTTCTCCCTCCCCGACTACTTAGAAACCTATAAGTGACTTAGTTTTGTCGTAGGTATTTTAGTTTAGGCCGCTTATCCAAACACATTTTTTTTTTCCCTCCAGGAGTATTTCGGAGGGTCTTCCTTTTCCCCTTCCCCCCCCCCTAAAATGCTTTTATTAACTACTTTTCAACAATTCCCTACGCTATCTCCATTTCCGCTTTCATTGCCCCGACCCAAACCAAGGTTTCCACCCCCCTCGTTCGAAGTTAAAGATTAACATAGAATCCCCTGCACAAAACACGTATGATGCTTTGTCGTCTTTGCCATCCTTCTTTCAATTTTTGATACCTCTCTCCAGTTTGTTTTTCCTTTTTCCCACCCCTAGGGGTACGGTATTTCTACGTACAACAGTGACAACTTGACCCGACTTATGCCTTCCCCTTTTTTAAGCGAGACCACCCC
>Ga0179593_1400035_pt1 | contig 18130 bp, 26 predicted proteins | sample CZODoug2_1_08_16_FD_185931 | JGI IMG/M metagenome (GOLD analysis project Ga0179593, IMG submission 185931) | Vadose zone soil fungal communities from Angelo Coast Range Reserve, California, USA - CZODoug2_1_08_16fungal (PacBio error correction) | ecosystem: Environmental > Terrestrial > Soil >... | reverse complement strand
CCTCGGCTCCAAGCTGCAACACGGAATGGAAGGCGCGCGCCAGCTTTTCTTTCATGTAAATCTCCCAGTGGGCCGCTCCAGCTTCCAGCGACGATGTAACTTCTTCCCCTCTCCGGTTAATTGATGTCCAATCTCCCCCCCCGGGGGTAGCCGCCTTTCCCCGCAGGTTTCCAGCACATTTCCTCCTTTTCCTTGGTTCCCTGTTTTCTACCCCCCCGTACTTCATAGTAAACCCGCTTCATGGTTGATTAGCTCTTGACGCCCACCACCTCACGCAGCCTGACTTCTTTTTTTCGTTTCTTTCTAGGTTGTTTTCATGGCATTTGCAAGTACTCCCTGTGTAAATTAGGGTTTCCAAAAATCCTGTGGAAACGTTTGATCGTTTTCTTTGCAGAGGTTTCCGACCCCCACGGTACCTTCCTGTCATTTCCAAAGTTTCTCCTGACTCTGGTCTCCGCTCATTCGCCGAGATTTCGGATTGTCCATTTTCCCTTCAACGGTAACTCCCTTAATCATGATCCCCACCTACCTCACTGACCATTCTCCCTTCAGGATGGTCACCGCTCGGAAATCCTTCCTTTTTTTTTTTCAGTGTGGCCCCTTCAAAATCCAGAGTTCCCTATTCCCTAACCTTGCCACCGATTTCAGATTGTAAATCTCCACATCAGTCCCGTTGCATCTCCGTCTCGATAGAAATTTTTTTCCCAGCTTCAGCAAGACTTCCCTTGGGATCCCCCTTGTCATAAGGCATTTGAGACCTCGTGGCCCTAGATGGAAGTTGATGCCCTTTCCTTACTTTTCGATCTTTTCCTAACACACCAGTTCAAGATTTTCTTCTCCCCCCTCCCCACCTCCATTGGAGGCAGAGTCCCTTTTGATTCAGCGAGTGGTGCCCCCGCGCGCGGCAACCGACTCGTTCGATCAGGACGTTTGGGCTGAGTTTCAACGCCGATAGTCCCCGTTCACTCCCTTAGCATTAAGTCTCTTTCCCCCACACTCCCTCTCGCTTGGGAGAAAGGAGAGCTTCGAGCTCCCCAAGCTCTATGACCACATTCCGTTTGCGAGCGTTTTTTTTATCATGCGCATCGACTTCTAGAGCGAACAATAGGTTAAGGTCCCCCACCTTTTTTCGCTGTGTCCCACCAGATCCCCTTTTTTTTCTCCCCCGGTTAGCAGCCGTGTGCTTAACAATGTCTTGCTGCAAGTGCTCTATAATCCAATCCTTTAATTCGCCCCTCTAACCAGTGAGGTCCTTCGATGGAACAGTCAGCCCTCCTCCCCCCCGCTCTTGGGGACCCGGTTCTGGGTACTTATTATATGAGGCTTTGTATTAAAATTTGCCTCTGCGTGTCTCTATTGCACTCCCCCTGCAGAGTTTCATCACGGAGGCTCTCTATTTCTATTTGTTTTTTTACGTTGTTTGCTGCTTGTGTTTCTTTTGTCTGTCCCCAAACTTTCTGCGATCGTGTCCACTGTTCCAAGATGCTTGGGGTTTTGCCACTCTGATTAGGTTCATCTGATTTCTACACTCTGTATGGGGTTCCCCTATGTATTCGCCGTTCTCTACATGCCTGTTGTCCCCTGGGCTGCTGCATGGTCCATTTTCCAATGGTGACCTGGAAACTTAGCTGCGTACTTGCACCAGTTTAGCGTTACCCCTTCACCCCCACCATTTATCTCTTTAGCAGATCTCACCCTTCCACTATATGAGTCTTTCTATCTCTCAGTCAGCACGAGCAATGTTTGCTCCACTCCCTAACCTTCACCCTGCCTCCCGTTTTTTATCTGCTCCATTTACGTATCCCCGTTGGTGAATTCAATCTTGGTGTTCGCTCGACAAGACTTTAGAAAGGGTTCCAAAGATACACCTCACTTTGGGAAATATGTTCTATGCCACTTCTCTTTTGCTTCACTAAAATGCCACAATCCGAAAGATGTACCCCCCCTGCGCGTTTCATTCATGCAGAAATTCCCTAAGACTAAATCTTCGGTCTTCCCCTAACGGTCTTTGGGGAGATATCCCCAATTCTCTCCATCATAATCAGTTGTTTTTCTCGTCGATTTGTTATAGATAAAAACCATCTACTTCTTGGGCCCCCTTCCCCCCCATATATTCTTGATCGTACCATGGAAGTTTTTCTCCCTTTTCCTCTAGACTGGATATCGATTCCTTTTTGTTTCCTCACCTCTTCCCACAGTTTCCATAGTTGATGCTTTTTGTCAACCCGGCTTTGTGTTCTCTGAGCCATTTCTGCGGGACTCACTATTTTGGTCTCTGTCAACGCTCTTCTTTCATCCGAGGAAACAAAACGATTTTTTTTCCCTGATACCCACTTGTCCACCTGTTGGTGGTCACGCCTCCTCTCGCAATGCGATCTCCCTTCAACTCCCTTCGCAGACACTTCAGACGGCCACCCAGCTCCCCCCCCCCACCCCCCCAGCCACCTACGGACATACAGAACCAACACCATCTACAGCCAGCCCCCCCTCTTCCTCCCCTCAACCAACCCAAATCCCCCCCCAACCACACAAGCTAATGAACACCACCCACTTCTCACCTACCCCCCCCTCACACCACCCAACCAAGCACACAAACCTTGACAGCCCTACTCCTCCAGTCCCCATTTGAACAAGGTCCTTGTGTGCTGCCTTACCCTTTCGCTCTTCCCCACATTTTTCGCCCCAAGCTGGCTAGCCCCTCTTATCGTCCACTCCAAACTTTTTCGTCACTCCACCCACCAGAGGTCACACCTTCCAATTCCTTGTCCTCTCACCCCCGTAATGTTCTGCACTCTGCTCAGTGCAGTTTCAGTTGTAAGACAAAACAAACGCACACGAACAACAAAAACACACACACAAAAAAGAACCACAACACAAACCAAACCCAAACCACCAAAACCCACACCACCAAAAACAACAAAAAAACGAACAAAATACCACAGAACCACACACAAACCCACACCCCCAACCATAAGCAAAAAGCCCCCCCCCACCATGATTCCGCCAATACATGACACACAACAACCCCCCCCAAACCCACCACCCCACTCAAAACCCCAACCACCCCCCACACCAAACAACAAAAACAAAAACAAAACCAAAAAAACAAAAACACACACCACACAAACAAAACAAAACAAACCACCCACCAAAAACCCACAAACCACCACAACACAAAAAACCTAACATTCACAGACCACACCCACCCCACAACCCCAACAACACAACCCCACAAAAAACCCAACCACCCAAAAAAAACACACAAAAAAAAACCCACAAAAAACCACCAAAAAACACACACACAACAAAAACAAAAAACACCAAAAAACAAACAACACCAAAAAACAAACACACCACCAAAAACACACAAACCCAAACAAACCACCAAACCAACCACCCCCCCCACAAACACCACCCAAACAACAAACCACCCAAAAAAAAACAACCCACACCACACACCCACACACATAAAACCACCACAAACACAACACCACAACCCCAAAAACACAACACACACCAAAAATACCGCCACAAAACCCCCAAAACACCAAACCCCAACACAACCACACCAACCACCAAAACCCAAACACAACCCTACCCCCAACAACCAAACAAACCAAACCCAAAACCACCCATAAACAACAACACCAACCAACAAACACACCACAAACACAACCCAAAAACCACACCCACCACCAAACCCAAAAAAAAAACTCACACAAATCCTCCCCCCACCCACAAACAATCACCAACCAACCCACAACCCACACTAAAAAACCCCACCCCACAACACAAAAACACAAACACACACAAAACGCAAACACCAACCACTAAAACACCACAAACCATTCACCAACAACCCCCACCACAAACCCACCACAACTTCCACACCCACACCCCCCCGAACCCTAAATCCCCCACCACCCACACAAAACACAACCAAACAAAAACAAAACACAAAACCAACAACAAAAAAAAAACCCCAAAAACACTACACCAACCCAAAAAACAAAACACAAAAAACAACACCAAAAAACCCCCCCAAACCACCACAAACCAACAACAAACACACCCCCCAACAAAAAAACAAAAACAACCAAAACACACACACAACAAACCACATCAACTCCCAAACAACCACCACAAAAAAACTCTAAAGCCCCCTCCCACAACAAAACCCTAAACAACCCCCAAACAAAAACCCCCCACACCCTCAACCACACCCACACAAAAACAAACAAACAAACCACAAAACACCACACACAAAACACCACACACCCCAACCACAACAAACACCCCCACAACAACATTATCCACCTCACCCCCCTCACATCAAACCCACACCCTCACATATCCCACCCCCCACAACCCAAACCCACATCACCACAACCCCCCCCACCACAAAAAAACCACCTCGCTCCCCCAAAAAAACAATACAAACCACGTAAGAAAAAACCCCACCAAAACCACCAAAACCACCAACCAAAACAAACTCCCAAACCCCCCTCACAAACACAAACCCCACAACACAACAAAACACAACCCCCCCCCCAACACAAAAAAAACCACCAACACAAAAACAAAACCAACAAAAAACCAACCCCAAACAACAAAACCAACACAACAACCCCAAAAAAACAAAACACAAAACAAACAATCACCCCACAACCACGACACACATTAAATCTCCCACCCACTCCACAAAACCCTCCCACTTCAATAAAAAACACCATGCACCCAAAAACCAAAAACTAAACTACCACCCTAAATAAAACCAAGCATCCAGACATAACAAACACCCACACATCAACCCCACCACACTCCAAACACCCACACACCCCAAACAACACACCACACCCAACCCACCACAACCCAACCCACCACACACAACAAAACCAAACACATATACACTCAAAAAAAACAACAACCAACAACCAAAAACAAAAAAAAACAAAAACAACAACCAAAACCCAAAACAAACCCCCCAACAATCAAAAACCCCCACAAACCCCCCACATCCAAAACAAAACCCCAACCACCCACCACACCACCCACCACTCACACAAACAAACCCACCACAACACCTCTAGTCCCCCACTCTCCCCCCCCCTCCCCCTCACTTCCCCCCCCCACCCCTCCCTCTTTAAATTATCCACCTTCCCCTTTTTGGGACGAACAGTCCCCCTTTTAATGTGCGTTCCCTGCTCCCCCTCTTCTGACATTAGTTTTCCCAAAAGAGGCCTTATACTTTGGAAATTCGATACTCTTTCCCTTAGAGTACACTCAAATCTGCCTCATTCCATCTGCGTCTCCACTTTCTATGTGCACCTGAATGACGGATAGCCATCGCGTTACCGAAAACCCCGTCGTCAAAGCTCGCACGTGAGTCCTGCTCAAAAAACCGATTGGCTTCTTTATCATTCGCCCAGCGAGTGCCCTTCAAACCCGTCGCTCCCGGTGGCAGAGTTCCCCACGAGACCCCCCCGTCGATGGTCTAATTTTCTACCCCCTTTGCGCGCCAAACTTCCATGGTTTTCCGAGTGATATTGTCCTCGTCCTAGTTTCACTGCTCAGATTCGTTCCTATATATCGTCTCGTGGAATAATCTGAGCGAACTATTTGACCGTCTAATCCAGTCTTCCTCCACAAAATAGCTAGTTCCCCCACCCCCCCCCACAACCCCCCCCCCAACCCAAACCCCCCCACCCCACCCCCCCCCCACACCCCCCCCCCCCCCCCCCCCCCCCCCCACCCCCCCCCCCCCCCCCCCCCCACCCCCCACCCCCCCCCCACTTCCACCACAAACCCCCCCCCCACCCCCCCCCCCCCCCCCCCCCCCCCCCCCCCCCCCCCCCCACAAAGGATTACCCCTTTCACCAGAGCGCCCACTCTCGTTCCCTTTGTCGTGCTTAATGTTCATGGGCGTGAGATGCCCTCTTCCCCCCCCTTTTCACTGGTTGAGAAGATCCTTGACCTTCCCTCCCTCTCCACCTCGCAAAACTGTGTTAGTTCTGTCATTCCATCCCCCTTTGTATCACCACTTCGTCTTCTTTGTGGAATGACGTGCCATGTTCTCATTCCAGATTCTCTGAGTCTCCCTTTCTGCGCTTTCGTCTCATGTCTTGGGGCAATGGTTGTCACGTATCGGAGTATTACTTTGTCCTCCCCCCATTTCCACCAGTCTTCCCGCGTTTAAACGGAGCTCTGCCGTTTCTGTTACCAACGGGTCATCGAAGTTCTTTTCCCCTTTCGGCAAAAGAGGGTCCTGAGTGCATTCCTGACTCCCTAAACTTACTAACCCTCCCTTCCTTAGACTCTTTTCCCTTGACATTTTTCCTCTCCCTTGTTAGCGGTAGACCCATTTCCCACATATCCCCCCTGTCTTTTTGGATATTATGACCTCTCTATGACAGATTCCCGCCAGAGACGATCCAGAATTCCCAACTCCTTCCCCCCACCAATTTCCTCTTGACTCAGGCATGGCGTGACCTTGAGCCCCCGCCCTAATGACGCGGATTTACTCTGATTTCTACCTTTCATCCCCCCTCATGCCGCTTTCGGCCATGGGATTGTAGGGCAAACTGCGCCGTAGTGAGACTTTCCCGTTCTTGCAATATTTCCCTTATATGGATTTTTCACACCCCCCCTATTTTTGCGCCTTCGTTTATTTTTCTCCGTCCCAACCTTTATTTTTCAAAATTCCCTTCTCTAGTCACGTCAGGAGTGTTTTCCTTCAAATCAGGGGCCATTAGATTTTATGAACCGTTCCTCTCACACGAACCCCAGACGGTGCATGTAGGTTTTTTCTTTCCCCTGAGTCGTTGATTTCTCCCGTAAGAGCTGAGTCTCCCCGATTTCAGCAAACTAGGCTTTCCCACAAAAGTCTTCGCCTTCTCTCCCCACCCCATCCGATCCCGTGCAAACCTAGAGAAGAGTCCCTTCCCCCTCGTAGTTTCCAGAAGTCCCCCCTTCCATCGTTGTCCCACAATCTGTCTTTTTCACCAACTCCCCATCCCCCCAAGAGTTCACTTTTCTTTTTATGTGTTTGTCATAACCCCCCCCGCGGCTTACTCTTTTTTGCTGAGTGCCCCCTTTGTGCCGTTGTCCCAACCAAATACTTTCTTACTAGGGTTGGCCCTTTCTCCCTCCCCGATAGTAGTATACTTTTGCGTGCTGACTGCGATGATTGCCCCCGGTTATCCCCCCAGACGAACTTTACCTCCCGTTCCTCCCTGGATTCGGAGAGCTTTTCCTCCTCCTCTTCAATCACAACCCCTCGCCCATCTACAGTTCATTTTCACTTACCCCCCCTTTTTTCTTAAACGGAGCACCACAAATTCCCTTCTTGATGAACTATCTACCTTTTATCTCAAAGTGATAGACCTCTTCCAGTCCCCCTCCCTCTTGATCGGAATGCTTTCTTCTCCTTCTGAGTTGTCTTTTTCTCGAGAAAATGCGGTATTCCCTCGATCCTGTACCTAATATGCTTATCTTTGAGGACTCCATGGGGTTGTGTCACTCTCCTCCTTCCTTTTTTGGCCCAGGTCATAAAAGGTTCACCAGTGATTGTGTCACCCGCGAAAAATTCACTCCCCCAAGTCAATCCTCCACTTTGCGTGCCCTTCTAACGCCAGTTCATTCCCCCCCCAATTTTAGAAAAGTTTTCATTAGGCGTCCTTTTTCTCTTTTTAATTATGGTAGGCCCTCGAGGTTTCATTATCGTTCCTATGGCTTATGTGACTCCTTTCTCTCAGTTCCAGAGTTAGAACGGTTACCCATGTGTCGTTGTTCCGATCTGTAAATCTCCCCCTGCCTCCCGAATGCTCCAATCTCATCCTTACCCTACGGCAGCGGTCTCTCCTTAAACACACCTCGTAAATCCTCTCTTCCCGAAATTCTCCTGTTCCCCGCTTCCAGTCTCCCCTCCCCTTCCCTCCCCCTTTATGATAGCTTTAACCCTCAAAACCTTTTCCGTTTAGCAAATCTGTTACCTCAGAACCTCGTCTCTCAAACTCTCTTTTCCTCTCCCCCATCTTTTGTTGTTGTTCGTCTCTATTTACTCAACGGAGTTTTTTCTTTTTTAACCGACCTTGGTCGGATTTTGAAAAGTCCGAGAGATTTCCTCTTCTTGAGTTTGACTCTGAGTAATCTTTCGTCCCCTTTTCGGCTACCTTGCGGGCTTTTTTGACGGGTCTGTTTAAGGCAGTCTTGCCTTCCCGGTTAGCGATGGCGTCTGCGGACGTTACGGATCGCCCTTAGCCTTTTTCCCGTCTTCTTAAACAATAGTACACACGTCGTCTTTCCTGCCGGAGTCCCTCATCTTGAGCACAAGTCTTTTGCTCCATTCAGACACTCGCTCTTATCTTTTTCCTTTCCATTTTATCACCCTTGGGTGGGGACTTTTCGGCTTCCTTCCTCAGCAAGAAGAGGGTAGACCCTTTTTCTTTTTCTCCACCTGATACTCTACTCTCATAAATTTTCCCTTCCTTTTCTGAACCTTCCCCACTCAAAAGTTCTTGGATCGCCTCCACAACCTAATGGCTCCGCCAAATTTCCCGGCCCCAATGCACTTTCCCAGTGGTCGCGAAATTTTAGTCAGAAGCAAGACATAAAGTTCCTCCCCTCGTCTAGAGAAGAGAGTTGGACTCGCCTTACTCGAGTCCTTGCCCTTTCTTAACGTTTGCTCTTGCGGCTTTTTTGTCGCCCGGTTTGAAGAAGTGGTGTTTCAGTGCCCTTTTCCCCGACTAAGGAGAGCTTTTCTTAATTTATTCCTCTGTGTGCCATAGTCCCCTTTCAATCCCGGCTTGAAATGTCCTCGTTATCTTTCCTTTCCGCCTCCTCCGGAACTCTTTATCCGATTTTATTCTATCCTTCCCCCCCAACCCCCTCGTCCCTTAGGTGACAACGGCCCCAGAGAACTCTCTCCCCCACATGAATTAAGCCGTTTTTTTTTTCCCCAACCACCAAAATTTTCCCTCCCATGCCCTAGGCTTTTTTCTTTTTCCTTTATTGCCGATAAATTTGACTTCTCGTCTTTCCGGTCCAACTTTTTTTTCCATCCCCTGATGATATTTTTCTCCCTTCGTTCTTCGAGAAGGCATCACTGGTCTTCCTCTTATCAGGTTGTCTTTAAACTTAATTCTCGGCCAAAGTCTCCTCCTTACCCCTATTTAGCTCTACCTTCTCCCCCAAAGGTCTGCAATGCATACTGCCCCCCTTCCTGCTATTCTTTTTGTTCCTATCCTTTCAGCTTCTCATCCCTTTCCCCCCTCCATACCCCCCGCACCACCTCTTCCATTTTTTATTTTTTTTTTTTCTTGCGGGTTTTGTTACGCTTCATCCCCCCCGCCCCCCACTCCCGCCTATTCTTATCCGCCTCCCTGACTGTCTCTCTCCCCTGCCCCTCTTCCTTATAGACCCTTCTCTTCCTTCCTCCTTCCCCCTTCACCCTCACAAGAGTTCATTCCCCTTCGACTTCTCCGGACTTCTTGCTGAATTAAGAACCCCTCCTTCCGGACGACCCGATTTTTGCATCGAACGCAAGTTTTATTCTCTACTACTCAGAAACCCCTCGTTTCATGCCCCTCTTCCGTTCGCCTGCGAGTTTGCGTTCTTTCCCCTCTTTCCGTCCTAAAAAGAAGTTTCCCGTCAACCGTTCTCCTTCGTTCTGGCCCTTCCCCCCCCCCCGTTTCTCCAATAGAGTCTTTCTTCCTCTTGCGCCCCGCCACGCAGAGCCGATTGTTTTGTCTTGGTCTTGATAGGGATGGATTTTTCTATCGGGATGTAACTAGCAGTATAGAGTGGTAGAATTTATTCTTTCCCCATGAGTCCTTCTCTTCTTTCTTGCCGCGGCTCTCCCTCACACTTTTCACGCAGAAACTTTTCCTTTCTCCCCACATCCACCGACCCTTTCTATCTAGCGTCTTTCCTCCTTTTCTTTTTTCGAACTGGGAAATCAGCTCCCCCCTCTCCTTGTAAAGCCACTCCATTCGCTCGGTCTTCAAGCGGACTCTCCTTTTTTTTCCGGTGGTGTTCCCAAATCTCTTTCCTCCTCCTTGGACAAAACATTGAACACCTCTTTCTCCCTTACCTTCCCGTGAAAGTCTCGTCCGGCATGTCTATCTCCCCTCCGCTTCATTTCCTCTCAGCAATCCCCGGCTTGTTGCTTTACCACATAGGGTTCCCCTCCTTCCCGTCGATTATTGGCCTTCGATTTCTTCTTTGTTTATGCCAGCGTGGAACAGATAATCAACCCCCTTTTCCCAGATTGTCCCCTTCCCCCTGCCCCCACACCTCCCTTTAAGGTGGTCTTTGGCAGGTATACGAGATCTGTTTAACGCTCGTCCCTCTTTCCCCTTAAGACTCATCATCGATACGGTCCCGGTTTGCTGAGCCATCTAAATCACGCCTTTCCTCATCTGGTCCCACCCCCCTTACGCTTTTGGCCCTTTCCGCTTCTTGTGTCCCTACTTCCGTTCGTACCAAGAACGCCTCAATTCTCCTTACGGTGTTGTCTCCAAAAGCTCCCGCGCCTTCGCGGACTCCACGTTGCCCTTTTTTCGTTGAGATTTTTCTTTTTCCAATGATCACCCGATTCTTTTTTCCACCGGATCATCTGTGTTTTTTCACTTGTAGTTTCTTAGCGGGTTTTCATGAATACTTAAGTATCCCCCTCTCCCCCTTGAGGCGCGAGTCCTCATGTGCTGCTTCGGTGGTTTCTCTTCTAGGACGTCTTCCGATCTTCTCTTTCGTAGCTCTGTATTGCAACCTTTCCTTGCCATCTGAGGTCCTCTTATGAACGTGCAGTACTTTAGTATTGAAAAGATATTTACAGGGCTCGTCTATTTTTTCCCCCGATGTTTGTGCCTCGGGTGGCTCTGTTTTTTTCTTTTCTGTAAACTGTTATGCTATCCGGACTTCCAGGGGTGTGCTTCCCAGATTCTTTTTACCACTCGTAATTCTTCTAGCCGTTCAATTTTTGTTTTGACCTTACCTCCTGCGCGCCTCCTTGCTCGCCCCATCGGAAACGACTTAATTCCTTGTCATTCTCCCCACTGGCGTTTGCACGTGGTTTCTATGTTTCCATGGCGAGAAATTCCTTGGCGTTTGACTTTTCTCTTTCGTTATCAGCCTTTCCCCCCCCTTCTAAGCTTCCTTCGTCACTCTTTGCCTCGGCAGAGCTCTTGAATAGCCCTCCCCCTCCTCCTTGCAGAAAATTGTTCCCCCCCTCCGTTTCCTAACGCGTTTTTCCTTTCCGACTTGCGTTGGGACCCTTTTTTTTTTTTATTTCGACCGCGCGAATGTTTCCCATTCCCATCCGTTCTCCATAGGAAGAGTTGCTCGTGGACCCCCTCCACCCCGCCCCATCAGGAAACCTGGATGCACTGACCTTTTGGATGGTAGTGCCTTTCTACCACGCCTCCATGTTCCCCGTCGCCTTACTTCCTGGCGCCTGAAAAGAACTTATTATTTGGTGCGAGTATACGACCCCCCAACTATAACTTTCATCCTCCCCCTTTTTTTTTGAGCGCTTTTTGGTACTACTCCCCCCCAAACAAGGGCTAGAAATTACCCACTCCGCATTGCGACCTCCCTGGCGTTTTTCTCTCTCTCTCATGATCTAAGATCAGTTCCCCCCTTATCGGAGTCGTGAAGCAAAACTTCCCTTTTTTTCTTCTTCCAGAAAGGCTCTTACCACACAGGGATTGTTATCGGTTCTGGGAACTCCGCTGTCGTTTTGCAGCCAAACATCGTCCTGACAAACCCCTCTTGCCTACTGATGGCGCTCGCAGCAAAAAACCCTCAGTTGCCCCAACTTGTTTCCCACGTTATGGCGCACTCCTTTCCTTTTCGATCCTCTTTCTCCCAGCTTGATCATACGTTTTTCCTGTTCACTAGCTTTACAGCTTTCTAGAAGTTTTCTTCATCATCGCCCCCCCTCCAGGAGGACCCTTTACCTTTTTCTATTTCGTCAACCTGCCGCCTAGAAATTCTCCATTTTCTGGCTTCGTTTGAAGGCTTCCGCTCTTCCCGGATCTCCCTTTGAGCGTAGGGACTTTCCCCCCTCCCTTGCCTCTGACCACCAATGATTTGGCCCCCTTCTGTTACGAAGAACACCGTATTTCCTGCACGTCTCGCAGACCGTTTTTCCATCCCGCTTTTTACCCCGAGCCGCCCCACGGCGAGCACCAACATTCGCCATCTTTTCCCTTAAAGATCCGTGGTTGCGACCAATCCCTTTTGGTTTACCTCTTGTAGTTCCACGACCTCCGGGTCTTCTTAGTTTGACAAATAAATGCCATAGATATAATACCCCCTCGTCTCTCCAATCCTCTCGACGGCCCCCTCTGACATAGGATTGGACTTCTGGAAATCCACTTTACCATGGCTAACTTGAAGTGTCTTCCTTCTCATCCCCCAAGACGAGCGGCGCAAAAATCATTATGGCTCACCTTCTTAGTACCTTTAGAACCCATTGCTTCTACTTTACACTCTCGACCAAACTCTCTTTTTAGCAACAAAGGAGCGGCCCTTGTTGAAGGTAGTCCTCACCCTCCGATGCTCATTGCTAGACCCCTTTTTTTCTCCCCCCTTTACATGGTTAGATCTTTCTTTTACCGCGTACGTTTTTCAAGATCCTTCTCCTTCCCCCGATCGTCTCGTTGGTGACTCCCTTTTTTAATGAGGAACTTCCCCGTGGTGTATCCACCAAATAATTTGGATCAAATTTTTTCCACAGCGCCTGTGAAAAAGAGCTTAGATTAAAAATCTCTCGATTTAATTTTGTCCTTGCCCCTTACCAAAGTCAGTTGTTCTGTTCTTCCCTCACACACATATGTTTGATACTTGGCTTCCTCTTTTTTTGTTGTTGTGACCACTTACACTCCGATCTCATCAACAGAGCCCCCATTAGACGGGAACAATCCCGTTTTCATCTTCCTCCCGATTTTTAGGCCTTCATCTTGTCTCTGCACCGTTCTCTCCTATTGTTCCTCTGCGCTTACGAACGATACTCTGCGGTCTCTTCTGCGAATGCGGTGGGCCACTTTTTCCCAGCTTAGCCGGATGTTTTTTTCTCCACTTTTCCAAAAATTTCCCGGTTGACACCACCATTCTTCTTTCAGCGGTCTTTTTTTTCCCCACGGGCACTTTTGTGTTGGACAGTATTGCCCATGATGACCCCGCCTCGGCGAGCCTTCGCACCCTAAATTATCGCTGGTAGGGACGCGTGGTACTTCCTTTTTCGTTACGTTTGTCTTGCGCCCCCCCCTCTGTTTTTTCGAAGAGACGGTTTTCCCCCCCTTTTTTCTCTATCTTCACTGATTTCCTGTTCTCTGGCCAACTGGACGCTCGACCCCTCCTATCCCTTTCACTCCAAAATCCAATTTGCTCATTTTCTCTTTCGGTTTGCGCAAGGGGATTTACCTAACGGATGGTCTTTTTACCGAACTCTTTTACGGATTTTAGGAGGTCCCCAGACCGCCGTTTTCACTGTTTCGGGGAAACATCAGTTGTCCTTCTTTCTTCCATGGTAGAGTGAATTCGCATCTGACCTTTCGTTCAACTCCCCCCTTTTGCTCTGCGCCTGTTTAGAAAACTGGATGATTCTTCATAAAAATCGTTGATCGGCTGGACAGGCGTTGTTGCTCCTCCCCTCAAGAGGCAGCTTCCACTTCTTTATTCTCTTTTAGCCTTTTAATTACCAGACTTTTCCCTTGGTAGGAGATGCTTAACCCTCTTCTTTTTGACTTTTCTTTTTACCCGCGTTCTACTACAGTTTTTCCTCCCCCAATGACCTAATCGGTCGAAGCTTGAATATTCCACCACTCCTATATGCTCCCCACTCTTTAGTCCAGACACGGCATCCCGTTTTCGCGTGTCAGAGTTTCCCCCCCCCGCATGTCCAAAGTTCTGCTCTACCTTCAACTCAACCCCCTCCCCCCAGATGGTTATTTGATTGAATTTGTTTTGGGTCCCCCTGCTACTGCGTCAGGGTTGTGATCTTTAGTTGCTCTTTTTTGGTGTCTCGTTGCAAACCCCTGCCTGTTCCTTGGTTTAGGCCCTCCCCTCTTTAGTAGCTAATACGTCTTGCCTGAGAGTGAAACGGTTTTCCCCAAGGACGATTCCCTTGTTATGTTTTTTTTAAGATCTCTTTTTCACTAAATTCTTCTCCCCTGCTCGTCCTTAGGTTCGGTTAACACTGCTTCATCGTTCCGCCCACTTCCTTCCGTCTGCTAGCTAAATCTCCTAGTGACTTCTTGCCTTTTTCCTTCTTCCTCTCCTAATCCTCGCTGCGGTTCCATAGAGGCGGGACTAGGATTCTATGGCGAAAATTCTTTTTTTCTCTCTCCCCCCCCCAACTTACGTTCATTGGATCGCGAGAGCCATTTGGTTTTTTTTGAGATCCTCCCTCTTGCCCGTTTCCCTTCTTTTATGACTGGATGGAGTCACACTCCTAATTCAGTTTCTTAATCTCCCGCCCGTCCCCATATTTCAACTTCTGAACTCCCCCCCCCCCCCCCCTTCACAGACAATTCCGCAGGACAACAAGTACCACCCATTTGTCCCGTTCAACTTTTAACCATTTTGTCCTATCGCTTTCACCTGCTGGGTCTCCGTGACGGAATTGTTATCTATCCCTGCCGTCTCCATGTGACTGGACCTTTTTTTACGCTTTTTATCCAAAAGTCCCCCCCCTGTCTTTGTTTGCAGTATCTGAAATCGGTCGCTCTCCCTCATTCTCTCCCGAAGGAAAGATGAGCCTCTTACGCCCCCTATATAAAGAAGTCTGCCGACCAACTTTCCGCCTTCCCCCGAGTCCTTCTCATTCTTTCCCCCGGTACGCTCTCTTTTCAACTCAACGGTCAGTCCGTGCCCCCAGCCCCTCGTTTTACCCTTTAACGCCCCTACGTTCTCCTTCAAACTCTCTCTTTTTCCCTCCCTCGTTGTTTTTTCGCCGCCTTTTTTGGAGAAGTTCTTTTCTTCGTAATGGATTTTTCTTCACGCGCCCCGTTTTCTTTTTGAAAGCAGTCAGCTTCTTCCTCTTCTTTGGAGGACTTACTCTTATTAAGTCCTTACGAATTCTGGAAGACTTTTTTGATCTGCGGGGGGACGGCTGAGCTCCGCGGCCGTAGGTGCGCGATTCTTCGCTTTTAAGATGATTAATTTTTTTCCGCCTGAGACCATGGTTTCCCCCCGTATTTTCACCCCCCCCCTCGCCTCCCCGATTTCCCCTCCGGCTTCAGATCTCCTGCCCCATGGCACAGTCGCGGCCACCTCATTCCAAATCGCTCTTCGCCCCCGAAAACTGTTTCGCCTGGTTTTTTTTTCAGTCGCCTTCCGAGCGCATGGGTTCCCTTGTCTTGGGCTTGAACCTGTCGCTGCTCTCTTTTTTTACGCCCCCTGGTCATTGACATTGAGGAAATGCCCCAGCCGTTTTCGACCGCCCCCACCTTGCAGCCACCTCCCCCCCCCGATCCCTCCCCCCCCCTTTGGCGCAGACAGTTGGGGATTATAGCGACAGCATGTTACTCCCCCCCTCACGCAAGAATCAGTCGTCGCCGCCCCTTTTTTCCTTTTAAGTTAGAGATTGGCCGAAACTCTGGCCCCGAACCCTATAATCAGTTGATATACTTTCCCTTGAAGTGGGCTCCTTGCCGGAAAAGGGGTAAGTTCTCCCCGTGCCTCCTCAGTCTCTGTGGAGAAGATTGACTCCTTCTTCAAATCTCGGCCGTAAATACGTTTTCTTCTTTCATTTTAAATTCTTTCATGTGATTCCCGTTTTCAGCGACTCCCCGGCAGCGTATGTCTTTCCCCCCCGATTTTCTCTCTCACAACCCCCTTGCCGAATTGGTTTTCCCAATGCACCACCCCCCACGCCAATCGTCTAACACCCTTCGCGGAAGCGCTTTTTTTATTAACCCACACCCCCCTAAGCACATACCCAAAGTTGGGCCTTTTCCTTTTTGCGGAGCGTCGCTCACTTTGGATTATCTTCTGATGCACTTACTTTCGTATGCCGGTTCGTATCCTCTTCCACTTTCTTTTTTGTTTTAGCCGGCGCCTCTTGTCCGATAGTTGATTTCAGATTGAGGATGAAAACTTCTCTGCGAGGCAGCGCCATCCCAACTTCTTTAGCCCTCCCCTTATTCCATTTTCCTTTTGTCCTCGTAGGCGCATTTTTAAATCCCTCTGCCGCCCTCTTGCTTGGAACGTATAAAACACGCCTGACTGTCGAGAAGACTTTTCTGCCGGTGACCGCCCATTGTCGATGCTTTTTTTTTCCATAGGTCATCACATCTACCGTTTCAGCCCTTCTCCGCCCCCCCTCGTTCCCACCCCTCGGCGCCTTTTTCCCCCTGCCGGTTTTCCCCGACCCAACATTGTCCCCCCCCTTCTTTTCTGGTGTGCTTCGCCCCCCCAGTCCATCGTGAACTTTCCAAACTACCTCTCGGAGTCCGCGTGCGACACCGCACGCGCTTGAGCTCTGTGGCTTTTTGTGATTGCCGTCCTGGTCTTCTGCTTGATGTCCAGCAGTCTGCAGGCGAAACTCGATTTTGCCCCCCCATCAAGTGGGTCACCTCCTCTTCGTTTTTTCCCCTTGACTGTGGCTTCCCGCACCCGTTCAAGAAGAACCAACCTTTTTTCCGTAGAAGAGTATACCCCTACGATAGCGGTTGTTCCCCCGTCTCCGTTGCTATCGCTATTCGCGATTTCCATAACTTTGACAATTTGTTCCGCCCGTCATCCCTCCCCCAGATTGCCCTTGTTAAAGACACGCCTTCTTCTCTGTCCTGTTTCTTTTCCACGCTTAAGCTAATTTTTTGTGTCGGTGGCTTCCAAAATTTTCCCTCTAGAACCCTTACTCGCCCAGTTAACCCTACCACCCTCATCTCTTCAACCCCCTTAAATGAAGCAACTACCCGTTTTTTAGGGTCATCTACTCTCTCTCTACATGAGTCCTGTCCGCTCCATTACCTCCCAAGACGGGGATAAAAATGTGTACTTATCATGCCCGGACTATTTTAGTTGCCAGTCTGAATTTCTTGTTCTTTGGTGACTTCCGATCTTCCTTTTCGCGATCGATTCCACCAAGTTCAAAGATGTCCCCACGTCCCCCTGCCCTTCTTGAGGGAGGCAAAGTTTCTTCCTTTTGTTGAAATTTTTATGGCAGGCCCTCATCTTCCCCATGTCTCATCCTTATGTTTTTGCGTCTGAGACTCTCTCCCGGTAGAATTTCGCACCTGTTCTAAAAACTACGATATCGAGTCCTCCATTTTCAGAGGGCCCCTCTCCGTGCCCCACCTCCTCTCCGACACTTCAATTTGAGCACGACGGTTGATAAAATTAGCCCCTTTTCTTCTTCGTCTTACCCCAACTTTGCGCGCCGGTGAAGGTCCCCCTTTCGGGCTGGGTTGAGATTTTGACCCTATATACCCCTAGTTTTTAGTCCCCCTTGCTAGACATTTTTTTCTACGAGTGGGTTAGTGCCCGTCAGCTGGGCTGCCCTCCTAATTATCCACTGACCTGGGATTGAGTGATCGACGCGCAAGGATCTTCCCTGCTAGTAGTGGACCTCTCGTGACGCTTTGACGCTTGCTCCCTCCTCTGTCTTTACAAAATACTTCCTTGAATAGGTTTTCCTGAACGAACCCAGTCTTTCCCACCGCTCTTTATTTTTTGCAGAATTTAAAGTCTTCGCGATATTTGGATTTGGTTTGCTCTCGGGTTGTTTTGTTTTTTCTCTGTGGAGCCCCGGTGATAGACCAGTTGCCCTTCCACCAGGTTTGTTTTTCGCCCATCACGCTTTTTAACTGAGAGGGTAACTGCTGATGACATGGAGGTTCACCTCCGCGGCCTACAGACTTGAGCGATCAGTCCTTCGAGAGCTCCGCCGTTGCATATCATGGGTTTTTTTCACTGGTCCTTCCCTCTTTTCTGCTTCAATTGGAGCCATTCTTCGAGTCCCATTGCCCGTTGTGATCATCTGACAACCCTATTCTGTTACTTGTCGTAATTATTCTACCCCCTTTCCCCCCATCTTTCATTTTTTTCTGTTTGAAGAAAGATTCAGGCCCACGCGGTCCCCTTACTCCTTCGCCCTTCAATTGCATCGACTTTCGTGTCGTCA